>Ga0306924_10003024_pt1 | contig 16047 bp, 19 predicted proteins | sample sta12Can44000111_FD_203756 | JGI IMG/M metagenome (GOLD analysis project Ga0306924, IMG submission 203756) | Lab enrichment of tropical soil microbial communities from Luquillo Experimental Forest, Puerto Rico - statanox.12C.anox.44.000.111 (v2)... | ecosystem: Environmental > Terrestrial >... | reverse complement strand
CTTTTTCAGGCCATGGATCGTGAGCGCGCTGATCTCAAGACGACGCTTGTGATCAAACAATTCTTCGTTCCATGTGAGCTTGCTGGGACCATTGTCGCGGCCGAACCCCATCATGCAGGCCTGTCCTCCGAGGAAGATCGCCCGCCGCACGGTCGGCACGTCAGCGCCGGCCGCAGATACACCATCGGTGACGTCATAAGCGGAGCGCAGGATGGTCGAATTGTAGATGCCGAGCGAACCATTGAAGATGCGGTTTCCCGTCTCCTGCCGACCCATCGAAGCCGCTTTCTGGATGTCGATGAACTGGCCGGTCGAGGTGTTGCGGCGAACTGCCGTAACTTGATAGGGATGCAGATAGGCGACATACATGTCCTCAAGCGTATTCATGTAGTCGCTGCGGCCATTGCTCCGCGGCGCATTACCCTTGATCCGGATCGGGCGAATGAGCGGCGTGGCAGTGATCGCGGCTTCCTTGGCCTTGTCGATCATATCGAGCGTAAAGGTATCGCCAGCGACCAGGAGGTCGTCGGAGGTTCTGTTCGACTGGCGGATGATCCGACCTGCCGATGGGATATTGACCGGGTTCAGCCCGGTATAACGCACGTCGGTTTGAACAGAATAGCCGCAAACTTGATTAAAGAACGCCACCGAATAGCGTTTGGCGTACCAGTCGCCGAGGCGGCTCTTCGCGGTGTTGCGCAGGTCCCATGGGACACGCTGTTGATCGATGGTGCGCCGGCTCTTGACGCCTGCAACAGCCATAAGCTCATTGATCACGAGCTGATCGCTGTAGGTGGTCAGGGCCTCGCCGTTGCCTTCCGCCAGCTGGTTCTCCGAAAAACCAGCCTGTGCAAGCTGCATGACGATCGCATAGGTGATCGCGTCACCTGGGCCCTTCGACAGCGCGTCTTGCATGTGGATGATGGAGTTCTCGTCATCGCCAATTAGCGGGGCGATAGCCGTGTATTTCAGTGCCTCGTAGTCAAGGACGCGCGACCACAATTTCACGGCCATCGCATCGTTGACGGGGAATGAGGTAGTGGCCATGTGGCACCCCTGCGGTCGCGCCAGGGCCCATACGGGGCCCGTGGCACATTTTGCGATATGCGTGAGGGTGCAGTGACTTGTTTATGCGCCCTTCCTGCTATTAGGGCGATACGTCGCGCTTAACGAGGCGGTAGTCTCGGCAGCTTTCGAAGTGTAGGTTGAGCTGCGAACCTTGCCGCGTTTAACGAGGTGCGATCTCGGCAGCTGCTCGGGATGTACTTGGGGTGAGCTGCTAACCTTGCCGGAATTTTTGTCCGGAAACTTTATCCGAACCCGGAAGTTCCAAGGTGTGGTATTTTTAGGACCATTAGGTTCCGCCGTCAAGTGCACCAGCGTCACCAATGCGGGAAGTGCAAGCCGCCACTGGAACCACCCATTAGTTACTTAATCCTTACCCATTGATAGCGGTGCCCGCCGAAACGGCGGATGAGCGGCGGCCGATAACCGTAGGTCTCTAACGGCGGCCGGTAGCCATAGGTCTCATCATCGCTTTCATAATAGTTGTTGCGATAGCCGTAGGCCGAGATCGAAGGGAATGGATCGATCACCACAGGACCGCCGTAATAGCCGCCATAGTCCGGCGTCACTGGCAATGCGCCAGGACCGCCCCATGTCGAGCTATTCCATCCTCCAACGCCCCAGCCATAACAGCCACACTGAGCAGCAGCAGGAGAGGCCAAAAGAAATAGGCCAATAACCAGAAAAAATGCTTTCATTTCTTAAGCTCCTAAAATTAGCGGCCTATTTGCCAAATTATCGGCCTATTTGGCCGCATCATTTGCCCCTACTTCCAGCCTCGCCAGTCTCATCCACATTTCAAGCGACCTCTGTTTTTGCCGTTCGCGACAACGATACCAGCTTTTCAATTTGATGGCCCTCGTCTTGTCCATCCACTCGCTATCGGACTTCATGCGGTGATATTTAGCAGAGTTACTGCGGTTGCTTGCTGTCCGACATTTTTCAAGGTTAGCTAACCGATATTTGCGAGTAGCTTTTCGACAATGAGCCTGATGTCTGGCCTTCCACTCAAGATCGAGCTTGTTTTTTGCGTAGGAACGACGCTTTGAAGCAATACGTCTTTCTCTGTACTGCTTATATCGATCCTTGCCCTTTTGGCTTTCTCGATAACGACGTTGATAAACTAATTTCCTCTGCCGTTTTTCTTCGTCTGTCATCAATGCCTCGTGGGAAATTCCCTTCCCATAATACTTTGCAAACGTTGCGTCGGCAAATTATCGACATAAGCGCCGAAAGTTTCATCGTCCATTTGCAATAGCTGCTCGATCGAGAGCGGTTCGCCAGGGGGGCTGCCGCCGCCATCCGACAGGGAGCGCGACGCCGCGGCGCCGGCCCGCTCTGCCTCGATCTGGGCGATAGCATTGCGAGACGTGGCGCCGGCCTGCGGCTGCGCCAATGGCGATCGCCCCCCCGATCTGGACGTCGCCGGCTGCCTAATTGGGGGGGCGGCCTGCTGCGGCTGTGGTGGACGCCAGCCGCGCGCCCTGGCATAGCGCATGATCGTGCGCGTTGGGCTCCTGCTGTTCTGCAGGGCATCGCCGACCAGCTGCCTCTCTTCGGCGTTGAATTCAGCCACGATCCTATCGATCTCCTGCTGCGTGAACTGCACGTTTGGATCGAGCGGGTCCTTGTCGTACAGAGCGAAACTCAATTCCACGAGCCTCGAGTTTTTCAAGAATTGATAGGCCCCTTCGTCGCCCCAGAAATGCCGGCCTTCCTCGGTCTGTGAAAAGCGGGCAGCGTCATTGCCATATTCCCGCACCATGGCCTGATAGTTCAGCTGCTCCTGCGTATCCTCCTGTTGCTGCATGCTGGCGTTGGCCATGAAGATCTGCCGGCGCTGCATCTGCGCGAGCGAGCCAGCCAGATCGATCGAGGGATCGATCGTGTCCTCCAGCATCGGGTTCTGCAGCATTTGCTGCCGGCGCTCATACTCCTGTTCCTGGGGCGTCAGCTGCCGAGGCGGAGGAGGCGCCATCAGCGCATCGTTTAAGATCGCCAGTCTCTCAGCCAATTTGGCTTGGTTTATCCGGCCCTCCTCCAATTGGCTGCGGAACGCCTCGCCATCCGCCTTGAGCCTGTTCATCAGTCTCTGATGCTTGCCAAAGCTGATGGACTTTTGTTCCCGCCCGGTCCGCGGGTCACGCGTGATCTGGTCGGGCTCGTCCGTCTCCTCTTCTGCTGGCGGAGCCTGTTTCTTGCCCGGTCCCGGGGCCGGTGGTGCGTCCAGAACAGGCCTGGGCTCTCCAGTACCGGGCGCCGCCTCACCCTCTCCCTCGCCCTCCTCAGGCTCCTGGGGAAGGCTTCTGTCGGCGTCGCGCATGCCGTCAAAGACCGCGCGATCCTCCGGCGTCAAGCCTAGCTCGTCGACTCCACCCTCTGCTTCCGTGGTATACCCCTCCTCAACGTCCCCAATGTTCTCCGGCTGAATGGTCTGTGGTGCTGCTGCTGTCCGAGGCGCCATTGTCCTCTCCCATCTTTTTCTTCTGTTCGATGATGAAATTTGCCACTTCCAGCCACGTCAAGGCGTCGAGGGGGCCATGGACTGAATGAGCCCCTCTCGTGACCTTGACCTTCCCGAGGGGCCAGTGCTCGTCCTCGAACGGGCTCATCATCTCCAGCCGGAACCCGTGGAAAGTGGCCACCACGAGGTCGCGGACCTTGCCTTGTTCTCGGTTCCCCCTCACTGCAGGGATAGGGATCGGCTTATCGACCACGACATCGTCCCATTTGACGGTGCCGAGCAGCAGCATGTGGAAATACTCTTGCGCCTGCCGAAGCATGGCGTGCCGCGCCGTGATCATTCTCGCTCCGAGTCCCGCGCCTTTTGCTGGGCCCCCGTCACAGCCTGATATCCAGCGATATCACTGGTGCGCCTGTTGTGCTCGTCCGTCTGCCGCAGTTCTTGCGACTTGAGCCGCTGCTCGCCCTCGGTCTTGCGCTGGTCTTGCTGCATCTGGGCGCCTTGCAGCCCCTGTTGCCCGCCCCTGTCCATAGCGTCAAGCGCCAGCTTGCCGGCTGCGAGCCGATGATCCCCAAAGATCTTGCGCCCCTGCAGCTGCTGATCGCCGGTCTGCTTCTGACCTTGCATAGCCAGCTGCGCCTGCTGGTTTTCCTGATCCATCTGCATCTTCTGCGCGTCGAGCTTCTGCTGCTGCGCGGTGAGATGCGCGGTGATGCGGTCGGTCAGCGCCTTGTGCCGGTCGGTCTCCGCCTTGTGCCGGTCGATCATGGTGCCATGGGTCTCGACCGCGGCGCCATGCCGAGCCACCGCGCGGTCGGTCGCATCGTTGAGCATGTTGCTCGTGTGCTGCTCTTGATCGATGTTGCCCTGCTGCAGCGCATTGTGCGCCTCGACCAGCGTCTGATGCGCCTTGGCCCGGTCTAGCTCCGCCTTTGCGGACGCGCCCATATTCGAGATGTGGTGCTCGAACCCAGCGACATCGTTCTTCGCCAGCAGGTTCTGAGCCATTGCCAGATCGTAGGTCGCAGTGGATGTGGTAGCGCCGGCTTTCGCGTTCTGCATCTCCGCGGTGGACTGGTCCTTATTGATCTCCGCAGTGAGCTTGGAGATCGCCAGCTGCTTCATCGTCTCCTGCCACTGAGCCTGCGCAGGATCTTGCACCTGCTTCTTCAACATCGTCTTCTTCAGCGCAGTGACGAACGCAGACGGCAGCGGCGAGTACTCCAGCGCCAGGATAAATAGCTCGGGATCTGCCAGGAACTGATCTTTGAAGGCCGCTAGCATCGGCTGCATCACGGCCCAGTTCGCCTCCTTCATATTGGGTGAAGTCGGCGCATCGTCGACCACAACATCGAAGGTGCCGGTGGTCTTATCCTTGCTGATGGATACCACCTGCGTGTACTCCTGGCCCGCGACGCGGATCATGGTGCCCTCTGGAATACGCGTCTGGATGAACCATAGCCGCTTGCGGCCGATGATCTTGAGAAAGCCACGCAACGAGTCGAACATGGTAGCCAGCACAGTCATACCGGCTTGCTTGCGCATGTGCTCGATGATGCCCGGCTGATCTTTGTCCGCCTGCCCGAGCAGTTCGAGGTTAATGCCGGTTACCGCGGTGATCGACTGGATCGCGTAGGTCAGCAAATTGACATAAGCGGAGGCGTCGCCTTGACCGGGCTTGGGGATGACTTTGGGCTTGTTGCCTGATAGGGCCCCCGGCGCCATCCACGTGATGCCCTCCGGCATCGCATAGGTCTCTTCCGCCTGCCGTTGATCATCAAACGCATCAGCCTCGGCAAGGATGCCGCCCTTTGCCGTGCTATTCATGATCTGCATGATCTGGCTCATGAACTTATTGGCCCACAGCTGCGGATCACGCATCACGCGCACGAGCCCGTACCATTGCCGCTTCTTGGCGTCGAATGCGCCAGTGATGACGCCCCAGGAGAATTGCTGGCCACATGGCGCCGGCTGCACCTTGTCGAGCAGGGACTCGGAGCCGAGGAAGGCCTGATAGTAGCGCCAGCGATAGGCCTTGCGCGCGTGAATAGCGATATTCGCTCCGACCTTCTTGCCGATCTGCTTCATCCTGGCGGAGATCTTGGCATACTGATCTTCGTCATACTCCTGCACAGTGTTGGTCGCGGCGTCGGCAACGCGATAATAGGCCTCCTTCTCTTTCCACTGCACCACCACGATCGTCACCTCGTTGCGGTCGTCATAGTCCTCCCACAGCGCGGTGTTTTCATCACGGATGCGCTTCTCCTCGATGCTCTTGAGAGTAGCTTCGTCAAGGTAATTTTGGTTCGCCCACTGCGCATCGATCTGCAGCCGGCTCTTGCCTGGGAACATCTGCAGCCCATCGATCAGCGGCATCCGGCGCAGGCGCCCCATGCGGCGGCTGTCGCGCAGGTTCTTCTTGCGTGAGGTGCGGTCCCAGACGAACTCCCGGCTGTCGATCTGTTCCTCGATATACTGCCCCTCTGCCTCATTCTCATAGCTGTAGCGCGCCTCGGAGACGCCCAGGCCAGTGCCCATCGCTTGTTGAAAGCACTCGGACTGCTCGTCCTCCGCATCGCAGCCGTCGCCCATCCATTTCGAGGTCGCGGTGAGAAGCTCGTTCTTGGCCGAGTCGTCATTGTTGCGGGGAATGAAGTTGATCTCATGCCGGCCGTTGATCTCCATGCCGGCAATGGCGCGCAGGATGGTCTCGATGCGGTTAAAGACGATGTGCGGGCGCCCCTGCTCGTCTAATAGCTGCTTGTCCTCGTCTGACAGCTGATCCCCGGAAATAAAGCCGAGATCGTCGGTGGCCTGCTTGCGCCACTTCAGGGAATATTCGAGATCAGAGATGATGTTGGCTTTGAGGATGCGGAATTGCTGCTGCGGTGTTTTCTTCGATAACGGGATCAGCGCGCGGCGATCGCTTTCACTCTGGTCGGAGAGCCCATCATTCTCTGCGCCCGGTGTAATATCTTGATAGTCAACATCGTCCAGCACCGCCGCCGCCGCGTTCCGTGCCATGTCGTCTCATCCCGCTATGTTCCGAACTCCAATGCTTTAAGCCGCTTGTCGAAGTCATCGAGATATTCGATCATCGACTTCGGTGGCGCCTCATATTCCCCGTACATCTGCCCTGTGAGTTCTCCAAGCAGATCCATGATCGCTTTGTGCTGCTGCATGAGCTTCCCAAGCGATGCATCCATGGCATCAATGGCCTCATGTATCGCATCACTGCCGATCTGTTCGACCTCCTCCCAGCAATGGTTAGGCTGGGTTTCGCTCCATTCTCTGACCCGCTGCTCCCAGATGCGATCTTCAGCCTCATAGTCGATGATCAGATCGAGCGAACCATCGTCCTCGTGCTGCTTGAGCACGATCGCGGGAAACTCGGTCCGGCCTTGCCGCATTGCGCCATTGCGGCCGTGATAGAGCACATGGTTCCCGACCGGCACACGCTTGATCTTTTGAATATTAGGATCGTTTTCCGCCATCCGGCGTGTCGACTCCATGAGATGGCTCATGTTGCGGTTCTCCCTTAACTGGCCCTGTTTGCGGGACCTCCTTCAGGAAATTATTAGCCGCGGCGATCGCCAGTTCGTTGATATCCTCACGCATGGGAGCCTCGATCTTGACCTCGTGCTCCTTGCCGCCAGGATCAATAACACGGAATGTCAAAACCTGCCACTGGCCCTCGTTGTCAGCCCCAGATCGGTAGTCCATCCACCCATCCTTTAAGCTGTACCCAGCTGGAAGCTGATCCGCGAATTGCTGTCGTACTTTCCTGATCCCCGCTAACGGCATTGGCCTCTCCCGATCGTTTTAGCCACGGACCTTCCTCGTCTCGCTTTAGCCACGGACCTTCCTCGTCTCGCTTTAGCCACGGACCTTCCTCGTCCGGCTTACAGTGCAGATAGGTGCCGCACACTCTGCAGAACACCAGTTCTTCGTTGCCCCTTTGGCAAAGCTCATCGGCCGCCAAATGGGTCTTCGCTGAACGCACATCGCCTAGCGTCACAGTTTTTTCTCCCATTCATCGACTGCTTGTTCACTGGCTTCATCGGCCGGCATCAGTCGATCGCGATCGTCAAGCTTGACCTTGATAGTTATGCAGTGATCGGTAGACAGAACCTGGATGTCATCCGGCGGCGTTATATTCAATGGCTGCCAGAGCGCGATCCGCCAGTACTTCCGTCCAGTCCCAAACATCAGTTCTTCCCGCGCGCGCAGCAGCTGTTGCCAATGATACTCCTCAAAGTAATGCATCGCTAATTGACGATCTACTATCGCGCCCATTGTGATCCTCTTACTTTGTTGCGCTCTTTGGTCCGGCTGCCGTCCGCCAGCCAGATCCCATCCGGCTTGAGGCCGACTGCGCCGGTCATCCCAGCATCGGCAGCATTACTGGCCCAGTTGTGCAGCGGGACCGATGTCCACTGCGCCAGCTGCTTGCTCCACGTTTTGCGATAATTGTCGAGGCATTCCACTAGCCGCTCACAATGCTCACTGTCGATCCATGTCAGCGACAGCATCTTGCGCAGCGCCTCGATCGCGTCTTCCTTGTCAAGGACCCTCGGGACCACTTCGAACTCGATCCCCAGATCCGATGCGATCTCCTTCCGTGTCTTGGCGTCGTTGGCCCAGCTGCGGTGGGCTACGTCGTGCGGCCCGTAATGTTTCCCTAGCGTGAAATTGCGACGGGAGGCTATCTCGTGCACTTTCGTCGCGTAGTGTTGGACGCCCTCTCCTACGTTCTCGTAATAGTCGATGATCCTGTGCCGCGTCCCATCGGTCTGGTGAAACCAGATCGCGTTCATGTTGTTCTTGGTCTCCAGGCCGATGTCCCAGAACGTGTTGACCAGATAGTTGGGATCGTGCGGGATCGGAAGCCCGATCCGGTGCTCTTCCCGGGCCTTCTGCATCTCTCTCTTGAACCATGTCCCCTCCATGCTGTTGTAGAAGGTCTCTTCCATCATGCTCGGAAACTCGGAGTGCATGTCATCGCGTCCGAGCGTCTGATATTTCAGCACGTACCACGCCTTCTGGTCAGGCGTCAGGCTGATGCCGTGCTTGTGCAGCAGAATGTCGAAATATTCCCGCATCTCCGAGCTAACGATAGCGAGGTTATGCTGGACCACATATTTCGGGTCCATGTGCCACGCGAAGAAGTGCAGCTTGAAGTCCAGCTGGGATAGCGAGCGGTCCGAGCGCATCTTGGTCTCAGCCACCCGCACCATGTCATAGAATTGCCCGCTGGTGCCGTGCGCGGTGCTTTCGATCTTGACCTTTTGGCCTGGGGCGATCGTGTTCAGGGCGCCGGTCTTGATCTCCCTTGCAATATCCGGTTTGTCCGTCGCGATCTTTCCAAATTCCGATATGTGCAAATACTGAAGCGTCCCACCTCTGTGGCTCGTTCCGACATAACACGTCGACCCGTTGCTCCATTTCAACTCCTCCTCATTGTCCTTGACCAGCCGGACCGTTTCGCGGACCGAAGGCGGCGTCCCCATGTAGGCTGTGCGGATCTTCTGCAGCTTGAGCTTGGCGTCATCGAGCGTGTAGTCGATGATGCCGGCTGTGTAATTCTTGCGCCACAGGCAATGATCAGCGATGTCGATCGCGATCTCTGTCGAGAACCCGAGTTGCCGCGCCTTTACGATAATATCCAACAGCCATTGATCTTTCGCATACTTGGCTTGCGCGGCGCGGCGCCGATAGGGCACGATCACGCCCTGTTCGTTCAATACCGAATACAGGCTGTTCATTCGCCGGTCGCGATCGGAGAACCGATAACGCAGATCCTTATAGGCGTCTGTACCTTTGAGAATGGAAATTGGCTCGTTCATACAGCAGCCTCACGGGAAGCTGGCGGCATCAACGAATGAGAACGTTGCCCCCGGCGTCCAGGCGATGTAGTCGAAGCCGCTCATGCGACGCGATAAGTTTCCGGCCGTCCTGGCATTGCTGGCGGTCGGACCGAGTAGTTGGATCTCGTACCTGATCTGGCAGAGGTCGGGCACCTCGATCCCGAGTACCCTGGTGGTGTCTGACCCCGGACCGGGAAAGACTAACGAGACCGGGGTCGCACCATTGGATACCCCCAGTGCGCTCCACACCGGGGGCTCCTCAGCCATGAAAACGGCATTGCTGTCGAAGCGATGCGCCACTGACACATGCATCTGGAGCAGGCCGTTATAGCCGAATATGCGGACGTTGAAGCTCATTTCTTTTCCGTTGTAGCCGCCTTAACTGCCCACATCGCCGCCTCTTCATACGCTGTCTGAGCCAGCGCTGCCAGCCTGGGATCGAGGTGCTTCATCTCCTCGCAGAGATCGATCAAGTCCGCGGTATAGCGTTTGATCTTATCGACCATATTGTCCTTCGATGGGTTAAAGCTTTCTCGAACACGTGCGGCACCAATACTTCCTCCCGTCATTTTTCTCTCCTCGCTCCTATTGAACCGAACCTACGCTTGCCGACCGGCTTGCCTTTGTGGACCCGTGCCGGCAGATGCTTGTAGGCGCCAGGGCCATGCGGGCTCGCCGCAATGAACTCCCGAGCGACCTTTGCTGTCTTCTCGGGAGCATTTTCTGCGGCCCATCTCGCCCAACGGTTCTGGGCTAATGAAACCAATGGCAAGGCACTCTCCTATCTACGGGTCGTCGGCTGTGGCGTTGGGCCACCGCTGGAGCCGCTGCCACTTCCGGACCAAGATCCGCCACCACCCCCACCCACACTTCCGCTCAAAGGGGGCTGCGGCTTGCCGCCTCCTTCCGGCGGATACCAGACCAGGATGAAGCCAAAGCGCTCGGTCCAGTACCATTGCCAGCCTTCGCCGAGGGCCCCGCCCGGCGGACAGATCGGCGGCTTCTCTGGCGGCGTCGGCGGCTCCGGAAGCACGATCGGATGCGCCGGGTGCGGCGGCGGTGATGGCCAGACGACTGGCGGCGCAGGAACACCATAGCCAGGATCTACTGGCGGCGGCACGATCGGATGCGCGGGAAAGACCGGCGGGTAATAGATCGGCGGCGTAACGGACGCGTCCGGTGGCCAGACGCCCGGCGGAGGCGGAGCAATAGGATGCGCCGGGAAGCCCGGCGTGCCCGGCGGAACGCTTGGCGGATAATAGATCGGCGGCATCACCGTAGGAGGCGGCCTGCCACCCCAGATCACGTCCGGCGGCGTCGGTACGCCATAGCCTGGGTCGACCGGTCTGTCATCGAGCAGCATGATGTAAGCAAGCGAGCCTCGCGACATTTGTTACCTCCTCTTAGCTGTCGTCCGCCATGAACCCTGGCGGAAGGATGTTTCCCATCCCATTGGTTACGCCAGGAACAGCGGGTGTGCCGCCAATGCCCGGCAGTGAGGCCGGCGCGCCGGGGACAGGTGGAGGCGCAGCCGGTCTCTTCGCGAGAGCGCCGAAGGGAGACTTCGGCAGCGTCGGTAGCTTCGGAATGCCCGGCACGCCAGCGCCGGAAGCCGCCATGATCTTGTCGTGATGAGCTTGGGTGATATGCCCCATGGAGAGAAGATGCTTCGCGCTCGCCCTTGTCAGGTTACGCATGTGCGATGGCGTTTTCATGTCATGTGCCTCGATGGCGTTTTCATGTGATGTGCCACATCCGTTTCAGTATCTGCCCATTCTCGGTGGTTACCATGATCCAGAGCTTGCCCTCCCTGTCAGCCCACACAGGCGTAAGCCCGACTTGTTGCGGGAGGATGTCACCGCGCCAGGGGATCTCGTCCTCGTCGCCGCTCAGGATCTTGCGCCTGGTGGCGTCATGCCCCGCCTTGATGATCTCGATCGGCGTCATCTTGCGGCCATTACCGTTGTCATTTGTTTTCTGATGCATGAGAGCGATCTTTCCCCTTTGGAGAAGGCGGCGAGCGGAGCATCACCAACGCTCGCCGCCCAGGCGCCGCACGCTTGCTCTAGGCAGCAAGGACCATGCGCCAAGCCGGCATCCTACTTCCCGGGTTCCACAGGGTCAACTGAGAGCTTCCATTGATCGCATCGCGGGCAATGGTTCAGAACATCCTCTCGACCATCTGGCAAATGTCCCGTCAGCCAACACAGCAATAATTTCCATCGCTTCATCATTGCGCCTCCTCGATCATCTTCTTGGCTTCTTCGCACTCCTCGGAAATTGCCAAGACTTTTCCGTTCGCCATAAAAACTAAACACTTTGTTCCTTTTGCAAAATGCCCTTCATAGACAACACTTGGATCTCTGAGCGAACTCACTTCATGTGGGTTGACGTCGATCTCATGCCCGCCCGGTCCGTGCAACATGATCAAATGATAAGCTACAGTGAGGATCATGATCATTGTGATCTAAGCTCCAGCTGGATACAGCTCCAAGCGGTGGGCGTTTCCGGCAAACTAATTGCCGGGATCGTCCCGGTGATATCTCCTCCCAGCTGCCTGTCGGACAGGTTCCAGTTATTTGGCGTGATGTTGCGTGAGGTGAAACCCGGCGGCGTCGACGGCGTGTAGGTCTCGGTCGGCCGGTACATCGTCAAATTGATCAGTAATGAATAGGGATAGGACTGCACGCCCGCAGGACAGCGCACAGGCGTCACTCCGCCGCTATCTGATGATCCCCAACTCGATCCGCCTTGCCATTGAATATAGTAGCCGCTCGTGTACCACTTGGCGAAAATATCCCACTGATAGAATTGCTCCACGCCAGCATATTGGAAAACCTGAGCCGTGAGGTTATACGGGTTGGCGCCGCTGCCGGTCGAAAACACTGGCGGGGCCTCACTGCCGTCCACGAAATAAAAAGCGATGATGACAGACGGCCAATTTTCTCCCATGTAGCGGCCAATGCCGAGATCATTAAAGCCCGTACAGGAAAGACCGGAGCCTGCGCCAGTCGAGGACAGTGGAAGGTCCATCCGGCACACCGCGATCAGCACGTTCCCGTTCGTGCGCGTAGCCGGCAATGGCGGTGATAGGGTCAGAGCACCAGTCCCGCTAACAGTGACCTGCGCGCCTGCGTTGACGAAGCTCGGACATGCTCCCACAGCCGGCGCGATCGTAAGCTCGACTTTCCCATCATTTTCAAGATCAGGCAGATAATTGCCGTAGAGCCCATAGTAGGAAAACCGATCGAAGCACAGATGATAAATTGTGCCTGCCGTCATATGAACCGTCGCAGTGAATACGCCAGTTGATGTCCCAAGGTTCTGGTAAAGGTTTGTCAAAGACCCGGGCGCGCTGCCTGACCAGATCGTGAGGTCGAAATTGGCTTCTCCCTTCCTGTCCTGATATGTGATCTTATAGTCGCCTGTCGATGATGGGGTGAACTTGTACCAGATCGTATTCTCAGGGCCCCAATAGCCTTGATCAGAATACTGAGCAACGAGAGAGCCAACGTGAGGATAGCTTGTCCCGACAGCCAAGTCCCACAGCGCTGGCCATTGCTCGTTGGGCTCGCCAGTTGCAAGAAAGACATTGCCCGTTGTCAGTGTGCCAAGCGTCAAGGCTGTCGCATTTGCAAACAAGTCATTGGCCGGCACAGGGATATCAGGGATCGGATACATCGTCGCCGCGGTCTTGTCCTCGTTGGCAATTGAAAAGAAATATCCGAAGTTCCAGCCATTCAATTGAACGAAAACTTTGCCGCCGTAGCAGGCCCCATGCATTGGCCACATCTGCCATGTCCATGGCACACCGAGATCTCTCATGGAGAAGTCGTTTGCCGCCGGCAATGCTGTTCCGCCTCGCGGGAATGCCGAAGTTGGCACTGCAAAGCTGCCATTGGTGGCGTATCTCGCCACACCTCGCGTAATGCGGACCTCATCGATATAGCCCTGCAGCCCATCATTGTAAGCACCAGTTATTCCCGTGTTGGCGTCACATCCAATGCTAAGATATAGCGCATAAGGCACATTGGTCAGGTTGACGATGGTCGTTGAGGTCCCGACGCACACGCCATCGAGATACATCCGGTAGGTCGTCCCATCGAAGTCAACAGCGCCATGGTGCCAAGCATTGAGAGTATGCGGCGTCGAGGAGATGATCGCAGCGACATTGGCTGGCGTCGCGTTGATGACATGCCAATGCAGATATTGCCCACTGATGCAGAAGGCCCACTCACCGGCTGAATTGCTCAGAACTCCGCCGCTGAACCAATGCGATATCAAGAACTGCGCGCCGCTCGGCACAGTTGGCGCAGCAGTCGTCGTGTAGAACCAGCCTTCGATCGTGAACCGCGTTGTGGTGCCGAAATTGAAGTAGGTCGGATCATCCAGCCAATAGGCCCCGGAATTGGCTGGCGTTTGTGATGGCGCCAATGACGCAGAGCCGAACTTGACGTTTGACGTCTCCAGCTGCGCCGACCCTATGAATGTTGCCAGCCCACGCTTGATCGGACTATCATCGAATGCATTGATCGATCCGTTGGGCCCGTTAAAGCCACAGAGCAAAACGACATCATTGAAATAGGGATCAGCTGTCGACGGCGGGGTCGAGCCGCCGCCATCTGCCGAGCCATCACTGAGATGCCGCTTGACAAGATACCAGGGCGGATAAGGCACCGTGTAGCCGTCTCCAGTGTTGGTGACGACGTTGGCCGGGATATACAGATCAGTCGATGACGCCCATGGAATGGGATCGCGTTCAGCCCAACTCACAAATTGAAAATTCGCATCATCGGCCGCCATATCGACATAGCTGACGGCCGGCGTCCCCGTGCTGCAGTCGGCTATAATGAGATGCCTTTGATAGCCTAGCCCGTAATAGGGATCGGTGCCCTGCCAGCTGTTTTGCAGGAAGTAGCATTTGTTGCCGCTTGCAATGCCAAAAGCCACCCGGTATGTCAAATTGATCGTCGTCCATGTGCTCGGGTTCGAGACCGGTGCGTAGTAAAGCTGGCCTGCATAGTCACCCCAGTACGACCCACTCCAGCTGGATGGCGTGAACATCGAAACAACAATGACGCCATTGGCCACGCAGGCGCTGTAGATGGAGCCGTCGCCATAAGTCACTGGCACAGCTGTCGGGATCGGATAGATGTTGAAAGCAGCCGGAGACCATGCGGCGAGATCGATCACCAGAAGCCGCGGCACATTGTCGTTGATGTTATTCCACTGGCCTTGCCAAGGCACATACATCTTGGTGCCGTCAATTTGGCAACCCAGCAAGCTGCTATAGTAGTTGTAAGCACTGTTGCTGCCGAGCGGAGAGTTTCCTTGCGGTATGATCAGCGTATCGTAGGTCGCCCAGTTGCCACCATCCGGCGGCGAAAAATTGATAGGAATGCGGGTCACACAGGCCGCATTCTTGGCGACAAGATAAACATAGTTTGCATCCTGCAGGATACAGCCGGCATCATAGACGCCACTTGGCCAGCCGGCGTCTCCCGATCCGGAATATCCAGCGGTGATGATAAACCGGTCAGGCGTCGGCGCGCTGTTGAAATACCAGCTGCTGCCGTTGGTCGTCCATATCCTGTTCGCCGTGACTGCGATCGGGCCAAATGCGCAGTCCTCTGGCCATGCATACGCATACCAGAAGTCAGTAGCCGGCGTGATCGGACTTGTGGTGACGCCATCCGCAGCCGTCACGAACATGTTGTCGACGGGATCACCGGCATAGCCATAGAGATGGGTCGTGACAGTGATCTGAGTGTCGCTGTCGACCACGAAACTGTCGACCGGCCCCTGGGCGACGAAAGAGACCTGCGACACGCCGGTAAACCTGCCGCCCGTGATCGTGATCGTGAGTGGATCTTCGAAATTAGGCGAACTGATATCCGGCGAGATCGAGATAATATACGGCCCAGCTGCGGGCGGAGGAGGCGCGGGCGGCGCAGGCTCAAAGATGGTCCGCCGCCCGCTCTCCAGCGTGTGCCGCAGCTGCGATCTCGTGGTGAGGATCTTGTTCATTTCTTCTTTTTGTCAGTTGGCGGCTGTTCCTTTTCCTTTTCCTTTTCCTTTTCCTTTTCCTTTTCCTTCGCAGCCGGCATCACAGTTGGTTCTTCTTCGGCCGGCGGTTTGCCGCCACCCGGCCCGCCGCCGGCCCATGGCGGTTTGCCGTCACCCGGCTGCCAGGGCGGCTCAGGGTCCGTGCTGTCAGCCGGAGGCGCCGGGCCGGGCGTCACCGGGTTATGCCGGTTCACGTCCTGGCCGGCGGGATGTTGCTCATCCGGGATCGGACGCAGTTCATACGGATCTGGTGGCCAATTGGGATCACGAGTTGGCGTCGGGCTCATTTCTTTCCTCCTACAGTTGTCGTGCTTACAGTCGTTGGATCAATTGTCGTACCTACAGTCGTTGGATCAGCCGGCGGCACATAGCCCGGAGGCCATGGCACCGGGTTATCCGGGTTAATAGGCGCATAGATCGGATATTGGCCGTAGAGCGGCGGAATATCCGGGTCATCGCCATCCTTGACCCATTTTGGGATCTTCTGACTATCGATCGAAAGCTCCGAGAGCGCAGACTCGACCTTGTAGATGATGGCCTGCACCTTCTCCTGGCTATTGCAGGTCGCGAGATCGCCGCGCACCT
>Ga0306924_10003016_pt1 | contig 16076 bp, 17 predicted proteins | sample sta12Can44000111_FD_203756 | JGI IMG/M metagenome (GOLD analysis project Ga0306924, IMG submission 203756) | Lab enrichment of tropical soil microbial communities from Luquillo Experimental Forest, Puerto Rico - statanox.12C.anox.44.000.111 (v2)... | ecosystem: Environmental > Terrestrial >... | reverse complement strand
TGGAGCGGGCTGCGCAGCACGACGTGCCGGTGCTGCTTCGAGGCGAGGCCGGCACGGGGAAGGGCGCGCTGGCCCACGAGCTCCACGCGCGCAGTGCGCGGCGCGACCGTCCGTTCGAGGTTGTGAAGTGCGGGGCCCTGCCCGGGGAGCAGCTCGCCGGCGCGATCTTCGGCTGCGCGCGCGGCGCGGCGGGAGGAGCCGCGCGAGACAGGGGCGGGCGCATCGAGGCGGCCGAGGGCGGGTCGCTGTTCCTCGACGAGGTGGGCGAGGCCTCGCTCGACGTGCAGGCCCGCCTGCTCCGGCTCATTCAGGAGCGGGAGTTCGAGCGCGTCGGCGAGGCGCGCGTCCGAATGGCGGACGTCCGCGTAGTCGCGGCCACGAGCCGCGATCTCGAGGCCGACGTGAAGGCGGGGCGCTTCCGCCAGGAGCTGCTCTACGGCCTGAACGTCATGGAGATCCCGGTGCCGCCGCTCCGCGACCGCGCCGAGGACGTCCTGCCGCTCGCGCGCGAGCACCTCGCCGTCCTCGCCCGACGCGCGAATCGACCCGTGCCGGCGCTCTCGCGGGCCGCGGAGAAGGCGCTCATGGCGTACGGCTGGCCCGGGAACGTGCACGAGCTCCGCAACACCATCGAGCGGGCGCTCATCGTCGCGCCGGGGACCGAGATCGAGCCGGAGGCCTTCCCGGAGCGGGTCACCGCGCGCGAGGCTGGGTCGGCCACGCTCGGCGGCGACTTCACCGCGGAGCAGGTCGAGCGGGAGCACATCCTGCGCGTCCTCGCCCGCAGCGCCAAGCTCGAGGAGGCCTCCCGCATCCTCGGCATCGACGTGACCACGCTCTGGCGCAAGCGCAAGCGCTGGGGCCGGTAGACGCTCGCCCCCGCTCACCCGAGCGCTGCCAGCCGTCCGTGCAGGACCCGCCATCGATCCGGGCAGGGCCCGCCCTCGGAGGCGGGCGCCTTGCAGCAGAACCTCGCGCTGGCGCGCTGCATTGCACGATGCAATGGTGCGGCATGCACTCTGCAATGAGGCCCCGCCCGTAGCGCCCGGATGGTGCTCTCGACGTGGGGTCGCGATGCGGCCGAAGGACCGGGCGGACTCGTACCCTCGACGGGAGAACCATGGCTGATCCAACCATCGCAGAAGTGGCAAAGGGGCTCGCGGACACCCAGAACGCGCTGAACATCGTCTGGACGATGGTCGCGGGCTTCCTCGTGATGTTCATGCAGGCGGGCTTCGCGCTCGTCGAGACGGGCCTCACGCGCGCGAAGAACGTGGCGCACACGATGGGGATGAACTTCCTCGTCTACGCGATCGGGATCATCGGCTTCTTCTTCCTCGGCTTCGGCCTGCAGATGGGCGGCGTGGGGGCCGTGTTCGGCGGCGATCCGATCCTCGCGAAGGAGTTCACCGTCACCATCCTGGGCAAGTCCTTCGGCCTGTTCGGCATGACCGGCTTCATGCTCCATCCGCTCTCGGTCTACACCGCGGGCGTCGCCGCGACGTTCCTGTTCCAGATGGTGTTCATGGACACGACCGCGACGATCCCGACGGGCGCCTGCGCCGAGCGCTGGAAGTTCACGTCGTTCGTGCTCTTCTCGTTCGTGATCTCCGCGATCATCTACCCGATCTACGCGAACTGGGTCTGGGGCGGCGGCTGGCTGTCGGCGCTCGGCGCCAACTTCGGGCTCGGCCACGGCCACGTGGACTTCGCCGGCAGCTCGGTGGTGCACCTCACCGGCGGCGTCATCGCCATCACGCTCGCGAAGATGATCGGGCCGCGGATCGGCAAGTACTCCGCGGACGGCCGGGTGAACCCGATCCCGCCCCACAACATCCCGCAGGTGATGACCGGCACGTTCATCCTCGCGTTCGGCTGGTTCGGGTTCAACGCCGGCTCGACGCTCTCCGGTATGGACACCCGGCTCACCGTCGTCGCGGTGAACACGATGATCGCCGGCGCGACCGGCGCGTTCATGTCGTACCTGTACGTGAAGGCGAAGTGGGGCAAGGCCGATCCGTCCTGGCTCGCGAACGGCATGCTCGCCGGCCTCGTCGCCATCACGGCGCCGTGCGCGTTCGTCTCCGCCTGGGCCGCGGCGCTCATCGGCGCCGTGTCCGGCGTCCTCGTCGTCGTCGCGGCGATCTTCATCGACACGAAGCTGAAGATCGACGATCCCGTCGGCGCCTCGGCCGTGCACGGCGTGAACGGCGCGTGGGGCATCCTCGCGCTCGGCCTGTTCGCGAACGGCACGTACGGCCAGGGCCTGAACGGCGTGCCGTACGGCGTGACGGGGCTCTTCTACGGCGACGCAGGCCAGCTCATCGCCGAGGTCATCGGCATCCTCGCGAACATCGCGTGGGTCGCCCCCGTGGCCGCGCTCTCGTTCTTCGTCATCGGCAAGCTCGTCGGGAACCGGATCAGCGCCGAGGACGAGGTCAACGGCGCGGACCTCGGCGAGATGGGCGTGCTCGGGTACGACTTCGGCGGCGGGACCACGACGGGCGTGGCGGCGGTCGCCAGCCACCCGGCGCCTGCCGCCGTGCCCTCGCCGTCGCTCGCGCTCAAGTGACCCGCTGCCGGATCCGCCCCCGCGGCCCGGGGGCGGATCCGGCGGCGCGGTCCGGCCGAGCGCTCGAGGAAGTCATCCATCATCGGTTCCCGACGACCCTGGAGGTGGTGCGTGAAGAAGATCGAGGCGGTGATCAAGCCGTTCAAGCTGGACGAGGTGAAGAAGGCGCTGTCCGCCGTGGGCGTGAGCGGCCTCACCGTGAGCGAGGTGAAGGGCTTCGGCCGGCAGAAGGGGCACGCCGAGCTCTACCGCGGCGCCGAGTACGTCGTGGAGTTCCTCCCGAAGGTGAAGGTCGAGGTCGCGATCCCGGATGCGCTCGTGCCGCGCGTGCTCGAGGCGATCGCGAGCGCCGCCCGGACGGAGAAGATCGGCGACGGCAAGATCTTCGTGAGCCCGCTCGACGAGGTCGTCCGGATCCGGACCGGCGAGCGCGGGGAGGACGCGCTGTAGGGCGGTCCCGCCATGATCGACGGCCTCCTCGTCGCGCTCATCGCGCTGCTCGTCGCCTCCAAGCTGGGCGGTGCCCTCGCCGAGCGGCTCGGTCAGCCCGCCGTCCTCGGCGAGCTGCTCGCGGGCGTGGCGATCGGCGCGCTGCCGCTCCTGGGCCTCGGGGGCCTCGACCACGTCGTGCACGACGGCGTCGTGGAGGCGCTCGCGGAGCTCGGCGTCATCCTGCTGCTCTTCGAGGTCGGGCTCTCGACGCGGCTCGCCGACCTCGTGAAGGTCGGGCTGTCCGCGTTCCTCGTCGCCGCGATCGGCGTCCTCGTCCCGATGGCGCTGGGCTACCTCGTCGGCCTGTGGCTCCTCCCCGGGCGCCATCCCTACGTGCCGCTCTTCCTCGGCGCCACGCTCTCCGCGACGAGCGTCGGGATCACCGCCCGCGTGCTCAGGGACATGGGGCGCGTCCAGACGCCCGAGGGGCAGATCATCCTCGGGGCCGCCGTCATCGACGACGTCATGGGGCTCCTCGTCCTCGCGGTGATGGTCGGGCTCGTCGGCGGCGGTGGCGCGAGCACGGGCGTCGTGCTCGCGGCGGTCACGGCCAAGGCGGTCGGGTTCATCGTCGGTGCGCTCATCCTCGGGCGCTGGATCGCGCCGCGCCTGTTCCGGCTCGCGTCGCGGCTGCGCGGCCGCGGCGTGGTCTTCACCCTGGCGCTCGTCGTCTGCTTCGGGCTGTCGTGGGTCGCTCACGCCGTGGGGCTCGCGCCCATCGTCGGCGCGTTCGCCGCGGGGCTCGTGCTGGAGGGCGTCGGCTTCGAGGCGCTGCTGCCGGAGGGCGACCGGCTGGAGGATCTCCTCGTGCCGGTCTCGACGCTGCTCGTGCCGCTCTTCTTCGTGCGGATGGGGCTGCAGGTCGACCTCCCCGCGCTCGCCGGGGGATCGGTGCTGCTGGCTCTCGCCCTGACCGCGGTCGCGATGCTCGGGAAGCAGGCCTGCGCGCTCGCCGTGGTGACGCGCGGTGCGGACCGGCTCACCGTCGGGCTCGGGATGATCCCGCGCGGCGAGGTGGGGCTCATCTTCGCGGGGATGGGGCTCCGCCTCACGATCGGCGGGCGGCCGGTGCTCGGCCCCGGCGAGTTCGCGGCGGTGGTCGCGATGGTGATGCTCACGACCGTGCTCACCCCGCCGCTGCTCAAGTGGCGGCTCGGTCAGGCGCCCGCGGGCGTCGCCGAGGTCGCCTGACGCGGAGCGGGAGATGCCGCCTCACGCCGACCTCCTGGAGCTGATCGCGCCGGGTGAGGCGCGCGAGCTCGTGCGCGTCGCGGCCGCGCGACGCGACCCCGTGCTGATCCGCGGCGAGCAGGGCACCGGGAAGAGCGCGGTCGCACGCGCGATCCACGAGCAGGGCGGGCGCGGGGCTGGCCCGTTCGTCGAGGTGAGCGCCGGGACGGTCCGCGACGTGGAGGCGCTGCTGCGGGATCGCGGGGCGCTGGGCGGGACGCTGCTCATCGACGAGGTCGGCGACCTGTCGCGCCCGCTCCAGGAGACGCTGCTCCTCCTCCTGCAGGAGGCCGCGCGTTCGCCAGCGGCCCGCCACGCCGGCGTGCGGGTCCTCGCGACGACCAGCGACGACCTCTCCGCGAGGGCGAGCGCGGGCGTGTTCCGGCGGGACCTCCTCCGCGAGCTCGCCGCGCTCGAGCTCGAGCTCCTCCCGCTCCGGAGCCGGCCGCGGGACATCCTGCCCCTCGCCTGGGCCCTCGCGGCGCGGTTCGCGCGGCAGCGCGGCGCCACGCCCCCGACGTTCTCGCCGAGCGCGCGCCGCCTCCTCGTGACCTGGCCGTGGCCGGCGAACATCCGCGAGCTGCGCGACGCGGTGGAGCGCGCGATGGCCGCGGTTCCGGGCCGCGTCCTCGGGACGGACGCCTTCCCGGAGTGGATGGCCGCCCGCGCCGCCGACGCGCCGATCGTGGGTGCGCAGCTGACGGTGCAGGAGCTGGAGCGCGAGCACGTGACGCGCGTCGTCGCCTGGGCGTCGACGGTCGCCGAGGCCGCGCGCGTCCTCGGGATGGACCCGTCGACCGTGCGCCGCAAGCTGAGGAGGTGGGAGCGCGGGGCGGCGAAGGATCGGCCCGCGCTCGGGGACGAGGGCGCGTCCGGCCGGAGGGCGGGGTGAAGCCACCCGTCGCCTCCGCGGACGCCGTGGCCCTCCCGACCCCGGCGCCGGCGCCTGAGGGCGTCCACGCGCGCGAGGCGCCGCGCGCGGCCACGCTCGCGAAGCTCACGCTCGGCGCGCTCGGCGTCGTCTACGGCGACATCGGGACGAGCCCGCTGTACGCGCTCCGGGAGTGCTTCGACGGCCCGCACGGCCTCGTCCCCTCGCCGGGGAACGTGATCGGCGTCGTGTCGCTCGTGTTCTGGGCGATGACGTTCGTCGTCACGTTCAAGTACCTGTCGTTCGTCATGCGCGCCCACAATCGGGGCGAGGGCGGCATCCTCGCGCTCATGGCCAGGGTCGGGAAGGCGGAGCCGGGGAGGCGCGGGCGCAGGGCGCTCCTTGCCCTCGGCCTCTTCGGCGCGGCGCTCCTGTACGGCGACGGCGTGATCACGCCCGCGATCTCGGTGCTCGGCGCGGTGGAGGGCTTGGCCGTCGCCGCCCCGGCCCTCTCCCACGTGGTCGCGCCGGCGACGGTCGTCATCCTCATCCTCCTGTTCCTGCTGCAGAAGCGGGGCACCGCCACCGTCGGCGCCGTCTTCGGGCCGATCATGCTGGCGTGGTTCGTCTCGATCGCGCTCCTCGGCCTGCGGGGGATCGCGCGCGATCCAGGCATCCTCGCCGCGGCCAACCCCGTCCACGGCCTCGCTCTGTTCGCGAGTCACGGCCGGCACGGGTTCCTCGTGCTCGGGGCCGTGGTCCTCGTCATCACCGGCGGGGAGGCGCTGTACGCGGACATGGGGCACTTCGGGCGCCGCCCCATCCGCCTGGCGTGGCACCTGGTGGCCATGCCTGCGCTGCTGGTGAACTACATGGGGCAAGGCGCGGCGCTGCTGCGCGACCCTGGCGCGGCGAGGAGCCCCTTCTACCTGCTCTCGCCCGGCTGGGCGCTTTACCCGATGATCGCCCTCGCCACGCTCGCCGCCATCGTGGCGTCCCAGGCGCTCATCTCGGGCGCCTTCTCGCTCACGCGCCAGGCCGTGCAGCTCGGGTACTCGCCGCGCGTCACGATCCGTCACACCTCGCGCTCCGAGATCGGGCAGATCTACATCCCGGAGGTGAACTGGACCCTCGCGGCCGCGACCGTCGCGGTCGTGCTCGGGTTCCGGAGCTCCTCGGCGCTCGCCTCCGCTTACGGCATCGCCGTCACCGGGACGATGACGATCACGACGCTGCTCTTCCACCGGGTCGCCCGCGACCAGTGGGGCTGGACGCGCCTCGCCGCGTGGCCGCTGACGTCGCTGTTCCTGGTCGCGGACGTGTCCTTCCTCGGCGCGAACGTCGTGAAGGTGGAGGAGGGCGGCTGGTTCCCGCTCGCCGCCGGCGCGCTCGTGCTCACGGTGATGTCCACCTGGAAGCGCGGCCGGGACGTGCTGGCGGCGCAGATGCGCGCCGCGGGCCTGCCGGTCGAGCTGTTCCTCGCCGAGATCGCGCGGAAGGATCCGCCGCGCGTCGGCGGGACGGCGGTCTTCATGACGGGCAACATCGGCAACGTCCCGCCCGTCCTGCTCCATCACCTGAAGCACAACAAGGTCCTCCACGAGCGCGTGATCCTCGCGTCCATCGCGACGGAGGAGGTGCCAGCCGTCCCCGAGGAGGAGCGTGTCACGGTCCGCGCGCTCGGGTGTGGCCTCCACCAGGTGATCGCGCGCTTCGGGTTCATGGAGACGGCGGATGTGCCGGCCCTGCTCGACTCGCTCGCGCGCCGGCGGACCGGCCCCAGGCTCTCGATCGCGCCGCTCGAGACGACGTACTACCTCGGGCGCGAGACCCTGCTCCCCACCGGCGCCTCGAGCATGGCCACCTGGCGCAAGCGACTGTTCATCGTGCTCGCGCGCAACGCGCAGAGCGCGAGCGCCTTCTTCGGGCTCCCGCCGAATCGGGTCGTGGAGATGGGCGCGCAGATCCAGCTCTGATGGGCGCCGCGGCGCTTGAGCTCGCTCGCTCGCGCGGTTATTCAAACTGGCGTGACGACACTCGACGAGAGGCTCCGCGCCGCGCGGGAAAGGCTCGCGGTCGGCCCGGTCCTGGCCCGGACGTTCCTCCGCGCCACCGGCAAGGACGCGAAGGACTACCTGCACCGGATGTCCACGCAGGACGTGAACTCCCTCCGCCCCGGCGAGTCGGTCTACGCCGCGTTCCTGAGCGCGAAGGGCCACCTGCTCGCCGACGCCCACCTCGTCGCACAGGACGACGGCGTCCTCCTCGAGCTCGACCCGCTCGCCGCGCCCGAGGCGCGCGCGCAGCTCGAGAAGCTCGTGATCATGGACGAAGTCGCCTTCGAGGACCTCTCGGACCGGCTGCGGCTCGTGCCGGTGCTCGGCCCGGACGCGGGTGCTCGCGTCGCCGCGCGGACGCCGGGCGGGATCCGCGTCCCGAACGATCGGCGCGGCGCGCCCGGCGTCGACGTCTGGCTCGCGCCCGCGGCCGCCGACGAGCTCCGCGCGGCGCTCGCCGCCGATGGCGCCGCGGCGCTCGACGAGGTGGACCTCGAGGCGCTCCGGGTGTTCGGCGCCGACATGGACGCGACGCGCCTCCCGATGGAGGCGGGGCTCACCCGCGCCGCGATCCACTTCGGGAAGGGCTGCTACATCGGCCAGGAGGTCGTGCTCCGCGCGACCGCGCGCGGCCACCTCCAGCGAGGGCTCGTGCAGCTCCGGCTCCCGCCCGGCGCCGGTCCGGGCACGAAGCTCGCGGCGGGCGGGCAGGAGGTCGGCGTGGTCACGAGCGCGGCCGAGACGCCCGAGGGGCGCATCGGCCTCGGGTACGTGCGGCGCGTGCACTGGCGCGAGGGAGCCGCGCTCGACGCGGGCGGCGCCGAGGCGGTGGTGCGGCGGGTGATCGTGGAGGAGCCGGACGTCTGAGCAGCGCGTTGGTCCCGTGAACGAGCCCGCGCCGGCTTCGGGCACGGGCTCGGGGTCGTCACGCCTCCGCCACCGGGATCTCCGGCCCCTTCACCCGATCCTCCCTGCCCGGGAGCCCGTCGAGCTCGCGCCGGACCTGGGCGAGCTCCTCCTTGAGCTCGGCGCGGACGGCGCGGATCTCGCTGCGGACGTCGTCGAAGGTGAAGCGGATCTCCTCCGGAGAGATCCCGAGGAGGCGCCGCCGCGCCGCGGCGACGAGCGAGTCGACGAGCTTCATGGCCTATCCTTCTGCGGCATCGCGCACGCCGCGACCGCACCGGTCGGGTCGATCGCCTGGTTGCCCTCGATCACCTGCTTCACCGTGCCGTCCTTCCCCACCACGAACGTCGCGCGGTTCGCGAGCCCGATCACCGGCATCGTCCCGCCGTACTGCCTCGCCACCTTCCCGCCCTCGTCGGAGAGGAGCGGGTAGGGGAGCTGGTACTTCTCCTTGAACCGCCGCTGCGTCTCGACGGAGTCGGTCGAGATGCCGATCACCTGCGCGTCCTTGCCGGCGATCTCCGCGTACCGATCCCGGTACGCCTGGACCTCGCGCGTTCAACCAGGGGTGAATGCCTTCACGTAGAAGGCGAGGACGACCGTGCCCTTCTCGAGGAGCTTCGAGAGCGTGACCGGCTCCCCGTTCGTGTCGGGCAGCGTGAAGTCCGGCGCCCGATCGCCGACCTTCACGGTGGAGGAGCCGAGCAGCATCGCGAGCAGCGGGAGCTTCATCCTGCTGGCGTTGTAGCGCCGGCCGGACAGGCCGGCAACCGCGTCACCTCCGGGGCAGCGCGCGTCGGCGCGCGGCCTTATGGACTCGGCGCGCCGGGGGCGCCGGCCGGGGAGGGCGCGATGGTCGAGAAGCTCATCCTGTCGGACGACGAGTGGCGGCGGCGGCTCACGCCGGAGCAGTACGCAGTCCTCCGGGGGCACGCCACGGAGCGGGCCGGCACGGGCTGCTTCCTCGGTACGAAGGACCCCGGGAGGTACGTCTGCGCCGCTTGCGGGAACCCGCTCTTCCGCTCGGGTGAGAAGTTCGAGTCCGGCACCGGCTGGCCCTCGTTCACCGCGCCGATCTCCGAGGACTCCGTGGAGTACGTCGAGGACCGGTCCTACGGGATGCGCCGCGTCGAGGTCCGTTGCGCGCGGTGCGACGGGCACCTCGGCCACGTGTTCGACGACGGGCCGCCGCCCACGCACAAGCGGTTCTGCATGAACTCGGCGGCGATGCGCCACGTCGCCGCGGGCGCGCCGATCGAGCTCGCCGCGCCTTGACGCCGGAGGTGATGCATGGACGAGCGGCCTCTCATCGTGCTCGCCGTCGGAGACCCGACGACGCTGGCGGCGCTCCTCGAGGCCGTGCAGCGCCGGTTCGGCGCGGACTACCGCGTCGTGCCGCACCTCTCCCCCGAGACCGCGCTCGAGGACGTCGCCCGGCGCAAGGCGTCGGGCGCGGACCTCGCCCTCGTCATCGCCGACGAGCACGTCCCCCCGATGAGCGGGAGGGAGCTCCTGTCGCGCATGCACGCCATCGAGCCGATCGCCAGGCGCGTGCTGCTCGTCCCGTGGGGCGACCGGGGCGCCGCCACGACGATCCTGGAGGGGTGCGCCTTCGGCGAGCTGGACTTCTACCTGCAGAAGCCGTGGTCGCCGCCCGAGGTGCACCTCTACCCGCCGATCAGCGACTTCCTCGCGGAGTGGACGCGCGCCTATCGGCCGGGGCTCGAGCTCGTGCGCGTGGTCGGGGAAGAGGCGTCGCCGCGCTCCCACGAGGTGACCGAGCTGCTCGGGCGGAACGGCGTCCCGTTCGGCTTCTACCTCGCGAGGTCGGCCGAGGGCGTGCGGCTGCTCGAAGTGGGCGGCCTCGACGGCGTGACGCTCCCCGCGGTGTTCCTCCGCGACGGGACCGTGCTCGTGAACCCGTCGAACGCCGAGCTCGCCGACGCGGTGGCCGAGGAGGGTCCGCGGGACCTGAGGTGCGATCTCGCGGTCGTCGGCGCCGGCCCCGCCGGACTCGCGGCGGCCGTGTACGGGGCGTCGGAGGGGCTGCGCACGATCGTGGTCGAGCGCGAGGCGGTCGGGGGGCAGGCGGGCGCGAGCTCCCTGATCCGCAACTACCTCGGGTTCCCGCGCGGCATCAGCGGGGCCGAGCTGACGCAGCGGGCGTACCAGCAGGCGTGGCTCTTCGGGGCGAAGTTCGTGAGCGGCCGAGACGTCGTGGGCCTGGTCGAGCGCGGCGCGGAGCGCGTGCTGTCCCTCTCCGACGGCCGCGAGATCTCGGCGCGGGCCGTGGTGATCGCGACGGGCGTCCGGTACCGCCGGCTCGAGGTCCCTTCGCTCGAGCGGTTCGTCAACGCCGGCGTGTACTACACGGCCGTCCCGCCTCCGCAGTTCGTGCGCGGGCGCGAGGTGGTGGTGACCGGGGGCGGCAACTCCGCGGGGCAGGCCGCGCTCCACCTCGCCCGTCACGCGCGCCGCGTCACCCTGGTCGTGCGCAAGGAGTCGCTCGCGGGCGGCATGTCCGAGTACCTCATGCAGCCGATCACGCGGACGCCGAACCTCGAGCTGCGGCTCGGCGCCGAGGTCGTGGATGGCGACGGCGAGCTCGGGCTCGACCGCGTCACGGTGCGCGACCTCCGGACGGGCGAGAGGCGCGTCGTGCCCTGCCAGATGCTGTTCGTTCTGATCGGCGCCGAGCCGCACACCGACTGGCTCGCGGGAGCGGTCGTCCGCAACGACCGCGGGTTCGTCGTGACGGGCGGTCGTCTGGCGGCCGACGGCGGCTCCGGCCGCGGCCGGGGCCGCCTCGAGACCAGCATGCCCGGCGTGTTCGCCGTCGGCGACGTGCGCGCCGGCTCGGTGAAGCGCGTGGCCTCGGCGGTCGGCGAGGGCGCGGTCGCGGTCGGCGAGATCCACGCGTACCTCGCCGCCGCGGGCGGCGCCGAGCGCGACGAGGCGGCGCGCGGCCGCGAGCCGCTCGCCGCGCCGGTCGCGCCGGAGCCCGAGTCGCTGCCGCCGGGGATCGCGTAGCCCCGTGAACGAGCCCGAGCCCCCGGCTCGTGGTCGGCGCGCCGTCCCCTCACGCCCGCCGCCGCGCGGTCCCCACCTTCTTGCGTCGCTCCGTCGTGCGCCTCCGAGTGAGCGACGGGAACGCCACCTTCTCGCTCGCGCCGAGCGTCGCCACGAGCCGCTTCGGCGCGACCGCCCGATAGCTCTCGTCGAGCCAGGAGCGCAGGATGTCCATCGGCGGCGTGTCACGCCGGCCGAACGTGGCGGTGATCCACCCGCTCCGCCCGAGCCCATAGCCCGTCGGCTCGCAGAACGGGAACTGCAGCGCCCCCTCGGCGCTCCAGGGGAGCTTCAAGGACACGCTGAGCCCCGGCTCGCCGTTCGACAGGATGGCGAACACCTTCCCGCGCACCTTCAGGGCGCGGTGACCCGGCGGGTCCTTTGCATGGCCGGTGCGTACCGCGCTCCGCACGACCGCGCGAGCGCCCTGGGAGGTGCCGCTTGGCACCACCATGTGAAAGCTTCGACGAGCGCGGGTCGGACAGCGATGACGTTCCGCACGCAGTGCTACAAGCTCCTCGAGGATCATCGGATCGCTCCCCGCCAGGTTTCCGCGCCAGGACCCACATGACCGACCCAATCCCAGCCGCCTTCGTCCGCTGCTTCGCCTCCGACAACTTCGCCGGCGTCCACCCGCGAGTGCTGGCCCGCCTCGCCGAGGTCAACCGAGGGCACGCCATGGCCTACGGCGACGACCCGGTCACCGCCCGGCTGCGCGCCGCCTTCGACCGGCTCTTCGGCCGCCCGGTAACCACCCACACCGTCTTCAACGGCACCGCTGCCAACTGCCTGGCCCTCTCCGCCTTCGCCCGACCCTGGGGCGGCGTGATCTGCTCTGACGTGGCCCACTTCGCGAACGACGAGAGCACCGCGCCGGAGCGGATCCTCGGCGTGCGGCCGCTCCCGGTGCCGAGCGTGGCCGGCAAGATCGACCCGGCCGGCGTGGAGGCGGTGCTGCGGCGCGGCCACGGCGTCCACGCGGTGAAGCCGGTGGCCCTCACCCTCACCCAGCCCACCGAGCTCGGCACGGTCTACACGGTCGCCGAGCTCCGGACGCTGGCCGAGGTGGCCCACCGCCACGGGCTCGGCGTCCACGTGGACGGCGCCCGCATCGGCTGCGCCGTCGCCGCCCTCGGGGTATCGCTGCGCGAGATGCTGGCGGAGACCGGCGTGGACGCGCTCTCCTTCGGTGGTACCAAGCAGGGGCTGCTCTGCGGCGAGGCGGTGGTCTTCCTTCGCGAGGGGCTCGGCGCCGACTTTCCCTTCTGGCAGAAGCACACGATGCAGCTCGCTTCCAAGATGCGCTTCGTCTCGGCGCAGCTCGAGGCGCTGTTGGACGGGGACCTGTGGCTGGAGAACGGGCGCCGCGCCAACGGCATGGCGCAGGCGCTCCTCCGCGCAGTCGCGCCGCTCCCGGGCGTGGCAGTCGTCTTCCCGGTGGAGGCCAACGCGATCTTCGCCCGCATCGACCCGGCCCGCATCGCCCCACTCCAGCGGGCCACCTTCTTCTGGCCCTGGGACGAGCAGGCCGGCCTGGTCCGCTGGATGTGCGCCTGGGACACCGAGCTGGCCGACGTGGAGCGGTTCGCCGCGGTGCTGGCGGACTCCGGATCCGCGGCTGCTGGGTAGCCGCCGGGCGAGGCCCGTCGTGTGACGCTCAGTGCGGCGTTCACCCCCGCAGCTTCTCGTACCGCGCCACGAGCACCGAGACGTCGTCCCGGTGCCAGAACCCGACCTGGTCCGGGAGCTCCCCGAGCGTGCGCGCCGCGAACCCCGAGACGGGCGCGCCGAGCGCGGGCTCGCCGCCGGTGACGGCCCCGGCGACGACGAGCCCGAGGTGGCGGTCCTTCCCGACGTCGGCCACGCGGCCGCCGACGAGGACGACGCCCTCGAGCGCGAGCCCGAGCTGCGCCTTCGCGATCCGGTGCGCCGCCTCGCCGGGCTGCTCCGTCGCGCCGAGCAGGTCCGAGGGGAGCCACCAGCGCCCGAGCTGCGCCTGCCCGTGGTAGCCGCCGATCACCTCGGCGACGATCACGCGCCTGAGCTCGAGCACGATCGGCAGGACGTCGACGCGGACGATCATGGCACCTCCGCCCCGGGGAGGTGTATCCGCCCCGCCGGGCCCCTGGCAAGGGGCGCTCGGAGTCGGTAGACCGAGGGCATGATCGGTAAGCGGGTTGCGGCCGTCGTGCTCGCGATCGTTTCGGTGGCCGGGCTCGGGTGCGGGAAGAGCAAAGAGGCGCAGGCGTTCGACTCGATCGGCAACGAATGCCGCGCGTTCATCGCGCAGGGCGCGACCCTCACCCAGGTAGACAATCAGTTCAACACCGCAACCGTCATTGACGGACCGTGCTGCCCGCAGTCGGGCTCGATCGAGGTGCCGATCCAGGGCACCTGTCCGGAGCAGACAGCCACGAACCCCGAGTGCAGCGTCTTCTTCGCATGGCCGGCCTCCGACCCGAGCCTCTGCAGCCAGTCGGCAGGGGGCGGGTGCTGGTTCGTCTGCGAGCTCAGGGTGATGAGGTCGTCGTACGCGTCGACGGGGATGAACTCCACCGTCTGCGACGGACGCTGGAGCAGTAAGGTACAGTTCGGCGTCGGTCAGTGCGCGTTCTGAACCGGAGGAAACATGAAGGCCATTGCCATCCGGGCCCACGGCGGCCCCGAGGTCGTGAACCTCGAGGAGCTGCCCGATCCCCAGCCGCAGCCGGGCGAGGTCGTCGTCCGCGTCAAGGCGGCGGCGATGAACCATCTCGACATCTGGGTCCGGATCGGCTGGCCCGGGCTGAAGCTCGCCTTCCCGCACGTCCTCGGCTCGGACGTCTCGGGCGTCGTGGAGGCGGTCGGCGCGGGCGTCTCGGGCGTGAAGGTCGGGGACGAGGTCGTGGTGAACCCGAGCCTCGGCTGCGGGCGCTGCGAGCAGTGCCTCTCCGGCCACGAGAACCTCTGCCGTCGCTTCGCGATCCTGGGCGAGCACGTCTCGGGCGGCATGGCCGAGAGGCTCGCCGTGCCGGCGCGGAACGTGCTGCCGAAGCCGAAGAACCTCTCGTTCGAGGAGGCCGCGGCGGTCCCGCTCACGTTCATGACCGCCTGGCACGCGCTCGTCGCGCGCGCGCAGCTCCGGCTCGGCGAGACGGTGCTCGTCCACGCGGCCGGCTCGGGCGTCGGCGTCGCCGCCGTGCAGATCGCGAAGCTCCTCGGCGCGACCGTGATCGCCACCGCCGGCTCGGACGCGAAGCTCCAGCGGGCCCGCCAGCTCGGCGCCGACCACGTGGTGAACTACGAGACGCAGGACTTCGTCCAGGAGGTGCGCCGGATCACCGAGAAGCGCGGCGTCGAGGTCGTGTTCGAGCACGTCGGGAAGAAGACCTGGGAGAAGTCGATCCTCGCCGCCGGCATCGGCGGTCGGATCGTGACGGTCGGCGCGACGACCGGGTACGACCCGCTCACGGACCTCCGCCACGTCTTCTTCCGGCAGCTCTCGATCCTGGGCTCGACGATGGGCACGGGCGGCGAGCTGCTCGAGGTGCTCCGCTTCGTGGGCGAGGGGAAGCTGAAGCCCGTCGTGGACAAGGTGCTCCCGCTCGCCGAGGCGCGGCAGGGGCAGGAACTGCTTTCCAACCGCGCGCAGTTCGGCAAGATCGTGCTCCGGCCGTGAGCGTGCCACGGAGGACGGTCATGAACCTGCGTCAGTACACGGCCGGCGCGCTGACGATCGCCGCGGCGGTACTCGTCGCGAGCGGGTGCGGCGGGCCGAGCTGCCCGACGGAAACGCCTGCGAAGGTCGACGCGATCGGCTCGTGCACGGCGAAGCCGAACGACACAGTCCCGTTCCCCATCCGCCTCTGCCCGACGTGCAACCAGACCGGCGCTACGTGCCAGGTCGACCTATCTGCGGTCGCCTCCTCCGGCGACATCCAGCTCGACCCCACGGTCCAGGCGTGCGAGAGCGTGTCGACCTGCTCTTCCCCGGGAACTACCTGCCAGGCGAATCCGCTGACGTGTTCTTTCCGCGCTCCCGCGGCCGAGGGGCGCTACACGGTGCTGGTGTTCGATCCAGCGTCGGGTCAGACGCTCCCCGGGACGCTGGACGTGAGCGCGAGCGTGTCCTCCGGCTGCTCCATCTGACTGATCGAGTGCCGTGAACACGCGCGAGCCCGCCCGCGCCCGCTTTTCGGGGCACGGACGCGGGCGCGTTAACGTTCACGGGTTGCGCGCGGCGAACCGCTCTACGCGTACCGCGTCATCCGCCGCATCTCGCGGAGCCGCCTCACGCGCTCCTCGATCGGCGGGTGCGTCGAGAAGAGCGACAGGAACTTCGAGCCCGCCCCGCGGAACGGGTTCACGATGAACAGGTGCGCCGTCGCCGGGCCGCCGTAGGGGTACGGCACGACCTGGTTCGACTGCTCGAGCGCGAGGAGCGCGTCGGCGAGCGCGTCGGGGTCGCCGCTGAGCTCCGCGCCGGAGGCGTCCGCGCCGAACTCGCGCGAGCGCGAGACGGCGAGCTGGACGATCATCGCGATGATCGGCGCGAGGAGCGCCCAGGCGAGCGCGGCGAAGACGTTGCCGCGGTCGTCGTCGCTCGAGCGGCCGCCGAAGCCGCCGAGGATCGCCCCCCACTGGATCATGTGGCCGAGCGAGGCGATCAGGCCGGCCACCGCGGCGGCGATGGTCGCGATGAGGATGTCGCGGTTCCGCACGTGCGAGAGCTCGTGCGCGAGCACGCCCTCGAGCTGGCGCCGGTCGAGGATGCGGAGGATCCCCTCGGTCACGGCGACCGCCGAGTGCGACGGGTTCCTGCCCGTCGCGAACGCGTTCGGCGTCGCCGCCGGGATCACGTAGATGCGAGGCATCGGCAGCCCCGCCTTCTTCGTGAGCC
>Ga0306924_10003014_pt1 | contig 16081 bp, 18 predicted proteins | sample sta12Can44000111_FD_203756 | JGI IMG/M metagenome (GOLD analysis project Ga0306924, IMG submission 203756) | Lab enrichment of tropical soil microbial communities from Luquillo Experimental Forest, Puerto Rico - statanox.12C.anox.44.000.111 (v2)... | ecosystem: Environmental > Terrestrial >... | reverse complement strand
TCTGCCTTTTCGACCGAATCGCGGGGGCCTCCGTTCCCCCCGAGTCCATATGGTCCAGAGTCGCGGCCGCAGTTGCTGAAAAATCACACTTTTTTCTAAATCGATGCGCGCTCCAAATTTGAAGCGCAAAAAGGACTGATTTTCAGCTTCGTCTACGACGATGGATTCGGCAGGGGTTTGCGTCTCCATCGTTCGTTAAGTCTTGAGATGTAAAGGCGCTAACGGCTCGTTCCTTCAGATGGGGGGCTCTCAATGACTGCAATCTCGCTCGGACACGCCGCTCGCCCGGACCGGCTCGGCAGGACGGCCGTTACCGCCGCCATCAAGGTTGGCCGATTGACGGGAGCCAGCGGCCGATATTCAGTTGGCCCGGCTCAGATACGCGAGCCGTTCGGAGTGCGCGACGTCGCCTCGCGGCCGCGAGAATTTGCCAGCGGGTTCGTCGATTTCCTCCTCGGCAGGGGCGCCCGCCATCCGCGATGATGCCGCCTCGCCGTCGAGGGTGGATGTCTTGAATGCTCGTTCGCTCGCCGAAGAGCCGATCGTGCGCCTCATCCTGGACGGCACCGCTGTCGCGCTTCACCCCCAAAGCCTTAGGTCGGGCTCGTTGCGGGCCGGTTGTCCGCTGGTTCCAAATTTAACGACACCAGCCAAGCGCGGCGAGATTTGGAACTCTCGGCCGTGGGAGCCTGGCACGTCAAAGTCGGCAAGCGAGCGTCCCGAATCATTGTGCCGCAGCCTCGTTTGCGAACTTCGGAATCGAAGGACACTAGCAACTTATTGATCCAGTGTGGCTTTGGTTCAGAAGTCCGCATTTCGGACTCGCTACAAAAATGATGCGGACTTCTGATCTGTTGACAAACTGCCGCCTCCTGATCCCCTCGACCAGCAAGAAATGCCTATGAAATAAGGACTTCTTGCTACATTCGCCGGCCGAAGACAGCGGCCTCAGCTTCCCACGTGTTCCCAGCTTTTTTCAAGTATTTTGAGGCCGTCCAAGGTGTCCGCGCGACAACGGCGCGACAGCGAAGGCGCGCCCAATGCCGGGGAAAGGCAACGCGAACGACCACCGGGGTATCCCGCGCGACGCCGATGGCGTCCCAATCTGGTTCCGCCTACCGGCGGATATCCGGGCGAAATACGACCGCAAGCTCGAACGATGTCGGGCTAGGTGGCGGGCCACCCGCGACCCGGCGTTCATTGTTGAAGCGATCATCCTGACCTTCCTGCATAGGCAGCCGCCGGAGCTATGGCTCGCGGAAGCTGCCTGCGGCTTGGCTCTCAAAGGCAGGACCAAAGGCTACGAGACGCGCGCTCGCAACGCGTTGAAGCGCCTGATGCGCTACCAAGCGGTGCGCGATGCCAAGCGTAGCGGCCGGACATGGGAGGAAGCCTACGAGCACGCGGCCAACGTCCTAGCGGAAACAACAGCGAGAGCTGATCCCGACACGATGAGGGATACATACGCCAAGGTGGCGAAGGATTTGAAGGAAGGGCGCAGCGGCCTGTACGGCATGCCGAAATTGCCGAACAAGAGACTTAGCGACGCTGTAGGTCGGCGTCGACGCTAGTCGTGACTCTTTTCGCCGGACCCACGACTACTCATGACTTTTTTCGTTCTGCCGCCTATTGGCGCGCGCTTTCAAAACCAGCCACAGATGGTGACACCAAACCCAAGGTGTCGCCATGTCCGAGCAGCCCAAACACAACATCGAAGGTGACGAGCCGAGCGTCGGCGACGACAAGCTGCGCGGCGCGATCGCAATCGGTGCTGAGATCAAAGAGCCGACGCACCGGGTCTACTACCTGTGGTCTCAGGGCCGCCTGCCCGGTGTCTACAAGGACGGCCGCGACCTGATTGGCTCAAAGAGCGCGCTTCGCCGCGCCCACCGCAATCGTGCCCGCACCGGCAAGTGAGAGACAGCCCCGCCGAGTGCGGTCGATCATCCAAACGAAAGGCGGCGTCGCGCCCATGATCCAATCTGTCCTCCTGTCCGCACTCGCCTTTGCGCAACGTGGCCATGCGGTCTTTCCCGTGAACTGGCCGCTTGAGCATCGCGGCCGGATGATCTGTTCATGTGGCCGCGATCTTCGCGGCCTGCTGTGCGGCAATCCCGCGAAGCACCCGTACGGCAAGCTCGCTCCGCACGGTCTGCTTTCTGCGACGACTGAGACCGACATCATCAAGGATTGGTTTGGCTCTCTCGCGCCACAGGCCAATCTCGGCGTCACGACCGATCGGCTGGTCGTTATCGATGTCGACCCGCGTCACGGCGGAGGCGAAAGCTTCTCTGCACTCGAACGCGAGCATGAAATACCACTGACATGGCGGGTGCTCACCGGCGGGGGCGGCGAGCATTTGCTCTTCGCCTGTCCCGACGGAGTTGAGATAGCGAACGTCGTTGCGGAGCTTATCAAGCCGCCGCTTGAGCCGCCGCTTGGGCGCGGCATCGATATCCGCGCCCGTGGCGGCTATATCGTCGCCCCACCCTCGCGGCACATCTCGGGCCGTTGGTATTGCTGGTCGGTCGATCACCATCCTGCAGACGTGACGCTCGCGCCAGCACCGGACTGGCTCGTGGCGCGACTGACGGCGCGCGGCGCGGCGACCAGTCCTGACGGCGCGCCGGTCGAGCCACTTCCGTCCGACTTTTGGGCGCAGCTCACGCAGCAACCGATCACCGAATATCGCGACGACGCCGCGACCCGGATTGCTGGCCACCTCTTCCGCAAGGCGTGCAACTACCAACTTGTCTTGGGCCTACTGCGCGCCTGGAATTCGCAAGCGTGCAAGCCGCCGCTCGACCACGAAAAACTCAACCAGATCGTCGAACGCATTGCCCTCCGCGAAGCCGCGCGCATCAAAGCTCAACTCGAAGGGGGCGAACAATGACATCTGCGCAGCAACAGTATGAAGGGGCCATTGGGCAGCGTCGCGCCAAATCAAAGGCACCGCAGATGATATTTCCATCCCCGAGTATGCCGATGGCGGTGGCGCGGCTGTTCGTCGAGGAGCGCTACCAGTGCGACGGCGTTCTCACGTTGCATCACTGGCGCGGAACGTGGTGGCAGTGGCGTCAGTCGCATTGGTGCGAGATGGAAGGCGACGCAGTGCGTGCGCTGCTCTACACCTTCGCCGAGAACGCGCGTTATCGCGACGCCGAGGGGGAGCTGGTGCCGTGGGCACCGAACCGCAAAAAGATCGGCGACCTACTGGAGGCGCTCGCCGCCATCACCATCCTGGCCGCCGACATCGATCAACCGATTTGGCTCGATGGTCGATCGACCGGCACCATCGTCGCCGTTGCCAACGGCCTGCTGGAGGTGGAAACGCGGCACCTGCTCCCGCACAGTGCGCAGTTCTTCAATCACACTGCAGTGCCGTTCGATTACGAACCGAACGCACCACAGCCGAAGCGCTGGCTCGATTTTCTCGATGCACTATGGCCCGACGAGCCGACCGCCATCGACGTGCTCGGCGAGTGGTTCGGCTATGTCATCAGCGGGCGGCTCGACTTGCACAAAATCTTTGTCATGGTCGGGCCGACGCGCGGCGGCAAAGGCGTGATCGCGCGCATCGAGACCGCATTGCTAGGCAAGAAGAACGTCGCGGGCCCGACGTTGAGTTCGTTCGGAAACGAGTTCGGGCTGGAGCCGCTGATTGGCAAGAGCTTGGCCATCATCAGCGACACCCGTTCTGGCGGCGGCAAGAATTCCCCCGTCGTGGTCGAGCGGCTGCTCTCGATCAGCGGCGAGGACACGCTCACCGTCAATCGCAAATACAAGGGCGCATGGACCGGCAAGCTCCCTGATCGGCTGCACATCATCTCCAATGAATTGCCCCGGCTTGGCGACGCATCGAGCGCGATCGTTGGTCGCCTCGTGCTGTTGCTGACGACGCGCTCGTGGCTCGGCAAGGAGGATTACGAACTGGAGACGGACCTTCGCAAGGAGCTTAGCGGCATCCTCAACTTTTCGCTCGATGGCTTGCAGCGACTCACCGGCGACAACGAAAATCACTTCACGCGGTTCAAGGCCGCCGACGAAGCAATCACGCAAATGCGCGACCTCGCGTCGCCGGTCGGCGCTTTCGTTCGCGAAAAGTGCGTGCTCGGCTCCGACGAGGAGGTTGATGTCGATACGCTCTACGACGCCTACAAGTCGTGGTGCGAGGTTTGCGAGTACCCGAAATCCCCCAAAGCCCACTTCGGCCGCGATCTGCGGGCCGCCTGCCCGTCCATCCGTAAGACACGGCCCAGAGACCCGAAAGACAAACGTCGTCACCTCTACAGGGGCATCCGGCTGCGCACGGAGAAAGACGAGGCCGAGGAGGCAAAGGCCGAGGCCGAGCCGGAGCTTCCCCTAGGTGGGCACCACAATAAGCCGGTCACCGTGACCACTATGACCAGCGGTGGGACGCAGCCCGGTCCTGGTCACAGTGGTCACAGTGACCAGCCTAATGTAGCCCCCACCACAGACGGCCCTAGCCCCGCGCGCGAAAGAGAACCACCCACCTATAGTGGGCTCCGTTCGAAGTCCGACGACCTTCCCTATACCGGCCCGGTGGTCGAGGTGCCGGACCTCGGACCGGACCAGCTTGATGAACACGGCGCGCCGGTGGCGGCCAACGGAAGCGGCGAGCCCGGCCTGAGCCAGGGGTGCATCCGCGAGCTGGCTAATGAGTACGTCGACCGGGCCGCAGCTCAGAACGAGAGGAACGAGACCGGCGAGGTCAATCGCGCCGAACTCGATGCCTGGTTGAAGGCGGTGCTGGCCGAAAAGGTCTTGCCCGAGTTCGTCGAGGTGGGGTTCGAGCGGGTTATGAAGGTGGTATTCGCGATGTAGGAGGTCAACCATGACTGGCAGCATTATCCAAAAAGACGGCAGGTACTTCGTCTCTCGTCCCGGTAAGGACGACGAACCCATCAGCGAATTCGAGGTTCGCCGTCTCATAGGCGGCCTTATCGAACGGGCGGCGATCGACGAGGCCGTCGACGAGCTTGCCAAAGTGCTCGCCAAGATCGGTGTCGAGCTTCCACCCGAAGTAAGACAACAGGTTGCTGACCGCACGCATAAAGCAGCGCGCGAAGCTGGCATTACCAAAACCGGCTCGATGCCAAACCTCGACAAACTCCTCAAATAACGAGCAGTGGCGTCAGGCTCGGCGGCGGCTGGTCGGGCACGGCCTCGGCGGCCTTGGCCTCGCGCCGTCGGGCGGCCGGATTACGAGGCGTTTTTGGTTGGTTTTTCAAGGGTTTGTAATTTTCTTTCATACTGGTCCGCAAAAGCCGGGCAAGTATTCGTAGTAATTCGCGCAAGTCGACCGGGGTGACTACGCCAGTAAAATGGCCTCCTGGAAGTATTTGGAAAACTTGGAAAATTAGCGTTTTTTGAAAAGATGGACCGGGGCCCCGCCTGTCGGGGATTGGTCAACGCAAATTTCGCGGACCGCCCCCCGTCAAGTTTGAGGCGAACTGACGTGAAATAACCTATTCATTCCCGATTAGGCCCGAGTTCTGCGCATTCTTGGGTTTGTTCACGCGAAACAAACGGCCAGAATTCGAGGCAATTGTAATTTTCTGATTTTGCTTGAGTTCTGCGCCTTAATAGTTCCGTGCCAATTGGCGTCAAAACCAATGACTTACACTTGTCCAAGTGCGCCAACTCGTGGCTGGACAAAGCAAGGATTTTCGTTCGCTTCCGTTCTAGTGCAGCCGCGTTCTCGTTTTCGTGCGGACCAAGATTTACCACGCTGTGGTAAATCTTACGGCACAGCACTTCGAGATGGGCAATTTGCCCACGCCAGAAAACTGCGCGAGGGCGCGAGCTTACGGAGGGGGCGGAATCAGCCGATGAGCTTCGACACGTCCAGCGGCGGCAAAGGAATGGTCTTCTGTGCAGCAGTTGGACGCTTGCTGGTGTAGACCGGATGACGCGGATCGATCGGCATTCCGTCGAGGCCGATGGTGCGGTCGAATCCGTGGCGCTCGACATTCTGCTTCACGGAGTTATGGCAGCTCTCGCACAAGCTCTGCAATTGGCCGAGCACGAAGGAGTTGCGATCGCCGCGATGGGGGACAACGTGATCCACTATGGTTGCGACGGTGTTGTAGCCCTGCGCCATGCAAATTTCACAGAATGGTTGTCGCGCGAGCTGGAGCTTCCGGCGGCGTCGCCACGACGAGTGCTGATACCAAACGTCCCAAGGTTGTTTCGACATGATCAATGCAACGGCGTATCGGGGTTACGCTCGATGGCGCGTGCTCTGGCAATGCTGCGTTCGCGGTACAGCCGGCGAAGGTCGGCTTCGGCCATTTCGCAAGCGCGCCGTGTCGCGAGCATTTCATCGACGACGCCACGTAGGTCGTGCACGTTTTGCCGCGTTGAAGCGAGTTCGTGCTGGGTCTGAACCAGCTCGCGCTTAAGCGCGTCGCGCTCGGCGACCACGGCGGCGAATTGCGTCTTGGCGTGCTGCCAACTCGCGGCGATATCGGCGCGGCGGCGGTGCGGCTTATGCCACATCGCGCCGTCTCCAGTTCGGCAAGTCGATAACGCTGCCGCCCGATTTGCTTTCTCGTGGCTTTGCCGGCGAGACGCCGCCCAGCCTGAGCAGAGTATCGAGCTGGCCCTTGAGGTAGGAGATTTCACGCTCCAGCGGGGCGATGGCCTGGTCGCGTTCGTCGCGCGTCTCCGCCCGCATAAGGTGGAGGGCGTAGGCAATGGCGTCGCGCTGCTGCTCAGTGAAAGAGGATGACTGGTAATTCTCGTCGAACTCTTCCGGCGGGCGGCTGACCAGTGCGTTCTCGTTGTCTTTGAAGACTAGTCCGCCCTTGGGGGTATTTCGCTGCGCGTACACGCTTTCGGCCTCGTCCTTTGCCCGCGCGATCCAGTCATCGAAGTTGCGGCAAAGCTGATCGATTTCGTTCATGGTCGTTGTCCTCGAATGATTCTGGATAGCTCGCGTTCGACCCGCTGCTGGCGTTCCCGCCAGCGGCCCTGATCGATCTCGTCATCGCTGGCGGCGACAACGCGGTCGAAAGCTTCCCCGATCAGGAGCAACGCGCGGCGGGCGGCGTTTTCAGCGCCATATCGGAGCTGCCGTTGTTGCTTAACCCTTGCGACGATGTTGTAGGCGCGCTCCTGGACGGCTGCGTCGTGCGAGCTGTCGAGGCGCTTGCGCTGGGCGCTATCGAGCTTGGCGCGCGCCATCGCAATCAAATTGTTCTGGCGCTGGGTGAGTCGCAAGCTGATCGGTCTAACCATACCGAAGAGTACCGCCCCTCGAATCCCGCTGCCGTGACATGTCACGAAAAATTTCTCAGCGGTGAGCGGCTTCGCGTTCCAGCAGTGCCTTCAACCCGGCACGCAACAGCCGCCCCAATGCGGCGCGGACGGCCTGCTTGTCCTCAACCTTGTTCGGATCGAGCCCGCCAAAACGTTTCATCATTTCGTAGGTCGTCTCGTCAGCGGCGACGTAGAACAGCGCGATCCCAGCACTTTGCCGCTTGCGGCAGGCCCGCATGGCAGCGGCGCGCCGCTGCCTAAAGGCGGCTGTTTTCTCAACCATGCATGGCTTCACCGAACAAATGTTTGGCGCAGAATAACAAGTCCCGCACGAGGGGCAAAGCGACCAAGAAGCGGAGAAGTACGTCTCGCAGCTATTAGTGATGTCCGAATCCTCGCCGATTCGGTATCTTGCAGTCCGGCCGGGCGGCTGGCAGGACTGAATGCAATTCGATCAATTGAAACGCCGCAAGTTTATAACGATCATCGGCGGCGCGCGGCGAGCGCGCTATCTCGTGGACCAAACGGCGGGTCTGTCCGAGCCCTCCTATTTTACTCTCAGCCGTCGAATGCCGAGGCGGTCATAGGTGTAGTTTTGCGTCCCGATGCGTAGTTGCCCCTCCACAGCAGTAATGGGCTCGTCAGGGAGCACAGTTCCGCGCAACCGTCGACCGGGGATGGGAAGCGCCTCTATTTCTTGGCCAGTGAATGGCGAAACGAGGTTTTCAACAGCCACGGTGACAGTCCCTTCGCCCAGACGGGTCGGCAGCCACTCGTTGACAAGAGCTTCGCGATAGGGCCGCCTCCAATCAATCAGGCTTGCCTCGGCCAGTTGCGCCTTGATCGCCGCCTCATCAAAAAGCTCTCGCCAGAGGTCGTTCCAGTTTCCACCAAGTGACGCCGCCATTTCACGAAGATAATCGGCGTGGGTTGCGCGCTCGACCAGCGACCGGCAGTCGTCGGGAATTGAAATGCTTCGGCCCGAACGCAACCAATCGAGCGTCGCCTTCACGCTCAACAAATTGTTGTAGACCCAAGGCCACCCCTGACCGGGACGACCCAGAACCTTGCCCTTAGGCAGTAGATACTGCTCAAGGGTTCCCGGACTGATCACCGCCGCTGTCGGTCTTGTTCCGGCACGATGGCGGTGTAATCGGCCGAGCCGCTGCAATAATACGTCTGCCGGGCACGCATCGCTGATAAGCAGGTCGGCGTCAATGTCGAGCGACTGTTCGGCGGTTTGTGTGGTGACTGCAATAATGCTCCCGCGATGGCCATTAAGCCCGAAGAGCGACAGCAGTTGCTGATCGAGCCAAGTCCGGTCCTCAACCGCGTATCGGCTATGGTGAAGCAATGAATTTATGCCGCACGCCTCAAAAGATAGGAAGTCGGCGACAGCGTCGGACACCGTGCTCCGTATCCACAATACGCTCTTGCCGTCCGTAGCGGCGGCGCGTGCTCGTGATGCGGCTTGCTCGAATGGTTCAACGACAACATCAATGGTTCGGCCCGGCGCTTGAGGCAATGCATCGTCACAACCGCTGCGTCTGATGGCCGGATAAGGTACCTTTATGGCCTCATCGATTGAGGTACGCTCGCGCTTCATCAGGATTGCGAGTGCCGTTTCGCCAAGGGTCGCCGACATTGCGAGCGCGCGGCCGCCAAGCGAGAGATGCCGTTCAATGAGCCCTCTGGTGAGGGCGGCCATGTATGGATCGCTCGCATGGACTTCATCAACGACGAGCAGGTGTCTTGATAGAAACGCCGCTCGCATCCAGGCGTGGCGTGAACGAAGGATTGAAAGCAAGGCTTGGTCGATAGTGCCAATGGCGATTGGCGCGGCGAATGTCCGTTTTGGCGCGGCCACCGCCCACGTCTCAGCCGGATAATCGGGGACCGAGTTGTCGGTGTCGAGCATCCCCGGCAAAGCGCGAACGATTTTCCCTTTGAGAGCAGGGTGATTCGTGGACATAAGGCGACCGATCCGCGCGTGAAGCTCGCTTGCGGCCGATCTCGTCGGAACGGCAAAATATAGCCCATCAACTTCATGGGCCTCGACGAGGCGGGTTGCCCAAATCAGCGCCGCCTCGGTCTTTCCGCTTCCGGTCGGTGCCTCAATGACTGCAAATCGTTCATCCAAGGACAGCGCCAGAGTTCCGAGTTGAGCTGGTCTTGGCTTGCGACCTTCAAGGAGATCGCCAGCAGGAGCCCCACTGTGCCAATCAGTCCATCCCGTGCGCCGAAGAACGTCGGCTGCAAGCTGGTTAACTTCGCCCGGCGTGAACGCAAAACCGGATGCCATCCAATCCGATGCCATAAGTATGCCCGCAAACAGATGTTGCGCGACCGGTGTGAAAAGGAGTTTAGGTGCCCGTTCCGTTGCGTTTGGAAACTGGGCGATTAGGAAGTCGCTCAGTTTTCCGATCTCAGTTATCGGGTCGTGACCGTATCTGGTTCGAGCGAGAAGCTGTTCGAGGACAGCCAAATGCGGACGAATTCTTTCATCCGCGACTGGCTCACCATGATGACAGATCGAAACGTAAAGTGCGTCGGAAACGCGCTCGAACCATTCGGACAAGAGCGGCAACCGAACGGCGGTCTTCAAGCGGGCATCGCGCGAGAGGGCAGCGAGCGCCTCGGCAACGTGCCCCCGGCTCGTCAACAGTGTGCCCTCTAATTTGTCTTGAAATCCTTTGAGCGCTTTGCCGAGATCGTGGAGGCCCGCGAGGACCGCGAGACGGTCCAAATGCCCCTCTGTCAAGTCTGTCTCGAATGCGGCCGCGAGACGACGCCGCAATACGGGAGAAGCCATCAACTGCCGCGCCATGATAGCGACGTGATGGCAGTGAGCGACTAGGGAACAGGTCTCTTCGTTCGGCCCAGTCTTAGCCCACGGTTGATCAACCCTCATCGGGGGAGTTTTGAAGCGCCGGTCGCAAAAGGCAATCGGCCTTTTGTAGATCACCCCCGCGTGCGGGGACGAGACGACGGGTCGCAACCCGTGCCGTTCTTGAAAGTGGGATCACCCCCGCGCACGGGGACGAGACGATGTTGCCGAGATGACAATCTACCATCCCCTCGGATCACCCCCGCGCACGGGGACGAGACTTCGGGCCGATCAAGGGATAAATCTCCGTCGCCGGATCACCCCCGCGCGCCGGGACGAGACATCAGCGGACAACCCCATGCGGTCGCGGTCGCCGGATCACCCCCGCGCGCGGGGACGAGACGCAGGAACCTGGAACAACGCAAGCAGGAAATACGGATCACCCCCGCGCGCGGGGACGAGACGCTGTCACCAAGGAAATCTATGCAGCGAACATCGGATCACCCCCGCGCGCGGGGACGAGACTGCAGCTCGTGGCACTCGTCAATCACCACCACCGGATCACCCCCGCGCGCGGGGACGAGACCCTTGCTCATAAGGCATTGATCTCACATAAGACCTCCTTTCGACCATTTGGCTGCCGTGAATTTTGAAGGACTACGAGGGTTGAAGCCTCAACATCCCGAAGCCATAGGCGCGTTGCCGTCCAACTCCGGTGCTGATCGCCTGAGTGAGCCGCACCGGGTCATCCACGCGAAGACGGCCCTCGATGACTGCCTCAGGCATCGTCCTGCCCGATACTGAACGGTCTTCTTTCGGACGCATGAACCGCCGAAGTCGAAACCGAACCAGACGGCTGGCTTCGATGGATGCACCGGCGAGCCGCTCGGCTAGATAGTCGCGGTAGACATCATCGCGTTTGAGGTTGGCATCCTTTCCGGCGGCATCGGCTTTGGTCAGAAATGCATCGCGCTCACCGTAACGCCGACCTTCTACTTTGGTCACCCGGATGGTAGGCACCAAGCAGATCGAGAAGCGGTAGCGTTCGCTCTCGGAAAGAGCAGGAAGCGGGACTGCAATCGCCTCACCAACAGCCGCTTGGACTGACGGCAATGCCAATGCACGACGTTTGTTCAGTTCTCCGGCATCGGTCTGTGTATATCCGATGATGATGATCGTTGGACCTTTTTGAGCATGAATTGCCCATGGTCGAAGTGCGCTGCCAGAAAATCCTTCCCACAGGATGGTCTTGAGGATCAGGCTCTCATCTTCCAGCGCCGAAGGTTGCAGAAATGCTTTGAGATGACGAACCGCACCAACAAAGTCGACCGGCACTTGAGCAAGGAACACGACCACGCCCTCCGCTTGACTGTCGCCGAGCGCATCGCCGATGCCGAGTGTCACCAACACGCGGAAAGATCAGCAGCTTCCACGCCGTGGCTAACCAACCACCGTAGAGCCTCGTCAATCAAACCTGGGAGCGATGTTCGTGAGGCTGTGAGGATGCGGTCCATACGATCTTCTGGGAAATCCTGAGCTGCCAGGGTTCGCCCAAGTGAGGCGGATGACTGTCTAACGTGACCAAGAGCGCGCAAGATGATCTTCCAGATTGCTAGGCAGTGCTCGTCATCAATCTGCTCCTGCGGTACAGCAGCCATCATCTTCCAGAACGATAATGGCGGCTCCGGCAGAAACATTGTTCTGAGCTGTGCTCGATCAGTCGGCGTTGCATGGTCGGCGACCTCCCTAAGAATAGCGAAGGTCTGCCGTGCGAGTGGCGGCGGGTTAAATGTTTTCGACATGCTTTCCCCCTTGAGCCTGAAATGAATGCCTGCTTCAAGGCGATATTCAGCACGAGCAGCATGAAGCGGGCGTACGAGTGCCGTCGCAGCCAGATTGAATGCCAGGCGAACCTCAGACGCGATCAAGCGGTCGAAGCGTCGTTGTTCTTCTGGGGCGTTCTCACTGTCATTGAGCAAATCGAAAACAAGCTGAACAGATGCATGCCCGACCGCATCGTAGTAAACGAGTTGGCTCGCCCGGATGCGGCTCAATTCGATGTCATTGAGATCGTCTGTATCGGGATAGAGCACCGCCAGGGCCGAATAGAGCACCTTCGATCCGGCGTCGATGGTTGCTAGGGCGAATGCCGATAAACGCGCCGGTCGATCCTCTGGCTTCGGCGGATCGAGATGAAAAAGTCCCTCCGAACGCACCGCTATAAACAATGTCTCGCGGTAGCCTTTCGTTTTGCCTTGGTCGGTACCGAGAGCGCAAAGTCGCACACGGCGGTATTCGACAAGGTCAAGAATGCGTGGACGCTCAATCGTACTCCGCTTATCGACAGAACCGAACAAGACGCGGTGTTGAAACCGATGGTCAAAGGATTTGGCTCCGAGCTTGTATCGTTTGCTTCCCTCTTCGTCGGTTACCCTTGGTGTATGGGGATCATCAAGCCATGGATCGGACCCCGTTACCCGGATGGTGTTATTAGGGCAGGCCCAAATTTCAAATTTGTCATTGTCGGTTTGCACGATCCTTTGCGCTCGACCGATATCAAGAAACGGACGCGGCAAATCCGCAAAAGATATTGGCGCGTCAGCTTTAGGTCGATACGGCTTGAGCCAGACGAAATGATCGGCCGCCTTGTTGGAGCGATGTGTCGGCAGCTTGAGTTGGTCATACGCCGACAGGAGACTACATATCTCCGATCCAAGCGTCCCATCGACACTTGGGAGAATTGCACAAAGCCCTGCGCGGGTCGAACTGCGGTGATCTTTGACGTTCGGTCGCGACAAACTGCCGACGATGGAAAAGATCGCTTGTTCGGCCCTCGCGGTCGCCCACGTTCTTTTCACTTCATGCTCGACGTTTGGCAGCAACAGGTCGGCTGCCTCAATCGATTGCAGCGATGTTGGCTTATTTGTCGGCGGTTGCAGGAAAGCAACTTCGTCGTGGGGGGCAGTCACGCGAAGGGCATCGGGGCCGATAAGCTCGTCCCAAGCCTGCTCCCAACTCTCCTTAGATGCCCGGTTAACTTTGGTGTATCGGGCAAGGACGTGCATCAAGATCGCGAGCACCGTGATAACCGGCGACCGCTGGTGAGCCGCCATCCCCGGCAAATCGATGAGTCCACCCCGTGCGGCAGCGGCCATCAGATCGAATAGGCCGTACTCCTTCCTGCCGTTCGCCGTGGTGGCCGTAAAAATTGGAGCAGCTAGAGTGTCCGACACAGTATTCCCCACAGCCCGAGCAGTGCGAAGCCTGCAACGCGCGCCCAATCTCCTAGCGCCCGCCATCCCGCATCGGTGATCCGCACGCGAGCGGTCTCGATCCTCCATCCGGCCGCGATCACGCGCTCGGCTTCCGCGAGCCCGGCGCGCACAAGCTCGACCATCTGCTCGACCGTGAAGCCATGCGCTAGCATGACCGCCTCGGTGCAGCCCGTCGCGACAGGAGGCAAGGAGTCGAGCGTGCGGCGGCGGTCGGGCTTGGTCGGTACGGGCAGAATACCACGCCGCACGCGCCTGGAAGTCGGAGATTAGACCCCCAAGCTCCGGAGGCCTCCTGATCGCTCACCAAACCAGAGCGCCTCGCTGCTCTTGGGTCCATTGACCGACGACCTCGTCGCCGCGTCGAACGCGGAGTTGACGAGCTTGCAGCCGCCTTCCGTCGGCGGCCTGCCGGGCTTGTGATACAAGATGAGCGACACGGGGATAGAAGATACCCACGCTATGCCCGCCGCCTGATTCGGGCCAGCCCCGCGCCGCCCCTGCGGCTAACCGAGCAGGGACTTCTCGGCTGCCGCCAACTCCGCACCATCATCGCCGCGCGGAAACAGGTGGCCATAGGTATCGGCGGTCATCTGGATCGAGGCATGGCCGAGGCGGGAGGCGCACCCGCTGTTAGTCTCATGTCGCAAACGGAAGGTTTTGCATCGTGGTTCTGCTCGCTAGCACTCGCACTTGAATTATTGCCACCAGATCGAACGGATCATTTGTAGGTCGCAATAGCCAATCCGTTTCCACGCTTACTTTCCTAACGAGGGCGTCGTCCTGTAGAAGGCAATGGATCGGGTCGTTATCGCCCCGTGTGGCGATCTTGGCTTGTTGGGCTTCTACCGTACTGGGCATCCGCAAAGCGTCTAAGAGCGTCTTCAAACGGTTATCGATGTCCCCCCCTTCACCCAGCAGTTGTCCAGGCGACTGCTGTCGAAGTAGCGTGACGGCAAGTTCGCAGGCCAAATCATTTCTCTTCGTGACAAGGGGGGCGAAGAGCACGTTGTTTTTTCGCTCCAAGATAGGGATGCCGCGCCCACCTTGTCCACGGTCCTTCTCTCGAAGAAACCAGGTCGACATTTCGGAGAGGGGCATACGTTCCCAAAGCGTCTTCAGCTGAGGATGCAGCTCCATCCTTATTTTGTGAATGTCTGCGACCTTGAAGCGTCGCCTTGGCGCAATAGGGCCCTCGTAGAGTAAACGAAATTGCATGTACTTCCCCCTACAGGAAGGCTCTCTCTGCTGCTGCCAGCTCGGCACCGTCGTCGCCGCTTGGGAACAGGTGGCCGTAGACATCCATGGTGATCGCAATCGAAGCGTGCCCCATGCGCTGCTGCACCAGCTTCGGCGGCAACTCCAGCCCGCCGTCAACTTTGCGGTTGATGCACCACGACGCATAGAAGTGGCGCAGCGAGTGCCAGCCGTACTTGGCGGCGATGATCGGCTTGCCGTCATCGTCCTTGGACGGTTTGCCGTGTTCGTCCAGCGCTGCCACCGTGACACCGGCCGCGAGCAGTGTCGGGACCAGGGCATGCCGCGTGATGTTGACGTAGCTCTCGACGCTGCCGTCAGCGGCGGGGAAGACCAGCCCCAGCTCGCTGTTCGGACAGGCGAGCTTCCACTTGCGCAGCGTGCTGACCAGCGTCGGCGGCAGCGGGACGACGCGCTCGCCCGCCACCGACTTCAGCGGTCCGATCTTGTTGTAGCGGTCGGCGCGCTGGCGCACATGCAGCTCGCTGCGCTTGAGATTGACATCGTCCCAGCGCAGACCGCGCAGCTCGGAGATGCGCAGGCCGGTGAAGATCGCGGACAGCAACAGGGGGCACCGTCCGTCGCTGTCGCCGCCGCCATAGCTGACAGCCGCGATGATGGCGCGGATTTCGTCCGGCGACGGGATGTCGACGCCGACTTTGAGCTTGCCCTTCTGTCGGGCGGCGGCGCGCGCTTCCTTGCCACGCAGGCTGCGAGGCAGAGCGTGGACCACGTTCTGTCCGACCAGTCCGCGCCGTTGTGCATCGGCCAGCAGCGCGCCGAGTGAGATGCGCACCTTGCGCACCATGGTGGGGGAGCGACCGAGTTCTCTGAGCTTATCCTGGAAGGTGGTCAGCATCGGCATGGTGAGGCGCGAGAGCTTCACCGCTCCGATCACCGGGATGATGTGCCGGTCCAGGTGCTGCTGGTAATAATCGACTGTCGATTGCTCAAGCCCGTCGGCCTCGCATCTTTTCAGCCACAGCCGCCCGGCTGCCGCGACGGTGACGCTCTGGCTGTCGGGGACGTGGGTGCCAGCGCGCAGTTCGCCGGTAACGCCGACATGGAAGCTATCGGCCTCCTGCTTCGTCTCGAAGGTGCGCAGCCGCCGCTTGCCCTCGTGATCGGTGTACTCGGCGACCCAGGCTTGGCCCTTTGCGCCGTCCTGGTTGGTCCAGGTTCTCTTTCTGACTGACATCGTGATACCCTTTTCTAGAAATTACGAACAAGTGCGAACAGATGCGAATATCTGGGCACGACATTTCACGACAAAAGTGGTGAGAAACCTCGATAAAATCAAGGTCTGAAACAAGTCTTCTGAACCGCCACACGAGCGCCAATCGTGATAACATGATCACACATCCGAACGCAGGACATGCGCGCTCGCGTCCTCTCGCGGCCTCGGCGCGATATCCGCGATCTCATGAGGACTCATGTCACG
>Ga0306924_10003013_pt1 | contig 16082 bp, 17 predicted proteins | sample sta12Can44000111_FD_203756 | JGI IMG/M metagenome (GOLD analysis project Ga0306924, IMG submission 203756) | Lab enrichment of tropical soil microbial communities from Luquillo Experimental Forest, Puerto Rico - statanox.12C.anox.44.000.111 (v2)... | ecosystem: Environmental > Terrestrial >... | reverse complement strand
ACTCCTGCCCGACATTCCCACCGTGGCAGAGACCGTGCCCGGCTTCACCATGGCGCCCTGGATCGGCATCATCGTGCCGGCGAGGACCCCCAAGGATATCGTGTCGCGTCTCACGCAGGAGACGCTCGCGGTCATGCGCGATCCCGAGGTCGTGAAGCTGCTGACCGATCAGCAGGTCACCCCCATGGCATCGAACGCCAACGAATTCGAGCAGCTCATCAGGAGCGACCTCGATCGCTGGCGCAAGGTGATCGCGAGCGCGGGCATACGGAGCGAGTAATAATCGCCGACACGTAGGGGCGAGGCATCCTCGCCCCTACCCATCTGAGGCTGGGAAAAGCACGATGTACAACCTTCATCTCAGTCCCGAGCAGCTTGAGATTCGCGACATGGTCCGCGACTTTGTCGCACGTGAGGTCAAGCCGGCTGCACTCGCTGTCGATCGCATGGAGTCAGGCGAACGACCGCTTCTGCTCGAGCAGATCGAGCAAGCCTCGCAGCTTGGCCTGCGGGCGCTCGCGCTTTCGCAGGAGGCCGGCGGAGCGGGCGCCGACACGCTCACCTGTTGCATCGTCGCCGAGGAGCTCGCCGCGGGCGACCCCGATATTGCCGCCGTTCTCGCGCAGACCTGGATGATGGCGCATGTGCTGTTCGATCGGATCATGACGCCGGCACAGCGCGAATGCTTCCTGCCGCCATTCCTGGCCGAGCCGGGCTATCACCTGGGTCACGCGTGCGAGGAGCCGGACCGCGATGCCGGGCTTGGCATCCACTATCATCGCCCGCGCGCAACCGATGTCGGTCCCGCGACCAAAGCGGTGCGCTCCGGCGACAGCTGGATCGTGAACGGCAGCAAGCACCACGTGGTCAACGTGCCGCTCGCAAAACTGTTCGCGGTCGAGGTCGCACTCGCCGGCGCGGATGCGGGTACCGGCGCACGCATGATCCTGGTTCCGCGTGAGACGGCCGGCCTCGGCATCGAGCTCGATGAGCCGAGGCTGCGGCGTCGACACGGCGCTTGTGGCCGCCTCGTGCTGCGGGACTGCCGGGTTCCTGCGGAGAGCCTGCTGGGCAACGAAGGAGTCAGCGCCTCGTCCGCGCTCACTGGTTTACGCGGTCCGCAGGATCTTGCGCTCAATCTCGGCATCGGCCGGGCGGCCTACGAGGCCGCGCTCGACTACGCGCAGTTACGCGTGCAGGGTGGGAGACACATCATCGAGCACCAGGCCATCGGCGCCAAGCTCGCCGAGATCGCGGCGCGGCTGGAGGTCGCCCGCGCGGCCATCTGGCAGGCGGCCTGGGCATCCGATCATCCCGAGGCACTTGCCGACCGCAGCCTGTCCGATTTGCCGCTCGCGCAGGTGGCCAGGGTCTACGCACCGCGCGCCATCTATCAGGCGACCAAGGACGCAGCCGAATGCTTCGGCGCCATGGGCGTGATGCGGGACATGCCGCTCCAGAAATACGTGCACGACGCGCTTGTCTGCCTGCATTCCGGTGAGGGCGAGACTGAGGCCAGGCTGCGCCTCGCCGAGGCCATTGCCGCCTATCGAGGGGCCCCGACCAGCCTCGCCGCCGAATAGGAACGCTCCCATGGATTTTACGCTGAGCAACGAGCAGCGCACCTGGCAGATGACCGCCCGCAAGTTCGCGCAGGAGGAGATCCGCCCGATCTCGCTTGAGCGCGACGCAATCGCCGACCCGCGCGAGACCTTCGATTGGGAGATTATCAGGAAAGGCTCCCGGCTTGGCTTCCGCACGCTGGCGGTGCCCAAGGAATGGGGCGGCCATGGCACCGATTTTGTCACCCAGGCGCTAGTCATGGCGGAGCTCGCGCGTGGCGACAGCGCGATCTCCAAGACCTTCAGCCAGTGCTGGAAGTGGAGTCACCTGATCGCCGCCACCTGCACGGACGAGCAGAAACGCCGCTTTCTCGCCCCGTTCCTCGCCGACGACACGTTCCTGCTCGGCAAGGGCATCAGTGAGCCCTCGGCGGGCTCCGACAACCGGCTGCCGCCCGAGGATGATCCCAAGGCCGGGCTCAAGCTGCGGGCCGAGCGCAGGGGAGACGAGTGGATCCTCAATGGCGAGAAATGCTTCATCGCCAATGCCAGCGTCGGCAAGCTGTTCTTCATCGATGCGCGTACCGATCCCAAGGCCCCGCTGCGGCAGGGCACCACCATGTTCCTGGTGCCGCGCGACACCCTGGGCCTGCGCATCGGCAAGGTATTCAACAAGAGCGGCTGGCGGTTCTATCAGAACGGCGAGATGATCTTCGAGAATGCGCGCGTGCCGCATGCCAACGTGGTCGGCCCTGTCAACGGCTCCGACATGAGGACGCAGCAGGCGGGCGACCGCACCGGCGGCGACCTGTTCGGCGATCTTGAGCTTGCTGCCAATGCCCTGGGCGTCTGCGAGGATGCCTGCGGCATGGCATTGACGCTGGCAAACGGCAGCCGCCAATGCGGTCGCCCGCTGGTCGATCAGCAGCTCGTCCAGCTCAAGCTCAACCGGATGCACCTTCTGACCGAGGCGCTGCGCGCCTTCGTGATGCGGGTCGCCTGGGAGCACGATCACAAGATGCGGTCGGCGAATCCCGGGCTGTGCATGAACTTCTCCACCGACGTCATTCAGGAGGTCACCGAGCTCAATTTTGAGCTCCACGCGGACGCCGGGCGCATGGACCCCCGCGCCGACAAGCTCGTGCGCGACGGCATCATCTGGACCCACCTCGCGGGCGACAGCGTGCAGCGCATGAAGGTCGCCCGCCGGCTCTCGAAGCAGGCGTTGCAGGATTGACGAGTTCCACGGAACCAACGAGCAACCGGGCGGTTTAGCAGGCCATGAAAACCCCGGCCAAGATGCTCATCGTCCCCGAGCTGCGCATGCGTGATGGACACGTCATTCGGACGCTGGCGGACGCGATTGCCCTGCTGCGGGAGCACGAGGTTCGTCCGGGCGTCGACGCTCGCGACGAGGTGCTGCACCAGATCGAGCGGGCGCACGACGAGGTGGAGTGCCAGCAGGCAACACAGGCGTTCATAGGCTGGGCGCGGGAGCTCGACCTGCTGGTAGAGCCGTTGCAATCTACCCACCTGCAGGCCTGAGCCACGATCGCGCCGCCGGGCTGGCATGGCGGTGGAAATGATCGTATGGCTTTGGGCATCGGGCTGCGGGGCCCATTTGTTCGTTGCACAGGATCAATCTGCGCATGCGCGTGCTCGTCCTTGGCGCGAGCGGGTTGATCGGCTCGTCGGTGGCAGCACGGCTGCTTGCCGAGCGGCACGAGGTGGTCGCGGCAACGCGACGCCAGCAGCCGCACGAAAACCTCCTGCACGCCACCGCGGTGACGATTGACATCGCGCGTGCGCGCGATCCAGCGGACTGGCTGCCGCATCTGTGCGCCGTCGATGCGGTGGTGAACTGCGCCGGCGTGCTGCAGGACGGCCCGGGCGACTCCACGACAGGGGTGCACAGGGACGGCATGGCGGCACTGTTTGCCGCCTGCGAGCAGGCCGGCGTGCGCCGGCTCGTCCACATTTCCGCGCTGGGGGTCGACCGCAATCCGACAACAGCGTTTGCCCGTACGAAGCTTGCCGGCGACGAGCTCCTGATGGCGCGTAACTTCGACTGGGTCATATTGCGCCCCTCCGTCATTGTCGGGCGGCCGGCCTACGGCGGCAGTGCGCTCATCCGCGCCCTGGCTGCGCTTCCGGTGCTGCCTCGCCCTCCCGGCACCGGCCCGCTTGCGATCGTCCACCTCGATGATCTGGTCGAGGCGGTCGCATTCTTCCTCGGCCCTGCGGCGCCGACGCGGGTCGTCTTGGAGATCGCCGGACCAAGGTCATGGCCGCTCGACGATGTGATCCATCTGTTTCGCCGACGGCTGCGGCTTGCGCCCGCGCCAAGCTTGCGGTTGCCACACTGGATGTTCGCGGCGATGTCCCGTCTCGCGGACGCAGTCGGGCTGCTCGGCTGGCGCTCGCCGATGCGCAGCACGGCGCTGCGGGAGATCATGCGCGGCTCGACTGGAGAAGCGAGCGAATGGGCGCGGCTGACCGGCATCAAGCCGCGCGATCTCGAGCAGGCGCTCATTGCCGAGCCAGCCTCCGTGCAGGAGCGCTGGTTTGCCCGACTCTATCTGCTCAAACCGCTCGTCCTCGGCCTCTTCTCCCTGTTCTGGATCGCAACGGGATTGGTGGCGCTCGGGCCGGGGTTTGAGGCCGCCAGCCAGCTCATGCAGCAAGCCGGCGCGGGCAGGCTCGCCGGTGCCGGCGTGATCGCTGGCGCGATTGCCGACATCGCCATCGGCGTCGGCACGGCGATACGGCCGCTGGCGCGGGCAGCACTGCTCGCCGCGCTTATCGTGTCTCTGCTTTACCTCGTCGGGGGCACGATCCTGCTTCCGCGGCTGTGGGCCGATCCGCTCGGCGCGCTGCTCAAGATCGTACCGATCGTCACCCTCACCCTGGTGGCGCTTGCCATTCTCGACGACCGCTGATGCTGACGATCTATCTGCTCAAGCTCGCCCACGTCATCGGCGCAACCGTGCTGTTGGGGACCGGCGCCGGGATCGCGTTCTTCATGCTCATGGCACACCTTGACGGCAGGCCTGCCGTCGTTGCCGGCGTCGCTCGCATGGTGGTGATCGCCGACTTCCTGTTCACCGCCACGACGGTTGTCGCACAGCCGATCACGGGGATTCTGCTCGCCTACAAGCTCGGATATTCCCTGCTGCAGGGATGGATCGTGCTTTCGATCATTCTCTACGTGATCACCGCCGCATTCTGGCTTCCGGTGGTCTGGATGCAGATGCGCATGCGTGATCTTGCTGCGGCGGCCGCCCGCAATGCTGCGGCATTGCCCCGCGCGTATCACTTGCTGTTTCGGGTGTGGTTCGCCTTCGGCTTTCCGGCATTCGCAGCGGTGTTGGGCATCTTCTGGCTGATGATCGCCCGCCCGAGCCTCTCGCTATGGCCGGCAAGCTGAGAGTGTCCGCGCCGGCGCCTGACGTCTAGCAAACTTTATGCTCTGCCGACCCGCGCCGTCGAAGCCGCAGGAGCCGCATGCTCCACGTCCACATCGAGCTCCGGCGAGACGCTCGGCGACTGCGTGGGCCTGTATAGTGACCGCATCGCATTCATGAGCTCCGGGTCATCCAGAATCTGCGCCATCTCCTTGAATGCCCGCTCCGGATCCCGGTTGCCCGGCTCCAGATAGAACGCAACCTTCGCCTGGGCGCGACGCATGGCTTCCAGGACAACGGCCAGCTCGTCTTTCATCTGCTCTCGCCCTCCGGCATGAGCCCATGTTCAGGTGGGCATGCCCGGCTCCGCGCCAAACGTCCTCAATACACCAAGTGGCCGTTCCTCGCGACCCCGGTATCCACACCCCGCAGAGAACCGAATAAAGATGCTTGAACCATGAAATTCCATGTTGTAAATAACATATTCCACGCTCAATCCACCAATTCTAACATTTGCATGATTTCCAGCGCGCAGCTGCGGGCCTCCCGCGCGTTGCTTGGCATCGACCAGCGGACGCTTGCCGGCCTGTGCGGCCTCTCGCTGCCGACCATCCAGCGCATGGAGGCAAGCGAAGGGGTTGTGCGCGGCAATGTCGATTCGCTGATGAAGCTCGTGGCCGCACTGGATGCCGCCGGCATCGAGCTCATTGCGGAGAACGCGGTCAGCAGCGTGGGCGGCCGCGGCGTGCGGCTCAGAGCATCTTCCAGGCGCGGGGAGCCCTGATGGCCGCACTCGCCCCGACCGCGATGGTTCTGGCCTGCGCCGCTTTGCTGCTGGTGCTGGCAATCATCGCCGTCGCGGTCGGTCGCGCGAGTGCCGGCAGCACCATTGTCTATGGCACGAGCCTCCTCGTCACGCTGTTCGCGCTCGCCGCCGGGCTCGCGCAACTGCTGGGCGCAGGCGCCCCCGCTGACCCCATCGTGCTGCCGCTCGGGCTGCCGTGGGTGGGCGCCCGTTTCCGCATGGACGCGCTCTCGGCGTTTTTCGTGGTGGTGGTCGATCTCGGCGCCGCTGCGGCAAGCCTGTTTGCCCTGGGCTACGGCCCGCACGAGCGGGCGCCGCTGCGCGTCCTGCCGTTCTATCCCGCGTTCCTTGCCGGCATGAATCTCGTCGTGCTTGCCGACGACGCGTTCAGCTTCCTCGTCGCATGGGAGTTCATGTCACTCTCGTCCTGGGCGCTGGTGATGGCGCATCATCATGTGCCGGAGAACGTGCGCGCCGGATATGTCTACCTGGTGATGGCGAGCTTCGGCACGCTTGCTCTTCTGCTGACCTTTGGGCTCCTCGCGGGGCCGGCGGGCGGCTATGCCTTCGCCGACATCCGCGCTGCGCATCCCTCGCCTGCGCTCGCTGCGTTTGTATTGTGCCTCGCAATGCTCGGCGCCGGCTCCAAGGCCGGTCTTGTCCCCCTGCACGTCTGGCTGCCACTCGCCCATCCGGCCGCGCCCAGCCACGTGTCCGCGCTGATGAGCGGGGTGATGACTAAAGTGGCGGTCTACGGATTCGCGCGCATCGTGCTCGACCTCGCTGGCGAGCCGGCCTGGTGGTGGAGCGTGCTCGTCCTGTCGCTTGCAGGGATTACCTGCGTGATGGGCGTTCTCTATGCGCTGATGCAGCATGACCTCAAGCGGCTGCTCGCCTATCACACGGTGGAGAATATCGGCATCATTTTCATTGCGCTTGGGCTGGCGCTGGCATTCAAGGCGTACGGGATGGCCTGGGCGGCCGCGCTTGCACTCACGGCCGGGCTTCTCCACGCCCTTAACCATTCGCTGTTCAAGAGCCTGCTGTTCTTCGGCGCCGGCAGCGTGCTCACCGCGACCGGCGAGCGCGACATGGAGCGCCTGGGCGGGCTCATCCATCGCATGCCGCAGACCGCGTTCGCGTTCCTGATCGGGTGCGCCGCGATCTCCGCCCTGCCGCCGCTGAACGGCTTCGTGTCGGAATGGCTGATCTTCCAGGCCATCCTGCTGAGCCCGCAGCTCCCCTCGTGGGGATTGAAGTTTCTGGTGCCCGCGGTGGGAGCTTTGCTCGCGCTCTCCGCCACGCTCGCCGCGGCGTGCTTCGTCAAGGCTTTCGGCGTGACGTTTCTTGGCCGCGCGCGCAGCCCGGCCGCAAGCGCCGCGGCCGAGACCGACCGGTTCTCGCTTACAGCGATGCTCTCGCTCGCGGCACTCTGCCTGATCGCAGGCATCCTGCCGGGTCTGTTCATCGATGCGCTGGCCCCGGCCGTGCAAGGCTTGGCGGGCGACCGCATGCCGGTGCAGACCGGGGTCGAATGGCTTTCGATCGTGCCGATCGCGCAAAGCCGCAGCTCCTATAATGGCCTGCTGGTGTTCCTGTTCATGGTCATGTCAGGGGCGCTGGCGGCGAGCGCCATCCATCGCCTCGCCTCCGACAAGCTGCGGCGTGGGCCGGCGTGGGACTGCGGCTACCCCGATGCCAGTCCCGCCACTCAATACAGCGCATCGAGCTTCGCGCAGCCCATTCGCCGTGTCTTTGGCAGCATGGTCTTCCGCGCGCGCGAGCAGGTCGAGATGCCGCCGCCCGGCGACCTGCGCCCGGCGCGGCTGGCGGTGGTCCTGCACGATCCGGTCTGGGAGATGCTCTACCTGCCGGTGGCGACGGGCGTCAGCCGAGCCGCCGAGCGGCTCAATCACCTGCAATTCCTGACCATTCGCCAGTTCCTGAGCATCGTGTTCGCCGCCCTCGTGATCCTCCTGCTGGTGCTTGCGCTGTGGCCCTGATCGTCGACTTCGCCGTCCAGGGCGCGCAGATGCTTATCGTGCTGCTCACGGCGCCTTTGCTCTCGGGCCTTGTGCGCAAAATGAAGGCGCGCATGCTGCGCCGCATCGGACCGCCCGTCCTGCAGCCCTATCTCGATCTCGTCCGCCTGATGCGCAAGGAGGTGGTGCTCGCGGAAAGCGCGTCCTGGCTGTTTCGGGTCATACCCTATTTCATCTTCGCCGCGACCTGGGTGGCAGCCTCGCTGGTGCCGACCTTCCGCACCGGCCTGTTGTTCTCCTGGTCTGCCGATCTCATTGCCATCATCGCGCTGCTCGGCAGCGCACGGTTTGCTCTGGCACTTGCCGGGCTTGATGTCGGCACCAGCTTCGGAGGCATCGGGTCAAGCCGCGAGGTCATGATTGCCTCGCTGGCGGAGCCCGCAATGATCATGATCATCTTCACTTTGGCTTTGGTCGTCGGCTCGACCCAGCTCTCGACCATGGCCGGCTTCATGGAGTCCCCCGCAGTGGGCCTGCGCGTCTCGCTTGGCCTTGCGCTCATCGCGCTCATCATGGTGGCCATTGCCGAGAACGCACGCATCCCGGTCGACAATCCGGCAACGCATCTCGAGCTGACCATGGTGCACGAGGCCATGGTGCTGGAATTTTCCGGCCGCCACCTTGCGCTGATCGAGCTCTCGTCCGCCCTCAAGCTTCTCCTCTACCTCTCGCTGATTGCCTGCCTGTTTGTCCCTTGGGGACTGGCCGGGCCGGGCGCAGGCTTCGGCGCGCTTGCGATCGGCACCCTCTCCTATCTCGGCAAGCTCGCAATTGGCGCCTTCCTGCTTGCGCTGTTCGAGACCTCGATCGCGAAAATGCGGGTATTTCGCGTGCCCGAGTTTCTCGGCGCCGCTCTGATGCTCGGCCTGCTGGGAACGCTGCTTCTGTTCGTCTCGCGGAGCCTGTGATGCGGCACAGCCTCACCTTCGATGTCGCCCACCTGCTCGCCGGCTCGCTGGTGCTGGTGAGCTTCCTGCAGCTTTACCAGGATCGCCTTTACGCGCTGCTGAACGTGTTCGCGCTGCATGCGACGATACTGGCACTGTCGGTAGCCTGGCAGGCGCATGCCCAGGATGCCCCGCACCTCTACATCACTGCGGCGATCGCGCTCCTGTTCAAGGCCATCGTCATCCCGATCGCCCTGCATCGGATCATCGTGCGGCTCGGCATCCACCGCCAGATCGAGAAGGTCGTCGGGGTGGGCCCGGCGATGCTGCTCGGAATGGGGCTGGTTGCGCTCGCCATGGTGGTGATGCTGCGGGTCACCTCGGAAGCAGACCCGCTCGCACGCGAGGACCTCGCGTTCGCACTGTCGGTCGTGCTGCTCGGGCTGCTGATGATGGTGACTCGGCGCAATGCGGTGAGCCAGGTGGTCGGCTTCATGTCGCTCGAGAACGGGCTCGTGCTGGCCGCGACGGGCGCCAAAGGCATGCCGCTGGTGGTCGAGATCAGTGTCGCATTCTCAATCCTGATCGCATTCATCGTCATCGGCATCTTTCTGTTCCGCATCCGCGAGCGTTTCGATACCGTGGACCTCCACGCCCTCGACAGCTTCCGGGGAGAGCAAGCATGAGGTCGCTTTCGAGCTTCGATCCAGTCGCCGGCATTCTTCTCATTCCAGCGCTGTCGGCCATGCTGCTTGCGCTGCTGCCGGGCTATCGGCTGACCGCCCGCATCAATGTGATCGCTGCACTGGCGACATTCGCGGTCGCGTTGTCGCTGTTCTTCGGCAGACCCGTGCCGAGCCAGTACTTTCACGTCGACGACCTCAACAACGTCTTCATCGTGCTCACCACGCTGGTGGGGTTCACCACCAGCGTATTCAGCGCAAGCTACATCGGCCATGAGCTGGAGACGGGGCGGCTCACGCCGACCTTCCTGCGCTTCTATCACGCCATGTATCAGGTACTGATGTTCGCGATGAACCTCGCGCTCGTCGCCAATAATATCGGCCTGATGTGGGTCGCAATCGAGATTGCCACGCTCACCACGGTGCTGATGGTCGGCATCTACCGCACCCATGAGGCACTCGAGGCGGCGTGGAAATATTTCATTCTCGGCAGCGTCGGCATCGCGCTGGCGCTGTTCGGCACCATCCTCGTCTACATGGCAGCGAGGCCGGTGATCGGCGAAGGCGCGGATGCGATGGTATGGACCAGCCTGATCAAGCGCGCAGGCGAGTTCGATCCCGCACTGCTTGATCTTGCGTTTGTCTTTCTCCTGCTCGGTTACGGCACCAAGGTCGGGCTTGCGCCGCTGCATGCCTGGCTTCCTGACGCCCATGCCGAGGGACCGACCCCGATCTCGGCGGTGCTTTCCGGCCTTCTCCTCAACGTGGCGCTCTACGCCTTGCTGCGGTTCAAGATGCTGCTCGCGGCCAACCCCGCCGCGCTTGCGCCGGGCCCGTTGATGGTGACGATGGGACTAATCTCGCTCGTGTTTGCCGCGTTCATGCTCTACCGCCGGCGCGACATCAAGCGCATGTTTGCCTATTCCTCCATCGAGCACATGGGCATCATCACGTTTGCCTTCGGCATGGGAGGGCCGCTCGCGAACTTCGGCGGGCTTCTGCACATGACCATGCATTCGCTCACCAAGTCGGCGATCTTCTTCGCCGTCGGTCATATCGCCCAGGTCAAGGGCACCCAGCGCATCGCGGACATGGGGGGATTGACCGAGAGCAATCCCGTGCTGGGCTGGGGCCTCGTCCTCGGCGTGGTGGCGATTGCCGGCTTGCCGCCGCTCGGCATCTTCACCAGCGAGTTTCTGGTGGTGACTTCGACCTTCGCGCGCGCGCCGCTGCTCGCGATCGTGCTTGTCTTTGGCCTGCTGGTTGGCTTCGCCGCGTTGTTCCTGCGGCTCAACACGGTGGCATTCGGCGAGCCACGCGGCCATAGCGGGCAGACGCATGCATCCTATGTTCCGATGTTTGCCCACCTCGCGCTTGTCCTGCTCGCGGGTCTTTACCTGCCTCCGGCGCTCGCCGGTTGGTTTCAGAACGTCGCCAACCAGCTGGGATAGCCATGTCGGGCCTCCTCGACAGGATTGCAGGACATCGCGTCAAGGAGCACCACGGCGCTCCCCGCGTCATCGTCGATGAAGACCAGTGGCGCCGCGTTGCCTCCAGCGAACTCGCCGCCGGCCAGTGCACGCTGCTCGGCCTGTGGGGCGACGCCGGGGCGGTGCACATGGCGATGCTCGATGAGAGCGAACCCGTCGTGCTCATCGTCACCCTGCCATGTCGCGAGAACCAATTTCCGTCCATCGGCGCCGCGCATCCGCCAGCGGCGCGGCTCGAGCGCGCAATCCGCAGCCTGTTCGGCCTGGAGCCGACCGGGCTCGCGGATTCGAGGCCATGGCTTGATCTCGGCTTCTGGGGTGTGACGCATCCGCTGGCGGGGCGGGTAACTGCGACACCTTCGGGCATGCCCTATGCCTTCCTGCCCACCGAAGGCGAAGGCCTGCATCAGATCCCGGTTGGGCCTGTGCACGCCGGCATTATCGAGCCGGGACATTTCCGCTTTACGGCCAACGGGGAGACCGTGGTCCGGCTGGAGGAGCGCCTCGGCTATGTCCATAAAGGCATCGAGCAGCTCATGGCGGGCGCGACGATCGACAAGGCTTTCCGGCTCGCCGGACGCACATCCGGCGACAGCACCGTGGCCTACGCGCTAGCATTTGCGCACGCGGTCGAGCGCGCCTGCGGCGCGCAGGTGCCCGCGCGCGCCATTCATTTGCGCGCGCTGATGGCCGAGATTGAGCGCGTGGCCAATCATCTCGGCGACATCGGGGCCATCTGCAACGATGCATCCTTCTCCATCATGCATGCGCAATGCGGCATTCTGCGCGAGCACACGCTGCGTGCTGCAGACGCCTGCTTCGGTCATCGTCTGATGATGGATGCGGTGGTGCCGGGCGGGGTGGCGCTTGATCTCAGCTCGGCCGGCAGCAAGAGCATTCTGGACCTGGTTGCCCGGATCAAACGAACTTTTCCGAAACTGGTCGAGCTCTACGACAACACCGCCTCGCTGCAGGACCGGACTGCTTCGACCGGAACCCTTGCCCCCGAGCTGGCGCGCCAGTTCGGTGCCGGCGGCTATGTCGGTCGCGCCAGCGGCCGCGCCTTCGATGCGCGCAGAACGCCGGGGTATGCGCCCTACGACAGGCTCGCATTCGACGTTCCGGTGCTCCAGGACGGCGATGTGAATTCTCGCGTCTGGCTGCGCATCCGCGAGGTGGAGCAAAGCCTGCGCCTGATCGAGCAAATCGTTGGCGACCTGCCCGCCGGCGCCTTCCTCAGCAAGGTAGATCCCGTGACGGGAACGCGAGAAGGCCTTGGACTGGTCGAAGGCTTCCGCGGCGACGTGCTCGCCTGGGTTTGCCTGGAGGATGGTCGTGTGCGGCGCTGTCATCTGCGCGACCCATCCTGGTTCCAGTGGCCGCTCCTGGAAGCCGCCATCGAGGGCAACATCGTCGCCGATTTTCCCCTGTGCAACAAATCGTTCAACTGCTCCTATTCCGGCCACGACCTTTAGGACGAGATATGCGGCGCATTTTGTTCGAAAGCTTGCTCGCCGCTCCGCTCACGGAGGCTGCTCCGGCAATGGACGATGCGGTCGTGGCGGATCTCGCCGGACGCCTTGATCGCGCCGCGCGCCGCCGTCTTGGCCGCAGCCTGTCGATCCGCGAGGTCGATGCCGGCTCCTGCAACGGCTGCGAGCTGGAGATTCACGCCCTCAACAACGCCTTCTACGATCTGGAGCGCTTCGGGCTGCGCTTCGTTGCGTCGCCGCGCCACGCCGACGTGCTACTGGTGACCGGACCGGTGACAAAAAACATGCGCGAGGCGCTGCGCCGGACCTACGATGCAACCCCCGACCCGAAATGGGTGGTCGCCGTGGGTGACTGCGCGGTCGACGGCGGCATTTTTGCTGGCGGCTACGCGGTGGTCGGGGCAGTCGAGAGCGTAGTGCCGGTCGATCTCCACATCCGCGGCTGCCCGCCGCGCCCCGCGCAGCTGCTCGCCGGATTGCTCACTTTGCTCGAAGCAATTGAAGCGTGATCAGGAACGTGTGACCATCGCGCGGGTTTGTGCAATGTTAGCATGTTGGTAAGCCTGACCATGGCGAGGAGGAGCGAGGATGGCAGAAAGCAAGGACGCAAAGCCGCCTGCAGCGGACCAAGCTTCCGCGAACCTCACATCGGGACTCCCGGATCCGAAAACCCTGGGCAAGCTTCGATCAGGACGGGATGACAACCGGCCCAGCGAGGACGATATCGCCAAAGAGCGCATGGGGGCTCGCGGACTGCCCGGTGAGTCGGCGCCGTCGAACGACTTGCGCGAGAGCGAGACGCAGATGCCCAAGGGTCTCGATCCCGGGCATACGGCCTGAGCGATACAGGCGCCGATCCATCCGGCGCGTGAGGTTCACTGCCTGCTGTCTGCGGTCGGCTTGGAACGCTTCTGGTGTTGTCGTCTTGCATGGTCATCCCCCACGGGCTGAGAGGAGGACCATGGTGCGCCGGACTGTCTGACACGCCAAAGTTACAGTAGCTTTTCGGGCTGATGCGGACATTGGCTGGGGCGCGAGGCCGGCGCAGGGCGCTGCCTATGACCCTAACCGACATAAGCGGTGGCATTTTGTTATGCTGCACAACTCAGGCTTCATTCGATGATGTGGTAGGGTAGTCCTCGACCTGAATGGGGACCCCATGAAGCGGCGCGAGTTCATCACGCTTCTCGGCGGCGCGGCGACTTGGCCGGTCGTGGCACGTGCGCAACGGGCGGCAATGCCGGTGATCGGATTTCTTTCCCCAGGATCGCCCGAAGCTGATCCTCTCCGTCTGAGTGCCGTTCAGCGGGGCCTCAAGGAAATCGGCTACGTTGAGGGACAGAACGTAGAGATCGAATATCGCGGGGCGCGAAGCCAATACGATCACCTTCTGGCACTGGCGGTCGATCTAATTGGCCGCCAAGTGAGCGTGATAATCACGGTCGGTTCCGCAGCGACGCTTGCTGCGCAGGCGGCGACCGACACGATTCCGATCGTGTTCGCCATGGGTGCCGACCCGGTGCAGTTTAGCGTGGTTAGTGGCCTTAATCGACCAGGCGGCAATATCACGGGCGTATACGCCCTCAATTACGCGGTAATGGGAAAACGACTGGAGCTATTGCACGAACTGGTCCCCACCGCGGGCACCATCGCCGTACTTACAAACCCGAGCAGCCCCTTTACAGAGGCCGAGACGAAAGCGCTGGACGAGGCCGCGGGTGCCTTAGGTGTGGAGCTTCGTGTCCTGAATGCCGCCAACGAAAGCGAGATCGATACTGCTTTCGCGACGTTAGCAAAAGGGCAGTCTGTGCCCCTTGTGGTAAGTTCCGACGTAATGTTCACGAACCAGCGCGTTCGACTCGTCGTGCTGGCAGCGCGTCATGCCATTCCCGCGATTTATTCGTACCGCGATTTCCCTGTTGCGGGCGGCCTGATGAGTTACGGACCAGACCTTGCTGATGCCTATCGGCAGGTTGGCATTTACACAGGAAGAATTCTCAAAGGTAGCAAACCGACAGACCTGCCGGTTCAGCAGTCGGTGAAAGTCGAGTTGATCATCAATCTCAATACCGCCAAGGCGCTGGGCATCAACTTTCCGCTTCCACTGCTCGGCCGCGCCGACGAGGCGATCGAATAAGCGGGCCGTATGCTGCGCCTGCTCACGGCAGCTTTTGGCACATCACGAATTTGCGTCGCATTGCAGCATGCCGTGGCAATTAGAGTAGGACCAGACATAAGCACAGTTCTCAAACCTCAAATCACTGTGCCGCACAGCTACAGCCGATACCCAAACCCGCTGCACCCGGTTCGGCGCTCGACCTCACGGCCGAAGCGAAACTTCAGCTCCGGCCCGTCGAAGGGCGGCTGCTCGAGCTTCTGCTCGTCCTGCGAGAACGGCTCTACCTCCAGCACCACGAAAGTATGGCCCGGCGCGTTGGCGAGCGCGACACGGTCGAAGTCGCGCTCGAGCTCCTCGATGTTGCGGAAATCGAACACGCGATCAAGCCCCATGGTGTGCGCCATTGCTGCGTAGTCATTGTCGGCGAAATTGGGGAGCTCCGCATTGGAGGTCGCTCCGTAGACCCGGTTCGACACCAGGAAATGGACCAGGTTGCGCAGGTTCATCTGCCGCTCCACCATCAGCATGCCGGGGTTCATGCAGAATGCACCGTCGCCCATGAAGGCCCAGATGTTCAGCGCCGGCTGCGCCAGCGCAAGGCCGGATGCGAACATGGTCGAAAGACTCATTGAAGCGTCGAGATAGAAGCTTGCCTCGCTGTCATGGGTCACCGCCCACCATGCCTGGCTGGAATTTCCCGCGGATGTGACCACGACCTGATCGGTGCGCCGGCGGGCAATGGCGCGGAAGCAATCGAGATAATTCATGTCGTCTTGCCCAGCAGAAGATCGCGCGTCAGCAGAACGGCCATCGGCCGCGCATAGGTCCGCGTGTAATGGTAGCAGCGAGAGATCGAAGCAATGTCGGCTGGCGAGCCCATGATCTCATAAGGCATGTTGATGGCGTCGAGCACCGGGCGAAGATAGAGCCCGTTGGAGATGTGATGCTTGTGGTGATCGCCGATGGCGCCGCGCAGCGTCAGCAGCATGAACAGCGGAATCTCGTAGGTGTAGTTGATCTTGGTGATGGCATAGACCACGGTCATGAAACCCGATGCGCCCATCAGCGCAGCGGAGCCGAGCGCCCCCATGTAGGCGCCCGAGCACAGGCCGACCGCCGCCTCCTCACGGTTAACCCGCACATGAACAAAGCGTGGGTCTCGGTCGATGGCGCCGATCACGCCGGTGAGCCAATTGTCAGGAAGCGAAGCGACAAGCTTGACCTCGCATCGCGCAAGCTCTTCCGCTATTGCGTGGCCGACGGCGCTTGCCCGATCGCTCATCTCAGCGCTTCGCCCCGGCTTTGGCGGCGCGCAACGCACGCCAGACCGTCTCCGCCCTGATTGGCAGGGTTATGTCGCGCACCCCAAGATGCCAGAGCGCATCGATGACGGCGTTCGCGATGGCCGCCGGCGCCCCTATGGTCCCGCTCTCGCTACCGCCTTTCACCCCCAGCGGATTGCTGGGCGCCGGTGACGCAATGAAGGACGTGTGAAAAGGAGGAAGGTCATCGGCCCTGGGCAGCGCGTAATCCATGAAGCTGCCGGTAAGGAGCTGCCCCGCATTGTCATAAACGATCTGCTCAGTTAGCGCCTGGC
>Ga0306924_10003011_pt1 | contig 16086 bp, 19 predicted proteins | sample sta12Can44000111_FD_203756 | JGI IMG/M metagenome (GOLD analysis project Ga0306924, IMG submission 203756) | Lab enrichment of tropical soil microbial communities from Luquillo Experimental Forest, Puerto Rico - statanox.12C.anox.44.000.111 (v2)... | ecosystem: Environmental > Terrestrial >... | reverse complement strand
AAGAGGTTGCGCAGCAGTACGGCGATGAAAATGTTGGCGGCGACGATGCCGACGAAGCCGGCGGCGATCCATTCGATCGTGTCGATGAAACGATCCATCGATGCGCGCTTCATTTCCGCTCCACACGATCTCGATATTTCACGAGAGCTTCGATTTTTTCGGAGAGTTCGGGTTTTAGAGACAGCACGACGGCGGAAAACCCGCCGCCGGATCAATCGCAGGACGCAATTACTGCGTCAAGGCGTTGTATTTGGCGAGAGCGGCGCGCAACTCGGACATCGCCGCGTCGGGGTCGGTCCCGGACCTCCTGACGCCATCGGCCCAGGTCTTGATCAAGGGCTCGGATGCCTTCTTCCACAGCGCGGTCTGCTCTGCCGTCAGTGGATAGACCTCATGACCGCTCTCCGCCTTGACCTTGTCGAGGCCGGCGTCTTCGAACCTGCCCCAGGGCTCGCCGACGCGCCCCGCAGCCTCCGTGCTGCAATTGTCGTCGATTGCTTTTTTCTGCCGCTCCGACATCTGGTCGTATTTGTCCTTGTTCATGACAAAGACGAAGGTCGTGACGTAAAGCGGCGCGTCCATATGATACTTCGTCACCTTGTCGATGCCGAACAGAACCAGCGATCCCCACGGGAAGGTGACGGCATCGGCAACGCCGCGCTCGATGATGTCACGCACTTCCGGTGCCGAAGACTGCACATTGGTGCCGCCGAGCTGAGTCACGAAATTCGCAATCGTGGCGTCGGCGGGACGCACCTTCATGCCCTTGATGTCCTCGGGCACGACGATCTTTTTCGTGCGCGAATGGAACGAGGACGGCGCATGGATGAAGGCGAGGCAGAATTTGACGTCCTTCATCTCCTTCCCGGCGTATTTGCGGTACCAGGCATCGAGCGCCATCGAGCCGCCCTTGGCGTCCGACATCAGGAACGGAAGCTCACCGGCGCCGATGATCGGAAAACGGCCGGGCTGATAGCCGGGATTGACATAAGCGATGTCGGCGATGCCGTCGCGCGCCATGTCGTAGTGGTCGAACGCCTTGCCAAGCTGCTGGGCCGGAAAGACCTTGTACTTGATCGTGCCGCCGGACGCTTTTTCGACCGCGGCGCCCCAATCCTCCAACGCCTTTTGCAGCGGATGGGACGCCGGCACCCAGTGCGACAGTTTTAGTTCAAAAGTCTTTTCCTGCGCCATTGCAGGCGAGGCGAGTGCCGTCAGCAGCACTGCCAGGAGAGCTTTCCTCATCCACATTTCCCCTTCTTGTCCCCTTCCAGCATCAGGGCTTCGAGTGGCCCTTTGCAGACATTGTTATATGATATAATTAACAGCGCAACTGCGCGAACCGCGCTGGCGGCTCAGGTTCAAGCCCAAAACAATTCAGGGAGCAAGTGTTGCGAACAAAGGTAGCAATCATTGGCGCGGGGCCGGCGGGATTGCTGCTGGGACAATTGCTTCACAGCTACGGCGTCGACAACGTCATCCTGGAGCGGCACACCGGCGAATATGTGCTTTCCCGCATTCGCGCCGGGCTCCTCGAAGAGGGAACGGTGGCACTGCTCGATGAAGTCGGGGCCGGCAGCCGTGCCCACCGGGAGGGGCTGGTCCATGAGGGCATCGAACTTGCGTTCGGCGGCAGCCGCCATCGCATCGATCTGAAGGGCGCCACCGGCAAGACGGTGACGATCTACGGCCAGACCGAGGTCACGCTCGACCTGATGAATGCGCGGCGCGACGCGGGTCTCGTCTCGATCTACGAGGCGGCCGATGTCACGCCGCTTGATTTCGACACCGGCCAGCCGCGCATCAGCTATGTCAAGGATGGCACAACCCACGACATTGCTTGCGATTTCATCGCCGGCTGCGACGGCTTCCACGGCATCAGCCGCGCCAGCGTAAAACCATCCGCGATCGAGACATTCGAACGGGTCTATCCGTTCGGCTGGCTCGGGATTCTTTCAGACACCCCGCCGGTAAGCCATGAGCTGATCTATTCCAACCATGCGCGGGGATTTGCCCTCTGCACCATGCGTTCAACCAAGCGCAGCCGCTACTACGTGCAATGTCCTCTCGACGATCACATCGACCAATGGCCGGATGACCGGTTCTGGGATGAATTGAAACGACGACTGGATAGCGAGGCCGCGGGCAAGCTCGTCACGGGTCCATCGATCGAAAAGAGCATCGCGCCTCTGCGCAGTTTCGTCGCCGAGCCGATGCGGTTCGGCCGGATGTTTCTGGCCGGCGACGCCGCACACATCGTGCCGCCGACGGGCGCCAAGGGACTGAATCTCGCGGCCAGCGATGCCCATTATCTGGCGCAGGCGTTGCGGGAATATTACGACGAAAATTCCTCCGCCGGCATCGATCGTTATTCGGAAAAGGCGCTGTCGCGGGTCTGGAAGGCGGTGCGCTTCTCCTGGTGGATGACGTCGATGCTGCACAAGTTCCCGGACACCGGAACCTTTGGCGCACGAATCCAACTCGCCGAGCTCGATTACGTGACGCACTCGAAGGCAGCGATGTCGTCCCTGGCGGAAAATTACGTCGGCTTGCCGTACTGAGACGCCGTCTAGCAAGTCAGACGCGGAGCGCAGCACTTACCCTCCCCCTCCAGGGAGGATGACAGAAGCGCTGCTTCGACGAGCCGTCGCTAGTCGTGCTTCAGCGGCCATATCGATTTACGTTTCAAACTTTGTAAGTGGTGCAACCAGCATCGCATTCGCGTTCAATAGGCTCTAAACCAGCTACTCCTTGGCGTATCTCATGATCGCTTCCGATATACCAGAAGGCTTCGAACGCCAGACCCGGCGCAGCCCCCTCACCGATCCCTGGGAGCCGATCTATTCGAAGCAAACGCCTGACGCGATAATTCTGGGACTGCGGCTGGCCACGCCGCATACCAACGCGCGCGGCTTTATCCATGGCGGGTTGATTGCAGCGCTGACCGATAAAGCCATGGGGCACAGTTGCGGCCACAAAATGGGCGGCCGCTATTCGCTGGTGACAGTCAGCATGGCGATCGACTTCATCAGCAGTGCCCAAGTCGGCCAGTGGCTTGCGGTCGAGAGCGAGGTGATCAGGACCGGCGCCACGCTTTGCTTCGCGCAATGCCTGGTGACTGCCGATGGCAGCGTCATCGCGCGGGCGAACGGGACGTTTCGGGTGGTGCCGAAGAAGCAGAATTAGATGACGTATGGCGCTCACGCCCTGGTTTTGTCATGCCCCGCGAAAGCGGGGTGTCCGGTATTGCGTATCGCTGACTTGAATCGAGGCGCCGGTGTTTGCAGGATCACCCGCCTGCGCGGGCGATCCTGGCCTCCCAAGTACGCTTCGAAATACCCCTCAGCCAAAATGCCAATCACTGATCTCGATCACGAGATCGATGAAGGTGCGCACCTTGGCCGACAACAGCCGCGATGTCGGATAGACGATGTGGATCGGCAATGGCGGTTGCTCGAACTTCGCCAGCACGATTTTCAGCGCTCCTGCCTTGATCGCCTCCGCGGCCTGATAGGCCAGCACCCGGGTCAGGCCGCCATCCTCGGCAGCATACTGGATCGCGGCATCGGAACTGTTGGTCGTCAGCCGCGCCGCTGGTGCGACGCGTAGCTCCTCGCCATCCCTGACAAAACGCCAGTCGGCCTGCGGCGACATGGCGCCGAACTGAATGGTCTGGTGAGAGGCGATGGCCTCGGGCGATCGCGGCTCGCCGTGCGCCTTGAGATAACCAGGTGAGGCCACCACAATGCGCCGCATTTCGCCGACATGGCGCGCCACCAGGCTTGAATCGGCGAGGTGACCTATCCTGACGGCCGCGTCGACGCCCTCTTCCACCAGGTTGATCATGAGATCCGACAGCCGCAGATCGGCTGAAACTTCCGGATGGCGCTTCAGATATTCCGACATCACTGCAGCGACATGGAGGCGGCCAAATCCGACCGGCGCGGATACCACCAGCCTTCCGCGCGGCAGCGAATGTTCGCCTTCCGCCGCGCCTTCGGCTTCCTCGACATCGGCAAGGATTCGCCGAGCGCGCTCCAGATAGCGGGCGCCGGCGTCGGTCAGCGCGACCGAACGCGTCGTCCGCTGCAACAATCGCGCGCCGAGCCGATCCTCCAGCGCCGCGATCAGACGCGTGACGCCCGAGGCCGACAGCCCCAGCTTGCGCGCCGCCGGTGCAAACCCCCGCAAGTCTGCAACCGCGACGAAGGCCTGCATGGCGTCGATACGATCCATTCTACTATTTCATATTTCGAAATAATGAAATGTCAACTCTTCCGATTGTCCCATATTTCGGTGACTGCCATATTCCGCGCACTGGCGAGCAGATGCTCGCCCGACGGATAACCCAAAGGAATCTCCCAATGCCCCGCCTCCCTACTCCCGCCTCGATCGAAGCTTCTCCCACCGCGGCCCAGCCGCTGCTTCACGCCGTCAAAAAGCAGCTCGGCGTGGTGCCGAACCTGTTTCGTGTCGTCGGCAACAGCCCGGCTGCGCTCGAAGGCTATCTCGGATTAAACGGCGCACTCGGCAAGGGTGAACTCGAAGCCGCAACGCGTGAGCGCATCGCGCTGGCCGTGGCCGAGGTCAACGGTTGCGACTATTGCCTGTCGGCGCACACCTATCTCGGCAAGAACCTGGCAAAGCTCTCGGAAGCCGAAATCGCCGCCAATCGCGACGGCATGTCGACCGATTCGAAAGCGGATGCCGCGGTTCGCTTCGCCGTCAAGCTCTTGAATGCGCGGGGGCATGTCTCGGATGCCGACGTGCAGGCGGTCAAGAAGGCGGGCTATAACGACGCGCAGGTGATCGAGATCGTGCTGCACGTCGCCCTTAATACGCTGACCAACTATGTCAACGAGGTCGCAAAGACCGAGATCGACTTCCCGGTCGTGACCGCCAAGGCAGCTTGAGGCCAAATCCCGGCGCACCCCTTCGCGGGTGCGCCGCATTGGCAAAGTGGGCACTAGCTGAAGTGAAGGAGGTTCGATGTCGGATACCCGCACTTATTCCAGCGACGTTGCGTTCACGCCCGCCGTGAAGGCGGTCCAGGCCGTCAAGGGATCGCGCGAGATCTACGAGGAGCGCGGCGACTGGCGCACGGAGATCGACGAAAATCTCGCTGCATTCCTGGCGGACACCAACAGCTTTTATCTCGCGACCGCTTCAGGCACCGGCCAGCCCTATATCCAGCATCGCGGTGGGCCAAAGGGCTTCATCAAGGTTCTGGACAAGAACACGATTGCGTTTGCCGACTACCGCGGCAACCGGCAATACATCACGCTCGGAAATCTCTCGGAAAATTCCAAGGCCTACATCTTCGTGATGGACTACGTCCATCGCCGCCGGGTTAAGATTTGGGGCGAGGCTCGCGTCGTCGCCGACGATTCCGCGCTGATGCAATCGCTGATGCCGCAAGGATACAAGGCGCGCCCCGAACAGGTGATCCTGTTCCGGATTTCCGCATGGGACACCAACTGCCCGCAGCATATTCCGCAGAAATTCGATGCCGCCGATGTGGCTGCAGCGCTCGCCGAGCGCGATGAGCGCATCGAGGAACTGGAGGCGCAACTCGCCAAGCTCAGGGACGAGCCCAAACCTGCCGCCTGAGGCCGCCCAAAGAGGCCGCCGAAACGTTGAGAATTAAACCGGCGAGTACCAGGCCGCTGCCGACAATCTCGACGCGGGTGATCCGCTCTCCGAGCAGCAGGTGCGTGCTGAGAATCCCGAAAACCGGCACCAACAGGCCAAACGGGGCAACCGCCGCGGCCGGATAGCGGCTCAGCAGCTTGGTCCAGAGCCCGACGGCACCGAGCGTTGCGGCGTAGGCCATAAACACGATCGCACCGGCCGACGCCATGCTTGGATGAACAAGTGCAGCCGTTGCCGGCGCGTGATCTTCAATAAGAAGAGAAAGCACAAACAGCGGCAGCGGTGAAACCGGACAACTCCAGACGACGAAGGCGAACGTGTTGCTGGGGCGGGCCGCTTTCGTGATGATGTTGCCGGCGGCCCAGGCAAGACCTGCTGCCGACACCAGAGCAAATGGGACAAGTTTGACAGCGCTGTTCTCGAGCAGACCGATGAGCGCCACGCCGACAAGCGCCACCAGACCGCCTGCAATCTCCAGCGGCAACGGCTTTTCGCCGAAACAGAGGTAGGCCAACAATACGGTAAAGAAGACCTGCATTTGCACGACGACGGAAGACAGGCCGGCCGGCATTCCGAGCTTGATGGCGGTCTGCAGGGCGAACTGGATGGCGCCCATCATCAAACCAAACGATACCACGAATCGTATCGGCACTTCGGGGCGCTTGACGAAGAAGATCGCCGGGACGGCTGCGAAGAAGAAACGCAGGCTCGTCAAGAGCAGCGGCGGAATTTCACTGACGGCGAGTTTGACCGCCACAAAACTGCTGCCAAGGATAAGGACCGCAATGAGCGCGATGAAGACGTCACGAAGCTTCATTTGTCATTCCGTGTCATGACAATACCCGACAGTCCGGCCGAGCGGCCGCTACGCCGCCTGCTTCAGGGGTATCCAGGCAAAGTCCGGAAAATATAGAACCATCATCCGATCGACATAGGCGGAAAGGTTTTCGAACCGATCGGTTCGTTCCCTCAGCTGTGAGTCAAAGAAAGGCGTGAGGATCCCGGCCAGTGCGCCGAACGCAGTGGCATCGGTGCCGCAAGGTGAAGCACCCATCAGATAAGGTTTGTCTCCAAGCTGGACCGACAGCGCCAGCAGCGAGCGAACCGCAAGATCGACGTCCTCGTCCGGTGCATGACGCCCAAGACCGCTCAAAAGATAATTCTCGGCGACACGAAATTGTGCATTCTCGCGCAGCTTCTCGCGCAGATGTTCGGGCGCCGCGTCGAACAAATGCGCCGGTCCCTTAGCAAAATTCTCCGGATCGACCCAGCGCGCGCCGACCATGGCCCAATAAAGGTGATGCTCGATCATGCGTTCGAACGCCCAGGCTCGGGCGCGGTCCTGCAAACTGAGCGGCGCGTCGAAATCGAAACCGTATTTGCCTTCTAGGTGCGCGCGAATAAAGGTGGAATCTGCAATCACTTCACCGTCGTCCTCGATGAAGGGCAATTGCCCCTTGGGCGAAGCCGTCGGCTTCGCCTTTTCCTTGCGGTAGGGGAGTCCGGCCATTTTCAGGTGGACTTCGGTCTTGGTCACAAAAGGGCTGATTTCCGGCAGGCCAAATCCCGCGCCGAAGCCATAGACAATGATCACGACAGCACTCCCGATTTCCTGAGCAAGCGCTTGAAGCTAGCGACAGCCTGCTGCCACCGTGGTGTCAGCAGCGGCAACATCGTGGCCCAAAGATCGAGGCCGTAGATAATGATCATGGATAAAATCCTCTCGGTTTGAACGTTGTCCCGTTATAATTGCCACCTGCTGCCAACATGCTGTCAGCATCAGACGGCGGCCTTGCAAGAAAACGCGCGAGAGAGATCATGCGACGTGCCGACCGCCTGTTTCAGATCATCCAGGTGCTGCGGCGAAACCGGAAGCCGCTCACGGCAGACACAATCGCAGTCGAGCTCGAAACCTCGAAACGGACGATTTACCGCGATATCGCCACGCTGATCGAACAGCGCGTGCCGATCCGCGGCGAGGCAGGGATGGGCTATATTCTGGAGCGGGGTTTTGACCTGCCGCCCTTGATGCTCACGCCGGACGAGATCGAAGCGGCGGTGCTGGGCGCGCAATGGGTCACCGGTCACGCTGATGCCGTATTGTCCCGCGCCGCTCAGGACCTGATCGCCAAAATTGCCGACACCGTTCCGGAGCGGCTGAGACCCTTTGTGCTCGAACCGGCAAGCCGCGCGGCCGGCTCACGCAAAGAGCCGGATCGCATCGACATGGCGCGGACGCGGACGCAGATTCATGAGGGAAAGAAAATCGCGCTGCGCTACCGTGACGAACACGGCCGCCACAGCGAGCGTACGATCTGGCCGATTGCGATCGGCTATCACGAGGCCGTGCGGATATTGGCCGCCTGGTGCGAGCTTCGGACCGATTTTCGCAGCTTTCGGACCGACCGCGTCATCGACGCCGTCTACCTCGACGAGAGATATCCGGAACGGCGCGACCTGCTCAGAGCGAAGTGGCGAAGGAGTCTCGTTTGGGAGTATCCGAGCGATGTCTGATATCGCATGCCATTGCGAGCTGGCCGATTGGGCTTTTCCGCGATAAGTCATCGCACATGGAAAGCAACGATCCGCCCATCATCGTCGAAAGCCCGTGCCAGGCGTGCGGGGCTTGCTGCGCCTGTTCTTCCGACTGGCCGCGCTTTACGACAGAGGACGACGCCGCACTCGATCTCATTCCGCAGGAATTCGTCAACGAGAGAGGATCGGGCATGAGTTGCGACGGCGACCGCTGCGCCGCGCTTTCCGGCCGGATTGGGGTGGCAACCTCCTGCCTGATCTATGCCGTTCGTCCCGAGGTCTGCCGTACCTGCATGCCCGGCGATTTCGAATGCAACCTCGCGCGCCGACGGCACGGGTTACCACCGCTGGGGTGATTTGCGTCGTCCTTGCGGACGAGTTACGCCATCAAGGCTTTGGCGAATTCGGCGAACTCCTCATCGAGTTCATCCTCGATCGGAGCAATCGTCGAAAGCGGTTTGGTGGAGAGCGTGATCGGCTTGCGGTTGCCGTAAGTCGATGGCGTCGCGCGCGTCGCCGGTTCGCGGGACAGCGCGTAGAGCGTCGTGCCGACGCGTCCGCCGAAGTGAGCCAACTGCTGCTCGCTGCAGCTTCCGGCGATCGCAAGCGCCAGCGAATAGAGATGGCTTCGGCGATAGCAGAACAGCGCCAGCATGGCCCGGACATCGGGTGAGACGCTCGCCACGAGCTGGCCCAAGCCATTTTCGTTGGCGCGGTACATCTGGCCGAGCAATTCGTCCCGGACCGGGCAAACATCGTTCTCAAAAGCTTCGCGACTTGAAAACATTTGCATATCCCCCGACGCGGAGGATGCAACGCAACTCTCTAACGAAGGGTTAACCACGGATCGCGCTAATGATCGGGCCACCTTGAACGCGAGCGCATAATCGGGCAGGCGCGGTTGATTCGCCTGAAAGGCTACACCGCCTTTGCCTTCATCCACGCCGCTATCGCCTGGCCGATCGCCGGTCCCGAATCCTCCTGGATGAAATGCGATCCGGAGACGGTGACCTCGGTCTGGTTTCTCCAGCTCCGACAAAATTCCCGCACCGCGCCGATCAGAATGGCCCCGGGCTCGGCGTTGACGAACAGTTTCGGCATATCGTTCTGCGCCATCCACTGTGCGTAAGCGGAAACGATCTCGACGACGTCGGCCGGTTCGCCGAGAATCGGAATCTGTCGCGGCCAGGTCAGCGTTGGCCAGCGGTCCGCCGGCTTCAGAAAAGGCCGTCGATACTCGTTCATCTCGGCCTCGCTGAGTTTCCGCAGCACCGACCCCGGCAACACCCGCTCTACGAACATGTTGCGCTCCAGGATCATCTGTTCGCCCTTGTCCGAGCGAAAGGCCTGGAAGATCGGGGTGGCGGCTTTGCTCCATTCGTCCCAGGAAGCAATCGGCCGCACGATCCCCTCCATATACGCGATGCCGCGGATGCGGTGCGGATGATGATTTGCCCAGTCGAAACCCAGCGCCGAACCCCAATCATGCACCACAAGCACGAGGGATTCGGACGGACCTGTGACCGCATCGATGAAAGCCCGGAGATATTTGCGGTGAGTGGCGAAGCGATAGCTATCGGGACCGGGGGAAGCCAGCTTGCCGGAATCGCCCATGCCGATCAGATCCGGCGCGATCAGCCTGCCCAGACCTTCCAGTTCGGGGACGACGTCGCGCCACAGATAGGACGAGGTCGGATTGCCGTGCAGGAACAGCACCGGCCTTCCCTCGCCGCGTTGGTGATAGGCCATGCGGGCATCAAGGACGTCGACGAATTTTTTGCTGAGCGGTTGTTCGGTCATCTTTGAATTCCCCTCACGATGGGTGCAACCGGATGATGGCCGAGCGCGATCCGCTCGCTCGGCGCGATTACGCGCGGCTCCGAGATCGGCGCGTTCGTGTGGTGGTCGAAGAAAGGATTGGGCCGACCGAGCCCGCCCAACCACCAGCCGAGAAGTTTCACCCCGCGGCGGGCGAAGAGGCCGAGCGAGGCTGGGGCCGGCGCGTCCGGAGGCAGTGGCCCTATGGCGGAGCGCTCGAAGATTCGGCAAAGCGGTGCGCCGAGCGCCGCATCCCGTGACCGGCCGTCCGCATCCTGATTCATGAAAGCGTGAATGAGGCCGACAACCGGAAAGCGCGGACCGGCCGTGTTGCCGATCGGGGTCCTGCAACAATGGGCATACCAGCGGAAGACCTTGCCGGAGAACTGCAGACAGCACACAGCGTCCGTGCCGGCGACAAACCTCACGCGGCCCGTTGGCATATGGAAGATGTCCGTTCCGCCCGCCGCATCGAGCACGTCCGGCCGCTCGAGCAAGTGCGCGAACGCCTGACAATCGGCGCAGTAGCAGACGAACCGAAAGCCGCTATGTGGCGTGACTTCGCTCGCGATGCCGCGGACGTGGCCACACCGGCAGCGAAGCGAAAGTTCGTTGCGGGCCTCAGTCACGAATCCCAACTCGTTGCTCCCGCGCTGCGGCTTTCGAGAACGTAGAGAACGCAGCCAATGGCTTTCGTGATTGGTGAGGTTTGCGCCCTTGTCAAGCAGCATCGCGCGAAATTGAAGCCTGCGAAGGTCGTCATCCCGGCTCAAAGGCGTCGATTTTTTGGCGAGTGGCTGTTCGATCGTCGGTTTCTTGCTCTACGATATTGCGCGCAGAAGTAATGACGTTGGCGGAACGGGAATAAATGCCCTTGCCATTCGCAGTTTCCGACTTGCGGCAGCGACCGGAATTTTTCGGCGTCGTGGCTGACAGGATCTGGCGAGCATGGTGGCAGGCGCAATGCATCCCGCTCGAACATATTTCCGGCCGCCTGCACGATAATATGAAGGCTACGGCGATTCCATTCACCCTGGTCGCACATGACGCCGGGGTTTTTCTCGGCACCGCATCGGTGATCGCATCAGATCTTTCGGAGCGGCCGCAATTGACGCCGTGGGTCGCGGCTGTGTGGGTCGAGCGGAGTGCTCGCCGTTGCGGGATTGGCAGCACCCTTGTTAATCGTGCGTCGCGGGACTGCCTCGCGCTCGGCTTCAAAAGCGCCTATCTCTGCGCACAACCCCGGATGACCCACTTTTATGAAAGGCTGGGCTGGACGATCGTCGAGCGGAGTGTCGGCGAACATCGGTTGAACGTCTTTATCCAGAACGCCGTTCCTGACGGCGGGATCAGCCGTTCGCCGCGATGAAGATCGACAGACCGAAGCCGGTGAGATGATGCAGCGCCTGATCGACGCCGATCAGGGTCCAGAACCAGGGGTGCTGCTTCTCCTGTGTCACGCCAAATCTCGATGCGATAAATCCCTTGGCGCGGTCGATGGTAAGGTGGATGGCAAAATCGATCAGGGCGACGAACCAGAACTGCGGCGCGACAATCAGGATCAGCACCAGAGCCACGGCAAAATGTACAAGGCAGTGGGCCAGCAAGGGGAGCGCCCATCCCTTTCTTTGGTCCTTGCCGATCGCCATCCAGGAATTTTGCAGCACAAAATCGGCGATGACGTGCTTGACGGTAAGTAGCAGCATCCATCCGATCAGCGCACCTACCGGAACCGATGCGGACATGGGGGGAAACGACAAGCTGACGCCCTCGAAAGACACGCTTTGGAATAACGGGAAAGGACAGGAGGCGTTCAGCGCGACTTCTTGTTAAGCCCCGGACAAATCGTCCGACATGGCCCTTTTATGACATCTCCCGGGAGGGAATGCACGCTAATGGAACCCGAAAAGCGTCAAGAAATTCCTCAAGCCCTAGAGCGGCGGCCAAGAAGTTCGGCCGGGTTCCGCCGGTAAGGTTACCCTCCGGGCTTATTTGCAATCCGCGCAATGGCGGATATCATCCGTTCCCACGAAAATTGTCGTTCTTTTTGAGATATTTACGACCTTGTTCAGGCACCTCGGCGCGGACAACGATGACAGGTTGCGGGTGTGAGCCATGAGCGCTGAAGTCCCAACACCGCGTCCGAACAAGCAGCCGTCGCTCCAATGGCTCCTCGAAACCAATCGCGGGCAAATGATCCTGTTTGCCTTGCTGACGTTGATTTTGACGTTGGCAACGGTTTGGGGCGGTCGCATCTGGCTGAGAAATTCGGAAACGGTGACCTTTGCGGTCGGCAACGCCAATGCCCCGGAGGCCCGCTTTGCCAGCAAGCTTGCCGCCGTCCTCAAAAACAACTCGTCGCGACTTCGCCTGAAGATCCTGTCCAATCCGGACATGGCCAAGGCGCTGGCGCAATTCGATCGCAGAGAGGCCGATGTCGTGGTGCTGCGCACCGATGCGAAGATCCCGACCCGCGCTCGCGCGCTCGCGATCCTCGAACACGACGTCCTCCTGTTGATCAGTCCCGGCTCCAAAAAGATCAAATCGCTCGCCGAATTGAAGAAAAAGAAGATCGCAGTGCTTGCGGACGGCGACAGCAACGCCGCTTTTGTCCGCTCCATCCTCGAAATCCCGGAAGGCGCCGAAGGCAATGCGCGGGTGCAGATGGCGCCGGCAAATACGACACTGGACAAACTGTTCTCTTCCGGCGGCTATGGCGCCGTGGTCGCCGTGGCGCACGCCTCCGCGATCGTCAAGGACAAGACCTACGAGCAATATGCCAAGCGCGCCCCATTCACCCTGAATGCGGTCGATGAGGCAAAGACGCTCGCCCGGCGCAATCCCGGCATCTCCGAAGAAACGCTCGCCAAGGGCATGCTGTCGACGGCGCCCGAGATTCCGGACGACGACCTCGATACCGTCGGGCTGCAATGGCTGCTGGTGGCCCAATCGCGAATGCCGGCGGCCACGGCGGAAGAGCTCGCGCGCACCATCTATGAAAACAAGGCCGAACTGGCGCTCGAGAATGGCTTTGCTTCCAAAATCGAACCGGCCGATGTCGACAAGGATGCCTTGATCGTCGCCCATCCGGGGGCCGCGGAATACATCAACGACGATACCAAGTCGTTCCTCGACCGCTACAGCGACCTTTTGTACCTCGGCGTTGGCGCGCTCAGCGTCATCGGGTCGATTTTCCTTGGCATCTACACCAAGGTGACGAGGATCGCGCCCGAGAAGGCGAGCGAACTGGCCACCGCCATTCTCGATATCGGCGAGAGGATCGCGCACGCCAATACCGTGGAAGCACTCGATGCCCTTCAAGACGAATTGGAGGCCATTCTTCGCGGCGCGGTGATCGGGCTGCGCGACGGCACCATATCCTCAGACGGACTGGACACGTTCAAGCTGGGATATGAATTCGTACGCGACGAGATCGGCATGCGGCGGGAGAGCCTGAAGCGGCAGGCCAGCCATGACGACAACGTAGTGATCGTCAAAGCTGCGCAGAGCGCCTGAAGGACATTGCTGTTGCAGTCGTTTGGTGGAGTCCGCGCTGCCCAGGTCCAGAACCGGAGGCTCTCGGAGGCAGACGATATTGGTTCCGAAGCTCGTTGACGGCCTTCCGCCGCGCGGGCACCTTGTTCGACCCGTCGGACCAGAGCCGGCTGGCCAAGATTTTTTGAAGCGACAGCCGATCCGCATTCCGATGTCCAAGCAGCCCGCCTTTCCCGCCCTTGCGCAGTTTGTGGCCGACACGACCGGCCGTAACATGACGAAGGTGGCCTATGTCGCCGTGGCGTGCGGTGTCGCCATGATAGTGCTGGTGACGGTCGATCCGGCTTACGAGGCCGCGCATCACTATGTCGACGCCCTCCTCTGGGGCTGCCTAGCCTTCTTTGTCTTTGAATGGGTGGTTCGCCTGCGCCATGCCCTGAGTAATGGTTGCGGATCGGCCTATGCGTTGTCCGCCCGCGGGCTGGTGGACGCCGGTTCTGCCGTCGCCATCCCCCTGGCCATGATGCTCGGCGCCAATCACCGCTCGGCCTGGCTGCTCGGCGTGTTCTGGATGTTCAAGGTGGTACCGGGAATTCCGGGCCTGCGCCAGCTGCGGCGAGTGCTGGTGGTGGAATCCGGGCCGCTGTTGAGCGTGTTCCTGTTTTTCCTGATGGTCCTGTTCATGGCCTCGGTGGCGGAATTCTATCTGGAACACGACGTGCAGCCGGCCGGATTCGGCAGCGTTGCGGCCGCGCTCTGGTGGGCGGTTGCGACCCTGACCACGACCGGCTATGGCGATGTGGTGCCGATTACCCCGCTCGGACGGCTGATCGCGGCGATCGTCATGATCTGCGGCCTCGGCGTTTTCGGGCTCTGGACCGGTATCCTCGCTACCGGCTTTGCGGCGGAAACCCGTCGCGACAATTTCCTCAAGACCTGGGAATCCGTCAGCAAGGTGCCGTTCTTCGCCAGCCTTGGCCCGTCGGCGATCGCCGACGTCACGCAAATGCTGCGCACGATCGACCTGCCGGCGCGCACCATGATCATACGCAAGGGTCAGGTCGGCGATTGCATGTATTTCATCGCCTCCGGCGAGGTCGAGGTCGATTTGCCCGGCAAGAAGGTGACGCTCGGGGATGGCGCTTTCTTTGGCGAAATGGCGCTGCTCGGCAACAACCTGCGCTCGGCGAACATCACCACCACCCAGGTGTCGAAACTCCTCGTGCTCGATCTCGTCGACTTCCGCCTCCTGATGGCGCGGCATCCCGACCTCGCCGCCACCATCGACGCCGAAGCCAAGCGGCGCGTACAGGAAAACGAATAGCCGCATGATTGCCACCCGCTTGACCGCGTGGGCGCGAAGTGGGAACCGGTCTTCTCCGCGACAGGCGAAGGGTGCGTTTCTCGCGGAGGTCATGCATGGAAAAAAGTGAGCGGAGGAAATGATGTCCGATGCCGCCGCAACGGCAAGTCCGCCGGTGTTCGAGCTCGATGGCGCGCGCGCCACCATCCGCCTCAACCGGCCCAAGCACCTCAATCGGCTGCAGGCTGACGATCTCGACGTCCTCCTGAACCTGTTCGACCGCATCGAAACCGATCCCGCGATCCGGGTTCTGGTGCTCACCGGCACCGGCCGGGCCTTCAGCGCCGGCTACGACCTCAACTCGGTCGCCGAGCGCGCGGTGAGCAGCATCGAACAACGAAGCGCCGGTTCGGCGTTTGAGGTCGTCGTCAACCGGCTCGAAGACATCGGCATTCCCACTATCTGCCGCCTCAATGGCGGGGTTTATGGCGGCTCGACCGATCTCGCGCTCGCCTGCGATTTCCGCATCGGTGTCGATACATGCGAAATGTTCATGCCTGCGGCGCGGCTGGGCCTGCATTATTACAAGAGCGGAATCGCGCGCTACGTGGCGCGGCTCGGCGTCGACAACGCCAAGCGGCTGTTCCTGACCGCCGAGCGGATCGGCGCGGCGGAAATGCTCCGCATCGGCTATCTCACCGCAGTCGTGCCGGCCGAAGCGCTCGACGAGGAAGTCGACAGGCTTGCAGGCCTGCTGGCGGGAAACGCGCCGGTCGCGATGCGTGGCATGAAACGGACGATCAATGAATTTGCGCGCGGCAAGCTTGACGAAGAGGCAGCCGATCATCGTCACCGGGAAAGCATGCGCGGCGATGAGATCAAGGAAGGCATCAGTGCGTTTTCGGAAAAGCGTCCGCCGAAGTTTTGATGGCGGACGGAATGAACTCGTTGCCCAAAAAGTCCCGCTGCCAGTCGGCCGCCCACCAGAGAAAAACCCAACACTATGACTCCATGAGGGGAAATTGGGTTCGTTTTGCAGATTTGGAGGCCGAGCGTCGTTGGGAGGGAGTGAGATTCGTTTTTCTGCAAAACAACCCCATGCAAAGTAGTTGATTCACCCAAAAAGGCTTCCCTGCTCCATGCTCGCCTTTGGCCAGCCTGATTCCCGTGAATCCGGCAAGGCTTGTCAATCGCCGGCCGTTCAAGCCAAGAAACGCCGCATGCATGGAGGGGCGTCGGGATCGGGTGCTCCTCGAAGCAACAAAAACGCTTTGAAGAATGGG
>Ga0306924_10003010_pt1 | contig 16087 bp, 15 predicted proteins | sample sta12Can44000111_FD_203756 | JGI IMG/M metagenome (GOLD analysis project Ga0306924, IMG submission 203756) | Lab enrichment of tropical soil microbial communities from Luquillo Experimental Forest, Puerto Rico - statanox.12C.anox.44.000.111 (v2)... | ecosystem: Environmental > Terrestrial >... | reverse complement strand
CGATCTCACCCTCGAGCAGGGCCGTGAGGCAGCGCGGATGACGGCCCTGTCGATCCTCGCGACCTTGCAGGCTGAACTCGGCGATCTTGGCCGGATCCAGCGGATCATCAAGGTCTTCGGCATGGTGAATGTGGCCCCCGGCTTCGACCGGACGCCCGCCGTCATCGACGGGTGCTCGGACCTGCTGGTCGAGATCTTCGGTGAGGCCGGGCGCCATACCCGCTCAGCGGTCGGCCTCGCCGAGCTGCCGTTCGGCATTGCGGTCGAGATCGAGCTCGTTGCCCGGCTCCGTACCTGAGTACACACCCCCGGCGGGAGGCGAGCGTCACGGGCCGGATCAAGGTCCGCCGGGCCAAAACCCGGGCCGGACCCGGACACCGGCGCACCGGTCTAGGCGCCACCAAGACGTAGTGCCGGGTTGAGTCCTACTCTAAATCGAGCGGCTGCACGAGCGTGACGCCCGTACAGACGCGATCGGCGGCTGACGATCACTCAGCCAGACGACGGCCGGAGTGATTGGTTGATCTACCGTGTGGTCGGAGAGTCGAGCGTGTGGGTCTGGTCGGAGGAGTCCGGCGCCATGGAGATCTCGCCGGGCCTGGGACGGCTGATGGGTGCGTTCAACGCCGGAGTCGCGGATGATGCATGGGGCGACTTGCCGATGCCTATGCTGTCCAACCCCCGGGTGCGTTTCTGGTTCACCGAGCGCGGATGGCGTGCCTATGGCCTGCGCGTGGCGGCCGGGGCTCGAGCCAGCGGTCGCACCTTCCGCGTCATCCGGCGCAAGAATCCGCCCAAGTCAATGGTGGTGTATCGAGACGACTGGCAAGTCGCGTTGCTACCTGACCGCGAATAGCCGGTCATGAATGCCCCCGCGTCGGACGGCCCGCCAGCCCGACGCCACCGGCCGCCTTGATTTGACTCCCGCTCGAGCGGAGGCCGCCGGATAGAGAGGCCAGTTGGTAACGATGCCGCCGAGCGCATGCTGCAATTCACCCAATTCCACGTCCACGAGCATGACGCAGCCAGCACCGCTTGGCAGCGGCTTTGACGGACACGCCCTGCCAGGGCGCCACGTCCAGATGGCTCACCCTCGGGCACGTCCTGGTCCCATTGCTAGTCTCACCCGGCTATCAGCGTGACGACCGGGCGGCGGGTGCCAGAGCTGCACGGTGAGCTTGTCGCCCCAGGCTCCTGCGGAAGATGGAAGTGGCTCTCCTGCTAACAGGTTTGCCTCGCGGAGCGAGCAGCCTGCGCGGGTGCCTGGTCAGCTCTTCCCGACGCCCAGCGCGGTGAACAGCACCAGAGTGAGGGTGGTGACGGCCAGGATGCCGTGCGCTACGACGACCGGCAGCGGGAAGTTCCGTTCCGGAGGGACGTTGACATTCCTGGTAAGCGACGGACCGGGGTTGCCGACGGCGCGGTACACGCCAATCCAGCGCGCCGCCATGATCAGGCCCAGGACGGCGACGGTGCCCAGGGCGGCGACGGTGGCCCAGGCCAGTCCCTTCTGATCCAGCAGAAGGTAGCTGATCCACAACATCAGGCCACCCAGCCCCAGCAGGGCGTGAGCGGAAATCACCGGCACGGGCAACCGAGTGGCAGCCGCGCTCTGGAACTTGGGGTCGTATTCGATGATCCAGATAACCAGAAGAACGAGGCCAGCGAGAACGGTGACCATCCAGGTGAACAAGGCGACGACGCTCATCTGAATCTCATCTCTGACGCTCTGGACCCATCTCTAACGCCCATGCGCGTACCGGGGTCGAGCTCGCATATGGTCGGCTGTCAGTTGCTAGTCGGGCGGTCAGGGGCGGGGACCAACCGCCCGACCTTCCGCTCCCGGGGAGCGACGACCAGATGACCCCGCCCATGGCCGCAACGAGTGTAACCGACATGTTTCCCGCTCTTGGCGGGAACGAGAATCCTCGGTGACCTGGACAGGAGCGGTCCGGTGGTCAACTGCGGACGGCTCTGATCCTCCTGGGAATGCGCGGGTCGTCGGTTTCGATTGCCGTGGGCGATCGGTATAATTGCAGGTCAGAGAGGCTTTCACGTTGACTGATCAGTGGCCGATACCGTGGAAGTAGTTCGTACCACGAACTCTGTGCACATCACCCCCCTTAGCAAGTCCTGACCTAGGGATTCCTTCCGGTCCCGGCCTTCTCTTGTATCGCGGCGAGGAGCCCGGCCCAATCCGCGCTGAACGCGCCCGCCCCCTGGCGCTGGAGACGCTCGGCGAGGATGTCGACGTCGACACCGGCGTCGGCTATCGCCGCGATGGTCCGCTCCGCCGCCGCATAGTCTGGCTCGAGGTGCTGGTCAAGGCGGCCATGATCGGCGAATGCGAGCAGGGTCTTTTCCGGGACCGTGTCGATCGTGCCCGGGGCGGCCAGGCGCCCCAGGTAGTAGGTGTCCGGGAGGTCCGGGTCCTTGGTGGAGGTGGATGCCCACAGGACCCGTTGCGGCTGGGCGCCGGCCTCGGCGAGGCCTTGCCAGCGCTTGTCCGAGAGTAGCTCCAGATGGGAGGAGTAGGTCTTCTGTGCCATCGCCAGCCCAAGACCGCCGTGCAGCGCGGGCGGCAGCAACGGGTCGGCGGCCGAGTCCCATCGGGAGATGAACAGCGAGGCGACCGACGGCACGGCCAGGTCCAGACCGGAGGCACGGCGGCGTTCCAGGGCGCGCATATAGGCGTCGGCGGTGCGCACGTAGTGGCTGTCGGCGAACAGCAGCGTTACGTTCACTCCGATGCCCGCCGTGATCACCTCCTCCATGGCGGTCAGGCCCGGGGGGGTGCCGGGAATCTTCACCAGTAGGTTGGGGAAGTCGGCCTGCTCGTGCAACCGGCGGGCCAGGGCGATCGTCGCCGTCGCGTCGTAGGCGACATCGGGCGGGACTTCCAGCGATACGTAGCCGTCCGCACCGGCTGTCCGCTCCCACTCCGGCCGGAACAGTGCCGCCGCCTCGGCCAGATCCTCGAGGGCCAGGGCGTACACGAGATCCTGCGCATCGGTGACACCTTCGCCAACCAGGCGAGCGAGGGAGCCGTCATAGTCCGATCCGGCGGCCATGGCGTGCCCGAGGATCGTCGGATTGGAGGTCAGCCCGGTGACCGCCAGCTCGCTCACGTAGCGGGCAAGCGCGCCGGAGCGCAGCATGACCCGGTTGATGCTGTCCAGCCACAGACTCTGGCCAAGCTCGTGCAGGCGCCGCGCCGGATTGAACTCAGCTCCCATGGGTCCCTCTCCGATCTGCTATTGCTCTCCGCGGGACAGGGCAAGGCGTCCAGACCTCGCAAGACCCACTCCGCCCCGGACGGCCGCGTGTTCCGCGGCCTCACAAAGGTACGGAAACGAAATCTCATGCTGCCTGGGCCGCACTTGCACGGTACGTCGGACGCGCTGACCGCGCCAGCATCCAGTGCGATCGGACAGGTTCACTGGCCGGCGTGGGATCGGTCCTACTGGACAAGCGCGCACGCCGCCCGGCAGCCGGGTTCGGAGGCACGGTTATATCGGCCGAATGGTCCATGAGCGAACGTTTGAAGGCCGTTCCGGATGCCGTTGCTCCTTCTCGCAGCACCTGCGCGCCTTGTCATCGTTGCCGCATGGTCCAACAATGGACATTGGGCGCTGACAGTCCGCTGACGGCGCAAGGGGAGGGGCACGATGCAGATACATATGCTCGGCCCGTTCCGGCTCGAAGAGGGCGGCCGCCAGATTCCGGTCAGCGGACAGCGCCAGCGTTCGGTCCTGGCCAGCTTGCTGCTGCGCGCGAACGAGTTCGTGCCGAGCGAGCAACTCCTGGTCGATCTGTGGGGCGAGGACTCCCCGCCCAGCGCTGCGAACGCTCTCCAAGCCGCGATCTCACGGCTTCGGCGGGCGCTTCCGCCGGGTCGTCTGGTGACCCGAGCGCCTGGTTACGCGTTCCGGATATTCCCGGACGAGCTGGACATCAGCCAGTTCGAGGAACTCGTGTCGGAGGGCCGTGATCTCCTCGCGACCAGGGCTGCGGCGCAGGCGGCCCAGACGCTGAGCCAGGCGCTGTCGTTGTGGCAGGGGCCGCCGCTGGCCGATTTCCGCTACGAACCGTTCGCGCAGGCCGAGATCGCACGGCTGGAAGAGCTGCACCTGACGTGCCTGGAGGAGCGGGTCGAGGCGGACCTGGCTCTCGGCTCGGCCAGCGTGCTCATCCCCGAGCTCCGGCGACTGGTCGGTGAGCATCCCATGCGGGAGCGCCTGCGCGGTCAGCTCATGCTGGCCCTCTATCGCGACGGCCGGCAGGCCGATGCGCTCGAGGTCTACCGCGAGTTCCGGAGCGTCCTGCGGGAAGAGCTCGGCCTGGACACGACGCCCCTTCTGCGTGAGCTCGAGGCGGCTATCCTGCGCCACGACTCGCTGCTGGTACCCGCGCGCGCCCCCGCGATGGCGGCGCTGGCGCGTAGGCCGGTGACCGTGCTGTGCGTACTGGTACGGGCGACCTCTAGCTCGGGTACGAGCCTGGATCCGGAGACGCACGAAGTCGTGAACGTGCGCTCGGCCTCGTGCCTGAAGGAGGTCTTGGAACGGTACGGCGGAAGGCTGGCGTCCAGCGCGGGGGAGCGCCTGGTGGGTGAGTTCGGTGCGGCGTCCGTGCACGAGGACGATGCGCTGCGGGCCGTGCGGGCGAGCCTGGACGCGCGGAGCGCGCTCGTCGCCGAAGCGGACCTCTTGTCGCGCCAGCATGGCGTGAGCCTGGCCTGCCGCTTCGGTATTGCCACGGCCGAGGCGCTGGTCGGAGGGCCGGGGCCGCTTGGGTTCGCGGGGGCCGTAGAGGCGCAGGCGGTGACTCTGGCCGAGGCCGCGGAGCCTGGCCAGATTCTCATCAGCCGGCCGACGCAAGAGCTCGCGCCGGCCGCCATCGAAACGGAAGGCGCCGGTCCCGATCAATTCGTCCTGCGATCGGCGCACGTGGCCGAGCGCCCCCTGGCCCTGCGTCTGGACGCACCCCTGGTCGGCCGGGACGAGGAAATGCGGCAGCTCGAGGCGGCTTGCGCTCTGGCCATCCAAGAGCGGGTAACGGTGCTGGTGACCGTGATCGGCGAGGCAGGCCTGGGGAAAACGCGGCTCGTGCAGGAGTTTGCCGGACGGCTCGGCGGCGAGGTGAACGTCCTGACCGGCCGTTGCCTTCCCTACGGGGAGGGCATCACGTTCTGGCCCCTGCGCGAGGTGGTCCGTGAGGCGAGTGCCGGCCATGACTCGCCGGACGAGATCAGGGTCCTGCTCGACGGCGAACCCGACGCGGCACAAGTCGCCGAACGGCTGGGTCGCGCGCTCGGCCTCGATCATCAGGGCAGGTCGGACGCCGCCGAGATCTTCTGGGCGGCCCGGCGTCTTCTTGAAACGCTGGCGCGGTCCCGGCCGCTGCTGGTCCTCTTCGAGGACGTGCACTGGGCCGAACCGACCTTCCTCGACCTGATCGAGTCGCTGGCCGTCCAGCCGGGACGATCGCCGCTCATCGTGGTCTGCAACGCCCGGCCGGAACTGCTGGAACAGCGTCCTGCCTGGGCGGCGGGCGCGGCCCGGGCGGTGTCCGTCGAGCTCATGCCCCTCGGCGACGGCCCGTCCGATGCATTGCTGGAATCCTTGGCCGGGGATCAGCACATCTCGCGGTTCACCCGGGAGCGGGTTCTGGCGACCGCGGCCGGCAACCCGCTTTACCTGGAGCAGCTGGCGGTCTCGGTCAGCGAGCAGACCCACGGTCAGATCCGCCCGATGCTGCCGCCAACGATCCAGGCCCTGCTGACGACGCGCCTTCAGCGTCTCGGGCCGGGCGCGAGCAGCGTGCTCGCTCGTGCGGCGGTCATCGGCAAGGACTTCAGCGTGGACGCGGTCCGGGAACTACTCCCACCAGAGGCGCGCGGCCCGCTCGACCGAAACCTGCAGACCCTCGTGACCAAGAGGCTGGTGGAACGAGGGCCGCCTAGCACGAGCCGCATGGAGGAGTACAGCTTTCGCCACATCCTGATCCAGGAGGCGGCGTACCGGGCGATCCCCAAGTCGCTTCGGGCCGAGCTCCATCACCGTTTCGCGGACTGGCTTGAGTATGTGCTCTGGGAGTCGGCCGCCCGCCGTCCGGAGATCCTCGGCTACCACCTGGAACAATCCGTGCGCTATCTCAGCGAGTTGCGCCCGGCCGAAGCCCAGTCGAGTTCCCTGTTGCGCCGGGCGGCCGGCCATCTCGAGTCGGCTGGCCGGGCCGCGCATGACCGCGGTGACGTACTGGCGGCGATGAACCTGATGACCCGCACGGCTGCGCTGCTGCCGCCAGACGACCCGGCTCTGGCCCGGGTGTACATCAGCCTCGGCACCGCGTTGAGCGAGGCCGGGCAGCTCGAGAAGGCGGCAGCCACGCTCGATGACGCTCAGCGGATCGCCGCCGCCCATGGCGATGAGGGACAGCGTGCCCACGCGCGCGTTCAGGCTCTCCTTTCGGACTTGAAACTTGCGCCGAACCGGGCGGCCGCCCAGATCGCTCAGGCGCTTCCAGAACTGTTCAGCGAATTTGCCCGGACTTCCGATGAGCTGGGACTCTGCCGGACCCTGCAGCTGCAGGCCGCCATGTACTGGGTCCACGCGAATTCCGCCGCGGCCGAAGAAGCCTGGCAGCGCGCGGCGGGGTACGCCCGGCGGGCGAAGGACCAGCGGCACTTGACCGAGATCCTTGGCTGGCTCGCTTCCGCCGCGCTGTGGGGTCCGACGCCGACGCCGGAGGGAATACGCCGCTGCGCGGATTTCCTCGATGAGATCGGGAACCACCCCCGCGGACAAGCCGTAATCCTGCTGCACATGTCGGGCCTTCAGGCCATGCAGGATGACGTCGAGATGGCGCACACCACCCTGAATCGCGCTAAATACCTGCTCGAGACCCTCGGGCCGACGATGACGGCGGCAATCACCGAACCCGCTGCCTTCATCGCGATGCTCGCCGGCGATCCCGCGACGGCCGAGATCTACCTCCGCCGCGAATACGAATCGCTCAGCCTTATGGGCGAGAAGGGCTTTCTGGCTACCACGGCAGCGCTGCTGGCCAGGGCTATCGTGGCGCAGGGAGAAACGCGTTATGGCGAGGCAATCCAGCTGATCGCCATAAGCCAGGAAGCCGCCGCGGGAGAAGACCTGTCCGCTCAGATCATCGGCCAGGGGTTGTCGGCCAGGATCCTCGTTGGCTCCGGCCGCCACGCCGAGGCAACGGACCTCGCATCCTCGGCCGTGGCGCTGGCCGCGCAGACCGACCTGCTGAGCCAGCATGCCGATGCCCTGCTCGATCTTGCTCACGTCCTGGCTGCGTCCGGCCGTGTTCCCGAAGCCCGGGCCGCGGCCGACCAGGCCCTCGATCTCTACCACCGCAAGGGCAACCTTCCCGGGAGCCGGGAGGCGCGCAGCTACCTCACCCAGTATTCGCCTACCTGAAAGAGGATTACCATGCCACACAGCGAAGTTCCGAAAATTCAGCTCAGTGATGACGGCAGCAAAGTTAGTCTCACCGTTAGGGTCGTCGGTTTCGACGATGGCACATCCGTCGAGGTATCGGGCTATGCAACCCAGGAAAACGGTGCTATCGCCACATTTTATAAAGTGGCGGAAATATCCGTCAAAAACGACGGTAGCGCTGACATTTTTGTGCCGGACGTTGATGTAATACCGGCGGCGCAGAAGGGAAACGGCTTCGTCGCAGAGAATCCGATTATGGCTGTCGCGCGAGCGGCAGAAGTCTGGATCACCAAGCTGGTCAAGGACGATACCGTACCGGTCGGCGCCGCTCCGGCATGGAACTCGGATGAGCAGACCTTCCATTCGGCCTGGAAGTCGGGACCACCTGGAGGATGGTCACCGGCCGGTTAGCCGGCGTCGCCGGCATAGGCGGTCGACGCCGGCCTGGCAGGCGAGGCACGGTATGGCATGCTGGTGGTGTCGAGAGGCGCTGCGACGGACCATATCCGCCACGCTCGACATCCGCTCCATCGGTAAGGGCGCCTTCGACTCGATGGAGGCGGTTATGACCGTGATCGGGCGCGTTGCCGCGCTGTGGCGGTATCCGGTGAAATCCATGGCGGCCGAGGAACTGGACGGTGCCGAGGTCTCGTGGCACGGCTTCGCCGGTGACCGCCGGTGGGCGTTCATCCGCGACGGGCAGGTGCGCAGCGGCTTCCCGTGGCTGACGATCAGGGAAAAACCCGAACTGGCCCACTACCGGCCCCGCTTCGCCGAACCGGACCGGCCCGACGCCTCCCCGACGCAAGTACGTACGCCCCTCGGCGGCGACCTCGACGTGGCCGACCCTGCGCTCGCGGCCGAACTCGGGCCGGGCGTACGCGTCATCAAGCAGGACCGCGGCGTCTTCGACACCATGCCTCTGTCGCTGCTGAGCACGCAGACCCTGGCCGGGCTCGGCCGGCTGGTCGGTACCGACCTGGCGGCCGGGCGATTCCGGCCCAACCTCCTCGTGGATGCCCCCGGGCGCGACTTCCCCGAGGACGCCTGGGTCGGCCGGGTCCTGCGCATCGGCGGGCTGCGGATGCGGGTGGACCAGCGCGACAAGCGCTGCGTGATGGTCACCATAGACCCGGTGACGCTACGCCGGAGCCCGGCGATCCTGCGCTCCATAGCGCGGGAACGCGACACCCGGCTCGGGGTCTACGGCTCGACCGTTGAACCGGGTCCGGTCGCGGTGGGCGACCCGGTCGAACTCGAACCCTGAGCACTTCCGTCACTCCGGCATCGCCCCCACCGTAATGGCCGAACAACCGGGCTTCCATGAGGCCTTTCGGTACTGTCGGACAAAACGACCACGGACACCGCCGGGAACGAGGAACGCTGAGCGGCCATGCTCGGATCAGGGGCCATCACCGCGTCCGCACGTGACGCCGTGCTCCGGCGAGCCCCGATTAGTCCCGAACGGGCCCGGAATCTCCGCCCCCGCATCCGCAACACGAGCACCGCCGCGCCGAACCCGCTGCCGAGAGGCGCCGTGTTCGGGTTCCGGAGCAGGCCCGTGGGCAAGCACCGGAAGGTCAAGCTAGGCGACTGGCAGCAGCCCTGGCTGCGGGTCGCGGGGGCGCTGCTGCTCTTCGTGTCCTCCTGCATTCACCTGGCCCTGTACCTGACCGGATACCGGGCCATCCCCACCATCGGCTGGCTGTTCCTGGTGCAGTTCATGGTGGCGTTCGTCCTCGCGGCCGGGGCGCTGGTGACCCACAGCAGGCTGGCCGCCGTCGCGGGTGCCGCGTTCGCCTTGTCCACGCTCGGCGCCTACCTGCTGGCCGTCTGGATCGGATTGTTCGGCTTCAAGGAGATCCGGACGAGGGCGGGGATCGCCGCCGGCCTCATCGAGGTGGCCGCCTTCGCCACGCTGGCGCTGGCCGCGGTGATCACGAACGTACGTCAGGCCGAGGCGTCGGCCCGGCCGTCCCGGATGCGGGCCGGGGTGCGGGCGGCGGTGTCGCTGGTGGTCGGCGCGGTCGGTGCCGTCTCGGTGGCCGCCCTGGTCCTGTTCGGCATCGCGGTGGCCGGCGCAGCCGGGGAGCCCGCGGCCGCCGCGCGCGGCGGGGTCACCCTGAAGACCGCCACGATCGGCGGCGTCACCGTCCTGACCAACGCCAAGGGCCTCACGCTGTACTGGTTCGCCCCCGATACCCCGGCGACCTCCGAGTGCACCGGGTCGTGTGCCTCCTACTGGCCGCCGGTCACCGGCCGCCCCAAGGCCGGCCCCGGGGTCACCGGCAAGCTCGGCAAGATCAAGAGGCCCGGCGGCGCCGAGCAGGCGACCTACGACGGCCACCCGCTGTACACCTACATCGGCGACAGTGCCCCCGGCCAGGCGAACGGCAACAAGCTCGACCTCAACGGCGGCTACTGGTACGAGGCCCGCGCATCCGGCTGAGGCGATGCCCGAACGGGCGGTCGGCGCGTAGGGCTTTGCCTGGTGCTGCTGCGCCCTCGGCACGCTGCCGTGACTGGTGAGACGTGCCCGCGGTCCCGCTCCCCACGCGGTTAAAGCGTGGATGTCCCAGCCATGCTGTTCATGCGATGTGGATGTGGCATCCACGTCGTTAGCATCCGGCAAAAGCGGTGCCGGAAATTGTTAATGTCGGCTTCATCTCCGTGCGACACTCGAGGAGCGCCAAGGAAATGAACCTGGACCGAGCATTGGCGCGCACAACGCACTGTTGGTGGGTCTCAGGCAGTCGGGGCATCGGCACGCATGGTCTATTCACCGTCGAGTGAAGCGTCGCCGCTGGGGGAGCGCATTTCCCAGTAACCGGTCTGAAACGGTCATAAAGGGTAACTAGCGCAAATATTGGAGAAAACGCATGCGCAGACTGCTGGTCCTCGGCATGGTGCTGCTCGGGCTGTTCCTCACGTTCGCGACGCCGGCTCAGGCGGCCGCCCGGATGCAGATCGGCGAGATCTGGTACAACTCGCCCGGAAGGGACACCGGCTCCAACTCGAGCCTCAATCACGAATGGGTGCAGCTGCACAACACCTCGGGCTCCTGGATCACGATGACCGGGTGGACGCTGCGGGATCGGGCGCACCACGTCTACACGTTCGGCACGTACAGGATCAAGCCGCACGGATACGTGAAGATCCACACCGGCCGGGGCACCAACACCCAGACCGACCGCTACTGGGGCAAGTCCTGGTACGTGTGGAACAACACGGGCGACACCGCCACGCTGAGGGACGCCCGCGGCCACCTTCTCGACCAGTGCACCTACCAGGGCAAGAGCCAGGGCTACGTGTTCTGCTGAGCCCCGCCGCCGGTCACCCGGCCATGGCGGGCCGCATGAACAAGGCGACCCGCACCGTCCTGCCCGCCATGGCCAGAGCCGCCACCCAGCCGCCGCCGACCACGGGGCCCAGCCCGAGCGGCCGGCGCGGCGCGCCGGGCCGGGTTCACTCGCGCGAAGCCGGCCAGGATCTCCAGATAGCCGCGGATCAGGCGGGGTTCGGGCTCGGATAGGCCGTTTCCTCCAGCGCGGCCGTCACGATGGCCGAGAAGTCCCGCCAGGCCGCCCGCCGGCCGGAGAGCGCCCCGACACCCGCCGGGGTCAGCCGGTACTCACGCCGCCGCCGGCCGCCGACCACGGACCACGTTCCGGCGATCAGCCCGGCCTGCTCCAGCCGCCGCAGCGCCGGGTAGATCGTCCCGGTCGGCAGGTCCAGCCGTCCGTCCGTGCTCTGCCGCAGGGCCTCGATCACCGCGTAGCCGTGCCGCGGCCCGCCCTCGAGCGCGGCCAGCAGCACCGCGTCCAGGTGCCCCTTCAGCTCCTCGGCCCTCATATGTAGCAATACTACGTTAGGCCTTCCGGCCAGGCAATCAGCCGGCTACGGTACCCTTATAAGTAGGGACGCTACATATCACGAGGAGGGGCGATGAAAGGCACGCTGAGCCTCGTCGTCCGCAACGCCGTGTTCACCGTGGTGGTGCCGGGTCTCGGCGCAGTCTGGCTGCCGTGGTGGCTGCTGACCCATGACCACGGCACCCCGGCCCCGACCGCCTGGGAGGCGGTCCCGGTCATCGCGGCCGGGGCGGCCCTGTACTTCTGGTGCGCCTGGAACTTCGCCGCGGTGGGCGGCGGCACCCCGGGCCCATGGGACGCGCCGCGGCGCCTGGTCGCGCGCGGGCCCTACCGCTGGGTGCGCAACCCCATCTACCTCGGCGCGCTCCTGGTCGTGCTCGGGGAGGCGTGGCTGTTCGCCTCGCCGCGGCTGCTGGCCTACGCGGGCGTGATGGCGGTCTGCTTCCACCTGTTCGTCACCGGCTACGAGGAACGGACGCTGGCCCGCCGCTTCGGCCGCGCCTACCTGGAGTACCGGCGCGCCGTCCCGCGCTGGATCCCCCGCAGGCCGGCCTACCCGGCCGGCGGCGCCACCACCGGCGCCGGGAACTCACGGGTCTGATGGGAGGCTGACGGCTGGGTGAGGTCGGCCGCCAGGCCGTCGGCGACCAGGTGACGCCAGTTCGTCTGCCAGTCCGGCAGGTCCGGGCTGTCCTGCTCCCAGGCCACGAACGTCGCCTCGTCGCAGTAGCGGTCCAGGTGCGACCGGATGGTCTGGTGCGGTTCGCTGCGCACGTAGGAGTGCATCTGCCGCCGTTCCCGCCAGGAGGTGACGGTCCACCACGCGTTGTTCGCGTCGCCCAGCGCGTCCACCCCGAGGTTGCCGTCCGACTTCTGCGCCTGCTCGAGCGCGGCCACCGCGTCGGTGAAGAAATCGTCGAGCAGTGCCGGGTCCTTCAGCCGCAACCTGGTGACGACGATGATCGCCATCATGACCTCCCCTGATCAGTGTCCAGCCCGGTGGGCGATCTTCCATTCGCCGCCTTCACGACGATATACGCGCGTCACCAGGGGCCGGAAGGGAGCGGCTGAACCAAGACCGCGCCGGACACGTACTCACCGGTAGGGACCGAAAGGCATCCGGGGGCCTGACGAGATGCGGCGCTCCTGGACGCGTTGTCACAAGGGAGCTTTCGCATGAAGAACTGGATAGTCACTGCCGCCTGCGCGGCCGGGATCGCCCTGGCCGCGACCGCGTGCTCGAGTGGCTCGAGCACGGGCAGCGTCGCCACCACCCCGGCCGCGTCCTCGGCCACGGCCCAGGCCAGCAGCCCCGCTGCCGCCCCTAGCTCGAGCGCCGCCGCCATGACGGTCGGCTTGGTGTCCGTCTCCGGGATCCCCGGCAAGTTCCTGGCCGACAGCCAGGGCCGCACCCTGTACCTGTTCGAGGCCGACAAGGGTGGCACCTCCACCTGCGCCGGCGCGTGCGCCGCCGCCTGGCCGCCGGTCACCGCATCCGGCATGCCCACCGCGGGCAGCGGCGTGAACGAGGCGCTGCTCGGCACGGTCAAGCGCTCGGACGGGACCGAGCAGCTCACCTACAATCACCACCCGCTGTACTACTTCGCCGCCGACACCGGCGCCGGGACGGCGAAGGGCCAGGGGTCCAAGGCGTTCGGGGCCGGCTGGTACGTGGTGAACGCCAAGGGGTCCAAGATCGACAACGACTGACCGGGTTGCCCTCAGCCGGGGCACGCGGCCGGTCGAGTACCGAACGGACCTGCTGCCTGCCCCGGCGCCCGCCAGGGGCCGCGCGATAATCGAAACGCGACCCTGATCACCGGCGGAAGGCGGGCCGTGCTGCGTACCCGGCCCGAACCGGAGCTGGACCGGCGCATCGCGGCGCTCGCGCTGCCCGCGCTCGGGGCGATCGCCGCCGAGCCCGCCTACAGCCTGGCCGACACCGCCATCGTCGGGCACCTGGGCCGGGCGCAGCTCGGCGCGCTGGCCATCGCGACCACCGCGCTGACCATGACCGCCTGGGTGGCCATCTTCCTGACCACCGCGACGACCTCGGCGGTGGCCGGCCTGGCGGCCGCCAGGAATGACAACAGCGCCGCCGGGCGGGCCGGGCGCTCGGCCGGCGCGGCCTACCTGGTGGCCGCGGCCGGCGGGGTCCTGGTCGCGGCGGCCGTGGCCGTGGCGGCGCCCTGGGTCGCGGTCCTGCTGGGCGCGCACGGGGAGGTGCTGGCCGGCTCGGTCGGCTACCTGCGGGCCGCCGCGGTAGGGATACCGTTCCTGTACCTGTCCTACGCGGGGAACGGCCATCTGGTCGGGCTGGCCGACGCGCGCACGCCGCTGCGCATCGCGGTCGGCGCCAACGCGCTGAACGTGGCGCTCGAGGTCTTCCTGGTGTACGGCGTGCACCTGGGCCTGTCCGGTTCGGCCTGGGGCACGGTCATCGCCCAGGCCGCGGCGGCCGGGTGCTACGGCGCCGCTTCCCGGCGGGCGGCCGTCCGGCCCCGGCTCCCCGGCCGCGCCGAGATCACCGCCCTGCTGCGGGCCGGACACCAGCTGACGGTGCGGACGATCGCGCTCGGCGTGGTCCCGCTGACCACGACCGCGATCGCGGCCCGGTTCGGCCCGGTCGCGCTCGGCGGCCAGCAGATCGCGATGCGGGTCTGGTTCCTGCTGGCGCTGGCGCTCGACGCGCTGGCCGTGCCCGCCCAGGTGTACGTCAGCTCCTCGCTCGGCGCCGGCGACCCCGGCGGCGCGCACCGGGTCGGCCGGCGCTGCCTCCGGCTGGGCCTGATCGCCGGGACCGGCCTCGGCGTCGTCACCGCCGGGCTGGCCTTCTGGGTGCCCGCCCTGTTCACCGCCGACGCCGCCGTCCGGCACGCCGCCACCGTGGCTCTGCTGGTGGCGGCGCTGACCCAGCCGATGGCCGCGCTGGCCTTCGTGCTCGACGGCCTCATCCTCGGCATCTCGGACTTCGTGGCCATGCGCCGCGCGATGATCCTCGCCATCGGCGCCTACGTCCCGGTGGCCGCGCTGGTGCTGGCCTTCCACCAGCTGGGCCTGCCCGGGATCTGGGTGGCGCTGGGCCTCTGGCTCGCCGCCCGCGCCGCCCTGCTCGGCCGCCGCTGGCAAGCCGAGTTCACCCCGGCCACCCCCCACCCCCAGCGGGTATGAATGTGGCAGCGTGCACATTCTTTCGTGCACGCTGCCACATCCACTACCTGCCGAGCGCGCCCCTGTGACGCTCGGCTGGGCGTCAGCGGGCCGCGACCAGTTCGGCCTCCCGCTGCGGTTCGGCCGCGGTGGCGCGCTGCGGCCTCAGCAGCGCGGCGGCGACCGCCGCTGCGGCGACGACCAGGCCGAAGGCGATCCAGAAGGCCAGCCGGTAGCCCTCGGTCAGCGCGACCGCGGTCGGCCGGTGCTGCGCGATCAGCGCGCTGGTCCTGGCGGCCGAGACGGTGGCCAGCACGGCCAGGCCCAGCGCGCCGCCGATCTGGGCGGTGGTGTTGACCAGGCCGGAGGCCAGCCCGGCGTCCTGCGGGGTGGCGCTGGACATGGCCAGCGTCATCAGCGCGGGGAAGCACAGGCCCGCGCCGGTGCCGATCAGCACCGTGACCGGGAACACGTGGGCCAGGTACCCGCCGCCGTGCGCGGGGGCCAGGGCGAACAGGGCCAGCCCGGCGGCGATCAGCCCGAGGCCGGGGAACAGCAGCGTGCGAGCGCCGAACCGCATCACCAGCCGGTCGGTGTACCGGACCGACAGCGCGCCCATGACCACGGCGACCGGCAGGAACGCCAGGCCGATCTGCAGCGGGTCGTAGCCCTGGATCTGCCGCAGGTACAGCGAGCCGAGGAAGAACATCCCGAACATCCCCGCGGTGCCCAGCACCTGGACCAGGTTGGCGCCGGTCACGTTGCGCGAGGCGAAGATCCGCAGCGGCATCAGCGGGTGCCGCGCCGTGCGCTGCCGGGCGATGAACGCGCCGAGCAGGACCAGCGAGGCGGCGGCCAGGCCGAGCGTCTCCGGGGCCAGCCAGCCCTGCTGCGCGGCCGGATCCACGATGGTGAACACGGCCAGCATCATCGCGGCGGTGATCAGCAGCGCGCCGGGCACGTCCATGCCCGCCCGCAGGCCCGCGCCGCGGTCCCGGCCGATGACCCGCACCGCGCAGATCGCCGTGATCGCGCCGACGGGCAGGTTGACGAAGAAGATCCAGTGCCAGTTCAGCACCTGGGTGAGGACCCCGCCGGCCAGCAGCCCGACCGCCGCGCCCGCGGAGGCGACGAAGGCGAACACGCCGATCGCCTGGGCCTGCTCCCGCGGCCCGGGGAACATGGTCACGATCATGCCCAGGATCACCGCCGAGGTCAGCGCGCCGCCGGTGCCCTGCGCGAACCGCGCCGCGATGAGCATCTCCTGGTTCGCCGCGAACCCGCAGACCAGCGAGGCCACGGTGAACACCGCCAGCCCGGTCAGGAACACGTCCCGCCGCCCGGCCAGGTCCCCGAGCCGCCCGGCCAGCAGCAGCAGCCCGGCGAACGCGATCAGGTACGCGTTGACCACCCACGCCAGCCCGGCCTGGGTAAACCCGAGGTCCGCCTGGATGGACGGCAGCGCCACGTTCACGATCGTCATGTCCAGCACGATCATCAGCATCCCGGTGCACAGCACCACCAGGGCGATCCAGCGACTGCGGTCGTTCATCGGTCTTCCTCTCACGAAATGCGTTCATGGTCTGGACGTTC
>Ga0306924_10003007_pt1 | contig 16096 bp, 14 predicted proteins | sample sta12Can44000111_FD_203756 | JGI IMG/M metagenome (GOLD analysis project Ga0306924, IMG submission 203756) | Lab enrichment of tropical soil microbial communities from Luquillo Experimental Forest, Puerto Rico - statanox.12C.anox.44.000.111 (v2)... | ecosystem: Environmental > Terrestrial >... | reverse complement strand
CGTCTGCCCCCAGAACGTGCCCGGGATTTTCTCGTTGGCCAGGCCGTAAGCATCCGGCCACTTGCCCTCGGGGTAGTAATAGGTCCCGAACATCTTGTCGATCCACGGAAAGTGGATGGCGAAGTTCTTGTCGATGGCCTCTTCTTGCGACGTGTGATGCCAGTGATGGAACCTCGGAAAAATCAGGTAAGGCTCCAGCCACTTGATGCTCGGACCGAAATTGGAGTGCGTCCAGGTCGCGTGCAGCGTGACGAACAAGAGGTAGGCTACCAGCATGTCGTGAGAGAAGACCAACATCATCGGAACGAGGATGAACCCGCGCACGACGACGTCATCCACGATGTGGGACCGTGAACCCGCGATCCAGTCGAGTCCCTTCGAAGAGTGGTGAATGGCGTGGAAGCGCCACATCCACGGCACCGAGTGGAAGGCGCGATGAATGGCGTATTCCGCCAGATCCGCCACGAAGACTGCCAGGAAGAACTGGACCAGCCAGGGCAGGCTACCGATCGCCCCTTGCAAGCTCGGAATGGCGAAGAGAGCCGTGAGCTGGGTGGCAGGCAGCAGGATCAGGAAGGTCGTGATCTGGGTGGGCAGGTGCGTGGAGAGGAAATACACCACGTCCAAGAGCCACTCGTTGCGGAAAACACCTTGCTTCGGATAGGCCGGCCACAGCACCTCGAACGGCGAGAAGATCAGCGTCATCAACAGCATGTCCAGCAGAAACCAGTCCAGGCCGAGGGACGGGCCGTCGTAAAGCGGTTCGTTGATCGGGACACTGGCTCCGCCCCACAGAGTCGCGGCCAACGCCAGCGCCATCCCGGTCAAGCCCAGAATCTTCTTCTTGCGCAGGATCGCGGACGCGACCCCGAAAATGATCGCCGCCACGATGACTGTCTGGATCAACATGCGCATCAGGTACATGGGGTAGTAGGGCCGCAGATTCGGAGAACTCAGCAGTTGTGGAAAGTGCAGGCACGCCACCGCCCCGAATGCGAGCAGCCCGCAGAAGGTCGACAAGACCCCGCTCCACCAGCCGGTTCCGAACCCGGTGGGGTCCTGGTCGCCGAACATCGCATTGATTTTCTGTTCGAGCATGGCCGCTCACTTCGTAACTTATCATTAGGGGCGATGAGCGCGAAGAGATTGGCCCCGGCTGGCTGAACATCGCCACGCACACGGGTCTGCTCCGAACCATCTTTAGCCAGCCGTGCCGAGAGGCTCTCAGAGGATCTGCTGCTGGGAGATCCGCGCTTCGCGCTCGACTAGCACGTCCTGGCCGCCCGCCATTCCGCGACCATGGTGTCCGCGTCGAGTGGGGCCAGGCGCGTGGGGGGCCCTTCGGCAGCGCGCGCGTTGACCCGAGCGATCTCGGCGTTGAGCGCCGCGATTCGCTCGCGGACCGCGCCTTCGTCGGAAAGCGTCCAGATCCGCTCGAGCTCGGCCTCGACCTTTCGAAGTAGCTCGAGGCCCGGCGGCAGCACGGAGACCTTCTCGCGCTTCACCCACCAGTCCGGGTCGTGGCCCTGGTCCAGATCCGTAAACGGCTTGCCCGCGCCGGGGAGATTGTCGAAAGCGCCCTCTTCCCGGGCGAGGCGGATCAGCTCGTCGCGCCAGGTTTCCCAGCTCATCCCGGCGGGCTTGCGCTCGGTCATGACGCCATGGAACGAGCACAGCAGGGCAATGTCAAGAAGCCGCCTGCCGCGAGTGGTATTCTTGCCGCCCGAAGGAGACCACGCCATGTCGACCAACCTCGCTGTCGTCGTCGATCCGGAAGCGCCGGGTCGGCTCGTCATTCGCCCCGTGCCCCAGCCCACCGCCAACCGCGACGAGGCGCTCGTGCGCGTCCACGCGATCTCGCTCAACCGCGGTGAGGTCCGCCGTTCGGGCAATGCCGCCGCCGGCTGGCGGCCGGGATGGGACCTGGCCGGCGTCGTCGAGCGCGCGGCGGCGGACGGACAGGGTCCAGCCGTCGGGGCGCGCGTCGTCGGATTCCTCATCGAGGGCGCGTGGGCCCAGCGCGTCGTCGTCCCGCGCAACGCGCTCGCCGAGCTTCCCGACAAGGTGACGTTTTCGCAGGCGGCCACGTTCCCGGTGGCCGGGCTCACGGCGCTTCACGCGCTCGGCAAGGGGGGGCCGCTCCTCGGCAAGCGCGTGCTCGTGACGGGCGCGACCGGCGGCGTCGGCGACTTCGCGGTACAGCTGGCGAGGCTGGCCGGCGCTCACGTGACCGCGAGTGTGCGGCGCGCCGATCAAGCGTCGACGGTGCGCCAGCTCGGCGCTCACGACGTGGTGGTCGGCGACACGATCGCGCCCACGCCGAAATACGACGTGATCATCGAGTCGGTGGGCGGCAAGACGCTCGGCACGGCGCTGGCAGCCCTGCAGCGCGGGGGCGTCTGTGTCACGCTCGGCGTATCCGCCTCGTCGGAGGTCACGTTCGACGCGCGCGACTTCTTCGTCACCGGCCGCTCGACGCTCTACGGCTTCTACCTCTTCACCGAGTTCGTCGGCGAGCCCGCCTCCGTCAGCCTGCGCCGGCTGGCGGACCTCGTCGCGGCGGGGCAGCTCGCCCCGCACATCCGCCTCGAGCGGCCGTGGAAGGAGATCAGCCAGGTGGCGCAGGACCTGATGGCCCGCCGGTTTCCCGGCAAGGCCGTGCTCCTGGTGGACTGAGAGGACGTCATGTTCGACTTCAAGGACCACGCCGTCCTCGTCACCGGAGCGGGTGCCGGAATCGGCCTGGGGATCGCGCAAGCTTTTTGTCGAGCCGGGGCTCGCGTGGCCCTCGGCGATCTACGCGACGACGGCCTGAAGCGGGCCGCTGAGCTCATCGGACGGTCGGATCGCGTGTTCGCGAAGACGGTCGACGTCCGCGACGGCAAGTCCGTCGCCGACTTCGTGCAGGCCGCCGAGCGCGCCATCGGCCCGCTGACCGTCGCGGTTGCCAACGCCGGCGTCTACCCGAACAGCCCGGTGCTCGACATGACAACCGAAGAATGGGACCGGGTGATCGAGACCAACATGCGCGGCGTGTTCCTGACCTGTCAGGCGGTGGCGAGGCGCATGGTCGCTCAGAACACGCCGGGCAAGCTGATCACGATTTCGTCGGGCGCCTACAACAGCGGCCGCAAGGGCGCTGCGCACTACTGCGCCTCGAAGGCCGGCGTCGTCATGTTCACCAAGGTCCTCGCGATGGAGCTCGGCCAGCACCGGATCAACGTCAACTGCGTCGCGCCCGGCCTGATCACGGTCGACCGGAATCTCAACGAGGTGTCCGACGAGTACGTGAAGACGCTGGTCTCGACGATTCCGTGGGGTCGGCCGGGCGTGCCCGAGGACATCGCGAAGGCCGCGCTGTTCCTGGCCTCGCCGTTCGCGGAGTTCATCACCGGCGAGGTGCTCAGCGTGGACGGCGGCAGCGGAACCGGCCGGACGTACCTGCCGTACAGCGGAACGACCCGGCGCTGAGCGCTAGACCTTGAGGCGCGGGTCGAGCACGTCGCGCAGCCCGTCGCCGAGCAGGTTCATCGCTAGCACCGTCAGCATGATGCCGAGCCCGGGGACCGTCGAGATCCACCAGGCCTCGCGCAGGTAGTCGCGCCCCTCGCTCAGCATGCGACCCCACTCCGGCTGCGGCGGCTGGCTGCCGAGGCCGAGGAAGCTCAGCGCCGCCGCCGAGAGGATCGCGGTGCCGAGGCCTAAGGTGGCGGTGACGATCAGCGGCGCGACGACGTTCGGCAGGATGTAGCGGCCAACGATCGCCAGATCGCGGCTGCCGAGGGCGCGCGCGGCTTCGACGTAGAGCTGCTCGCGGGCCGAGAGGACGCTGGCCCGGACCAGGCGCGCATAGTTGGGCACCGCCGACAGGCCCACGGCGATCATCACGTTGGTCAGCCCCGGGCTCAGCACGCTGACGATCGCGAGGGCCAGCAGGATCCCCGGAAACGCGAGCAGGACGTCCACGACGCGCATCACGAAGCCGTCGACGCGCCCCCCGTAGTAGCCCGACACGAGACCGACGGGCGTGCCGAGACAGACCGCGATCGACACGGCGATGAGCCCGACCGTCAGTGAGAGCCTGGCGCCGTGCAGCGCGCGGCTGGCCACGTCGCGGCCGTACTGGTCGCTCCCGAGGACAAAGCGCGCACCCGGAGGCTGGAGCGACTCGCGCGGGGCCGTCTTGATCGGGTCGCGCGGGCTGAGCCACGGCGCCGCCGCCGCCATCGAGGCGAGCAGGGACAAGATCACCAGGCCGAGGACGGCGCCGCGCTGTCGCACGAGGCGGCGCAGCGCGCCCGGCCGGCTAGCCGAATCGGATTCGGGGATCGGCGTAGGCATAGGCAAGGTCGACCAGGACGTTGATCAGCACGTAGGCCGTGGCGACGAACAGCACGGTGCCCTGCACGAGCGGGAAGTCCTTGGCGAGAATGCCGCCGACGATGAGGCGCCCGAGCCCGGGCCGACTGAACACGGTCTCGACGATGACGGCGCCGGCCAGGAGGTTGCCGAACTGCAGGCCGAAGATCGTGATCACCGGAATGAGCGCGTTCTTCAAGGCATGGCGCACCACGACGCCCCACCACGCCAGGCCCTTGGCCCGGGCCGTCCGCACGTAGTCCTGGCCCAGCACCTCGAGCATGCTCGAGCGCGTGAGGCGGGCGATGATCGCCGAGGCGATCATCCCCAGGGTCACGCTCGGCAGCACGAGGTGCCAGAGATCGCCGCCGCCGGTCGCGGGGAACCAGCCGAGGTGCAGCGAGAAGGCGAAGATCAGGAGCAGGCCGAGCCAGAAGCTCGGCATCGACACGCCGAGCAGCGCCACGATCATCGAGCCGGCGTCGAACCAGGAGCTGCGGAAGAGCGCCGCCGTCAGCCCCAGCGGCACGCCGATCGCCACCGCCACCGCCATGCTCGCCAGGGCGAGCTGCGCGGTGCTGCCGACGTTCTCACCGATCTCGGTCGCGACCGCGCGCCGGCTCCGGATCGAGGTGCCGAGATCGCCGCGGAGCGCGTTGCCGACGAAGCGTCCGTACTGCTCGAGGATCGGCTCGTCCAGGTGGAGCTGCTCCCGCATCCGGGCGACCTGCTCCGGCGTCGTCACGAACTCGGCGAGCATGATCTTGACCGGGTCGCCCGGGACCAGGAAGAGCATGCTGAAGACGGCGAGGGTCACCCCGAACAGCACGGGGACCACCGCCAGCAGGCGCCGGGCGAGATACGTCAGCACGCCGGGGCGTCGCTCACGCGCTAGCCCATAGGACGGGGCCTCGACGGCCCCCTCCGAGCCTCCCCCAGGATTGCGCGGGCCAAGCCCGCGCTCGAACCGCGCTCACTCAGACGCACCGCTACTTACGGATCGTGACGTCGCTCAGCACCGGGTAGGCGTTGAAGTTGTACTTCGCCCCCTGCACGTTGGCGCGGTACGCCCACACCGAGAGGTCGTCGAGGAGCGGCACGGTCAGCGCGTCTTCGATCGCCAGCTTCTCGATCGCCACGTAGACCGCGCGCCGCTTCGCCGGGTCGAACTCGCGCCGGCCCTGCTCGAGCAGCTGGTCGAGCTTGGCGTTCTTCACGCACGACCAGTTGAAGTTGCCGCCGACCATCGAGGAGTGGAACAGCGAGAAGAGCCCGTCCGGGTCGATCGACCGGAGGAACATGACGGGCCCGTGGGTCGCGCAGCGGTAGTTGTCCTCGTACCACGGCGGACGCGCCTGGGTCTTGAGCTTCACGTCGATGCCGACCTCGTGGAGCGCGGACTGGATGAGCTGCACGGCCGGCTCCGGCCCGCCGCCGTAGTCGATCGCGTTCAGGACGATTTCGAGGCGCTGGCCGCCCTTTGCCCGGATCCCGTCGGAGCCCGGCTGCCACCCCGCCTCGGCCAAGAGCGCGCCGGCCTTCGCCGCGTCGAAGGGATAGGCAGCCGCGCGAAGCGTGGGATCGTCGAGCATCACGGCGGTGAGCGGCGCGAACGCCTTGAGCGCGATGCCCTTGGCGACGGTGGCGATCAGCGCCTCCTTGTCGACCGCATAGTTGATCGCCCGCCGCACCCGCACGTCGTCGAGCGGCGGCTTGGTCGTGTTCAGGAGCCAGATGCGTGGCGCGCCTGGCCACGGCGTCTTCTCGACGCGGAGCCCCGAGTTCTTCTCGAGGCGGGGCAGGGACTGGGCCGGAATCTGGTAGATCGCCTGCGTCTCGCCGCTCTCGAGCGTCGTGACGCGCGTGCCCGCCTCCGGGATGAACTTCCAGACGATGCTGTCGAGATGCGCGGGGCCGCTCCGATCGCTCCACGGCGCCTTCCGCGTGTAAGCCGGATTGCGGACCATCGTGGCGTGGTCCTTCGCGACGTACTCGCTGATCATGAACGGCCCGGTGCCGACCGGCCTGGTGTGCACCTGATCGCCCGTCTCGCGCACGGCCTTGGGCGACACGATCGACAGCGGGCCGGACGCGGCGAAGTTCAGGAACGGCGCGAACGGAATCTCGAAGCTCACCTGCACGGTGTACTCGTCGAGCACCTTCGAGCCCGCGTAGGTCGTCAGCGCGGCGCGCGCGCCGCCGGCCTTGAACTTCGGGTCGACGATCCGGTCGAAGTTGAACTTCACCGCCTCGGCGTTGAACGGCGTGCCGTCGTGGAACTTGACGTCGCGGCGCAGCTTGAAGGTGACGCTGCGGCCGTCCTTGGCGGTCTGCCACGACTCGGCGAGCCACGGCGCCAGCTTTCCGTCCGGCCCCCGGTAGAGGAGATTCTCGGTGACGGATCCGATGATCTGATAGGTCACGGCGGACGGCGACGCATGCGGATCGAGCGTCGGCGGCTCCTGATCGAGGCCGATCACGAGCGTGCCGCCGGTCTGGGCCAGGGCTCCGGGAGCGAGCGCGAAGACGGTCAGGAGCAGCGCGGTGACGACGATCTCGACGACGCGTGACGTGCGTGTGGTGAGCATGGTGGCCAATCCTGTCTTGCGAGCCCCGTCGGCGTCAAGCCCTGCTTCTCCTTGACGGCGCCGCCGTGCTCCGGGCAGCATGCGCCGGAGGGTCACGCATGATCGACGAGCACGTCCTGCTGGAGTGGCTCGACCGGGTGCGGCGCGGTACGCTCGGCCGCCGGGCCTTCACCCGGAGCTTGCTGGCGCTCGGGCTCACGCCGCCGCTGGTCGCCGAGCTGCTTCGCTCGCGCGGACTGGCGTACGCCCAGCCCAAGCGCCCGGCGTTCACGCCGTCCCGCCGCGGGGGCGGAGGCGATCTCAAGCTGCTCTGGTGGCAGGCGCCGACCATCCTCAACCAGCACCTGGCGGTGGGCGTGAAGGACGGCGACGGCGCGCGCCTCTTCTACGAGCCACTCGTGTCGTTCGACCCCGACGGAAACTTCGTACCGGTGCTGGCGGCCGAGGTTCCAACCCAGCAGAACGGGCAGGTCGCGCGCGACGGCCTCTCCGTCACCGTGAAGCTCAAGAAAGGCGTGCACTGGCACGACGGCAAGCCGTTCACCGCCGACGACATGGTTTTCACGTGGGAGTACGCCGCCGATCCGGCGACCCTGGCGGTAACCGCCGGCTCGTATCGCGACATCGCGCGGGTCGACAAGCTCGACGCGCACACCGTGAAGATCGTCCACAAGGCTCCGACCCCGTTCTGGGCCAACGCTTTTCGCAGCGTGATCCCGAAGCACGTCTTCGGTCATTTCAAGGGCGGCCGGTCACGCGAGGCCGAGGCCAATCTCAAGCCCGTCGGCACGGGCGGGTATCGAATCGTCGAGTTCAAGCCAGGCGACCTCGTGCGCGCCGAGCTGTTCCCCGGCTATCACGAGCCGGGTTGGCCGTTCTTCGATCGCCTGGAGATGAAAGGCGGCGGCGACGCCGCCTCGGCCGCGCGCGCGGTCATGCAGACCGGCGAGTACGACTACGCCTGGAACATGCAGGTCGAGGACGAGCTGCTCCAGCGGATGGAGCGCGGCGGCAAGGGCCGCGTCGAGATCTCCTGGGGCGGCGCCATCGAGCACATTGTCTGCAACTTCACCGATCCGTCGCGCGAGGTGGACGGCGAGCGTTCGAGCCTCAAGGCGCCGCACCCGTTCCTGACCGACCCGAGCGTCCGCTCGGCGCTGAGCCTGCTGGTCGACCGCGCCGCGATCCAGGAGCAGATCTACGGCCGGCTCGGCCGGACCACCGCGAACTACCTGAACGCGCCGGAGCCGTTCCGGTCGAAGAACACGCGCTGGGAGTTCAGCGTCGAGAAGGCCGCCAAGGTCCTCGACGACGCCGGCTGGACGCGCGGGCCCGACGGGATCCGGGCCAAGAACGGCAAGCGCCTTTCGATGCTCTTTCAGACCTCGATCAATGCGTCGCGCCAGCGCACCCAGGCCATCGTCAAGCAGGCGGCCGCGAAGGCGGGCATCGCGATCGAGCTGAAGTCGATCGTGCCCGCGGTCTACTTCTCGGCCGACCCCGGCAACCCCGACACGGTGGCGCGCTTCTCGGCCGACCTGCAGCTCTACAGCTTCAACAGCGGCGCGCCGGACCCGCAGCGGTTCATGGATCCGTTCGTGTCGTGGGAGATCGCCCAGAAAGCGAACAAGTGGGCGCGGCAGAACATCTCGCGCTGGCACAGCGACGAATACGATCGCCTCGCCCGCGCGGGGCAGACGGAGATGGATCCGGTCAAGCGCGCGGCCATCTACATCCGGATGAACGACCTCATCACGCAGCACGACGTGATCGTGCCGTTCCTCTGGAAAGGCGGCGCCTCCGCGGTCTCGAATCGCCTGCGCGGCACGGACGTGAGCGGGTGGGACTCCGACTTATGGAACATCGCTCACTGGTACCGAGAAGGATAGTTGTGCGCGCCGCAGGACGTCGCGGGGCTGGGGCCCCGCCGGCCGAGGTGCGCCTCTGAAAAAAAGCGTATCTTAGGGCGCACTCGACTCCAGGCGCTCCAGGAGGCCACGACGATGAAGCTCAGCACCGACCGCATCCTGACGACGCACACCGGCAGCCTGCCGCGGGCCCAGGACCTGACGACCACCCTGGAGGCGCTCGATTCGGGTCGCATGCCGGACCCGGCGGCGTTCGACTCGCGCGTGCGCCGCGCCGTCGGCGACATCGTCCGCCAGCAGCTCGAGGCCGGCGTGGACATCGTCAACGACGGCGAGCAGGGCAAGGTCGGCTACTCGACCTACGTGCGCCATCGTCTCACCGGGTTCGACGGGCAGGCGGCCGTGCCCGTACGGGCGGACTGGGCGGATTTCCCCGAGGCAGCCTCGCGCGGCGAGCGCCGCTCGACGATCATGCGGCCGGCGTGCAACGGGCCGATCGAGTGGAAGGACCGGACCGCGGTCCAGAAGGACATCGCCAATTTCAAGACGGCGCTGGAGCCGGCCAAGCCGGCCGACGCCTTCATGACGGCGGCCTCGCCGGGTGTCATCGCGCACTTCCTGAAGAACGACCACTATCCGAGCCGCGATGCGTACCTGGCGCGCCTCGCCGACATCATGAAGGACGAGTACGACGCCATCCACCGGGCCGGGTTCGTGCTGCAGATCGACTGCCCCGATCTGGCGATGGGAAGACATCTGGCGTTCCCCGAGATCAGCAACGCGGAGTTCCTGAAGATCGCCGAGGCCAACATCGAGGCGTTGAATCACGCGATCCGCGACATCCCGGCCGACCGCATGCGGCTGCATCTCTGCTGGGGCAACTACGAGGGGCCGCATCACCGTGACATTCCGCTGCGCGAGCTCCTGCCGGTCGCGCTGAAGGCGAAGCCGCAGGCGCTGTCCTTCGAGGGCGCGAACCCGCGCCACGAGCACGAATGGGTCGTGTTCCGCGAGATCCGCTTGCCCGACAACCGCGTGATCATCCCGGGCGTGCTCGACTCGACGACCAACTTCATCGAGCACCCGGAGCTGGTCGCCCAGCGCCTCGTCCGCTACGCCGAGATCGTCGGGCGCGAGCGCGTCATCGCGGGCACCGACTGCGGCTTCGCGACGTTCGCGCGGTCGGTCAACCAGGTCGAGCCCGAGATCACCTGGGCCAAGTTCAAGGCGATGGCCGAGGGCGCGCGGCTGGCGTCCAGGCAGCTCTGGAAGTAGCGGGAGACGACCCATGGCGCCCGACGAGATCGACGTTCCGCACGCCATCGTCCGCGTCCTCGAGGAGGCGGGCATCCAGTTCGTCTTCGGCATGCCCGGCGGCGACACCGGCCGCATCTTCGACGCGCTCCACGATTCGCGCGAGATCCAGACGGTCCTGGTGCGCCACGAGCAGGTCGGTTCGATCATGGCCGAGATGTACGGACGGCTCACCGGCAAGCCCGGCGTCGTCATGGGGCAGGGGATCTTCCTCGCGTGCAACGCGCTCTTCGGCGCGCTCGAGGCCGTGAAGGGCGCATCCCCCATGCTGCTGCTCGGCGACTTCACGGACATGGCGCCCTTCATGCACCATGCGCCGTATCAGGCCGGCACCGGCGAGCACGGCAACCACGATCTGAGAAATCTCCTGGCGGGCGCGACCAAGTACACCGCGGCGGTCTCCGAGCCCAAGCAGGCCGTGCAGACGCTCCAGCTCGCGCTCAAGCACGCCACGACCGGCACGCCCGGCCCGGTCGCGATCATCTTCGGCAGCCGCGCGTTCGGCGCGACCGTGAAGACGCGCAGACCGCCGCGTCTGCACCCCACGGCGCGACATCTCGCTCACGGGACCGTCCGGGCAGCTGCGGATGACGTGGCGCGCGTCGCCGCGGCGCTCGCGGCCGCCGCGAATCCGGTCATCATCGCCGGCAACGGCGTGCACGCCTCGCGCGCGTGGGTGGACCTCGCCGAGCTGGCCGATCTCCTCAAGATCCCGGTGGCCACGACGGCGACCGGCAAGAGCGCGATCGCGGACGTGCATCCGCTCGCGCTCGGGGTCTTTGGCAACTGGGGACAAACCGTCGCCAACGAGGTGGTCTCGGCCGCCGACACCGTACTGGTGGTCGGCTCCCGCCTGGCGCCGACCGACACCTGCTTCGAGAATCCCGAGCTGCTCGACGCCGACCGCCAGACGTTCTTGCAGATCGACGTCGAGCCCCTCAACATCGGCCGCCATTTCCCGGTCAAGGACGCGATCGTCGCCGATGCGCGTGACGCGCTCACGGCGCTCGTCGCCGAGCTCGAGTCCAGGCTCACGCCGGCGCTCGAAGCCGCGGGGCAGCGGCGCCTGGCGCATCTGGCCGAGCTCAAGGCGCTCCATCGTTATTTCGCCGAGCCCGAGCAGCGTTCTGACGCCGTTCCCTTGCGCCCGGAGCGTGTGATCACGGAGCTGGCGCGCCGGCTCGACGACCGCGCGATCGTCACCATGGACGCCGGGGCCAACCGGCTCTACATGACGCACTACTTCCAGTGCAAGGGCCCCGGGACGGTCTATCAGCCCTCGTCGATCGGCGGCATGGGCTACGCGCTCCCGGCCGCGATGGGCGCCAAGCTCACCAGCCCGGAGCGCGACTGCGTCGCGGTGTGTGGCGACGGCGGCTTCGCCATGACGATGAACGCGCTCTTCACGGCCGCGCAGTACAAGATCCCGGTCGTCACGGTCGTGCTGAACAACAGCGTGCTCGGCTGGGTGAAGGACGGCCAGCGGCGGCGCGGCAACCGCTTCATCGCCTCTGAGCTCGGCCGCAACGACTACGCGCGGATCGCGCAGGCCATGGGCTGCGTCGGCGTTCGCGTCGAGTCGGTCAAGGAGCTGGTCACCGAGCTCGACCGGGCGACCGGTGCCAAGGAACCGATCGTTCTCGACGTGGTCACCACGGAAGACGCGCCGTTCTGGCAGGTCCAGTCGCCGCTGGCCAAGGAAGGCCCGGGCGGCGAGTAGCGGTGCGCCACCAGAAGGCCGTCGTGATCGCGCGGACCCGGCGCGAGTACGCGATCCTCGATCGCCTCGTGCGCCGGCTGCGCGCCGGCGACTGGAACCGGCGTGTGCCGCGCCCGCCGACCCGCGACCCGTGGACGGTCAAGGACGCGCTCGCCCACATCGTCTACTGGAAGGAGCACTCGGCCCGCGTCTTTCGCGGCGAGCGCCGGCTGCCGGAGATGCGCGGGCTCGACGTGCCGCGGATCAACCGCCTGATCTATCGGCGCTGGCACCGCCGGCGGCCGGCCGAGGTGGTCGCCTGGCATCGCCGCGTCCAGCGCGAGGTGCTCGCGACGCTCGCGGCGAATCCGCCAGCGTGGTTCTCACGGCGCGAGCGCTCGCCCAAGTGGCCGCTCGACTTCGACGCGCACTCGGCGGACCACCGCCGAGACGATATCGAAGCCGTGCTGGTCAGCTCGGACCGCCGCGCAGGCCGAGCACCCGCGCGACGAGCGCGCCGGCCAGCGAGATGACCATGATGATGCACGCGACCACCATCGCCTCCTCGAACTTGCGCTGGGCGATGAAGTCGAGCTGCAGGATCGACAGCGGACGGTTGGCGCTGGTGGCGAGCAGCGCGATGTTGCCGATGTTCCGCGCGGCGCCGACGAACGTGATCATGCCCACCGCCACCAGGGTCGGCGCCATCAGCCGGAGCACGATGCGGCGGTAGGTCGCCCACCACGACGCGCCGGCGACGCGCGAGGCTTCCTCGTGAAAACTCTCCAGCACCACCAGCAGCAGGGGATAGACGACGCTGGACGCGACCGCCAGCAGGACCACGGTGCAGGCCACCGTCGACAGCTCGACGGTGAACGGGCGCGGCCGCGGGACGGTCCGGGTGATCAGTGCATCACACCGCCGCCGGTCACGTTGATCGACTGACCGGTGATGTACTCGGCGCCGTCGCCTGCGAGGAACGCGGCGACCTCGGCCACGTCGCTCGGCCGCGCGATCCGGCCCAGCGGCGTCGCCGCGGCGGTCTGCCTGATCCGCTCCTCGCGCTGCCTGGGGTCGAAGCTCCCGTCCGGCTTGAGCCCCATGTGATCCCGCCGCTCCGTCGCGGCCGCGCTCGGACAGATCGCGTTCACGGTGATGCCCGCGGGCGCGAGCTCCTGGGCCAGCGACTGGGTGAAGCCGATGATCCCGAACTTCGAGGAGCAGTAGGCCGCGCGGAGCGCGCCGCCCTTCTTGCCCCACTGCGAGGACATGTTGATGATGCGCCCGCGCACGCGGCGCTCGAGCATCGAGCGCGCGACGGCCTGCGAGGTGATGAACGTGCCCTTGAGGTTCGTGTCGAGGACGGTGTCCCACTGCTCTTCGGGCAGCTCGACGACGGGCGTCTTGTCGAGGCTGCCCGGCGCGCCGGCGTTGTTCACGAGGATGTCGATGCGCCCGAACTCGCCCAGGGCGTCGGCGACCACCTTGGCCATCTCGCTCTGCGAGCGGACGTCGGCGAGCGCGGTCGTCACCCGGCGCCCGCGCTTCCTGATCTCGTCCGCGACCGCCTCGACGCCGCCCCACGCCCCGGGCTTCAGCACGGAGGACACGCGCAGCCCGGTCGCGATCACGTCGGTCAGGATGAGATCGGCGCCCTCGTCAGCGAATCGCTGGGCGATGGCTCGACCGAGCCCGTGCTCGCCGCCGGCCCCCGTCACCATCGCGATCTTGCCGTCGAGCCGCCCCATCAGTCGCCTCCCGTCGTCGAAGCGTTATCCAGCCGTCACGCCCGTCGCCAAGAAGCGATCGGGGCGGAACGGCGCCAGGGTGGAGCTGGGCTTGTCGCGCACGATCTCGTCGGCCATCAAGCGGCCCAGCAACGGGCCCAGGGTGATCCCGCTGTGCGTGGCAATCATCCAGCCGTTGGCGAGGCCGGGGATGCGGCCGGCGATCGTGTGCTTGTCGCCGGGCATCGGGCGCACCCCGATCCGGCTATCGGTGATCCGGAGCGAGCGCGCCGCGGGGAACACGCGCCCCGCACGCTCGAGCAGCAGCGCCGACAGCGAGGCCGGCGCGCCTCCGTGCGTCGCGAGCGTGTCGACGTCCTCGGCGCCCAGCAGGAGCCCGCCGCCCGCGTCGGGCCGCAGATGGATCCCCGGCGCGTGCACGACCCGGCCCAGCGCCGCCGCGGGGCGGGAGGTGACCGCCAGCAGGCCGGGCACGCGGCCGACCGGGATGGAGACTCCGAGCGGCTCGAGGAACGCCTGGGTCGCCGGGCCCACGCAGACGAGGAACGAGCGCGCCGTCACCTCGCCGTCGTCGAGTGCCAGGGCCTCGACGCGATCGCCGCGCGTGCGAAGCGACCTGACGGTCTTGCCCTCGCGCACCTCGGCGCCGCGCGCCGAGGCTGCCGCGAGCAGGCGTCCGATCAGGCGTGGGGCATCGAGCCAGGCGTCGGCGGCGAAGAATGCCACGTCGCGGACCGCGTCCGGGATAGCCAGGCCGGGCTCGAGCTCGACGGCGCGCGCGCGGCTGATCCACTCGGCCGGGTAGCCGCGGCTCGCCAGACGTTGGACGCGCTCGCGAAGCTCACGCTCGGCGTCGCCGCCATCCGCCCACTCGAGCGAGCCACCGTCGTGATAGCCGGCGTCGCCGCCCAGCTCGCGCGACAGCTCGCGATGGGCTGTCATCCCGGCCGCGTTGAGCCGATGGTACGCGTCCGGCTCCTTCCGGACCGAGTTGAGCCACGCGAACGAGGTGCCGCTCGTCCCGCCGCCGGGCGGGCCGGCGTCGAGCGCCAGCATGCGCGCGCCGGCCCAGGCGGCCGCGTAGACGGCCGAGGCGCCCACGATCCCGAGTCCGACGACCGCAACGTCGCAATTCATCGGCGACCTCCTGTGCCGACCAGCTCCCGCACCGCGGCCGCATTATAGTAGTCACCGGGCTCTCACGACACGCTCGAGCTCGCGAGCCTCACGCCGGCCACACACTGACCGCGTCGGGAGGGAAGTGCAGGCGAGGGCGCTGGCCCTCACGCCACTCGCCTCCGCGCGCCAGAAAGAGCAGGATGCGCTGCTCGTCGCTCAGCGCCACCCGGGCCTCGTACCGATCGCCCACGAACAGCAGCGCCTCGACCACGCCGGCGAGCGTGTGCCCCTGCGCCGCCGGCCGCTCGGGCGAGGCGACCTCGATGTCTTCCGCCGCACTGCCACGTGGGCCCGCGCGTGTTGCCGTGTCCGGCGAAGTACTCCGGGAACTCCTGGGCGTCCCGGCCGTAGATCTGCGCGAGAACGCGCGCGCCCGCGGCCGGCTCTCGCTCCTCGACCCCGCCCAGACGCTCGCGCGCGTAGGTCGTGAAGTTGCGCTTCGATTCCTCGCCGTCGTTGATGATGTCCAGCCCGACGGCTGCCTGCCGCGCGACGACGTCGGCGACCGCGCCGCGGACGCGCGCGGCAAACACCGCGAGATCGTAGGGGCGGCCGCTGTACCGGGCGATCAGCAGCTCGCGCAGATCGTCGGGCCGCGTCAGGCTGCCGGCGTGCGTCGTCAGGATGCGGTCGGTACTGCGCTCCACCGTTCGCGTAAGATAGTCGCGCCCGGGAGCCCGGTCAATCGAGTGATAGGAGAGATCAGTGATAGGAGGGATCGCATGATCTCGAGGCGTGACGTGCTGCGTACGGCCGCGGGCGCCGGTGCCACCGGACTCCTGGCCTCCGCGGGCCGCCTGGCCCACGCCGCGCCCGCATCGCCGGAATGGGAGCAGATGGCCGCGGCAGCGAAGAAAGAAGGTAAGGTCTCGGTCAACACCTTCACGGGCCAGGGCTACGCGCGCATCCTCGAGCTCTTCACGCAGGCCTACCCGGACATCAAGCTGGAGCACACGAATCTGAGCTTCAGACGAACAGCCGCTTCGTGGGCGTCGAGCCGGGCGATCCCCAGGCGGTCGTGCCGCCGGGGCTCACGCTCTTGCAGATCGACGCCGAGGAGTAGCTGCCGGAGCTGATCGAGACACCCAGGACATCTCGCGCCAGCTGATCAGGTAGGCAGCGACGCCGCCTCGATTTTGGTGCCGCCGCGCAGGAGCGACGACAGGAATGCCACGACCAGAAGCGCCAGGCACGCGAGGTAGGCCACGTTCATCGACGCCACGAACGCTTCGGGCTGCGCGGCACTCGGCGTGGCGCCGGCGACACCGGAGTAGTAGCGAAACGCCAGGCTCAGGAGCGCGCCGCCCAGCGAGATCCCGAGCAGCGCTGAGATGCCGAAGA
>Ga0306924_10003005_pt1 | contig 16106 bp, 15 predicted proteins | sample sta12Can44000111_FD_203756 | JGI IMG/M metagenome (GOLD analysis project Ga0306924, IMG submission 203756) | Lab enrichment of tropical soil microbial communities from Luquillo Experimental Forest, Puerto Rico - statanox.12C.anox.44.000.111 (v2)... | ecosystem: Environmental > Terrestrial >... | reverse complement strand
ACATCAGGGAACATTCGCGCTGGTCTGAGTGGACGTCTATCAGCTCCGTGCGGGCGATCAGACACCAACTCAGATCCACGACCTGAACCCGAGCCAGTTTCCACCGCTAGGCCTGTTCTGGACGATCCAGCTTCCCGATGACAGCGTCGAGATCCAGTTAGGAAAAGGGAGCGCGACGTTGCAGGGATCGGACGTGCCGATCCTCGATTACGGCAACATTCCGAATGCTTTGTTCACCGGCGACCAACCGCCGCCTGTACCGGGATCTGTGTCGTTCAGGGTGGTTTGGAGCGGCGTCAGCCAGAGGGTGAATATCCGCAACACCGACCCCACCTACGGTGGCTTTGCGGGCGAATTCATCCGCAATACGGCGCAGATGGAATGGACCGCTACAGTGGGTAATTACACGTTCGTGTCGGATCCGCTGGCAACCTCGTCCAGCGCCTTCGCCGAAATCGGCCACGAGCGCAACGGCTCCTTCTTCCCGCAGGGATAGCCGGCGCAAGAGTGGGAGGGATCAGCCCCTCATCGCACGCCAGATGCGTTGCGGGGTGGCGGGGCCGGCGAGGTCGGTGACGCCATAGGGAGCGAGCGCGTCGAGGATCGCGCTGGTGACCGCCGGATATCCACCGACCGCGCCGGCCTCGCCGCAACCTTTGACGCCGAGCGGGTTGGTCGTGCAGCGAGTGCCGTTGAAGCCGAGTTCGAATGACGGCAGATCGCCGGCGCGCGGCAATGCATAATCCATGAACGAGCCGGCCACGAGCTGACCCGAGCCGGGGTCATAGACCGCGTGCTCAAGCAGGGCCTGGCCGGCGCCTTGCGCGATCACGCCATGCGCCTGACCGGCGGCGATCATCGGGTTGACGAGCACGCCGTAATCGTCGACGGCGGTGTAGCGGGCGAGGCTCACCTGGCCAGTGTCGCGGTCAATTTCGACCTCCGCGATATGGGCGCCATTCGGGAAGGTCATCCATTCGCGCGTCCAGTGGTGATAGGTGTCGAGCGGCGCGCCCTTGGCGCGCGCGATTGCCGCGACATCGAGCAATGCGAGCGAGCGGTCGGTGCCGGAGACTACAAAGCGGCCGTCCGCGAAGTGGATATCGGCTTCGGCCGCCTCCAGCGCTTCGGCGGCGATGCGGCTGCCCTTCGTGATGATCTCGTCGGCGGCGCGCCAGATCGCGGTGCCGCCCATATAGGTAGCGCGCGAGCTGCCGTGCCCGCCGCCCGCCGGGATCAGATCGGTGTCCCCCTGCACCAGGCGAATGCGCTCATTGGGGAGCCCAAGCCGGTCGGCGAGGATCTGCGGAAAGGTCGTCTCGTGGCCTTGCCCGATCGTCTGCGTGCCGGTGATCAGCAGCACGGCGCCGTCCGGCTCGAAACGGATGTCGACATTCTCGTGCGGCGAGCCGCCGGTACCTTTGATGTGATAGGCGAAGCCGAGACCGCGCAACAACCCGCACGCTGCGCTGTCCTGGCGCCGCGCCGCAAAGCCCTCGATATCGGCGGCGGCCAGAGCATGGTCGAATGTCTCGGCGAAGGCGCCGCTATCGACTGTGTTGCCGAAGACATTCGTCATCGGCATAGTCTCCGCAGGCACCATGTTGATGCGCCGCAGCTCGGCACGGTCGAAACCGCATTGTCCGGCCGCCCGATCGATCAGCCGCTCGATGATATTCACCGCCTCTGCAAAGCCCGGTCCGCGCGTTACACCGATCGGTGCGGTATTGGTCAGCACCCCGCTGATCCGCAGCTCGATCGCCGGGATGCGGTAGACTGTCCCCGGCAGATGGACGTATTGGAATGTCTGCACGCCGCCGGCGCTCACCAGATAGGCGCCGATATTGGCAACACTGGCGACGCGTAGCGCCAGAAACCGGCCATCGGCATCGAGCGCCAGCGCGGCCTCGGCCTGATGGTCGCGCGCCTGATGGTCGGCGAGGAAACCCTCACTGCGGGTGGCGATCCATTTGACCGGCCGGTGAACCCGCCGCGCCGCCCACGGCATCAATACATGCTCGGGATAGATGAAATTCTTGGCGCCAAAGCCGCCGCCGACATCCGGCGCGACAAACCGCACCGTCGCCGAGGGCACGCCCAATGCGCGAGCGGTGTTGTCGCGTGTTGCATGAATGCTCTGGCTCGACACATAGGCTGTATACCGGCCGGCCTCCTCATCCCACACGCCAATGACGCCGCGCAGTTCCATCGGGTTGGTGACGATGCGGTGATTGTCGAGGCGCAGCTCGACGACATGGGCTGCTGCCGCGAAAGCTGCCGCCACCGCCGCTGTGTCTCCGGTGCGCCAGTCGAGGCAGACATTGCCCGGGACTTCGGCAGACAGTTCGGGCGCACTGCGCGTCCGCGCGGCCGCCGCGGTCGTCACTGCCGGCAGGGGCGCGTAGTTGACAATCACCTGCTCGGCGGCGTCGAGCGCCTGAGTGCGGGTCTCGGCGACGACCAGCGCGACCGGCTCGCCGGCGTAGCGCACCTTGCCCTCAGCCAATACCGGTTGGAGCGCAAAAGCGAAAGGTTCGCCGGTCTGCACGTTGGCTTCCGCCGTCGGGCGCAATGGCTGCAACCCGTCGGCGCGGATGTCCTCGGCGGTCAATACCGTCAGCACACCCGGCATCCTCCGCGCCTCATCAGTGTCGATGCGGTCGATCCGCGCATGCGCGTGTGGTGAGCGCAGCACGACCGCATGCGCCATGCCGTCCATCGCGAGATCGTCGAGATAGCGCCCCTGGCCGGCCAGGAAACGCAAATCCTCCCGCCGCTTCGGAGCATCGCCAATGACCGAACGAGCCGCCACTGCAGTGCCTCGTCTATTCCAGTGTCAGTGGCGCCAATTCGACCCAGCGCTGCTCGCGGTGGCTCTGATGGCAGGCGTCGGCGAGCTGCACGCTCTTAGCGCCTTCGAGGAACGGTGACGGGAACGGCGCGCCCTCGGAGACGTGCTTGAGGAACAGCTCCCAGCCGGCGCGATAGCCGTTGCGCACCGGCTCGATGTCCGGCGTCTCCTGCCATTGCGCGTCGAAGTTTATCGGCTGCGGCCGCTCGGGGTCGAAGAACGGTTTCGGCGTTGCCACCAGCGGCTGCACGAAGCAGCGGTGCAAACCGCAGACCGCCGATCCCAGTGTGCCGTCGACCTGGATCTGCAGCAGGTCGTCGCGCTTGACGCGGCTCGCCCAGGACGAGCTGACCTGCGCCAGTACCCCGCCCGCCAGTTCGAAGATTGCAAAGGCGGTGTCTTCGACATCGACGCCGTACCAATTGCCGATCTCGTCGCGGCGCTCGGGCATTGCCGTCATGTGGCGGCACGAGACGGCTTTGATCTCGCCCAGCAGGCGATCAAAGATGTAGCGCCAATGCGCAAACATATCGAGGATCAGTCCGCCGCCCGTCGCTTTGCGATAATTCCAGCTCGGCCGCTGCGCTGGGTAGGGCGTGCCATCGAACACCCACCAGCCGAAATCGAGCCGGATCGACAGGATCCGGCCAAAGAAATCGGTCTCGTAAAGCTTGCGCAATTTGACGAGCCCCGGCAGGAACAATTTGTCCTGCACGATGCCGCCTTTGAGGCCGGAGCCCTCGGTGCGGCGCGCCAGGTCGAGCGCATCACTCAATGTTTCGGCGAGCGGCTTTTCGACATAGACGTGCTTGGCGGCCTCAAGTGCCGCGGCGGCGCGGGCAGGCCGGCCGCCTGTGGCGCTGGCGTCGAAATAGATGGCAATATTGCGGTCGGTGAGGCTCGTGTCGCGGTCGGTGCTCCATTTGAGCCCGCCATTGCCCGCGGCCAGAGGCGCCAACTTTGCCGGGTCGCGCCCGAGCAATACCGGGTCCGGCACAAGGCGGTCGCCATTGCCGAGCGCAAGCCCGCCTTCATTGCGGATCGCCATCAACGACCGCAGATGCTGGGTCGAGCCGAGCCGTCCGGTCGCCCCCTCTACAATAATGCCGATCGTGCGTGTCGCCATCTCACGCGGTCGCCGCAATAAGCGCCTCGCGCAAGATCACGGGGATGCGGTCGAGCACCTCGGGCGGGGTCATCAGCGGCGGCGCGAGGCAGATCGTGTCCCCGATCGGCGGGTCGGCGCTGCCGGGACGGATGCGCGGCAACATACCGCGCGCCATCGCCTCGCGCACAACGCGCACGCCGAGCCCCAGCGCCGGCGCCTTGGTGGCGCGGTCGGCCACCAGCTCGACGCCGCACATCATGCCGAGCCCGCGGACATCGCCGACCATCGGCAGATCGCGCAGCGCTTCGAGCCCCGCCAGCAGCCGTTGGCCCCCCACTGCGGCGCGCTCGACGAGCCCCTCGGCCTCAATGATCTCGACATTGCGCAGGCCCACCGCGCAGCAGACGGGATGTCCGGAATAGGTCGCGGCATGCATGAATCTGCGGTCTAGCGGCGCGCTCTCGATCGCGGCGTGTATGCGTTTCGACGCGATGACCCCGCCCAGCGGCAGATAGCCGCTCGTCACCCCCTTGGCGAAGGACACCAGGTCCGGCTCGACGCTCCAATGGCCGAGCGCAAACCATCTGCCGGTGCGGCCAAAGCCGGTAATGACCTCGTCGGCGATCAGCAGCACGTCGTGGCGGTCGCAGATCTCACGCAATTGCGGAAAATACGAGGGCGGCGGCGCGATGACGCCACCCGCGCCCATGACCGGCTCGGCAATGACCGCCGCCACGGTATCGGCGCCCTCGGCGAGGATGAGTTTTTCGACCGCGTCGGCAGCGCCGATCCCTGGTTCCTCATTGCCCGTCCAGCGATAGGCGTAGGGCGCCGGCGCCTGCACAAAACCGGGGACGAGCGGCCCGAACATCTTCCGGTATGACTCCATGCCGGTGGCGCTCATCGCCGCCATCGTCACGCCGTGGTAGGCGTGGATGCGCGAGACGATCTTGGTCTTTTGCGACTGGTCTTTGACCTTCCAGTAATAGCGCGCGAATTTGAACGCCGACTCGTTCGATTCCGCGCCCGCAGTCGTGAAGTACACTGCGGCGGAACTCGGATAGCCAAGGCTGACGATCTTTTCGGCGAGACGGATCGCCGGCTCGTTGGTCGCACCCGTATAAGCCGAGGCGAATGCGATTCGGCCCATCTGTGCGCTCGCCGCGTCGGCCAGCTCGGCGCGTCCGTGACCGATATTGACGTTCCACAGCCCCGACAGCCCGTCGATATATTCGCGGCCTTGGGCGTCGCGCAGCATCGCACCCTTGCCCTCGACAACGAGCAGCGGCTGGCGGTGGTCGTCGGGATGGTGCAGCGGGTGAACGAGATACCGCCGGTCGGCCTCGAGCAGCTCGGTGGCGCCGTCCATATTGCCCTCCTATAGCCCCGTAGCCCTACAGTAGCGACCCGGGCATTGCCGAGCAAATCGGGTGCTTCCGAGCAGATACGGCACTGGCGCTCCTCACCCTGCCGACTTGGCGGGTCCCTGCCTCTCCTCGGCGGGGGAATTGAGGTCGCGGGAAGGGTCAGTGAGACATCAGAACAGGAAGCGTCATGCTGCGCAGCAGCGTGCGGGTCGCGCCGCCGAGCAACAGCTCGCGCATGCGAGAATGGCCGTAGGCGCCCATCACCAGCAGATCGGCGCCGAGATCCGCGGCGCGCGACAACAGCGCGTCGCCGACCGAAAGATCGGCCGAGACCGTCTGCTCGATCGTGGCTTTGACCCCGTGACGCGCCAGATGCCTCGAGATATCCGCGCCGGGCAACTCGCCGTGGCCTCCCGGCCTCTCGCGTGCATCGATCGTCAGCACGGTGACCATATCGGCCGTCGTCAGCAGCGGCATCGCATCGTTGACCGCGCGTGCCGCTTCCCTCGTGGCGCTCCACCCGACCACTATTCGCCGCCCGATATTCTCGAAACGCCCGGCATAGGGAACGACCAGGATCGGGCGGCCGGAGGTGAGCGTCACCTGCTCCGGGCGTGGCCGGATCATTTCCGTCTCGCCGCGATCGGGATCGAGTTGGCCGAGAATGGTCAGATCGGCATAGCGGGCGTGGAGCGCCGGATCCGCCTCCGCGCCCTCGGGGACCACTCGCCATTCGGCCGATGCGCCGCGCAGTTTGGCGACGCTCTCGAACTGCTCCCGCACCTTGTCGGCGGCATTGCGCGCCCGTTCCCGCGCCTCGGCGAAGAACGGATCCAGCATCGCGGGATCAAAATAGCCGAGTTCCCGCGGACGCTCCGGGATTTGCATCGGATAGAGCCCGACCAGATGTGCAGCAAAACGCTCGGCGAGGGCCGTGGCCAAGTCGATGCGTCCGCGCGCCGGCGCGCTAGCGTCGAGAACAACGAGCAGATCCTTGTAACTCATGGGCGCCCTGTCCCGCCATCGGAGATATCGGCGATTAGGATACCGAAAACCCGCGCTCTCGCCTTGATTTAGATCAGCGAGGAGGAGGCCGGCACTTGTCTTCATCTCGCCGGCCTCGGCCTCGGCGATTTATATTGTCGGGCTTCGACCCGGGTTCTTCATGAGGTGGGGCCATGGCGCTGCTGTTCCGCTCCTCCGTCGATTCTGAGGCGCGCTGGAAGCCCCAGCTCGCTCGGCTGATGCCCGAGCTCGAAATCCGCGTGTGGCCGGAGATCGGCGACGCGCGAGATATAGACTACGCGCTGGTGTGGCGCCCCGAGCCGAGGCTGCTGGCCTCGCTGCCGAACCTCAAGCTCATTCTCTCGTTAGGCGCGGGGGTCGATCACATCCTGTGCGACCCGCAGCTGCCCCCTCATATTCCGATCATCCGCCTCGTCGACCCTTACATGACCGATACGATGAGCGAGCACGTCGCGCTGCAGGTGTTGCGGCTGCACCGCCGCGATCTCGACTACCACGCTCAGCAACAGGCGGGAATCTGGCGCGAGCTCGAGCACAAGAATGCCGCGGAGCGATCGGTCGGCATTCTCGGTTTTGGCCAGATGGGACAAGACGCCGGACGCAAGCTCAAGGCGCTGGGTTTCGATGTCGCGTTCTGGAGCCGGACGGAGAAGGCCGTCGACGGCTTTGCCGGCTGCGTCGGCGCGGCCGGCTTGCCGGCGCTGCTCGCCCGCAGCGAGATCCTCGTCTGCCTGCTGCCGCTGACCGCCGAGACCGAAGGGATACTGAGCGCTCGCAATTTTGCGCTGTTGCCCAAGGGGGCAGGACTGATCAACGCCGGCCGCGGCGTTCATCTGGTCGAGGACGACCTCATCCCGGCGCTCTCCAGCGGCCAGCTTTCGGCCGCGGCGCTCGACGTGTTTCGCGACGAGCCGCTGCCGCCGGCCCATCCGTTCTGGCGCCATCCGCGCATCCTCGTCACCCCACACGTCGCGGCGTTGACCAACCCCCCGACGGCAGCGCCGATCATCCTCGACAACATCCGGCGCTTTGAGGCAGGTCTCCCGCTGCTGAACCGGGTCGATGCGCAGCGAGGGTATTGATGATGATTCCTCTCGAGGTATTGGAGACGGCGGCGGCATTCGTGCACAAGATGGTGCCGCCGACGCCGCAATATTGCTGGCCGCTGCTGTCGCGGCGGGTCGGAGCAGAGCTGTGGGTCAAGCACGAGAACCACACCCCGATCGGCGCCTTCAAGATCCGCGGCGGACTCGTCTATCTCGACGAGCTGCGGCGCGCAGATCCGGCGGTGCGCGGGGTCGTGACCGCGACCACCGGCAATCATGGGCAGAGCATCGCAGTTGCCGCCACGCGTTTGGGCATAGAGGCGACGATCGTGGCGCCGCATGGTAACAGCGTCGAGAAGAACCGGGCGATGGCGGCGTTTGGGGCGCACCTCGTCGAGGCCGGCCACGATTTCCAGGCCGCCTACGAATATGCGGTCGATCTGGCCGAGCGCGAACGGCTTCACCTCATCCAGTCTTATCATGCGCTGCTGGTGCGCGGCGTCGCCAGCTATGGGCTCGAGCTGTTTCGCGCGGTCGCCGATCTCGATGTGGTCTATGTGCCGATCGGACTCGGCAGCGGCATCTCGGGAGTGATCGCGGCGCGCGAAGCGCTGGGCGTGCGGGCCAATATCGTCGGCGTTGTCGCCGAGCGCGCTCCGACCTATGCGCTCTCCTTTTCCGCCGGCAAGCCGGTCAGCACCAATTCCGCCGATACGATGGCGGGCGGTCTTGCGGTTCGCGTTCCCGACCCGGAAGCGCTCGACATCGTCCGGCGCGGTGCAGCCCGCATCGTCACCGTGTCCGAGGCGGAGATCCGCCGCGCGATGCGGATTCTGTTCATGGACACGCACAATGTCGCCGAGGGCGCCGGCGCAGCGTCGCTCGCCGCAGCGCTCAAGGAGCGCGACAGGCTCGCCGGCAAACGGGTCGCGGTCATCCAGTCCGGCGGCAATATCGACCGTGCTCTTTTCGCCGAAGTGCTGGCGGAGGACGATGAGGAATGATGCTTCCGTCCTCGCAAGGAGTGCCGAGATCCATCGCCTGGTGCCCCTCACCCTCTCGCGTTGCGGGTCCCTCGCTCCCCCGCAAGCGGGGAGAGGGTTGGGGTGAGGGGTCTGTTCCGCCGCTCAGTCCTTGGCGATCTCGCGGGCGATGACGAGCCGCTGGACTTCGCTGGTGCCCTCGTAGATTTGGCAGACGCGGACGTCGCGGTAGATGCGCTCGACCGGGAAATCGGCGACGTAGCCGTAGCCGCCATGGATCTGGATCGCATCGGACGCGACGCGCTCGGCCATCTCGGAGGCGAACAGCTTGGCCATCGACGCCTGCTTGATGCAGGGCTCGCCGGCATCGCGCCGCGCCGCCGCGTCGAGCACGAGGCCGCGCGCCGCGGCAATCTGCGTCGCCATATCGGCAAGGCGGAACGCCACCGCCTGGTGCTCGATGATCGGCTTGCCGAACGCTTCGCGTTCGCGCGCATAAGCCAGTGCGGCCTCGTAGGCGGCGCGCGCCATGCCGACCGATTGCGCGGCGATGCCGATACGGCCGCCTTCGAGGTTGGAGAGCGCGATGCGATAGCCCTCGCCCTCGGCGCCAAGCATCAGGTCGGGGGTGAGCTCGATGTCGTCGAAAGCGAGCTGTGCGGTATCGGAAGCGCGCTGGCCTAATTTGCGCTCGACCCGGGCTACCACAAAACCGGGGCTGTCGGTCGGCACCAGAAAAGCGCTCATGCCCCGCCTGCCGCGCTCGGGATCGGTCACCGCAAAGACGATCGCGACCTGCGCATGTGCGCCCGAGCTGATGAACTGCTTCGTGCCGTTCAGCACCCAGCGGTTGCCGTGGCGGCGCGCGCGGGTCTTGATCGCCGCGGCGTCGGAGCCTGCCTGCGGCTCGGTCAGGCAGAAGCAGGCGAGCATCTCCCCTTTGGCCATCGGCACGAGAAAACGCCGCTTCTGCTCCTCCGAGCCATATTGAAGCACCGGCATGCAGCCGACCGAGTTCTGCACCGAAAGGATCGTCGCGACCGCTCCCTCGCCGGCCGCGATCTCCTCCATCACCAGCGCGTAACCGACATGGTCGGCGCCGGCTCCGCCATATTCTTGCGGCGTTAGCATGCCCATGAAGCCGAGCTTGCCGAGCTCGGCGACCGCTTCGGCCGGAAATTTCCCGTCGCGATCGCGCTCCGCGGCATAAGGCACGAGCCACTCACGCGCAAAGTCGCGCGCGGCATCGCGCAGCATATGCTGATCTTCGGTCAACCTCATCGTGAGGTTCCGCGGCGCGCCGTGACTTCGATCTCGACCTTCATTCGTGGGTCGACGAGGCCGCAGAAGAGCGCCGTGGCAGCCGGGCGGATCGTGCCGAAGACCTCACCCAGCACCGGTACGATCAGCGGCCAATCCGAGGCGTTGGGCACGTAGTAGCCCACCCTCACGATGTCCGCGAGGCTGGCGCCCGCCTCGGCGAGTGCTGTTTCGATGTTGCGGAAGGTTTGCCGCGCCTGCTCCGCCGGGTCTTCGGCGATCGTCATCTGCGCGTAGTCGAACCCCGTCGTGCCGGCGACAAAGATCCACTCGCCGTCGACTACGGCGCGGCTGTACCCGGCCTCTGCTTCGAATGGCGAGCCGGAGGAAATCAGCCGCCGCATTTTCGTCGTCCCAGCCCACGGGTCCGCGCTGCGCGCCTCCTCAGGGCAGGCTCCGGCCGGGACCCAGACCTGCCGTGGATACCGGCCTTCGTCGCTGTGACGGAAAGCGCCATTTCACGCCGTCTCATTGAAGATCTCGCGGCCGATCAGCATGCGGCGGATCTCCGAGGTGCCGGCGCCGATCTCGTAGAGCTTGGCATCGCGCAGCAGCCGGCCGGTCGGAAACTCGTTGATGTAGCCGTTGCCGCCGAGGATCTGCACCGCGTCGAGCGACATCGCCGTCGCCTTCTCGGCGGCATAAAGGATGGCGCCCGCCGCGTCCTTGCGCGTCGTCTGTCCGCGGTCACAGGCGTTCGCCACGGCATAGACATAGGATCTACAGGCGTTCATCGTCGTATACATGTCGGCAATCTTGCCTTGGATCAGCTGAAATTCTCCGATCGCCTGGCCGAATTGCTTGCGGTCGTGGATATAAGGGATCACGACGTCGAGACAGGATTGCATGATGCCGAGAGGACCCGCGGCGAGGATCGCCCGCTCAAAGTCGAGCCCGCTCATCAGCACCTGCACGCCCTTGTCAACCTCGCCGAGCACATTCTCGGCCGGAACTTCACAGTCCTCGAAGACCAGCTCCGATGTCGGTGAGCCGCGCATCCCCAATTTGTCGAGCTTTTGCGCCGGCCGGAAACCCTTGAACCCCTTCTCGATCAGAAACGCGGTGATGCCGCGCGGGCCAGCCTCAGGCGTGGTCTTGGCGTAGACCACCAAAGCATCGGCGTAATGGCCGTTGGTGATCCACAGCTTCGTGCCGTTGAGGATGTAGCGATCGCCTTTCTTTTCGGCGCGCAACCGCATCGAGACGACATCCGAGCCGGCGCCGGGCTCGCTCATCGCCAGCCCGCCGATATGCTCGCCGGAGATCAGCTTCGGCAGGTATTTGCGCTTTTGCGCGTCACTGCCGTTGCGCCGGATCTGGTTGACGCACAGGTTCGAATGCGCGCCGTAAGAAAGCCCGACCGAAGCGGAACCGCGGCTCACCTCCTCCATCGCGATGCAATGCGCGAGATAACCCATGCCGGCGCCGCCATATTCCTCCTCGACGGTGATGCCGTGCAGCCCGAGCGCCCCCATTTCCGGCCACAGCTCGATCGGGAAGCGGTCGGTGCGGTCTATTTCCGCGGCGAGCGGTGCGATCCGGTCTTCCGCAAAGTCGCGAACCGTCGATCGCAGCATGTCGATCTCGGCGCCGAGATCAAAATCGAGCGAGGCGAGCCGCGTGTTTTGCATAGTGCACGCTACGTCATCGAGATTGCTTCGCTACGCTCGCAATGACGCAGAAGGGTTGTCATTGCGAGGAGCACAGCGACGAAGCAATCTCGGCGGCGGCTTGGTTGGTGCGGTCGAGAAGACTCGAACTTCCACGGAGTTTCCCCCACAGCGACCTCAACGCTGCGCGTCTACCAATTCCGCCACGACCGCACGACGGGCCGGGGTGACTACCAAATCCGGGCTATTATATCAACCCAGATGAACCCTCAGATAGTAATCGAGCTGCACCAAGTCGAGTGGCGGATCAGCTGGAGGCCGATCGACTACCGTGCCGCGGTCGCCGAGATGGAAGAGCGCGTCGCGGCGATCCGCGCCGGAACCGCCAGCGAGCTAGTCTGGCTGCTCGAACACCCCCCGCTCTATACCGCGGGGACCAGCGCGCGCGACGAGGACCTTCTCGAGCCAGGGCGGCTGCCGGTGCATCAGACCGGCAGAGGCGGGCGCTATACTTATCACGGGCCGGGGCAGCGTATTGCTTACGTGATGCTCGATCTGCGCCGGCGCGGCCAGGATGTGCGCTGCTATGTCCGCCAGCTCGAGACGTGGATCATCCAGACGCTTGCGCGCTTCGGGGTGCAAGGGGAGCGGCGCAACGGCCGCGTCGGCATCTGGGTGGCGCGAGGCGGCGGACGCGACGAGAAAATTGCGGCAATCGGCGTGCGCGTGCGGCAATGGGTGACCTATCATGGCGTGTCGCTCAACATCGACCCCGAGCTCGAACATTACCGCGGCATTATCCCTTGCGGGATCACCGAGTACGGCGTGACGTCGCTTGCCGCTCTCAGTGTCGTCGCGGGAATGGACGCAATCGACACGGCTTTGCGCCGCACTTTCGCCGAGGTCTTCGGCGACGTGCCCGCCTGCGGGACGCCGTAAAATGAGCACGCTATTCGAATCCCAGGCGCCGCGCCCGCTTGCCGACCGGCGGCGCCCGCGCAGCCTGGCGGAGGTCGTCGGTCAGGATCATCTTTTGGGTCCCGAGGGCCCGATCGGGCGCATGGTCGCCAACCGTCAGCTCGCCTCGATGATCCTGTGGGGGCCGCCGGGCTGCGGCAAGACGACGATCGCGCGGCTGCTGGCGCAAGGCACCGAGCTCGTCTTCGAGCCGTTGTCGGCGGTGTTTTCCGGCGTCGCGGATCTGCGCAAGGTCTTCGATGCCGCCAGGAAGCGGCGCGAGATGGGCCGCGGCACGCTGCTGTTCGTCGACGAGATCCACCGGTTCAACCGCGCGCAGCAGGATGCGTTCCTGCCGGTGGTCGAAGACGGGACTGTCATCCTTGTCGGCGCGACGACCGAGAATCCCTCTTTCGAGCTGATCGGCGCGTTGTTGTCGCGCGCGCAGGTCTTTGTGCTGCGCCGTCTTGGCGATGACGACCTCGAAACGCTGCTGCGGCGCGGCGAAAGGGATCTGGGCGGGCCGCTGCCGCTGACCAGCGAGGCGCGGACTGCCTTGCGTGCAATGGCCGATGGCGACGGGCGGTTTCTCTTCAACTTAGTCGAGGAGATTGCGCGGCTCCCCCCGGAAAACCTGATCGGCCCCGACGAGCTCGTGCAGCTCGTGCAACGGCGCGCCCCGCTTTACGACAAGGCGCAGGAGGGCCACTACAATCTGATCAGCGCATTGCACAAATCGCTGCGCGGGTCGGATACCGACGCCGCCCTTTACTGGCTGGCGCGCATGCTGGCGGGCGGCGAAGATCCGACCTACATCCTGCGGCGCCTGACGCGAGCGGCCGTCGAAGATGTCGGCCTTGCCGATCCGCAGGCCGTTGTGCAGGCGTTGGCGGCGTGGGACACCTACGACCGGCTCGGCTCGCCGGAGGGCGAGCTGGCGATCGCCCAATGCGTGATCTATCTGGCCACCGCACCAAAATCGAATGCCGCCTATCAGGCGTTCGGCGAAGCGCAGCAGATGGCGCGCGAGACCGGCTCGCTGATGCCGCCGATGCACATTCTCAACGCACCAACACGGCTGATGCGTCACCTCGGTTACGGCAAGGGCTACATTTACGACCATGCCACGGCGGACGGGTTCTCCGGCCAGGATTACTTTCCGGAAGGGGTCGCACGTCGCAATTTCTATCGGCCGGGCGAGCGCGGGTTCGAGCGCGAAGTTAGAAAGCGGCTCGAATACTGGGAGAAGCTGCGTCAAGGTGCGACGTCATCACAATGATGATGGAGGACGTGACCGTAACCGTCGATGTCAAGGACGGGGCGCTCCGTGTTGACCGCTGGTTCAAGCGCCATTATCCGGGTCTCGGCCATGGCCGGCTCGAGAAATTGCTGCGGACCGGACGGATCCGGGTCGACGGCAAGCGCGCCCGTGCCAGCGACCGGGTCGAGCCGGGCCAAGCAATCAAGGTCCCGATCTTGAGTGACCTGTCGCCGTCGTCTCGACCGGCTCCGACTCGACCGCGGCCGGCGGACCGCGCCATGCTGCATGACGCGATCGTGCATCGCGACGAGGCGGTGATCGTGCTCAACAAGCCGCCCGGTCTCGCCGTCCAAGGCGGCACCGCGACCGCGCGCCATCTCGACGGGATGTTGGACGAGCTGCGGTTGGGGAATGACGAGCGCCCGCGTCTCGTGCATCGGCTCGATAAGGACACGAGCGGTATTCTCGTCATAGCGCGCACCGCCGCCGCAGCAGCTTTCCTGACCCGCGCGTTTCGCGAGAAGGCGACGCGAAAGATCTACTGGGCGGTCGTTGTCGGTCTGCCGAAGCTACGACGGGGCCGCATCGATCTGGCGCTCGCCAAAATCCCTGGGGGCGGCGGCGAGCGCGTACGCCCCGACGCCGACGACGGCCAGCATGCGGTGACCTACTACAGCGTTATCGAAAATGCGGGAAACCAGGCAAGCTGGCTGGCGCTGATGCCGGTCACCGGGCGGACGCATCAGCTGCGCGCGCATTGCGCTGCGATCGGCACGCCGATCCTGGGCGACGGCAAGTATGGCGCGGTGCCTGCACATCTCGCCGGGCTGCCCGGATCGCGGCGCCTCCATTTGCATGCCCGCAGCCTGTCAATCCCGCATCCGCTCGGCGGAACACTCAAGGTGATCGCGCCGCTGCCACCGCACATGCGGTGGACCTGGGAGTTCTTCGGTTTTGCCGGCGACGTCGAGGATCGGTTCGCCGATCTGGAATTGCCGAGATGAGGCGGTTTTACAAAAAGGCGGAGGCCGTGCGATTGCCGTGTGGTCACGGCGTTGCGCTCGACGGCAGGTCGATCAAAACCCCCGGCAAGCGCGAGCTGATCGTGCCGAGCGGGCCGCTTGCCGCCGCGATCGTTGAGGAGTGGGAGAGCCAGCAAGAAGAGGTGCGGCCGGAGACGATGCCGCTGATGCGTCTGGCGGCGATGACTCTCGACCGCGGCGCAGGGCAACGCGAAATAATTGCGCAACAGGTCGCCAAATATGCCGCGACCGATCTCGTCTGCTACCGGGCGGCGCACCCGCCGGCGCTCGCGGCTCGTCAACAGGAGGCTTGGCAGCCGTTGATCGACTGGGCGGTGTTGCGGTATGACGCGCCGCTCACCGTTACTGCCGGGGTCATTCCGCGGAGCCAGTCAGAGGCGAGCCTTCGCGCATTCGCCGCCGCGGTTGACGCATTCGACGACTTCGGCTTGACCGCGCTGCATGCCGCCACCGGCGCCTGCGGATCGTTGGTGATCGCCCTGGCGCTGCTCGAAGGGCGCATCGGTGCGGACGAAGCTTTTGCGGCCTCGCAGCTCGACGAGACGTTTCAGATCGAGGCGTGGGGCGAGGATGCCGAACAGGCCGGGGGCCGGCGCGCGCTCGCCGTTGAGATTACGGCGGCGGCGCATTTCATCGAGTTGCTGCGAGCCGGCAGTTTTCCGTCGGCTATGCGGTGATCGGATTCGCGGCAGCGTTCTCCGCTCGATATTCGGCAAAGGCCTTGCTCGCCACCATCATGCATTCGCGGATGATCGGGACACCGACATAGCCCGACAGATGCAGCAAAACCTCGGTCAGTTCCTCTTCGGTCCAGCCCTGCCGGAGCGCCATGCGCAAATGCAGCGCGAGTTCGGGTTCGCGGCCGGTGGCGGCGTCTGAGACGACACAGATCAAGGCGCGGGTCTTCAGGTCGAGGCCGGGCCGGGTCCACAACGCGCCGAACACAGTTTCCGTCGCTACGTCGATGAACTTCTTCATGACCGGGTCGCTGTAGATCCCGCGGGCCGATCGCTCGACCGCCGCTTCGCCCATCAGCTGGCGGCGCAACGCCGCCCCTTTTCGATACAGCTCGCTCTCCGGCATTCGATCGTCCTCGTTCTCGGGTCAGTTGCGATCGCGATTGTGGCCCGCAAGGGAGTTCCGAGACAAGTCGCGGCGCGCCGCCCGATGCGGCGGCCGAACCTCGAGCCCAGGCCCGGCGACAAGGATCCGTGGCTACAGGTTCGCGTTCACCAGCCTGCCAGGCACGAGAAAGGCCCGGTCCCAGCGGGACCATCTCCCGGGAACCGGCCGGCCGGGGTTGCGGTCACTGCGCCAGCAGACATCGGCACCCGGCGGCGCGTCGATGAATCTTGTCGAATTGTTCGGCATCGCAAATTCGAGGGTCGAGACGTAGCCATTTTCGCGCGCGTCGCAGTCCGGATTGGCGGTGATGACGGCCTCGACGTTGATGATCGGAAAATCGGGATTGCTGAGCTGCAGCCTGCCCGGCAGAGGCAGCTCCGGGGACGCGCAAGAACCGGCACAGAGCAAG
>Ga0306924_10003004_pt1 | contig 16110 bp, 14 predicted proteins | sample sta12Can44000111_FD_203756 | JGI IMG/M metagenome (GOLD analysis project Ga0306924, IMG submission 203756) | Lab enrichment of tropical soil microbial communities from Luquillo Experimental Forest, Puerto Rico - statanox.12C.anox.44.000.111 (v2)... | ecosystem: Environmental > Terrestrial >... | reverse complement strand
TCGCTCAAAGCCCCCGCGATTAATGTCAACGACAGCGTCACCAAATCGAAGTTCGACAACCTCTACGGCTGTCGTGAAAGTCTGGTCGACGGGATCAAACGCGCGACTGATGTGATGGTCGCCGGCAAGGTTGCGGTGGTCTGCGGCTTTGGCAATGTCGGCAAGGGCTCCGCGGCGAGCCTCAGGAGCCAGGGCGCGCGCGTCATGGTGACCGAGATCGATCCGATCTGCGCGCTGCAGGCGGCCATGGAAGGTTATCAGGTGACCACGATGGAGGAGATGGCTTCGCACGGCGACATTTTCGTCACTGCGACCGGCAACATCGACGTCATCACAATCGATCACATGCGGCAAATGAAGGACCGCGCGATCGTCTGCAATATCGGTCATTTCGACAGCGAGATTCAGATCGATGCGTTGCGCAACTATCCGTGGGAGGAAGTCAAGCCGCAGGTCGACGAGGTCGTGTTTCCGGATGGCAAGCGGCTGATCGTTCTCGCCAAGGGGCGTCTAGTAAACCTCGGCTGCGCAACCGGTCACCCGAGCTTTGTGATGAGCGCGTCGTTCACTAATCAAGTGTTGGCGCAAATCGAGCTGTGGACCAATCACGGCGAATATGACAACAGGGTGTACCTGCTGCCGAAGCATCTCGATGAAAAGGTGGCGGCCCTGCATCTCGACAAGCTGGGCGCTAGGCTGACCTCGCTCAGCTCGGCCCAAGCAGGGTACATCGGCGTGCCCCCCGCCGGCCCCTTCAAACCCGAGCACTACCGCTATTGACGAATTTGCGCCGAGCAGTCGGTAGCGCGAGTGAGGAAGCACTCGCGCTTGCCGATCATGTGGCTGTGGCTGGTCCGACCCGGGGAAAGCCTGGTCAGGCCGCCTGCTCGCAGTTGATCATCCAAGGCGTGCCGAATTGATCCACGAGCGTGCCGAAACGGGCAGCCCAGAAGGTTTTCTGGATCGGCATCTGCACTGTCCCGTTCTCCGACAATGCATGGAAGATGCGTTCCGCATCGATCGGGTCGTCAACACCAAGCGTCACGCAGATGCCTTTCATCTCCTGGTAACGGTTGGGCGGAGCGTCGGAACCCATCAACACCTCGTCGCCGACACTTAGGCGGGCATGCATGATCTTGTTGCGCCATTCGGACGCCGTCTGATCCTCCATGGGCGAGCCCGCGTAGGTCATCATGGCTACGATTTTGCCGCCAAGCACCCTCTCATAGAACTTGAACGCAGTCTCGCATTGGCCATTGAAACTCAGATACGGGTTCAGTTGCATAACGCACTCCTTTTGGCTGCTCTTGGGTTGATAGAAAGGTTCTGACTGCTACCGGATCTTCGGCGAGCTCCTTCTTCAGGGATGCGAGCTCGTGCCCGGTCGGTCACCACCGGACCGAAATGCCAGTGGCGCAAAGGGTCGCCTGCGATGGCTCGACGGACCTCGAATTGCACGATCATATGAACCTGATGGGGATTTTCCCGTGCCCGCGCTTTGCCCGGTCCAACGCCACCGTGCGCGCATCTTTCAGGTCCGATACTAGGGCCCGAATATCGTTTTCGGTTACGCCATCGCGTTGCATGAGAAGCCGCACGGCGGAATCCCCGAGCAGCTCGTCCAGAGTTGGCTCGATGCAACAACACTCGTTGAACATGATTTTCTCGCACCAGAACTCCGACAATGACCGATCGGGAAATCGCGCACGCGCTTGAAGCGCGGCACTACTGCTACAGCTCCAAGAACGTCTCAAATCCTCCGTAGATCAGGCGCTTTCCGTCGAAGGGAAGGGCCGACATGCCGGCTTGTATTCGAGGGTCTGCCATCACTTTTGCGTTTATCGAATCACGCTGCTCACGCGACTCGTAGACGATCCACGAGAACGCAACGATCTCATTCTCCTTCGCCTGCACCGCCCGCGGGAACGAGGTGAGCTCTCCATAGGGCACGTCATCGCCGATACATTCCACATAGGCGAGCGCTCCGAACTCCTTCCAAACTTCGCCTGCCGTACGCGCGGTCGCCTTATAAGCCTCGAGGTTTTGCTTCGGCACCGCGAGCACAAACGCGTCGACATAGGGCATCAAGGTCTCCTTTCACTTGGACCGGACAAAACAGAACAATCCGACAGTGTCCCCGAGTTCGGCGAGCGCCGTCAGAGGCGAATTACCGTTTCCCCGCGGGGCAGCGCACTAGAGGGACATCGGACGCTGCCGTGCCAGAGTTGCGAGACGTTACCCGTTTCACCTTGCACGGCGTGATGCAACGATATCTTGCATGTCATTGTCACTGCACCAACCAAGGCCGCGGCAACCCAAAAGCGTCGACTGCGACATCGCGCTTGGTTGGGCCCCTGGGCCGCAACGAAGGTTTGATGCAGTGACGGAGTCGAGGACCGGAAGCGTTCCTCGTATTCCTGTACGGTCATAATGACTCCGGGGTGATGGGATGCGCTCTAACCTTCGGTGGTTCATCAACGCGGTGATTTGGCTGCATGCCGCGTCGATCCAACGACGCATGAGCGACCCGGTAATCGACAAAGCGCTGAAAAAATCCCGTGTCCGTGCGCCGGTTCAATAGCCACATTGGTGGTGGGAGAGACGCGGTCACCGGGAATCCTTTAGATGGTGCCGGGTGCGGCCCGGTTGCTTTCCACTAGGTTGGTGCGTCAGCCGGCTTATCCGCGAGAAAAGGTCTGAATTCGCCTGAAAAGGTTCGCTACAATCGCCGTCCATGGATCCCTTATCCGAGGCGCCAACCAGCTTCGAGTTCGGCCGTTTCAGGATCTTGCCGCAGCGCCGCGAAGTGCTGGACGACGGCCAGCCCATGCAACTCGGCAGGCGTGCTTTCGATGTGCTCGTGGCGTTCGTCGAGGCCTACGGGGCCCTCGTCAGTAAAGACGAGCTGATGAGCCGGGTCTGGCCGGGTCGGATCGCATCAGCGCCGCGATGAAGGCGGAGAGAAGCGAAGCCTTTAGCAACCAGGTGCAGCGCAGAATCAAAGTTTGGGCCAATCACAACAACAAGGTCGGCCTGCCGCCGAAGGGACCCGCTAAAGCCGAGCGGCGCAACTTTAACTATGTTTTCTAGGCTATGGCTCTTGTAATACGGTAAACTCCGGTTTAGTATCCGTCGCAACGTAAGGTGGATCTCACATCGATGTCCACCCGTTACATTATCAGGGACGGATCGTTTGCTCGAGTCTATCACTGCGTTCTGCCTGGTCGTCATGCTGGCCTCGGTTGCCGCTTTGGCGCGGGCATGCGGCGAACTGCGCCGGGCGCGTGCAAAGTGCGCGGTACTAGAAACAGTTCCGCTCGACTGGTTCCGTTGGCGCGTCAACGGGACTGATATTCACGTTTCGAGTAATGCGTCCGGTTATGATGAGTTCCTTAAGAAACTATCGGCGGCCGGGGCGCAACAGTTGGAGAGGGCGAAGCAGGCTCTCCAGTCGCATGGCACTCCTTTCTCGCTCACTTTTGCGACCGGCCGCGCGGTCGGCTACGCGATCCACGGGCGATGCGCCCCGGGCGGCGACGCTGTCTTGTGGGTGCAGGATGCTTCGGCCGCAGTGGGTGTCCAATCCGCGCGTACCGAAGCCGCCGATTTGCGCGCAATGCTGGACGCCATTTCACTGCCGGTCTGGCGGCGCGGCGCCGACGGCGTCCTGCTGGATTGCAACAGGGCCTATGGGACGGCCGTCGACGCCACCCCGGACCTAGCCGTCGCGGAAAGCAGGGATTTGGTTCCCCAGGCGCGCAACGGCGAATGCCGGCATGTGATTATCGGCGGCTCGCGTCGGCTGGTCGAAATCGGCGAGATGCCATGCCCGACGGGAGGGGCAATCGGCTTTGCCGTGGATCGCACCGACCGCGAAGCCGCAGCAGGAGAGTTGTGGCGGCATGTCAATGCGAACGCGGAGGTGCTCGAGGCCATCCGCGCCTCCGTCACGATCTACGGTCCCGACAAGAAACTTATCTTCTTCAACTCGGCGTTCGCTTCGATGTGGGGCCTCGCCGAAGACTGGCTTGCCGCTCAACCCTCCTTCGAGGACGTCCTGGAGCGTCTCCGGCAGGGTCGTTGTCTCCCGGAAACCGCGGATTTCCGGGCGTTCAAATGCGAGCAGCTACGGCTGTTCACCAGCGTGATTCGGCCGCAGCAGGATCTGCTGCACCTGCCTGATGGCCGCACCTTGCTGCTCTCCATCTCCCCCCATCCGTTCGGTGGTCTCACCTTCGTTTACGAGGACGTAAGCGATCGCCTGGCGCTCGAACGCTCGTGCAATACCTCGAACAAGGTACGGCGCGCTACGCTCGACCATTTATTCGAGGCCATTGCAGTGTACGGCAGCGATGGCCGGCTGAAGCTCCATAATCCTGCCTATCTGGCCCTTTGGGAATTGTCGCAAGACGATGTCGCGGGCGAGCCGCATATCGGCGAGATCATCGAGAAGACCCGCGCTCTGCTCGACGACGGAGGCGATTGGAGTGCGCGGAAGGAGCGAAGCATCTCGAAGGTCATCACGCACGCGCTGGCCAGCGGCCTAGTTCATCGAGCCGACGGCTCGATTTTGCAAGAGGCGACCGCTCCGCTGCCCGACGGCGACGTGTTGTTGACCTATCTGGATGTGACCGATACGGTGAGATATGAACGAGTATTGCGCGAGCGCAACGAAGCACTTGAAACAGCGGGGCGCTTGAAGAGTGAATTCATCGCCAATGCCTCTCATGAGGTGCGGACACCATTGAATGCAGTCATCGGCTTTGCCGACATTCTTACCAACCAGTATTTCGGCGATTTGAACCCGCGACAGCTCGAATACAGCCGTGGCATTCTCCAGAGTTCGGAGAAGCTGCTGGGGCTCATCAACGATAACTTCGATCTTGCCATGATCGAAGCAGGCCACCTTGTTCTCGAGAGGCGCCGTTTCGAGGTTATGAAGATGTTGCAAACGGTGCTATCGCTGAACCGAGCGCGCGCCAGCGCCCGACAGCTTGAGATCGAGCTGTGCTGTCCGCCGAACATTGGTACGATCGAGGCCGACGAGCGTCGGCTCAAGCAGGCGCTTTTCAATCTGGTTTCCAATGCCATCAAGTTCACCCCTCCAGGCGGCTCGATACGCCTCGCGGCCGAACGCTGTGACGGCGAGTTATTGCTAACCGTTGCCGATACGGAGCTTGGCACTCCGCTGCCCGGTCAGGCTCAGATGCCAATAGACCTCGGGACCGGCACACCGCGATTGGGCGCGGGGCTCGGTCTGTCGCTCGTTAAGAGCCTCTTTGAACTGCACGGTGGAACCGTCGCTATCGATGTGGCAGCCGGTCGGGGAACCACCATAATCTGCCGGCTTCCCGCGGCCCCGAGCGATTTTGCCGGCGTTGCTGCTCCGGATCCTATCGAGAGCCGGCAAGCCGCATAGACGAATCCCGGACCCGATTCGTGCGAAAGCGACGCCGCATGCTGTGATCGGATTCCGGGCGATCGTGGAGTGATCAGGCGTAAAATTCCCAGTAGCCGCACATATTGCGTCCAGTCCGCATCAAGTTATACAACGCCTAGATGATGATTGCCTTCGATCTACCGGACGAGGCCGCTACCGCGGAACTTGCGGGTCGCATCGCCGCAGTAGCCGAGCCGACTGACATCATTGCGCTTAAGGGCGAACTCGGCACAGGCAAGACCACGTTCGCGCGCGCTTTTATTCGCCAGCACGGCGAGCGGGACGACATCCCAAGCCCAACCTTTACGCTCGTGCAGACCTACGATTCGGGCCCGACTGCGATCTGGCATTTTGACCTTTATCGGCTTCGCACTCCCGAGGAGGCATGGGAGCTGGCCATCGAGGATGCATTCGTCTCGGGAATCTCGCTGGTCGAGTGGCCCGAACGGCTGGGCTCATTGCTGCCTGAGCGACGGCTTGAAATCACCTTCAGATTCGGCGCCGAGCCTGGTGCGCGCCATCTCTTGCTGGATCCGAGTAACGACTGGCAAGCGCGGCTGGCAATGATAGCGGCCCATGTGTGATCGCGGCGCGCTCGCCTCTCCTAGCGAGACGCGGACCGCATCTCAGGCTGTTTCCTGCGACACAGCCCGACGAGAGGCGATAGCTGCCTTTCTTGCCGAGAGCGGCTGCGACGGGCTCGAGCCGGTGCCTCTCGCCGGAGATGCCTCGTTCCGGCGTTATTACCGCGTCGGAGGGAATAGCCGATGCGCTGTACTTATGGATGCGCCGCCGCCGCAAGAGGACGTCGTCCCGTTTATCAAGGTCTCGCGCTTCTTGCGCCGGCTCGGGTTCAGCGCCCCCGAGGTGTACGCCGAAGACCGCACGCGCGGTTTCTTGCTGATCGAAGACTTCGGCGATGACACTTATACCCGGCTGCTCGACCGTGGGGTCGACGAGCCGGCTCTGTATGGGTTGGCGGTAGACACGCTGATCGAGCTGCAGCAGGCCGTCAAGGTTCACGGAACGCCCGCCTTACCCGCTTACGATGCCGCACGGCTTTTGGCCGAGGCGGTGCTCCTAGTCGATTGGTACGCCTCCGCGGCTCTCGGAGAGCCGCTCGCTGCCGGCCCGCGGGAAGAATACTTAAATTTATGGCAAATGCTTCTGCCGCATGCGGCGCTGCCGGACGACACCTTGGTGCTGCGCGACTATCATGTCGACAACCTGATGCTGCTCCCGGATCGCTCTGGGGTGCAGGGTTGCGGGCTCCTCGATTTTCAGGACGCGGTATGCGGTCCGCCGAGCTACGATCTGGTGTCGCTCCTCGAAGATGCCCGCCGCGACGTCCCTGCTGAACTGCGGCGGCAGATGACCGAGCGTTATTTTCGTGCTTTTCCGGCTCTGGACCGGGAGGCATTTCTGCGGTCGGCGGCCATTCTAGCAGTGCAGCGCAACTGTAAAATTCTCGGCATTTTCACCCGATTGTGGAGGCGGGACGGCAAAACGCGCTACCTCGTTCACCTGCCGCGCGTCTGGCGGCTGCTCGAACAAGACCTGGCACATCCCGTTCTCGCCCCCATCAGTCGTTGGCTCGACCGTCATCTGCCGCGCTCGGCCCGGCAAATCTCGGCATGACCCCACCGCCGCGGACGGCGATGGTGCTCGCGGCCGGGCTCGGCAGGCGATTAAGGCCGGTAACCGACACCATTCCGAAACCTCTCGTCGAGATCAACGGCCGGACCTTGCTCGATCATACGATAGATCGGCTGGTGCTCGCCGGGGTCGAGAGCGTTGTTGTCAACGTTCATTACAAGGCGGCGATGATCGCCGCGCAGCTAGCCCGCCGCGACCACCCTCGGATCGAGATTTCCCGCGAAGCCGAGTTGCTCGATACTGGAGGCGGCGTCGCGGCGGCGCTGCCATTGCTCGACGAAGTGTTCTTTGTCGTAAACAGCGACGTTTTCTGGCTCGACGGCAAAGAGCCCGCCTTGCAACGGCTCGCCGCCGCCTTCGATCCCGACCGCACCGATGCGGTCATATTGCTGCAGCGCACGCTGACCGCGATCGGTTACGAGGGCAGCGGCGACTATTTGATCGACCGATCGGGAAGGCCGCGCCGTCGCGAAGAGCGCGAAATTGCCCCTTTTCTTTTCGCCGGTCTCCAGCTGCTGCAGCGTCGCGCGTTCGTCGGAATTTCCGACCGCGTCTTTTCACTGGTCCGGCTGTTCGATCGCGCCGAAGAGGCGAAACGTCTGCGGGCCGTAGTTCATGATGGCGAGTGGTACCATATCGGAACACCGCAGGGCCTCGCCGCCACCCGTGAACGGCTCTCGCTGGATCGCCTCGAGCGCTAGTCAAGGCTTATGAAATCACCGAATTGGTGACGCCCAAGGTCTACACCATTCCGGCGCAGCGGCCGTTTCTGGCGACGCTGGCGGCTGGGCTGCTCGACTTGGCCGGTGCCGACCAGATGCTGCTGCCCCGCTTCACCGTGTTGCTGCCGACCCGGCGCGCGGTGCGGTCGCTGCGGGAAGCGTTTCTGCGCCTTACCGCTGATCGAGGGCCGGCGGGAACGCCGTTGCTGCTGCCGCGGATGCGGGCGATCGGCGACCTCGATGCGGACGAGCTATCATTGTCCGACGGCGGCGACGGGGACCTGACGGTGCCGCCGCCAATCCCTGAGGTGCGCCGGCGCCTGCTGCTGACCCGGCTGGTCATGCATTGGGGGGAGCGGAGCGGCGGGGAGCCGCTTCTACCGGGACACGCCGCCACACTCGCGGTGAGCCTCGCCCGGCTGCTCGACCGGGTTGCAACCGAGGGGGCGAGTTTCGAGAGGATCGTCGAACTGGTCCCGGACGGCCTGGCGGAGCACTGGCACGTGGTCTGCCGTTTGCTCGAGATTCTGCCGCAACATTGGCCGCGGGTCCTCGCCGAGGAAGGGGCACTCGATACCGCGACCCGACGCAATTGCCTGCTGCAACGGCAAGCCGCGGCTTGGCGCCGTTCTCCGCCCCGCCAGCCCGTAATCGCCGCGGGACTGACCGGCGGCACCCCGGCGTTGACCGACCTGCTTTCGCTCATCGCCCGGCTCGAGCAGGGTGTCGTGATCCTTCCCGGCCTCGACATCGGCCGCGATGACGCCGAGTGGTTGGCAATCGAAGAGGACGAAGCGCATCCGCAGCATCTGATGGCGGGGTTGCTGCGGGCGCTCGACTTGAGGCCAACCGAGGTCGGCGAGTGGCCGCCAAAACTGCACGACCCTATTCCCGCCCGCGGCTTTGAAGGTCTCTCCGATCTTCCCTTGTTCGCGTCGCTCTCCCGAAGCGCACGGGAACGCGCCGCGCGGAGCGACGAGGAAGCATGTGCTCGCCGGGTGTGGCTGATCGGCGAGGCGTTGCGCCCGGCCGCGACCACCGATATGTGGCGGCGCCTGCCTGCGCAGCCCGCGGATAGGCTCGACGGGCTGAGCCGGTACGACTGCGCCAGCCCGCAGGAGGAAGCCGTCACGATCGCTCTCCTCCTTCGCCGCAAGCTCGAAACGCCCGGCGCCACCGCCGCTCTCGTCACCCCCGATCGCGAGCTCGCCCGCAGGGTCGCAGCAGAATTGCGTCGCTGGGACATCGATATTGATGATTCGGCCGGTTCGCCGCTAAACCGAACGCCGCCGGGAATCTTTCTGCGGCTTGTCCTCGATCTGGCTGCCAGCCAACTCGCCCCGGTGCCGTTGCTCGCCGCGCTGAAGCATCCGCTTGCCTCCGGCGGGCTTGCTCCCGCTGCCTTCCGCAATCTCGCCCGTCGACTGGAATTGGCAATTCTGGGACCGCGCCCCGCGCCAGGTTTCGCCGGACTTCGGGCCGCCCTTGGCGGAGAGAGCATCGAATTGCGCAGGTTTGCCGAGCGTCTCGAAGCCTGCCTCGGCCCGTTGCCACGACTGCTCACCGGGGATGCCGTACCGCTGTCGCGTGTCGCGGCGGCGCATATCGAGGCTGCAGAGCGCCTTGCTGCGACCGCGACGCAGACCGGCTGCGAGCGCCTCTGGCAGGATACAGCGGGCGAGGTGGCCGCGCGCTTTTGCCACGAGCTGATAGATGCCGCCCGCGATTTCCCGCCTCTAGCGGGCCGTCATTTCCCACCCCTATTCGAGGCTCTCGCTACCGGGGCCGTCGTGCGCCCCGTTTTTGGCCGGCATCCCCGGCTCGCGATCTGGGGTCTTCTCGAAGCGCGGCTGCAACAGGCCGATCTGGTCGTCCTTGGCGGACTCAACGAGGGAAGCTGGCCGCCTCCGCCCGAGGATGATCCCTGGATGTCGCGGCAGATGCGGCGTGCGTTAGGTATTGCCCTGCCAGAGCGCGCCACCGGTATCGCCGCGCATGATTTTGCCCAGTCCCTCGCCGCGCCGGAGGTGGCGCTGACCCGCGCGGCGCGGAGCGAGGGCGTTCCGACCGTGCCGTCGCGTTGGCTGCTTCGCTTCGATGCGGTGTTGCGGGCGGTCCGCCTCGACGGTGCGCTCAAGCCGGACGCTTCCCTGCGGCACGCCGTCGAGCTGATCGATCGGGCGAACGAGCACCGGCCATTGCCTGCGCCCGAGCCACGACCGCCCCTTTCGGCGCGTCCCCGACAGCTTTCGGTCACGCAGATCGAGACCTGGCTGCGTGATCCTTATGCGATTTATGCCCGCCATGTGCTCGGGCTGAGGGCGCTGAACGAACTCGACGCCGATCCCGGCCGCGCCGAGCTGGGCACCGTCATCCACCGCACGCTCGACGCCTTCTTCCGTTGTTTCCCGCGGGGGCTGCCGGACGACCCCGAAGCGGAATTGCTGCGCATCGGCCGCGAGCAATTCGGCCCCATCTTGTCGCGCCCGGGCGCATGGGCTTTCTGGTGGCCTCGCTTTGAGCGGATGGCTCACTGGCTAGTCGGTTTGGAGCGCGTCCGCCGCTCCAGCATCATTGAAAGCCTCAGTGAATGCGAAGGAAGCTGGACATTAACCGCGAGAGGAGGGCCGTTCACGATCACGGGCAGAGCGGACCGCATCGACCGCCTTGCCGGGGGCGGCTTGCTGCTGATTGACTACAAAACCGGCGGCGTGCCCCAGCCCAAGCAAGTGCAGGCGGGATATGCACCGCAATTGCCTCTCGAAGGCGCGATACTCCGCGGTGGCGGCTTCAAAGGAGTCAGCGGGTCGCCGACAGCGCTCGAATTTTGGCGGCTTAGCGGCGGCGAACCCGCGGGAGAACGCTTTCCGATAGACGCCGATGATCCGGGTGCGCTGATCGACCGCGTGCTCGCCCGGGTCGAGGCCCTGATCGATGGGTTCGACGACCCGGCGACCCCCTATCTCGCGGTGCCGGCGCCGCGCTGGGCACCGCGTTTCTCCGATTACCGGCACCTCGAGCGGCTGGCCGAGAGCGAGACTGAGGGATGAGCCCCTTCGCCGAGCCCGATACGGCGCAGCGCAAGGCGGCGGGTCCCCGCGCTTCAGTCTGGGTCTCTGCTTCGGCAGGCACCGGCAAGACCCGAGTGCTTATCGATCGCTTGCTGTGGCTGATGCTGGACGGGACTGATCCCGGCCGCATCCTTTGCCTGACTTTCACACGCGCGGCCGCAGCGGAGATGGCGAACCGGCTGAACGAGGAGCTGGCTAATTGGGCGACTTTGAGGAGCGGGGCGCTCGCCGAGAGCTTGCAGAAGCTGACCGGCCGCCTGCCGAGCGACCGGACAATCGCCCGGGCGCGTCAGCTATTTGCGCGAGTTCTCGAAACGCCTGGCGGCATCAAGATCTCGACCATTCATGCCTTCTGCCAAACACTCTTGCGCCGCTTCCCGCTGGAGGCGGGAGTGGCGACGGAATTTGCGGTAATTGACGAGCGGAGCGCCCATGAGGCCCTTATCGAGGCTGGCGAGCATGTCGTCGTTGCCGCACGTGACGGAAACGACCCCGAGCTCGTCGACGCGCTCGCAATGGTGGCGCGCCATGCGCCGGAAGAGCGCTTTGGCGCACTGATGGCGGCTCTCGCGGCTGAGCGCGACAAGCTGCGCCACGTTCTCGGGAAGGGTTACGCAGAGCTGAGAGACAAGCTCTGTCTGACTCTCGATTTGCCGGCCGGCACGAGCGAGGGGGCGCTGATTACTGCCTTCTGCGCACCCGGTGCCGAAGATGAAAAAGGGTTGTCCTCGGCGACAGCGGCGCTTTGCAACGGAACCTGTAACGATCGGGGGCGCGGCGCCACTCTCGCCGCATGGTTGGCGGCTCCGGATCAGCGGTGCGCGATAACGCCGGCCTATCTCGCCGCCTTTCTGACGGCCAACGGCGAGATCCGCAAAAACCTGATCACCAGGGACGCTGCCCGCAGCGCCGGGTGCAATGCGGAAGCGGTGCTTCGCGCGGAGGCTGAACGCGTCAAACGGTTCTACGATATGCGGTCGGCGGCAATCATCGTCGACGCGAGCGGCGCGCTGATCCGGCTGGGCGGCGCATTGATGGAGGCCTATGCCGAGCTGAAGCGCGTCCGAGGCGCCCTCGATTACGACGACTTGATTTCCGCTGCGCTCGATCTTCTACGCCAGCCGGGTATTGCACCTTGGGTGCTGTTCAAGCTCGATGGCGGTCTTGACCACATCTTGATCGACGAGGCGCAAGACACCAACCCCGAGCAGTGGGAAATCGTGGCTGCACTCGCCGAAGAGTTTTTCGCGGGCGAAGGGGCTGGTGACCGTCTGCGCACGATCTTTGCCGTCGGCGACGCCAAACAGTCGATCTACAGCTTTCAGCGCGCCGATCCGCGAGCCTTTCTGCGTGTGCGGGACCATTTCGAAAGACGCATCAGCGCCGCCCGGCAAGACTGGCGCGTGGTACCGCTCGACGTCTCGTTTCGCTCGACCGAGCCGGTGCTGCGGACCATCGATGCTGTTTTCACGCATGAGACGGCCCGTGACGGCGTCGCTCTCGACGGCAGTGAGATCCGTCATATCGCTTCTCGAGCCGGTCATGCCGGAGTGGTCGAGCTCTGGCCACCGGCGGTCGGATCGCCGGAGGAGCCCCCGGACCCTATGGCGCTTCCGGTGGTTCGCCAGCGAACGACTGAACCTCGTACCCGGCTCGCAAATGCCATCGCCGCGACGATTGCCCGCTGGCTCGAGAGTGGGGAGAGGATTTCAGCGCACGACCGTCCAATCCGGCCGGGGGACGTTATGGTGCTGGTGCGGCGGCGTAACGAATTTGTCGGTGAGCTGCTGCGCGCCCTCAAACAACGCAGCATTCCTGTGGCGGGCGCCGACCGCCTAATCCTGACCGAGCAACTGGCTGTCCAAGACTTGGTGGCGCTCGGTCGGTTTTTGCTGCTGCCGGAAGATGATCTCACGCTGGCGACGGTCCTGAAGGGTCCGCTCTTCGGCGTCGACGAGGAGACGCTTTTCGATCTTGCCTATGGGCGCGGTGATGAAAAACTTTGGCATCGGCTGCGCAGCCGAGCCGATACGTCCCCCCAGCTTCGGCCCGCGGTAGAGCGGCTATCCGATCTCTTAGCCCGCGCAGATTTTGTGCCGCCCTACCAGCTTTATGCCGAGATCCTCGGCGCCGGGGAGGGGCGGCGCCTGTTGCTCGAGCGCCTTGGGATCGAGGCGGAGGACCCGGTTGAGGAGTTCCTAGCATTGGCGCTCGCCTATGAGCGGGAGCACATACCCTCGTTACAGGGATTTTTGCGCTGGCTCGTGGCCGGCGACACCGAAGTGAAGCGCGATTTCGGCGGAAGGCAGCGTAACGAGGTGCGCATATTGACGGTCCATGGTGCGAAAGGGCTCGAAGCCCCAGTGGTATTTCTGCCCGATACGACGCAACTGCCGAACACGCCCGACTCGCTGCTGTGGACAGAGCGCGAGGGTCTGCCAATGTGGTGCCCGCGGCGCGATCTTGCCTTACCGGTCTACGCCGCCGAAAAGCGGGCGCTGCGGGCACGCCAGCTGCAGGAATACCGCCGGCTTTTGTATGTCGCGATGAGCCGGGCCAAGGACCGGCTCTATATATGCGGCTGGCACACGCGGGATGCGCCCAGCGAAGACTCCTGGTACGCGCTGTGCCGAAATGGTCTTTTCGAGATCGCAACCCGATTTTCCTTCGATACCGAGGCGTTGATCGGCTCGGACGGATGGCACGGCGAGGGCCTTCGTCTCACCTCCGAGCAGACTGTTTCGCCGGTCCCGGATCGTCCGGCCGCGACCGCGGCCGTGGCTTGGCAATTGCCGGAGTGGATGCGTCGGCCACCGCCCGCCGAGCCCGATCCGCCGAAGCCGCTCGCCCCGTCACGGCCGGGCGGCGCCGAGCCGCCCGTTCTCTCGCCGCTCGCGGCGCAAGGGCGTGACCGGTTCAAGCGCGGGCTCCTCGTGCATCGGCTCCTGCAGTCACTCCCGGAGTTGCCTATCGAGGAACGGGAGGTCGCTGCGCGTCGTTTTTTGGCACTGCCAACCCATCGGCTAACAGCCGAGGAGCAGGACGAGATACGGCGCGAGACTCTCGCGGTCCTGGATAATCCCGATTTTTCTGCGCTATTTGGTCCGGGCTCGCAAGGCGAAGTGCCGCTCGTCGGAGTGATCGGGGAGCACGCCCTGTCAGGGCAGATCGATCGCCTGGTTGTTGAAGCGAAGCGCGTGCTTGTCCTCGATTACAAGACGTTACGCCCACCGCCCGCGGCCGAGCACGAAGTGTCGCCGATTTATCTTCGACAACTCGCTGCTTACCAAGCGGCGCTGGCGCGCATCTACCCGGAGCGCGAGATCCGCTGCGCCCTTTTATGGACCGAAGGCCCGCGGCTAATGACGATCAGCCCCGAGATCCTTGCGGGGTACCTGCCTTGACGGAGCATTTTCGGCTCCCCTAATCTCACCGGCAGTTAACCGAAGGAACAGCAGATGAAACCGATCGCCGTCACCGACAGCAGCTTCGACGCCGAGGTGCTCCGCGCGAGCGGCCCCGTTCTCGTCGATTTTTGGGCAGAATGGTGCGGCCCGTGTCGCATGATTGCCCCGTTCCTCGAAGAGCTGGCCACTGACATGGCCGACAAGGTAACCGTCGCCAAACTGAACATCGACGAGAATCCGCAGACTCCGATGAAATACGGGGTGCGCGGAATTCCTACCGTTATCCTCTTCAAGGGTGGCCAGGTCGCTGCCACCAAGATCGGCGCTCTCCCCAAGAGCAAACTCTACGAGTGGGTCGAATCTGCAATTTGAGGCTCACCGCCGCGCGCGCGAGGTGAGGACGGGCCGAGCCCGGGTTGTTGTTGCGCTCCCGCCCAGCCGGGATGAATGAGGATCCGCCGTCCGATTGCTACCGGGGCCGATTGGGCGCTGGTGCGGCTCGCGTCGGGCGAATATCTCTGTGTCGACACGACGACTTTCGAGGCGCTCGGCTATATGCTCGGTTGGGAGCACGAAGCCGATGTCATTCGCGTTTTCCGGACGTTTCTGACGCACCAATCGGTCGTTCTCGACATCGGCGCCAATTTCGGCCTTTACACGGCGCTGAGCGCCAGCATCGTCAGAAATCATGGTCGTCTTTACGCGTTCGAGGGTAATCCCGCTGTCTTTGACTGCCTACAGCGCACGATCGTAGCCAACCGTTTGTATTTCAATCCCAATATCGTCGCGGCAAACGTCCTGGTCTCAAACGAGACCGGCCGCGGTGTCCTGCACTACTCGGCGCACCTGATGGCCGGCGGTACGATGTCCGGCGTGGAATCTCCCGAGGGTAAGCAGCGCGCGGTCGAAGTCGACATGACCACAATTGACGATTTCCTGCCCGCTGAGCTGCAAGTCGATTTGGTCAAAATCGATGTCGAGGGCCACGAGCCTATGGTACTTCGTGGCATGGAGAACACGATCGCCCGTTCGCCGAATATCCGCCTGGTCATCGAGTTCGCCGACCCCCTGCTTGCCCGCACGATGAATCCAGATGATTTTGCCGAATACATCCGGGGACTCGGATTCGCCATCTGTCAGGTACTCCCGAATTTCAGAATTTGTCTGGTCCCGCCCGGCGAAACTCCTCGCGGTTTCAATTATTGTCTTTTGACCCGAACACCGGAGGCGGACATCAGGTCCGTCGAGGAACGCCGGAATTTCCTGCCAATCCGGTTCAAGCGATGGCTCGACCGGCATCCGCTGCGATGGGGGCGCTGGCGCCGGATATGGCATCGGTGGTGATGCCGCTCGCCGCTCCTGGGTCATTCTCTGGATCCTATTGTCACGCTGCTACGTCCTTGCCGCCCAGCTCAAATCGATTATCGAGAACTCACCTCCGACCGTCCATTTCGCGCGCCGCAACCCGTCATTGCCCTTAATGAGGCAAGCCGCCCCTTGACCCCTTGAACCGAGCACTGTTAGGGAACCGGTCGACATAACACGGAGCTTAGATGCGGGCCGAAAATCCGAGCGAAGTTGCGATCCGAGAGTGGTGCACGGAGTACCTGGCACGCACGCTCGATCTGCCGGCCCAAACGATTGATGCGCAGACGACATTCGCCCGAATGGGCCTGGATTCGGCCAATTCGGTATTTCTGATCGTCGAGCTCGAAGATTGGCTCGGGCTGGAACTTACCCCCGATCTGCTCTTCGAATATCCGACCATTTGCGAACTCGCCCGCCACCTGGCAGAGCGCAGCGGCCGGTCAGCA
>Ga0306924_10003000_pt1 | contig 16117 bp, 16 predicted proteins | sample sta12Can44000111_FD_203756 | JGI IMG/M metagenome (GOLD analysis project Ga0306924, IMG submission 203756) | Lab enrichment of tropical soil microbial communities from Luquillo Experimental Forest, Puerto Rico - statanox.12C.anox.44.000.111 (v2)... | ecosystem: Environmental > Terrestrial >... | reverse complement strand
GTCTCAACCTTTGACGTTTTGTCTCAACCTTTGACGTTTTGTCTCAACCTTTGACGTTTTGTCTCAACCTTTGACGTTTTGTCTCAACCTTTGACGTTTTGTCTCAACCTTTGACGTTTTGTCTCAAGATTCTTCATCGTGAAGGAAGTTTTATTCATGAACTTCAAGAGCTTCTCTATAATTTTTTCTAAAATCTTAGAGCTTTATAACACAAAGATCATGAAATTTCATGTGTTGTTTGAGTAAATAACATGTTATTATACTATAGCAGTCATAGTATAATATTTCTTTAATGGTTTTAAGACTTTCATACATCGATTTTCATGAAGTTTGTTACATAAAGCTTATAGATTTTAAAAATAATTTATAGAAGCTCTTGAAGTTCATGAAAGAAATTTACCATCATCACGAAGCATCCAAATACTCTTCTAAGGTCAGCGTTGAAGGTTACAGGTCAGCGTTGAAGGTTACAGGTCAGCGTTGAAGGTCTACTAAAATGTTTCAAGATCCTTCACGATGATTTTTTCATGAACTTCAAAGATCCTATATAATTTTTTCTAAAATCTATAAGCTTTATGTAACATGAAGATCATGAAATTTAAGTAGATTGTGGTAAATAACATGTTATCATACTATAGCAGTCATAGTATTATATTTCTAAAGAGTGCTTCTAGCCTTCTCAAGAAAATTTCTTTCATGAACTTCAAAGGTTACTATAAATTATTCTTAAAATCTATAGACTTATATAACAATGAAACGATAAAAATCAATGAATAATCGCTTCTCTCCGAACTCATGCTAAAGCACTCGTTCAAACCCTTAAAACCATTCCAAAATATCATACTATGGCTGTGATAGTATGATAACATGTTATTTATCACAATCTATACTTATATTTCATGATCCTTGGGCCATAAAGCTCTTAGATTTTAAGAATAATTTATAGTAACCTTTGAAGTTCATGAAAGAAAATCGTCATGATGAATTGTCTGAAAGACTCTTACAGTTACCTTATCTTATATAACATCTCTTATGCGAGATGTTATAACATATATGCTACGTTATTGTCCGTAAGCTTGGAATAATAAGGAGCAAAGACCATCAAAATCTACCAATGTATAACTAGGATTCTTGGATGGATTAGTTAAGGTTCTAACCAAGTTAATGTTGAAGCTGGTTCTATCTTCTAAAGTTAAGGCATCATAACCTAGAAGTGCTCCATAGAAAGCACCCATTAAACCGCAATTAACTCTGAGATCCGATTTAGGATAAGTTAGAATAATGTAATCCATAGCTTCTTGGAATGAAAGTATGTTTTGTTCTTTAAGGTTAGCTAAGAGATATAATGGGATATAACAATCGGTTCTATCAGATGCTATGTTAACCATTTTGGTCTCTCCTATTTTCAAGACTTCAGAGTTGATGGGATACTCTGCTTCGGCTTTGAGGTCTTCTACTATGTCTTCTAAGGAATCTTCACCCCACATCGCTAATCTAAGAGCCGTGACCATTAGATTGTTGGCATCTTGGACTAAGGGATCTCTATGAGTTAAACGAGCATCATCAAAGGCAAAGACGTTATCCTTAATTAAGGATAACGTAACGCTGCGATATAAACATGTATTAGATAGAGGTAGCTGATTGTAATCTAAACTTAAATCTTTGTTGAATCGATCTTCATAACCTTTCTTAGTTCTAACACCTTTGAAGTATTTCTCCATCTCAGGATCTAACCATAGGGTGCCAGAATTAGCATAAGCTAAATAATTCTCTATAGCTAGATCTCTTTGCCATGGATATGATGGATTGATGAGCATCATTCTGGCTACAATGATAGCTAATTCAGTGACATTAGTTATAGTTCCTGCTTGAAGTGTTTGAATACCTTTACCTCTGAGGATTCGATTGACATTACCTTGAAGATATCCACTGTAATTGGAAGTGTCTTGTCCATCGTTGAGAGCTCCAAGAGCATCACCAACAGCTAAACCTATGAGGAGACCACGTATCTTATCTAATGAAAATGGGGGGCTTGACATTTTTCAAGGAATAACATATATTTTTCTCTCAAATACTTTGATAGACTTAAACCAAGGCTTAAATCTTGGAATAAATATCTCTAATCTTTCTATAGGTGACAGCTAGAATAGGCCATTTAATATATAATTTATCAGCTAAGACTTGATGATCTATAATGCAACCTTTGTTTTCAGCAAAGATGCAGACTATCAGAGCTGCTATGATATGAGGATAGCGTTCATTGAGTTCGGGTTCTTGGATCAGGATTTTATGCAGGTCTGAGACTAACTCAGGAAACATGGATCGATCTGCAAATAGCTCATCGTAGTAATAGCCTAAACAATCATTAATAGAATGCAAGGCTATGGTGATAGGTTTATAGGTAGAACCTTTAGCATGAACTATACCCTTAGCTTTAGAGATTTGATTCTTAGCCATGCCAACTTTAGCCACTAGCTCATCCTGATTAACCATGTAACCTAGATCCGTATAAGCATGATATAAACAATAAAAGATATAACGTTTTCTATTGTTACCTCGTCTGTCCTTATCCGTTATATTGGTGTAGATTTCTCTAGCTTTATCTATGATTTCAGGTGTTATATCATAAGTATCTAACTCTGGTAGAATGACTGAGTTTCGCATTTGAATTACTTCATGAAGTAAGCAAGTTCCAAGCTTATTCTCATTCAAAATTAAATGTCTAAAATCATACGCTTGGCCGAACCTAAATTCTATAACGAAGAATTCTTGTTAGAACATCCTAAGCTAGAGGAAGTAATTAATGTACATTTAGAAGTATCAACAGGACTCATATTGCTCAAGCATTGCCCCATTAAAGGATTAGTTATTCATATGTATTGGACCTTAGATCAAGTAAACGAGTTTATTAAAACACTCTCCATAGCCTGGGTTCAACCTATTAAATACTTGCGTATCTGCCATGCTGATAGATTATATTGTGTTATCTTTAACGATAAGATATCCATCAAACATCCAACTATTAAGAGGTTCAAGTTATCTAAGATTAAAAATCATCACTTCAAGAAGATATGCGAGCCAGATCGTTCTCCTAATTATATCTGCTCTAATCCACCTAAAGTTGTCATGGATTTAGAGCAGGAACTTCGCAATGAAGGATCCAAAATCTTAACTACTACATTAGTTAAGATACCTGAAGATATATGGTTACCATCTTCTAATCTATACTCTTGTTATTATAAGATAGTAACACCTCTATGGTTAACGTATTTAATGCTTTCCAGACCTTACATTGAAATTCATAGAGGTGATGAAATTACCTACTCCTTCACCAAAGACAATCCCTTCGCTAACTATTTTCCAGATATGTTATACAATAGTCTAACTTTGAGAGAAATATTGGAGCGTTATGTCGTAATGTCTAAACCTTTCATCTATGCTTATAAGGAATGGATAGATCCTGTTTATTTAGCTCTTCTAGAGGTAGAAACTGTAGTATTAGGTAGAAGTATTGGTTGTCATATATGAACAATAAAATATTAGATTTAAGGTGCAAATGGATAAGACTGTCTTTGCTTACATATTGAGTTTCATAGGTTTCGTTCTTGTACCCAAGGCTGTAGCTTTACTTTTATATATCATCAACAATCAATACTGTTCTATAGCAAACTGGGTCATATTAACGGGTGTTTTAGCCACTAATGTAATGTATGTTATAGCTTTAGATCTCATAACTAAAATAAAGAATGATAGAGCACGTTATGGCTCGTATGTATTTCTAATCACTCCTTTGATGCTTGAAGTGGCAGCCTGTATTGGATATCGCTATGATTGCTCTAATGGAACTTTCTTGTGGTGGCCATGTCTTTCTGGCCTAATCTTAGTTTTGCACGTTGGTTCCATGATCTTCAACCTTAGATTCTACACTAGGGATATATCTCAAGTATAGAAGTATCATACATTGTTCGAGAACATCTCGAACAATGACACAAATAGCATCGTAAATGAATTGGGATATTCCAAGATGAGGATATAAAATTATATCACATAATTAAAATGGACCCAACAATTAAACATATTATTCCTAGAGATTCATTCGGTGAAGTTAAATTAGATGGTTTTAGCACTGATGACTCTTTCTACCAAATAAGCATGTATTCTAATGATGTTAGAGACCAGATTCCAGCACTTTTACAGAAGAAGATTTATGTAGCTGATGGCATTCCTGCTTCAGAGTATATCACTCCAACCATCAAGAGATCTATCACTAAAATCAAGAAGGGATACTCTAAGTATGATCCTAGTACGTGGAATCGTTTGAGAAAGGAGGCTAATCCCTTTGAACTTCATGGTACCTCCATCTTCATTAATAGAGCAGCTATTAAATTAGCTAACATAGATGCTATTTATGGTTTAACTCCAAATTTCAGCTATAACTATGTAGATCAACACCACTATGGAGAGGTGGAAGGCATCCCAACAGGTAAGTGGACATTTGCAGATGTAGCCGGTGGCCCAGGTAGTTTCAGTCAGTATCTTCTCTTTAGAATGCCTTCAGCTGTAGGTTATGGCATTACTCTATCTGATCCCTCTGATCCTTCATTGGGATGGGATCCTTCCGTAGCCAAGAATTTTAGTGTCGTAAGCTCTGAGACTACTCCTCAAAGCATTGTAGCTAACCAACTCAATGTGATAGTAGGTGATGATGGAACTGGAGATCTACTCAAACATGCGTCTTATTTCGGTAAGAGAGTTCTAGAGCTTAATGGTGAAGGAGTAGATTTATTAGTAGCTGATGGAGCCATCGGAGGTAATGAAGAGAATCCTAAGCAAGAGATAGATAACGCTGGTCTAATCATTAGTGAGTTGATTACGGTACTCTTGACTGTTAAGTATGGAGGTAAGTTTGTATGTAAGATCTTCGAAGCTGAAACTAAACTCACCGCCCAGCTGATCTATTTCATGAGTTTATTCTTTGAGTTTGTAGATATTTGTAAGCCTATGTCCTCCAGACCTGCTAACTCCGAGAGATACTTAATTGGACTTAACAGAGTACCTTGCTCCTTAGACGCTTCATTCCCAGGTTATCTCCAGAAAGTACTCAACCAAATCAACAGCTCTAATAAGAGAGTGACTCGAATTATTAGCGATGAATTACCAACTGACTTTACCATTTGGCTAACTAGAAAGAACGATATCCATGCTAACTTGCAGATAACCATCGGTCACTATATTGAAGAATTAGCTAAGGGAAATAAAATTATCCCTAAATTCAACATGTATAAGGCATATAATTTGTGGAATATTCCAGATAATCAATCCGAAGGATATCATGTAGTAAGAAAGGCTAAAACCTACTATAAATATAACATGGATAAAGTGGAAGAAGTAGATAATGAAATCTATAAAGAGATACATCGTTACCTCTTTGTAAGGAAGATTATTCAAGATGTAGCTGATAAGATGTCTAAGTTCTTCAACAGAGGTCATACTAATACTTTTTCAGCCTCTAAGTTCTTATCTATGTATTTGTTAGATCATCTCACTGATAACAAACATCATGCTTTAGATCCGGTCTTTCCATCAGGTATCTTCCTTGAAGATAAGAGATACTTTGAATATCTCAAACATCTTAGTAATAATGCTGTTGATTCTAACCAATCTAGAGAGTGGTTCCTATCACTCAAGATCAAGGATACCATGAATTATTACGCCAATAAGATCGCTACCTTTGGATCTAGCAAACTTAGATATAATATAACTAAGGAAGTAACAACTAAAGGCGTTAAGTATACCTTCAACGCTAAAGATAAAGATAAGAAGATAGAATACACTATAACCACTATTATGGATGTTAAGCTTAACAAACTCTTATCGCAAGCTTATCAAACTAGATCTAAAGAGTATATCTTCCTTCTCTTATTGCGTTATTTTGGTACCCTTAACTCTGGAAACCATCAACTAGGCATTCCTGATTATGATACCATTAGACCATTATTCAATGTTAAAGAAGAACTCTTTGCTAGTCCTTTCAACTGCTCTATCACTGATGGTTACCACTCAGCCTTCCCTGACACTGATAAATACTTTGGTTCCTTAGGTAAGTTCTCAGATACAATTCCACAGTCAGGATATGGTTATTCAGTCAATCCACCCTATACTGATATAGTCATGCAATTAGCTATGGAAAAAGTCATCTATTGGTTATCTACTATTAAAGATTTAACCTTCTACATTACTATTCCAGTTTGGAGAGCTGATTACCAGAAGGAACTTGGCATTGATCTCCAAAACATCTATGATGATTATCCAGCATTAACTTTGCTAGAGAAGTCAGGGTTCATTAAATCCATAAGAACTTTCCACAAAGATACATTCCAATATAAGGATTGGAATACCAATGCACTTATTAATGCATCTAATACACATATCATCATTGCTGCTAACCACGATCTAACACCAGAGCAGATATCCTACATGGAGCTTAGATAGAGTATGAAAAGATAAGGATCCGAGTGCTGAAGTAAAACACGTCAGTGATTTACGCCGAGGCTAAAGAAAAGATATATCCAAAATATAACATGATTCTAGAATCATGTTATAACTATATACTTACTAAATTATTTTTATTCTTTCATAGAAATGTTAAAAATTCCTGGTACTTTATTTCTCTCTAATCCAGAGGAAGTTATAGCAGAAGTAATTATTGAAACGGACGTACTAAAATACGTTATCGACTCAGATCAAGATATAAGAGCAGAATTTAGTATCACAGATACTTTGATCACCAGTATTATTATATATCAAGGGGCTAAGGTAATAGCTTCTAATCAAGTAGATGACTTAGATGGAAGCTCTAGAGCTTTTGTCTCAGATAAAGATCTCTTAGTTTTAGATCTAAGTTTAGAGGATGGCTTTTATTATGCAGCTCTAGGTAACATGCTTCCTAAATCCGAACCCTATATTAGAGGTATTAAAGTTTCAGACTTAATTGGAGAATTAGATTATGAGCAGGTCATGGATTATATTAATTTAATAGAAACTAATGATCCTGATGCATCTAATTTAACCGAAACCTTGATATCTGTATCTTATAACTTTGAAGCATCATTCAGCTATCCGAATGCTTTAACTTTGTATTGTTTAGAAGAAGGGGTAGAGTTGGCTATTACAACTTCACAGCTTAATGAAGCTTTTGCCTTACTATATCAGCTAGCATCCGTTAATAAATATACAACTGTTGAAACCCAATACCTTTTAGATGCTGAAGTTAAACAACTAAGTGATGCGGTTCTATTACCTAAGGAATAAATCCTTCGTTATAATATCTCTGTCATGAGATATTATATTTATCGCTAATGTATTATTCCTCTGTAGTTATCATGATATCATGGAAGCCAATTCTAGATCGTAATTTAGGTGGTATTCGATTATATGGTCTAATACCATATTCAGAGCAGACATTTGTCTTAGCATTGAGTAAGAGTTCTTTAACAATGGAAGTATCAGTACTTGAATTATTAACTACGGTATCAGGCATTCCATTATTAACTATGAGATTGCTTCCATCATATCTTTGAAAGATAACTATAACACCGGGTAGATAAGCATCAGACCACCAACGATATATGCTAACTTTGATAGCTAAGAAGTGACGTTCTCCATACTTACCTACGCAAACATCAGCTGTAAGATGTTTATGACTCATTAATTCCATATAACCTGTATTGCCTAAAACTATACTATCACTGATTTCGGTATATGGAAGAAGCTTAGTTCTAAGATAGTCTTGGAGTTCTAGATCTGTAAAGGCACTAATAATAGAGTTATGACATAACATTTAATCCAAAATAAAACATAGATAACATAATTCATTATTGCTATAACTAATATATTGTAATAATAGGAATCATTGTTCCTATTATTTAGATTAAGCTAACTCAACATGATGATTGAGCATACTGAGGATAGTTAAGAATTCTTTAGCTGTAACGAACTCCATCTCTATTTCATAGAAAGCTCTACCTACCTCATTATAAGAAACAGCATTCATATCATCATCTACTTCAAATCCTGAAATAAAATGCGTCTTACGACCTTCAGGGAAATAAATCAAGAACTGCATAATCTCAAGCTCAAGGAAATAATTTATCTTAAAAAGACTATAGGATATAGTTTGCCCTGCATATTTACGAATAACAGCTTCATCATGATCATGATTGTCTGGAGTTATTTCATAGAATATTCCTTCTATATTGTGAAAGGAAGTAAATAACATCTTTAAATTAGTAAAGATGTTATTCTTAAAGCAGATCTATTTCTTGAAGCCCTTGAAGTATTTGCTTAGAGTGATGGTATCTATATGACCATTCTGAAATCCTTGTTCGATTAAAGCTTCAGGGACTTGGTTCCAATACTCCTTAAGATAAGCTACATAAAGATCATAATCTTGAAGCTTAACAGCTCTATAGGTCAATTCGTCGAACACATTGATTTTCTTGAGAGCAATACAAGCATATCCTCCCTTATCTTTAGGCGTTTGACCATACTGACTATAAATGTCATCAATGAATCCCTGAGCTTCATTATCTGTGTCGTAACTTAAAACTACTCTTCTAACTTCTGGATCCAAGACATAAGCATTGTATGTTAGATCACTAGCCGTATTGTCGGAAACTATGATCTTATTGGATAAGATAAAGTCAACTACCTTAGGATTGAGCCTTTCCGTAAATAACATATAAATAGCTACATTTAAGTCATCAGCAGTTCTTACTATATCATCATACAAACTTACATCATATCCAGCTTGAATTACTTTATCCCTGGTTAAACTCTTCACCCTATCTCTGAGAGTTATGATATCGGTTAAGGTATTATAGACTAATTGGTTATAATGAGGAGTATTTAGTTCTGCTCTCATTAGACTAATATCTATGGTTGATATCTTGAGAGTGTTCCATAAATATTCAGCTACATCATATATCTCTTTCATAGCGTATGATTGATCATCAGGCCATAAGACATTGAGCTCCTTAACCATCTTACGCAAGGGATAATTAACGTAAACCGCTAGTCTTCTAGGTTTATAAACCTGGAAGGTTAATCCAATATTATACTTAAACTTAGAAGGTTTCGAATATTTAATAGGTTTAATCTGTAGATTCAAACCTAAAATATAATCCAAAATCTTTCTAAAGCGTTCGGCATGAAAACCAGTTCTAGTAGTGCTAGAGACCAACGACATAGCATGGAGCTCTTCTGGAGCTAGAAAACTCTCAAAGTCTTGTCCTATAGTTTCATATAATACGTGTTGTATATCTGTCATGTTTAACATAAACATGACATAATTTTTTATTTAATTTCTCAATGATATTACTGTGTTTACTTCAAGATCTAAGGTGATAGTATAAGAAATATGGGAAGTTATAATAACTTTGTCTCCTTCTATCTTGAAATCTAGAGCTTTACCATACATATCTGTAACTGTGATAGTACCATCGGATCGTAGGACGAAATCCTTAGTAGCTACCACTAGTTTCTTATCCTTAGTTCTAATATAAACTTTACCATTAGCTATGGCCCATTTACCATACAAATATGGGAATAAGAATACATCATCTATCTCAGAGTAGAAGAATGATTCCATTACAGTATCATTATTGCCTCGGAAATGTTTAACTAAATCTGGTCTATCTAATGGTTGATTATAAGCTTTAGGTTGAATATCTCCATTATAAAGAGCTTTGATTTCTCACTTAGTCATGAATTTATAGCCTAAATCCGTCAAAGCTTGAATATCTCTAACACAATTAACGCAAGCTTTATCGCATATTTTTATCTTAGTGAAATCCATCTGCATATCTCCCATGATACATTCAACTATATCATCTTGACCCCACTTTACTATTTCTTTGAGATCTGAAGTAGTAATAAACAATAATCTATACTTGGCATAGGTAACTGGAATCAGGAAATAGATATTAAAATCTTGAGAGGTGTAAGCTTCGCATTTATAGCCGTTGACATATGCTAAATCTCCATACCAGTGATAATAAATACTAACTCTTCCCTTATTTGTTTCAATGATACTGAATTTGCCAACTATGCTACGTGTCATAGGATATGTGACTATCTCATTGTAATAATAAATCTTTTTCTTATAACTCTTCACTAGCATGTTGGGATAGTATCTGACTTTGATCTTGTTATCTAAGATTCTATGTTTAGCTTTCAAAGCTACATTAGCTCCTTCCATCAATGGCTCAACTATAGAACGCCACTTGTTAGACATAAACATTTCCAGCCAAAGTTGAGGTATATATGAACCTATCTCGTGAATTATTATTTCTGGTGGCAATAAAGTATAAGATGACATCTGTTATATTAAAAGATTTATATGCTTCCAAGACTTTAACTTCTTCAATTCAGCAGGACTTCAATTATCATCTAGAACGAGGTAATCTGCTAGAAGCTTTAGCTAAAGTGAGATCCAGGTCTGATCTAGTTAAAGTAATACAGAGAGGCCTTACCAAATCCTATATAGCCCAGCAGGCTAAATTAGGTAATGGTAAATCTCTCCTCTATGACATATTAGAACATGCTGGTAAAGTCTGGTTAGCTAATTATCTTAGCTCCTTAGATCAAGATACTATAGCCAATCTAATTAGAGAGCGTTACATCAGTTCCTCCATGATCTTATCGTATCAACTTCCAGCTCATGATTTTAATGATCCTTGGTACGTCATAGCATCTCTGAGGCAACAACCATTTGATCCCACCATCTCGTTTTATATGTTTCTGGTGAACTATGGTTTAGCCTGTGATGTTGAAACTGTTTCTGATTATGTTAAACTTGTAGGACCCGAATACTTTTTACTCGATGATGTAAAGCAAGTGTCGCAGCTTTTTATCCAGAAATTTGGAGCTCAGGATTCCATCTCTATCCTTCTCAAAGATGCTATAACACCTAAACATAGAATAGTCATGAAACATGGTAGAATCTATCAGTTCATTAACCAAGTTGGTGGAACTTATACCTTTGGATCAGACATTACATACCAAGGTCCTATGAGACAAGCTTTTAGAACCACTGAAGGAGATCTTCTTATAGGAACTAATTACGGTTCCTTCATTAACGGATATCTGCTTCAAGACATCTATGAAGGGACTCTAATAGAAGCTAATCAAGAATACAATTATTTAACCACAGATGATGGCTTTGTTTACTTTGAAGAATCTATACCTGAGATTATGTCTAAAGGCAGAGGTTATCCTATTCAAGGCTTAGATTTATATCTCTTAGTTTCGGACATGAAACTTCAAGGATTAGATAATACCATAGGAATCCCTGAAGATTTATTGCAGGTAGTCAATCGTGTTGCTAATTATTCCATTTGGAAAGATAGAATAGTGATCAACTACAGTGATGGAACCTCTTACAACTCTAGAGATGGTATTCATACTTTCCGATATATGCCTGACGTGACTTTGGGTTCTAACGATAAAGAGTTAGTTTATATCTATGAAATTGGCTTCGATTTCTATCTTAACTTTGAGCATTATAATCTTAAAACCAAGGAAGTATATGAAGTTGTAATAGAAGGCATCACCATAACCTTTGATAGATTCGGCTATAATACAGAAAACTAATGAAAAAGGGACACAACGGTTATAACATCTCAATCGTGAGATGTTATATGTTATACTAGAACAAGTATGAAGGTGTTTTAAGAGTTTCAATCATTGATTTTTATGAAGTTCATAGGTTCCCTATAATTTTTCCTAAAATCTATAAGCTTTAAGAACACAAAGATCATGAAAATCAATGCATAAATGTCTTAAAACATATCAAGAAATATTATACTATCGCTGTCATAGTATAATAACCTGTTTTTGCTACAAACTTCATGAAACTTCATGAAATCTTGTTCTTAAAGTTTATAGATTTTAAGAAAAATTATAGAGACGGAAGGCTTCAGCCTTCCTTCGGAGCAGGAACAAGTTCCTGCGCCAACCTATGAAGTTCATGAAAAATCATCCGTCGAAAGGCCAAAAATACTTACATAGTTGCTTCAGTTTAATATAACATCTCATAGCAGAGATGTTATAACTCTTTATCCAGTTCTCTATCTTCCAGGATCATAGTATAACATTTTAACATATAATGCTATTCCAGCTCCAAGGTATATTATAATATACAGGCTACAAATCAACCATGCAATACGGTATTTCAGGCTATGATCATTGTAGTTCATGATAAATTTAGAAAGTTTTCTGTGATGTTCATCTATAACGTTAGAAACGATGCGATAGTCAGACTTAATGGTTCCGGTCTGTTTCATGATTCTTTGGATGATAGTTAGGATTTCATCCATAGTAGAGATCTGCTTGTAGGAGAAGGGTTCATCTGGAAGTTCTAAGTCGGTTACGAGACAATAATCATACGGTGTTTTAGCATCATTGGTTATCTCTATTTCAAAGTTAGAAGTGAATTTTCTTATACATAAACGCATTATTATAAAATAAGTTTCCATGAATACTAGAATTTTATTAGATGTTTCAAATGTTAAGTTAAAGGTTCTGGAATCGTCTTCCTTAAATAGGTCTATCATTACGGCTGATTTGTTTGCAGCAGCTGGTCATGTTAGAGATGTAAGTGATATAAGGAAGCTCATTCTATACTATGACTTAGATAATGAAAGAATGTATCATTTAGGGGATAAGTTTCCTAACCATCCTTTAGCTGAAAACTTGAAGAACTTAGGTACTAAATGGTATTTCATGTATCTTCGAGGCTTTGAAGATGTTGATCCTAAAAGGACCATGGAACATCTAGCTTGGCAGTTATTCAATGGAAGACATCAAGCTGTGACAGTTTCAATCACTTCAACTTTAATAGCTCAATGCTGGGAACAACAAGCTAGAGAAGAATTAAGCTATATAATGAAGCATGTTGATGTTTTAGGGACTTTTGAGTTCTATTGTCTGATAGAATTTAGTCTAGCTCATTGGTTAGAACTAGAATCATTACTTCCAGAACAAACATTACATGAGTTCTGGAATATAGTCTTCATGAGATATCCAGGTCTCATATATCGTTATCTATCCATACTTGAATCCGATACAATCATCAGAAAATATATCCCTAACGTACCTAACTTTATAGACTCCTATGCATATATGCTAAAATATAATGATGCCGGTATTCACACTAAGGATTTCAGCATTCACAGGAATCAGATCTTATACTTGAAAGGTGTTCAAACTAATCCTACTACTGAACCTGCATATATCCAATTGGTAGATCAAGGTTTTGACAATAATAAAGACTTATTGTCCTTGATCTGGCATGGAAGGGAACATCCTCATGTTAAAGAATTATTAAAACATTATAACATTAAAATTAATCCTAACTATGGTTCCAAATATACCACTATCGATCTCAAGAATCAGATGCTACTTATAGATAAACCTAAGAAGTTCATGATTAATCTCGGACCCATTAATGTAACCGTTACATTGACTTCAGATTCTATTATAGTTGGAGGTAACATCTATCCTAAAGTAGAAAAACAATCTCTATACCCTATTGCATTGGATTATTTAGGTTTAAAGTATGCAATATTAGATATTAAAAATCGTAACCTTAGAGAATAAATAGATGATAACATATTAGACCTCTAATATGTTATAAGAAACTCATTGCTTAGTCTTTCCTGACCATGAAAGCCAAGAGAACCATGAATTAGATACAGGATTCAAACTTTGATGGATGTGCATTGTTATCTGGATCAAGCTTACATTAAGTAGGATCTTACCAGGAATGGATTCTAAATCATGATAAGCTTTGAAGAAATGAATGATGGATTCTAAAATCTTCTCTACCTCTCCGCTCTCATATTCTAGATAGAAGTGAACTACAATAGTTGGATCCGAAGTCATGAGATCCCGCAAGTTAATATAACCTACTTCATAACGATACGGTGTTGAAGGGAATGAAGCAATATAAAAGCCAGACATTTATATGACAATTGAAATATGAAATTTCTAGATTTCGATCCTCACATTCGTTAATCTTAATAAATATGGGCTCTAAATTATCTTCTAAAGCTACTTTTATCTTAGGACATAACAAGTCGGATGTTATCCTCATGTATCATACAGTTTGGAAAGCTCTCAAAGACTTCCAGATCTGTTATGAGGCCCCAACTTCAGATGCTAAATCTTTCTGGGTTATTCTCAATCCAACTCCAGAGCAAGCTCTTAGCATCTTGGAACGATACTATGAACAAGTTAATATCCATCTGTGCTTTGTCTTTGATAAAAGAGTAACACCTAGCTTAGATCTCATAGATAAAGTTAAGACTTTCGATTTTAATCGCATAGTCATCAATCCATGTAACTATCATCAGTCAGCTACTAAGCTTAAAGCAGTCTATGATATGCGTTATGCTTATTACATTAGATTAATGGGTGTATCTAATATGCTGCTCTTCATGAAGGAACTCTTAGGATCTATAGGAATCAAGAGAAATGTCATGTTCCATGCTCATGAAGGTAGAATGGCTTTAATGATTAACTCTAATCCTGATAATACACGTTTCTATCGCTTATATTCTAACATCAAAGTCACAGATGATAATGGTATTTTAAATACCATTCCTGAATTTCAATGGTGTCAAGATCATAACAAACCTATAATGCCAGATAATTTACCTTCGGATAAAACAGAGCTTATTAGATTATATTTAAGTTTAGATGAACTAACTCCAGATCTCATGAAACGTCACTTTGCTACCTTTGGTGGAGGAGTTATATCTGATGCCCAACTCAAAGAAACCTATCTGGATTATATCACAACTCAACTTACTATTACGGGTTTGAAGGATCTAGTTGAACAAGAATTAGAAGGTTATAAACAACTATAAATCTTGATATCAACATTGTAAATGCCATGTTCGTTATTCTTAGCAAGTATCTTGAGTTCTGATGCCTTAACTCAACTATTTAGAGCTTTTATGCGAAATCGATTCAGGGAAAACTCCTTAGATTGCTATATTAGAATAGATCAAGTAGGTTCTACTCTATCCTTTAAAGAGTTCTTCAACGAATATATCCACTATTCTGGACCTAAGAGCGTTAACTTACCCGCAAGTTTAGTTAAGAACTATAACAAAGAACCTGATCTTTATCTGCAAACTATCAAAGATTATCTAGAGGAGCAGATATACTTAGAAGACATTAGAGAGTTTGTTCAGACTGATGTATATAAACTTCATAAACTAGAACAAAGATTAGATACTTTAAGACCTACCGTCAGGAATGTGTTGAATCCAACCGACATGAAAGATTACATCCCTCTATTAGAGAAGCATGGTTTCCTTCACGCTTATCAAGTTGTAGCAGCTACTAAGCCCGAGCTTCGGGACATAGGAATTAAAAAGTTAGGTCATGTGATAAGAATCAAACGGTTTTGTTCTCAAGTATGTGATGCTGATATTAGTGATTAATTAAGAGAGTTATAACATCGCTTCAATGCGATGTTATATGTAAGCTTGAACTAACATTGAAGGTGTCTTTGGACCCTTCAATGAATGATTTTCATGACTGTTTTAGGTTCCTCTAAACTTCTTTAAAATTTATAGAGCTTTAAGAACCCAAGATCATGAATTTTAACATCGCTTCACTCCGAACTTATGTAAAAGCATTCGTTCTAGTTTGTAGCAAAAAGCAGGTTATTATACTATGACTGTGATAGTATAATATTGTCTAACGCGTTTTAGAACCTTCATACATTGATTTTTCATGATCCCTGGGATTCTTAAAGCTTATGGATTTTAGAAAAAATTATTATAACACTATAACAGTCATGAAAAATACATCATAAAGGTCCAAAACCATTCTTATAGTTGCTCTAAGCATAGATATGGTCTACGATGTTTCTACACAAAGTGTTAGAAAAAGAGACACAAAGTGTTAGAAAAAGAGACACAAAGTGTTAGAAAAAGAGACACAAAGTGTTAGAAAAAGAGACACAAAGTGTTAGAAAAAGAGACACAAAGTGTTAGAAAAAGAGACACAAAGTGTTAGAAAAAGAGACACAAAGTGTTAGAAA
>Ga0306924_10002997_pt1 | contig 16122 bp, 10 predicted proteins | sample sta12Can44000111_FD_203756 | JGI IMG/M metagenome (GOLD analysis project Ga0306924, IMG submission 203756) | Lab enrichment of tropical soil microbial communities from Luquillo Experimental Forest, Puerto Rico - statanox.12C.anox.44.000.111 (v2)... | ecosystem: Environmental > Terrestrial >... | reverse complement strand
AGAGCGGATTGCCCTCGGCCCGGGCGATGATGTCCTCACTCACCTGGTCGACGAGCCGCTCAGCACGAACCATCGAACGCACCACGCGAAGGCTGTCCTCGCTGGTCAGCGGGTTCAACGGGATCTGGCCGGCATAGGATTTGTCCAGCCACGGAGGCTGGTAACCAGGGCGATAGGCGGCGAGCAGAAAGATCCGAGCGCTGGACACGTCCTGTGCCAGGATCCCGAGGAATTCTTCCGATACCTTGTCGACCCAATGGAGATTTTCGAGCGCCAAAATCAGCGGACGACGCCTGCTGCCCTGAATACTCAGCCGACGCAAGACATCAAAAGTTTTCGCTTTGACCGCCTCCGGGCTGGACGGCGCCGGTATCCCGGCGGCATCCTTGATTCCCAACAGGTGAAGCAGCACGGGCCCGTTCTGCGCGGGATCCAAGCCCGCCTCGCGCACACCTGAACGAACTTTTTCGGCGATCGCCTCTGGCGTATCAGTTTCGACGATCCCGCAATTGCTGCGCAACAGGTCGATGACGAGCCAATACGGTATCGACGTCGCATACGAGAGACACCTTCCCTCGACCCAGGTCGCCCGCCCAGCCGCGAGCTGCCGGTGGAATTCAGCGAGCAGCCGGGACTTGCCGATACCAGGCTCGCCGACCACGCCAATGGCTTGACCCTGGCCGTCTTCGACCTGCCGAAGAACATCGTTCAGGGTGGCAAGCTCGCTGTCGCGTCCGACGAATATCGTCTTGTAAGCCGATGCCGCCTCTTCGAGCGCGGAGCGGCGATGCGACACCCCGAGCAGTCGATAAGCCAAGATCGGCTCGGCTTTGCCCTTGAGGGCGAGCGGCCCCACCGTATCGACCCGCGCGTAACCCTGTGCCGAGAGGTAGGCCGGCTCGCTCAGCAGGATGGTTCCCGGCTCGGCCAGTTGCTGAAGTCCGGCGGCAATATTCGCGGTATCGCCGATTACCGTGCGGTCCAGCGGAAGGTTCTCGCCAATCGAGCCAAAAACGACGGGCCCGGTGTGGATACCGATCCGCACGGGCAGGTTCAGTCCGCCGGTATCGGCTCCCTCACCGTCGCCGCCAAGCGCTCGTCGTATGGCGACCGCCGCCAACAGAGCGCGCCTTACATGGTCCTCGTAAGTGACGGGAGCGCCGAACAGCGCCAAAAACCCATCGCCGGTAAATTGCGGCGCCGTGCCTCCGTAGCGATGCACTTCGGCCAGGCTCGCCTGCAGAAACGCGGCGACGAGATCGCGCATCGCCTCGGGCCCGAGGCGCTCGGTCAGCGGCGTAGAGCCGACGATGTCGCAGAACAGCACCGTGACCTGCTTCATTTCGCCGGCGGGTGAGCCTGTTGGCGTCAACGCCGGGACAGGCCTTGGTGTGTAGGGCTCGCCCTCGGCCGAGTCGCGCAACCCAGGCCTGTCGAGCCATGCCCCACACTGGCCGCAGAACCGGTTTTCAGCAGGATTGACGGCGCTGCATGACGGACAGGGAAATTGCAGCGGTGCTCCGCACTCGCCGCAGAACTTCATACCGGCAAGGTTGTCGGCGCCGCACCGAGAACATTTCATGCCGGGCCTTCACAAAGAAGCGCCGGGGTGGTGTGTGAACGCAACAATTAAACCTAGTAAACCTAGTGCGAAGCTCTCGGCGGCGCAACTTTTGCCTGCTGCCGTCGAGGGTTCGCCAGCCTCGCGACGCGGCGGCGCGGGGTCTGCAGCAAAGTAAATTTTTTCTGCCTAGTGTGACGCACCTCACACCATCGCTCCGGTGCCAAGTGATACCCCCGCAGACCGTCGTATGGTCTTACAATTTCGGGGAGTTCGCCGTGACCAGCCGCAAGCCGCCATTTCTTCGCTGGCTGGAGGAGGCCGAGGCCAAACGGATGTGTGAGTGGGCTGGGCTCGAGCACGCCTGCAGCCGGCGGGACATCGACGCCGAGCGGTCGCTTGAGCAGAGCGTGCGATCGTCCTTGCTGCGTCGCCTGCGCGGCTTGTTTGGAAACCAGACCGTGCAAATTGCGCGAGACGATTGACGGCGAGACCGTCTATTATGAGTGTCGGTTAACGCGTTACCAGGCGTCGCGGGTTAGCGCCGGCGGGTCGCGGGTTTCGCGTTCATTCCGCGGACGAGAAGGACGTGCGGACGTCCTCGCTCGCTGTGTCGTTGCTCCTTGACGAGGACTGTGATGACCGGCCCGACCTACGAGGAAAAGCGGCAGATATTCGAGCGCCATTTCCTGCTCGGAAAATTGAGTGGCGACGAGATCGACACTTTGCTGCATTACACCCGAGTAGAGCGTTATCCCGCCGGCAGCGAGATCTTCTCGAAGGGCTCACCCGGGTCGAGCATGATGGCGGTATTGCGCGGGACTCTCAAAATGAGCTCGGTCTCCGCCGACGGAAAAGAAGTCGTGTTCAACCTGATGAACCCTGGCGACTGTTTTGGCGAGATCGCGTTGCTCGATGGCGAAGCACGGTCAACCGATGCAGTGGCGATGACCGACTGCGAACTCTTGATGCTGTATCGCAGAGACTTCATGCCTATTTTAGAGAAGCGGGCGGATATTTGCCTTATTCTACTAAAAGTACTTTGTCAGAGGCTGCGCCAGACCACCGAGCAGGTCGAGGACGTGCTGTTTCGGCATCTCGAATCGCGGATCGCGAAAGCGCTGCTGCATCTTGCCGAAAGCGCCAGCCTGCACAGCGTCCAGGGCATAGTCGACCTTCACGTCTCGCAAAGGGAGCTCGGCAATATCGCGGGCTGCAGCCGGGAAAGCGTCAACAAGCAACTGCAGATTTGGCATCGGGCAGGCCTGATTGACCTGAGCAAAGGTTCGATCGTGATCCGCGACATCCCCGCCATCGAACGTCTGGTGTGATCGCTCGCCGACCGATCTCGATGTCCGCGCCGCGGCCCGAGATCTGGATCAAGACGACTTCAGCCGGGCTCTACTGCCAACCCGGCGACTTTTACATCGATCCGCTGCGCCCGGTGCCACGCGCCGTGATCACCCACGGGCATGGTGATCACGCGCGGTCCGGCAACGACCGGGTGCTCGCCACCACGGGCACGATCGCGATCATGCGCGAGCGCTACGGGGAGGCGGCCGGCGGCTCGCTGCAGCCACTCGCCTACGGTGAAACCATCGCGGCGGGTGATGTGGCGGTGCGGCTAATGCCGGCCGGCCACGTGCTCGGCAGCGCCCAGGTTGTGCTGGAATACCGCGGCAGCAGGGTCGTGGTGTCGGGCGACTACAAGCGCCGGTCGGATCCGACCTGCGCGCCGTTCGAGCCCTGCGCTTGCCATACCTTTATCACCGAGGCGACCTTCGGGTTGCCCGTGTTCCGCCATCCGCCGGACACGCAAGAGATCGACAAGCTGCTGCATTCCGTGGCACTCTTTCCGGAGCGCTGCCACCTTGTCGGTGTCTACGCACTCGGCAAGTGCCAGCGGGTTCTAGCGCTGCTGCGGCGGGCGGGATACGAGGCGCCGGTTTATCTGCACGGCGCGCTGATCAAGCTCACCGAGCTTTATGAAAGCCTTGGCATTCGACTAGGGCCGGTGCTGTCATTGTCCGGGGTCGCCCGCGAGGCGCTCAGGGGCCAGATCGTTCTAGCGCCGCCCTCCGCCACCGCCGACCCTTGGTCGCGGCGCCTGCCCGAGCCGCTGGTCGCGATGGCCTCCGGCTGGATGCGGGTGCGGCAGCGTGCGAAGGCGCGCGGGGTCGAGCTCCCGCTGGTGATTTCCGATCACGCCGATTGGGACGAGCTGACTGCGACCATCGACGAGGTTGGTGCCGAGGAAATCTGGGTCACGCACGGCCGCGAAGAGGCGCTCGTCCACCACGCGACCAAAAAAGGCTACCGCGCCCGCGCGCTGACGCTCACCGGCTTTGAGGAGGAGGAGTGAACCGCTTCGCGGCACTCCTCGACGCGCTGCTCTTCACCCCGTCGCGCAACGGCAAGCTGCGACTGATGCGGGAATATTTCACAACGGTGGCCGATCCGGAACGGGGCTGGGCCTTGGCCGCACTGACCGGCGAACTCGTCTTTGACGCGGCAAAGCCCGGCCAGGTTCGCGCGGTCGCCGCCTCGCGGGTCGACCCCGAGCTCCTGGAGTGGTCATATGATTTCGTCGGCGATCTCGCCGAGACCGTGTCGCTGATCTGGCCCGACACTGCTGGTGACGAGAGTCACGTCCCGAGCCTTGCCGATATTGTCGAACAGCTCAAAGGGGCGAGCCGCGGCGAGGTCGGGCAGCTGCTCGAACCGTGGCTCGACGCACTCGACGCGACCGGACGCTGGGCTCTCCTCAAGCTCGTCACCGGCAGTCTGCGCATCGGCGTTTCGGCCCGTCTGGCCAAGACCGCGCTGGCTGAATGGAGCGGCGTCGAGATTGATCGTATCGAAGAGGTCTGGCACGGGCTGAGGCCGCCTTATCAGCCGCTTTTCGATTGGCTTGAACGTCGCGGCCCCGCTCCCCAGGCCGGCGATCTGCCGACCTTCTGCCCGCTGATGCTGGCCCAGCCCCTAGAGGATTCGGAACTCGAAGACCTGGATCCCCGCGACTATCTTGCCGAGTGGAAATGGGATGGGGTTCGCGTCCAACTCGTCGCCCGCGGCACCCAAAAACGGCTCTATTCGCGCTCCGGCGACGAGATCGGCACAGCGTTTCCGGAAATTGTCGATGCAATCCCGGCGGAGGTGACGCTCGACGGCGAGCTCCTCATCCTGCGTGACGGCGAGGTCGCCTCGTTCAACGATCTTCAGCACCGGCTCAACCGCAAAACCCCGAATCCCAAGCTGTTGCGCGACTACCCTGCCGCGGTGCGGCTTTACGATATTCTGCGCGAGGGTGCTGACGATCTGCGCAGCCGCTGCTTCGCCGAGCGCCGGCGGCGGCTCGAAGCATGGTATGCGTTTGACCTGCGTCCAGGCCTCGACCTGTCGCCGCTGGTGCCGTTCACCGGCTGGGACGAGCTGCGTGAACTACGCGACGGCGCGCGCGAGCGCGGCATCGAAGGGCTGATGCTGAAGCGGGCGGATTCAGCTTATGTTTCAGGCCGGCCGAAGGGCCCGTGGTTCAAGTGGAAGCGTGGTGCGCTGACCCTCGACACCGTGCTGATGTATGCGCAGCGCGGTCACGGCAAACGCTCGTCGTTTTATTCCGACTACACCTTCGGGGCTTGGCGCGGCTGCGAGCTGGTGCCGGTCGGCAAGGCGTATTCGGGCTTTACTGACGAGGAATTGCGGCGCCTCGACCGCTGGGTACGCAACAACACGGTGCAGCGCTGGGGGCCGGTGCGTGAGGTATCTCCAGAGATTGTCCTCGAAATCGCGTTCGACAGCGTCCACCGTTCGACCCGCCACAAATCCGGGGTGGCAATGCGCTTTCCGCGCGTTCACCGCATCCGCTGGGACAAACCGGTGCGCGAGGCCGACACGGTCGAGGCGCTGGAAAAGCTGCTGACGTGACGCCGACAGCCTCCAGTGCTTCGCGGCCTAGCCTCCCGATGCGGCGGCCGCGCTCGGTCGGGAGGCGCTGCGGCGATATTCGGGCACCAGACGTTCGAGAAGATCGAGCACCCGATCCTCACGGCGCTGGCGGGCACTTACTTCGAGCTCGTCGATCGAGCGGACGAGCATTGCGTAGTCGGCGGTGCGCGGTGCAGCGAGGCGGATCCCCGGGTTCGCCGTCGGCATCAGCGGTTCTGCGGGATGGAACAGCTCTTCCTGAAGCTTTTCCCCCGGGCGCAGGCCGATGAACTCGATCTCGACGTCCCGGTGGGGGCGCCGCCCGGCGAGCCGAATCATCTGGTGCGCAAGGTCGACGATCTTGACCGGCTCGCCCATGTCGAGGACGAAAATCTTGCCGCGTATTTCAGTCGTCTCGGCGGCAGGCGACAGCGCTGAAGCCTGCAGGACCAGCTCGACGGCCTCGCGCACCGTCATGAAAAAACGGGCGACCTCAGGGTCAGTGACAGTCAGCGGTCCACCGGCGGCGAGTTGGCGCGCAAACAACGGCACAACCGATCCGGTCGAGCCAAGCACGTTGCCGAAGCGCACCGTGACGTAGCGGGTGCCCTGCCCATAGGGTGTACGGCCACGCGCCTCGTACAAGTCTAGCGCCTGGCAGAAGCTTTCGGCGAGGCGTTTGGTGGCGCCCAGCACGCTCGTCGGGTTGACCGCTTTGTCGGTCGAGATCATGACGACGAGCGAGGCGCCGAAGGCGCGCGCCGCTTCTGCGACATTCCGGCTGCCGATCGTGTTGGTCAACACCCCCTCGATCGGGTTGGCCTCGACCATCGGCAGATGCTTTAGGGCCGCCGCGTGAAACACGATCTCCGGCCGTTCGGCGGCGATCACCTCGTCGACCTCTTCGCGCTCGCGCACGTCACGCAGCAGCGGCAGCAAGGCCAATTCCGGAAAGCGCTCGCGCAGCTCCGCATCGATTGCGTAGAGCGCAAATTCGCCATTGTCGAGAAGCACGAGCCGAGCGGGCGAGAACGCCGCTATCTGCCGGGCAAGCTCGGCGCCGATCGTGCCGCCGGCTCCGGTGACGAGAACCCGTCGCCCTGCAATCAGCCGCGCCATCCCGTCGCGGTTGAGCACCGCCTGCGGTCGGCCCAAAAGATCCTCGAGGGCGATCGGCTCGATTGCGCGCTCTGCGTTGTCGAGATTGCGGCGAAAATCGGTGAGCCGCGGGAGGCGTGCAAGTGGTATCGCCAGAGCGTCGGCGCGCTCGAGCAGCTCGCGAATTTGCGCACCGGAAAAATTCTGCGCAGTGACGATCAGTTTTTGCGGGCGCCGGCCGCGCCCATCCAGCTGCGCGACCACTGTCTCCAGGGCGTCGATGGTGCCCAGCACGGGCACACGGTAGATTTCACGGCCAACGCGCGAAGGGGTATCGGCGAGCACGCCGACCACCCGGTAGATGGCGCGCGGGTCTCGCGTCATCTCGCGAATGAAGGTGTCGGCGCCGTCTTTGGTGCTGATCAGCAGCACCGGAACGCTCGGGTGCTTTGCGCGCTCGAAAATGTGGTCGAGGCCGCGGTCTTTGAACAGCCGGTACGCCAGACGCGGCGCGCCCAACAGCGCGATCAGGACGAACCAATCGATCAGCAATGTCGATCGCGGCAGCGCTTCGAGACGGGTCACAACGAACATCACCGGCAGAAAGATCGCCACCGTGAGGGTCACCGCTCGAGCGATGTTGAAGAGATCGGGAAGCGAGGCGTAACGCCAGATGCCGCGATAGAGCCCGGTCAGCAGAAATACGCTCGCCGCAATCAGGGTAAAGCTGAGAATGTAGGTGATCGTCAGAGGCGGCTTGTAGTGGACGATGTCGCCTCCGAGCCGCAAATAGAGCGAAACGACCACCGACAGCGCCGCCATCAGCACGTCGTGGGCATAGGCGAAAAGGGCTCGCCGGTTATTCGGAAAGATCGCCACCATCCCCCGCAATCGCGCGGCCTCTATATCAGGAATTGCCGCGAGCGTGAAACGCTTGCCGACAACCCCAAAGCACCGAGCGAGCCGAGGGCAGCCGCGGTTACGCTCGGAAAGGAGGCGGCCTATTCCGGGCGTGCCGCCGAATCTCTACAATGGGGCATGGACGAGCCGCGCCTCTACCAACTCCTGCAACCCGAGACCCGAGACCCTGCCGCGCGGCTCTTCCGCGGCGTGCATCATGCGATGGTTGCGGCCGGGATCGGCATCATGCTCGCCGACACAGTAGGAGAGTGGCGCGAGGCTTATGCCCGCGCGCTCGATGCCGCATTTCAACTCGTCTGCGCGTTCTTTTTTGCCGAATACGTGCTTCGCTTGATGGCGGCACCCGGAGCTCCCGGCGCGGCACACCGCGGAACGTGGCCGTCACGGCTCGCCTGGGCCACCTCGCTCGGCGGCACATTCGATTTCCTCGGTGCGCTTCCGGGCGTGCTCGACGTGCTGTTCAACCCCCGCTACGCCAGCCTGTTCGGCTTCATGTGGGCGTTCAAGCTCGTCCGCTACTCACCGGGCCTGGCGAGCCTGGGGCGGGTCATCGGCAATGCCAGGCAAGCGCTGCTCTCGGTGCTGCTCGGTTTCGGCATATTGCTCCTGCTCGCGGCGAGCCTCGCCTATCTATTGGAACGTTCGACCCAGCCCGACGTCTTCGGCTCGATCCCGGCAGCCCTGTGGTGGGCGATCGTCACGATGACGACCACTGGCTATGGCGATGTCGTACCGCAGACAGCGCTCGGCCGGATGCTGGCCGGGGTCGTCATGATCAGCGGCATAGCCGTGATCGCGTTATGGGCGGGCATTCTCGCGACCGGGTATTTCGAGGAGACGCGGCGGCGCGAATTTCTGCGGACCTGGGATCTCGTCGCCAAGGTGCCGTTCTTCCACGATGTCGGCGCCGCGGTCATCGCCGATGTCGCGCAGCTCCTGCGTCCGCGCGATTATCCGGCCGGAGCGGTCGTGATGCGGCGCGGGGAGCGGGGCGACTGCATGTATTTTGTCGCCTCGGGAGAACTCGAAATTCGCGGGAGGCGGGAGCGGATCTCTTACGAGCCGGGGGACTTCTTTGGCGAACTCGCGTTGCTGACCGGCGACCCGCGCAACGCCACAATCGTCGCAGTTCGGCACTGTACGCTGCTGCGCTTGGATATCGTCGATTTTCGCCAGCTGCTCGGCCGCCAACCCGAACTCGCTCGCATCATCCGCGAGGCAGCCGACGCCCGCCTCGATGTGGCTACCGTATAATCTCCGCATTTCTCGATGCGTCGTCGAGGATGCGGACGACGTGGCGGGCCTCGCGGCCGACCGTGTCGGCGATCTGGTGGCGGCAGCTCGTGCCGTTGGCGGCTAGGAGCGTCTCGGCGGGCGCCGCCCGCATTTTCGGCAAAACGCCGAGCTCACCGATCTTCAGCGACATCTCGTAATGCTCAGCCTCATAGCCGAATGAGCCGGCCATCCCGCAACAGGTCGAATCGAAGGTCTCGACGGTGAGCCCCGGGATCAGTTGCAAGGCCTTCGCCGCTGCACCGATCGCGTCGAAAGCCTTCTGGTGACAATGCCCGTGCAGCAACGCGCTCCGGCCTTCCATCGGGGCCAGCTTTAGCTCGAAGCGACCCGCATTCCGCTCGCCGTCGACGAATTCCTCGAACAGCTGTGCGCGCTTGGCCAGCGCGGTCGCCTCCGTTCCCGGCAGGATCGCCGGGAACTCGTCGCGCAAGGTCAACAAACACGACGGCTCGAGCCCGACGACCGGGATGCCGGCCGCAACGCGCGCGGCGAGAGCATCCAGCGTGCGTTTTGCCTCGTGCCGCGCCTTGTCAACGAGACCCGCCGCGAGAAAGCTCCGCCCGCAGCACAGCGGGCGCCCGCCCACCGAGTCCGGGCTGACAACACGGTAACCGGCGCGCGTCAGCACCCGCTCGGCGGCACGGGCATTTTCCGGCTCGAAATAGCGGTTGAAGGTGTCAACCAGCAGCACAACTTCGCGCCCTGATCCGCGGGAGACGCCGGTATAGGGCCGTGATGACCATCGAGGAACATCGCGCGCCGCGCTTAGTCCGAATAAGTGCTCGCCGAGCTGCGCCAGAAAACGAAGCCGATTCCGCAAATTGAGCAGCGGCGCGACGCGCGCGGCATAGGGCGCATAACGCGGCAGATAGGCAATCAGGCGGTCGCGCAGCGAGAGCCTATGGCGCTGGCGATAATGGTGCAGAAACTCGATCTTCATGCGCGCCATGTCGACACCAGTCGGGCATTCGCGCCGGCAGGCCTTGCACGAGATGCACAACGCCATCGTCGCGCGCATGTCGTCAGAAACCAGCGCCTCGCGCCCGAGCTGGCCGGACAATGCCAGCCGCAACGTATTGGCGCGGCCGCGGGTCAGATCCCGCTCGTCGCCGGTCGCGCGGAACGAGGGGCACATCACGCCAGCGTCGCGGGCGCGGCAGGCGCCGTTGTTGTTGCACATCTCGGTCGCGGCGGCGAACCCGCCCCATTCCGACCAGTCGAGCGCCGTGGCGATCGGCAGTTGCCGATAGTCAGGCTTGAAGCGGAAGAGGCGGCGGTCGTCCATCTTCAGCGCGCGGACAATCTTGCCCGGGTTGAACAGGCCCTTGGGGTCGAAGGCGTCCTTGACCTCCTCGAAGGCGCGCACGATCCGCCGGCCGAACATCGCCTCGTGAAACTCCGAGCGCACCAGCCCGTCGCCATGCTCGCCCGAATGCGAGCCCTGGTATTCGCGGACCATCGCAAAAGCCTCCTCGGCGATCGCCCGCATCTTCTTGACCTCGAGCTCCTGCTTGACGTTCAGCACCGGCCGCACGTGCAGGCAGCCGACCGAGGCGTGCGCGTACCAGGTGCCGTAGGTGCCGTGCTTCTCAAAGATGCGGGTCAGGCGGTCGGTGTAATCGGCGAGGTCTTCGAGCCGCACGGCACAGTCTTCGAGAAACGACACCGGTTTGCCGTCGCCTTTCATCGACATCATGATGTTGAGGCCTTGGGCGCGCACCTCCCAGACCGCCTGCTGGAAGGCCGGCTCGACGGCCTCGACGACACCGCCCGGGAAGCCAAGATCCCCAATCAATTCGCCAAGCGCCTTCAGGCGGCGGAGGTTTTCTGGCGGGTCGTCGCCGGCGAACTCGGTCAGCAGGATCGCCGCCGGCTCACCCTGCACAAAACGGTCGACCACCTGGCGGAACATCGGAATCTCGCGCGACAGTTCGATCATCGTACGGTCGACCAATTCGACTGCGCTCGGCCCGAGCTCGACAATCTTCAGAGTCGCGGACATCGCGTCGTAGAAGCTCGGGAAATGGCAGATGCCGAGCACCCGGTGCGCCGGGATCGGCTGCAGGTCGAGCTCGATCTCGTTGAAGAAGGCGAGCGTGCCCTCGGAGCCGACCAGGAGCTGCGCCATGTTGTGGCCGGCCTCGCTGATGGTGTCGATGTTGTAGCCGCCGACCCGCCGCAGCACTTTGGGGAACCGCCGCTCGATCTCGTCGGCCTCGCGGCGGTGCAATGCGCGCAGCCGGCGCACGAGGTCGCGGTAGCGTTCGGGCATCGCGTTGTCATCGAAATTGCCCGGTACCTCGCCGAACCACGCCTGGGTGCCGTCGGCGAGCAGCGCGTCGATGCCGCGCACATTGTGCACCATGTTGCCGTAGCGCAACGAGCGCGAGCCGCAGCTGTTGTTGGCGGTCATGCCGCCGATCGTGGCGCGACTTGCTGTCGACGGGTCGACCGGGAAGAACAGCTTGTGTTGGCGCAGCAGCCGGTTAAGGCGGTCAAGCACGACCCCCGGGTCGACCCGCGCGCGTCGCCGCTCGGCATCGACCGAGATCACGCGGTCGAGATATTTGCTGCAATCGATAACCAGCGCCTGCGCAACCGTCTGCCCGCATTGCGAGGTGCCCGCACCGCGCGGCAGCACAGGTGCTCCCTCCTCGCGAGCGATCGCGATTGCTGCGGCGGCGTCCTCGCGGCTCCGCGGCACGACCACCCCCAACGGCTCGATCTGGTAGATCGAGGCATCGGTCGCATAGCGTCCGCGGCTGAATCGATCGAACAGCACCTCACCCTGGACCTCACGACGCAGGCGCGTTTCAAGGTGTGTACCGTTCGAGTTTTTCAACGCCATTCCCTATTCGACCATGAAACTTGCAGTCTAAACCAGCTCCGCCTGCTGGCGGCCACGCGCGGCGTCATCTTCACGACGTCACAACCAACCGACTCTGCATTCTGCGAGAGTCCCCGGTTGACCGAATTGGTCTTGCGCACAAAGAGTCTTTGCCGGCTGCCCGCTTTACATCGCCGGCAGCGACGGACATGTGACTTCGACACTTTTTCGAGACGGCTGCCTCGTCAGGACCGGACGATTAGCTGCTCGCATCTAATTCCTACGGGCATTCGCAAATTGACAAATATCCTCTTCTATGCCAATTTAGCAACGACCGAGGAATAATTGCGCGGATGGTCCGGCATCTGCTGCGATCCCGCTGTTCCTGCAGTCACTACGTCGCCGAATATCGAGGATTCCTGCGGAGAAGGAGCGGCCGGCCGCTGATAATTTTCTATAGAAACAGCAAAAACAGCGGGAGCCCGTTCGAAAAGGCCACTCGGGTTCCGCATCGCAGTCCGATCCCGCGGCCCGCGTTAGCAACTACTTTCAGCTGTTGAATGACGTTCGAGACGAGAAACATCAGCGGATCGGGAGACCTGACCGCACGGCCCAATGCTCAGCAGTGCTCCGCTGGCGTCAAAAATCCGTCCAAATAACATTTTTTTGCGCGCAAATGATTAGGGGAACCTATCTTGGTTCTGCCGGGAAATACCGGCATGTGTGCCCGTTGGACACTGGGGAGACTAAGGAGAAAGTAATAGATGACTGTGTTGGAGCAGATCGGACAGGACAAGCGGCGAATTGCCGAACGGCTCGCGCGGCTCGATGCGGAACGGGCAAAGCTGAGCAATCAGCTCGCCGAGTTCGAAGTCGCCGAGCGTGCGCTCGGCCGGTTCGGCGGAAGAAAGGTTGCCGCGCCGAAGTCGACGAAGGCACCTGCGAAAACTGCGGCGCCCGTCCAAAAGCCGAATGCGCGAACTCGCAGGCAAGCGCCGGCGGCGTCGCTCGGCGAGGTCACTCTGAAAGCCGTCAAGGCGCACACCAAGGGTGCCAGCGCCGACGAGCTCCGCAAATATCTCTCGCGGAAATTCGGGCTGACGGTGCGGCCGAACCACCTCGGCAACGCGTTGTCGCGTCACCGCCGTGCCGGCCGGCTCGAAAACCGCGCCCAGCGCTGGTTTGCGCCGCCGTCGGCGTAGCCGGCCGATCGGAGCAGAGAACTGAGATAGTTCAACCATGAGGTGAGATTTTGCTGTAGACTTGTTGCAGGTGCAGCGGAGGGCGATTACCGACACAATCGCTGATTGATGATTTCCGCGACGCGAGGTGCCGCCGATGACCTTTGAGACGAGAAAGATCGGCGCGGCACCCGACGCTATCGCACCGGATGGCTCGAAAGTTCGTCTGCTGGGCTCGCTGGCCCGCGGCAGCATGGCCGCCTTCCGGCTGATGCCGGGGGCGGTGTCGCGGGCAGTCGCCCATCGCTCCGTCGAGGAGATCTGGTATTTCACGGCGGGACATGGGCGGATGTGGCGCAGGCTCGGCGACCGCGAGGAGGTCGCCGAAGTCGCTCCCGGCGTCTCAGTCACGGTTCCGACCGGCACGCATTTCCAGTTTTGCTGCGACGGCGGCGAGCCGCTCGAAGCGATCGCCATCACGATGCCGCCGTGGCCGGGCGATGGCGAAGCTTTTACCGTCGCGGGAATCTGGCAGCCGACGGTCTGAGTGAGGGGTACGCGTTTTCGCCATCGCCGAACCGCCGGGGAAGGCCTACAATCCGGCAGCGACCGCGGATAAGGATGGGAGGAAATCGTGGCCAACCAGCTGATCTCCTGCGACGACCATATGGATCTGGGCCAGCTGCCGGCGGATTTGTGGCTGATGCGGCTGCCGGCTGCGCTACGCGACCGAGCCCCGCACATCGAAGAGCGCGACAGTCAGGCGCTGTGGATCTGCGACGGCAAGGTGTGGGGCAATTGGGCGGGCAAGCAGCTGTCGAAAGAACAGCTCGCGCGGCCCAAGCCCCTTTACAATTCCTTCGACCGCGGCGGCATTATCGATCAGAGCGAGCGCCGTCCGGCGATCGCCGATTTGCGCCTCGCCGACATGGACCGCGACGGCGTCCAGACCCAGGTCATCTTCGGCCCGATCTTTCAGATCTCGACCGAAGACCCGGTGCTGCGCGTCGCCTGCTACCGCGTGTACAACGACTGGCTGCTGGAATTCTGCACGGCCGCACCCGACCGGCTGATCGGCGTACCGATGCTGCCCGAGACCCCCGACGGGGCGACCGAGGAATTGCTGCGCCTCGCCGCCAAGGGCGGAGTGCGCCAAGTCACGCTGATGATCGCCAACATCAAGCCCAAGCTCGATGACCCGGCCTGGGAGAAGCTGTGGACGGCACTCGAAGAGACCGGGATCATCCTCTCCTGGCACATCACCGTGTTTGTCGGCAATCGCGATCCGCGCGCTGCTGGCAAGGCGGCGAGCGTGTTTGAGAACACCAAATTCTTCATGGCGAATTTCCTCGAACCGTTCGTCGATTTGTTCGCTTGGGGCATTCTCGAGCGCCACCCGAAGCTTAAGATCGTCATCGCCGAGGGCGGCACCGGCTGGCTGCCCTGGCTCGTGCAGGAGCTCGACTACCGCCATTGGCGCTTATGGGAGGCCAAGGAGTTCTGGGCCGATAAGGGCGGCGCCGAACTCGAAACCAAGCCCAGCGAATTGTTCAAGCGGCAGATCTGGGCGACTTTCCAAGAAGACTACGCAGCGATGTCATTGATCCCGTTCTTTGGCGACGGGCATCTGCTGTGGGCTTCGGACTACCCGCATCCCGACGGCGTGTGGCCCAATTCGCGTGATGCGGTTGCGCGCCAGATGAAGGATCTGCCGGCGGAGATGCGCCGTAAGCTGACCCACGACAACGCCGCCAGGCTCTACGGGCTGAATTGAGACGTGCGGCGGAGATGCGCCAGCCCGTAGTGATCGAGTCGCGCCTCTGATGAAGAACATTGCTTCGCTCCATACCGGGCGTCATTTCCTGCAGATTCCCGGCCCGACCAACGTGCCGGACCGCGTGCTGCAAGCAATCGCGATGCCGACGATCGACCACCGCGGCCCGGAATTCGCGCTCCTCGGACAGGAAATCGTTGCCGGCATGAAGCGGGTCTTCCAGACCGAGGACCATGTCGTGATCTACCCGTCTTCCGGCACTGGGGCGTGGGAGGCGGCACTTTCCAATACCCTGTCGCCCGGCGATCGAGTGGTGATGTTCGAGACCGGGCATTTCGCGACCTTATGGCATCAGATGGCCACTCGGCTCGGGCTTGAAATCGATTTCGTGCCGGGCGATTGGCGGCACGGCGCGGATCCGGCAGTGGTCGAGGAGAAGCTCGCCGCCGACAAAGAGCACGCGGTCAAAGCGGTGTGCGTCGTGCACAACGAGACCTCGACCGGAGTGACGAGCCGCATCGCCGAGATTCGCGAGGCGATCGACCGCACCCGCCACCCGGCGCTCTACATGGTCGACACGATCTCGTCGCTGGCCTCTATCAACTATCGCCATGATGCCTGGAAGGTCGATGTCACGGTCGCCGGCTCGCAGAAGGGGCTGATGCTGCCCCCTGGCCTCGGCTTCAACGCGGTCTCGAGAAAGGCGCTCGCGGCGCACAAGACGGCACGGCTGCCGCGCTCATATTGGGACTGGGAGGTGATGCTCGAAACCGGGCGCACCGGGTTTTTCCCCTACACACCGGCGACCAACCTGCTCTACGGGCTGCGCGAGGCGTTAAAGATGCTGCTCGATGAAGAGGGCCTCTCGGCCGTGTTCCGGCGGCACGCCCGCCACGCCGAGGCGACTCGATGCGCGGTCGCCGGCTGGGGCCTCGACGTGGTGTGCGCCGATGCGCGCGAGCACTCCAACTCGCTGACCGCGGTCCTCGTACCCGACGGATACGACGCCGACCGGCTGCGCCAGATCATCCTCGAGGCGTTCGACATGTCGCTCGGCACCGGCCTCGGCCGGCTCCGGGGGAAGATCTTCCGCATCGGCCACCTCGGCCACTTCAACGACCTGATGTTGTGCGGCACCTTAGCCGGGGTGGAGATGGGGCTACATCGCGCCGGCATCCCGCACCGCCCGGGCGGCGTGACCGCGGCTCTCGAATTCCTCGGCTCGGTGCTGCCGGAATAATCCGGCTGCCCCGCTACGCCGAGCCGGCTACCCGGTTTCTATGCCCACCAGGCTGAGGGGCGTACGAAAGAAATCCAGGGCGTCGGCGAGGTTCACGGAGACGCGCAGCCTCTGCCGCCCGCTTTGCACGGTAAACTCGGCCGGGCGCGCCATTGACGGCGCGGTCTTGATGATCCGGTATGCCGGCGCCTCATGGGTGTGACGAAACACCGAAAACAGCGCCATTCCATCGCGATGATCGATCGCATAGTCGCGCCAAACCCCGCGCGCCACGTGCCGGCTATACAGGCCGAGAAG
>Ga0306924_10002996_pt1 | contig 16126 bp, 10 predicted proteins | sample sta12Can44000111_FD_203756 | JGI IMG/M metagenome (GOLD analysis project Ga0306924, IMG submission 203756) | Lab enrichment of tropical soil microbial communities from Luquillo Experimental Forest, Puerto Rico - statanox.12C.anox.44.000.111 (v2)... | ecosystem: Environmental > Terrestrial >... | reverse complement strand
ACGGGCCATCGCGCTCGACATCGGCACCGGCACCGGCGTGCTGGCCATCGCCGCGGCCAAGGCCCTGCGTCGACCCGTACTTGCCAGCGATATCGATGTCCGCGCCGTCACCATCGCGCGCGATAATGTGCGTATCAACCGAGTCGGTGCCGTTGTGGAGGTCATCCATGCCGCTGGCGTTCTTACCAGGCCGTTCCGCGGCCGCGCGCCCTACGACCTGATCTGCGCCAATATCCTGCTCGATCCGCTCAAAGCGCTCGCCACCCCGATGGCGCGGCTGGTTGCGCCCAACGGACAGGTCGTGCTCTCGGGCCTGCTCACGGCGCAAGCCGGCGCTGCGCTCGCCAGCTATCGCGCACGCGGCCTCGCGCTCGCGCGCCGCGTGACGCTCGAGGGTTGGGCGACCCTCACTCTCGTGCGTCCGGCGCGCAGGCGCAGGGCGAAGCACGGTCATGGCGGCGTCTGACAGCGTTATGTCTTCGCAACCGGTCGCCACGGTCCCTGCCATGCGGCGAGAGCATTGCCGGCCTGTCATCGGCTCAATAGATTGCCGCCATGTTCGAGGCCCGCTTCCAGTCGTTCGAAGATAAAGCCGAGCGCGCGGCGAGCGGACCGCGGGTTGCGGCGCTGCGCACCGAGCTCGCGCGGCGCGGCTTGACCGGCTTCATCGTCCCGCGCTCCGACCGCCATCAGAACGAATACGTGCCGGCGTCCGAGCAGCGGCTCGCCTGGCTGACCGGCTTTGCCGGCTCGGCCGGCGTGGCCATCGTGCTGATGCAGCGCGCGCTGTTGTTCGTCGACGGACGCTACACGCTGCAGGCGCGCGAGCAGGTGGATACCTCATTATTCGCGATTGAGCACCTGGCGGAGACGCCGCCGGATCGGTGGATCGAGGAGAATCTCGCGATCGGCGATCGGCTCGGCTACGACCCCTGGCTGCATACGGTCGAGGGCGCGGAGCGGTTGAGCAAAGCCTGCGCCGCGGCCGGCGCGGCGCTGGTCGCGGTCGAGCCCGACTTGATCGCCGCCATTTGGGCCGATCGCCCGGCTGCGCCGCTCGGCGCGGTTACGTTGCACGACGTGCGCTTCGCGGGCGAAGCCGCCGAGGACAAGCTCGCCCGCATCCGTGCCGAGGTGGCGAAGCTGCGCGCCGACGCGCTGGTCGTATCGGATCCCCACGCCGTCGCCTGGGCGTTCAACATCCGCGGGGCGGACGTCGCCCACACGCCGCTCCCGCTCGCCTTCGCCATCGTTCCGCAGGCGGGGCGGCCGTCGCTCTATGTCGACGGACGAAAGCTCTCGAACGACGTTCGCAACCGCCTGGAGGTCCTCGCCGATGTGCGCGAGCCCTCCGATTTCGTGGGCGCGCTCGGAGCGCTCGGCCGGCAAAAGCAGACCGTGCGGCTCGATCAAGCGACCGCGGCGGACGCGCTCGCGCGTCTCGTCACCAGCCACGGCGGCAAGGTCACGCGCGCGCCCTGCCCCATCGCGCTGATGAAGGCCGTGAAGAACGAGGTCGAGATTGCCGGCGCGCGCGCCGCGCAGCTGCGCGACGGCGCCGCCGTTACGCGCTTCCTCGCCTGGTTCGATCGCGAGGCCCCGCGCGGCAAGCTCAGCGAGATCGAGGCCGTCGCGGCGCTCGAAAGCTTTCGCCGCGACACCGGGCTGCTCAAGGACATTTCCTTTCCGACCATCGCCGGCGCCGGTCCCGACGGCGCGATCGTGCATTACCGCGTCACGATAAAGAGCAATCGCGTCGTTGCGCCGGGTGAGTTGTTTCTGATCGACTCCGGCGGCCAATACGAGGACGGCACCACCGATATTACCCGCACCATCGCGGTCGGCGAGCCGACCGCCGAGATGCGCGACCGCTTCACCCGCGTGCTCAAGGGCCATATCGCGATTGCGCGCGCGATCTTCCCCGAGGGCACGACCGGCGCCCAGCTCGACTCCTTTGCGCGGCAGTTCTTGTGGGCGCAGGGCCTCGACTTCGACCACGGCACCGGCCACGGCGTCGGCAGCTATCTCTCGGTGCACGAAGGCCCGGCGCGCATCTCCAAGCTCGGCACCACCGCGCTCAAGCCCGGCATGATCCTGTCGAACGAGCCCGGCTACTACAAAACCGGCGCCTACGGCATCCGCATAGAGAATTTGGTGCTGGTGGTCGCCGCCGCGCCGGTCCCCGGCGCCGAGAAACCGCTCTACGCGTTCGAGACGCTCACGCTCGCACCGATCGACCGGCGGCTGATCGTGGCCGAGATGCTCACGCCGGATGAAGCCTCATGGCTCGACCGCTATCACGCCCGCGTGTTCGAGGCGCTCTCGCCGCTCCTCGACGCCGATAGCCGCGCCTGGCTCACCGCGGCCACCCGCCCGCTCGGGCGACGCTGAAGCCCCGGGCCAATTCCTTTGCTCGACCCGGCGCGAAAGGATTCGGCAGCGAGCGAGGCGCACCGCACGCCGTGGCGGCTGCTTGCGCTGCTGATCGCGATGGCGGGCGTGAGCTCGCTCTCGCTCAATATCCTGGTGCCAGCGATCCCCGGGCTGGCGACCAAGTTCGCCGCCGATCCTGCCAGCGTGCAGCTCGCGGTCTCGCTCTATCTCATGGGCCTGGCGACGGCGCAGCTGGTGTTCGGGCCGCTGTCCGACCGCTTCGGACGCCGGCCGGTCGTGCTGGCGGGGCTCGCGCTCGCGACCATCGCCAGCACCGCCGCCATCTTCGCCGTCAGCATCGCAAACCTGGTCAGCGCGCGCATCGCGCAATCGCTCGGCGCCTCGAGCGGACAAACCATCGGCCGCGCCATCATCCGCGACCTCTACGATCGCGAACACGCCGCCTCCATGATCGGGCTGGTCACCTCGGTCGTGGTGCTGATGCCGATGGTTGCGCCGCTCATCGGAGGCATCCTCGACACGCTGTTCGGCTGGGAAGCGATCTTCGTCTTCGCCGCCGTTGTGAGTTTTACGATCTTCGCCTGGGCGGCGCTGGCCTTGCCGGAGACGCGCAAGCTCTCGCCGGCGTCAGGCCAACGTCATTTCCGTGCCGACCTTGCCGCGCTCGCGGCAAGCCCGCGCTTCTTCGGTTACGCGCTCTGCGCCGGGCTCGGATCGGCGCCGTTCTTCACTTTTCTCGGCGCCGCGCCGCACGTGGTGGTGACCCTTCTAGGACGCACGTCGGCCGAATACGGCCTGTGGTTCTTCCTTCCGTCGATCGGATTCATGGCCGGCAATTTTGCGGTGTCGCGGCTGACCGCGCGCTTCGGCATCGATGCTCTGATCTGGTGGGGGATCGCGCTCACTATCATCGGCTGCTTGCTCAACGTGTTGGTCTATGTCGCGCTGCCGGGATGGGAGATGGCCATGATTTTCCTGCCCCAAATCGTCATCGGCTTCGGCAATGGCCTGTTGCTGCCGACGTCGGTCGCCGGCGCCGTAAGCATCCGCCCGCAGGTTGCCGGCACCGCCTCCGGTACGACCGGCTTTATCCAGATGGCGATCGGCGCCGCCGCCGCCCAGCTCGGGGGGCACGTGATCGCGCATGCTTCGGATGCGACGCCGATGCTGCTACTCATGCTGATGTTCGCGATCGCGACGGCGATCGCCGTTTGGACGCTCGTGCGGCGCTAACTGGACGCCGGGGGCGCTGTCAGCGCGGCTGTGATGCCGACCGAACCGCCTGCTGGACGACTTGCGGCTTTATCGGAGTGCGATTGAACTCGACGGCGAAGGGGCGCAGCGCATCGGAGACGGCGTTTGCGATCACCGCCGGGGGCGCGATGGGCCCGCCTTCGCCGACGCCTTTGACGCCGAGGGGATTGAGCGGCGACGGCGAATGTTGGTGGATGAGGTGCATGTCCGGAATTTCGCACGCAGTCGGAACCATGTAATCCATCAATGAACCGGCGAGCAGCTGGCCCTCGGAATCGTAGTTGAATTCCTCCAACAGCGCGCCCCCGAGGCCTTGAGCCGCGCCGCCGACGATCTGGCCCTCGACCAGCATGGGATTGACGACCACGCCACAATCGTGGGCGATGACATATTTCTCGATCTTCACTCGCCCAAGTTCGATATCGACGTCCACCGTCGCCACGTGCGCTGCATACGACCAGGTGACCGTAGGCGGCTCGTAATAATAGGTTTCCTCCAGCCCGGCATCGACGCCCGGCGGCCGGCCGTGATCCCAGCCGGGACGAGCCGCGCGCGCCACCGCCGCGAGCGAGACGTCGGCACCGGGCACTCCCACGATGCCGACGCCGTCTTTGCGCAGCTCGAGGTCGCCGGCCGCGCATTCCAAAAGATTGGCAGCGATGGCGAACACCTTCGCGCGCAGCCGTTCGCTCGCACCGTGAATGGCCGCCGACAAGGTTACGGTGCTGCGGCTTGCGATGGTCCCGAACCCGATGGCGATCGCCGCGGTGTCGGCAAGCGACATGACCACGTCGGCAGGATCGACGCACCAGGCATCGGCCACGACCTGGGCAAAAATCGTCTCCATGCCCTGGCCCTGGGGACAGGCGCCGGACGACACGAAGATCTTGCCCGACGGATCGATCCGCACCGTTGCGCTCTCGAACGGACCCACGCCGGTTCCCTCGACGTAGCAGCCGATGCCGAGACCGAGGTAACGGCCCTCGTGCCGCGCCGCGCGCTGGCGCTCGCGAAACGCCGCGACGCCGCCGATCGCGTCGAGCGCCTGCCGCAGCGCCCCCTGATAATCGCCGCCGTCGTAGACGATCGGCTCGCCGTCGCGATAGGGAATGCCGACGTGATAGGGCATTTCGTCGGCGCGGACCATGTTGCGCAGGCGCACGTCGGCGGGTTCGAGGCCGAGCTCGCCGGCAACGAGATCGACGATGCGCTCCATGGCAAAGGCGGCTTCTGGACGGCCTGCTCCCCGATAAGGCGCGTTCGGAACCTTGTTGGTTGCGGCGATCCTGGCATCGATCGCGACGGCGTCGATCTTGTAGGGGCCGAGCAGATGGACCGCGGTGTTGTAAACCACGCCGGCACCGATGGGATTCCACGCGCCGCAATCGACGATGAAACGATCGCGCAGTGCCAGGATGCGGCCGTCGTCGTCAAAGCCGACTTCGACATCGTGGATCTGGTCGCGCGAGTGGCATGAGCACATCAGGTGCTCACGGCGGTCCTCGATCCACTGGACCGCGCGCCCCAGCCTGCGCGCCAAGAACGGAATCAACAAGTCTTCAGGATAGACGTGTCCCTTGAGGCCGAAGCCGCCGCCGACGTCGAGCGCGACGCAGCGTATGCGCGCTTCCGGAAGCCGCAACACCGCGGCCGCCTCGCGCCGGACCCAATGCACGACTTGGGTGGCCGACCAGATCGTCACGCAATCCGTCCGCGAGTCGTGGACGCCGACGACGCCGCGGCACTCCATGGGCGCGGCGGCATAGCGGTGATGATAAAAGCGGCGTTGCAGCTGGTGCGGGGAGCGCGCGAACGCGGCGGCGATGTCGCCCTTGCCGATCGTAAAGGCGCCAATGAGGTTGGTCTGGAATTTGTCGTGGATGATCGGTCCGCCCGGGCGCAATGCCGCTTCCGGGTCGACGACGGCCGGGAGCGGATCGAGATCGAGGGCGACCAATTGCGCCGCATCTTCAGCGGCGTAGCGGCTCTCCGCCACGATGACGGCAACCGCCTCGCCCACATGGCGGACTTTGTCGTGAGCCAGCAGGGGCTGTTGGGGATTGATGAACTTGTGCTGGACGAGCGTCGTCCACTTGCTGGGGAGCGAGAGCTGCGTGTCCGGCACGGGCGGCAAGAGCTGCAGCAGGTCGGCGCCGCTCAGCGCACAGGCCACGCCCGGCGCCGCGGCGGCGCGCGACAGATCCACGCCGCGGATGCGCCCATGCGCGACCGGACTTCTAACGAAAACCGTGTGCAGCATGTGCGGCGGAGCGAGATCGGCAATGAATTGTCCGCGGCCGGTCAGCAGGCGATGATCCTCGCGGCGCGGCATGGAGCGGCCGACGAAGGACGTTTTGTTGGGATCGTTCATTCGCGAAAGGTCATTTCCGGCGGGAGTCGGTACCGTTTAGCATTTCGCCGGCGCTTCCGGGCGAGTTTCTTGATGGCGCCTTTTGCCCAGCCGGAGCCGCGACTCGCACGCTACGAAGGGCTGTGGCCCACCAAGTCGAACCATTCGTCTTCGCTAAGCACCGCCACCCCGAGGTCCTTGGCCTTGCCGAGCTTGGAGCCCGCGCCGGGGCCTGCGACCACGTAATCGGTCTTCTGCGAGACCGAGCCCGCGACCTTGGCGCCAAGCCGCTCGGCCATGGCTTTCGCTTCCTCCCGCGTCATCTTCTCGAGCGAGCCGGTAAAGACCACGGTCTTGCCGGCGACCGCAGAGTCAGCTGCCGGCTTCTCGGCATCGAGAATCTTCACCTGTTTGGTGAGCCGCTCCACGATGCCGCGATTGTGCTCCTCGCCGAAATATGCGGCAATGCTGTCGATCACCGTTTCGCCGATCTGGTCGAGGTTGTCCATCTCGGCCCGCGTCTCGGCGTCTCGTTTGGCGATACTCAGACAGGCGTCATGGAACGCCCGCCATGATCCATAGCCGCGCGCGAGCGCACGCGCGGTCGTCTCGCCCACGTGCCGCATGCCGAGTGCATAGATGAAGCGCTCGAGCGCAATCTCGCGCCGCGCCGCGATCGCATTGAACAGGTTGCGGACCGATAATGCGCCGAACCCTTCCTGCTCCTCGAGCTTGATTTTCGAATTGCGCGCTTCGAGCGTGAAGATGTCGGCCGGCTCCTTGATCCAGCCCTGCTCGAAGAACAGCGTGATCTGCTTCTCGCCCAACCCCTCGATGTCGAAGGCGCGCCGGGAGACGAAATGCTTCAGATGCTCGACTTTCTGCGACGGGCAGGCGAACTCGCCGGTGCAGCGCGTGACCGCCCCCTCCTCGCCGGTCGCGGTCGTGTCGCGCATCACCGCGGTGTGGAGCGAACACGGGCAGCGGCTCGGAAATTTGTAAGCCTTCGACGATTTCGGGCGCTTCTCCGCCACCACGCCCAGCACCTGCGGGATGACGTCGCCGGCACGCTGGATCGTCACCGTGTCGCCGATGCGCACGCCGAGGCGTTCGATCTCGTCGGCGTTGTGCAGCGTCGCGTTCGACACCACGACGCCGCCGACGGTCACGGGCTCGAGCCGCGCAATGGGCGTGAGCGCGCCGGTGCGGCCGACGTGGATATCGATCGCCCTGACCACGGTCATTGCCTTCTCGGCCGGAAACTTGTGCGCGATCGCCCAACGCGGATTGCGCGAGACGAACCCGAGCCGCTGCTGCCAGTCGAGGCGGTCGACTTTGTAGACCACGCCGTCGATGTCGTAATCGAGCGTGGCGCGCTGTGCCTCGATTTCGTGGTGGAACGCGAGCATCGCATCGATCGAGTCGCAGATTTGCATCAGCGGGTTGGTTTTGAAGCCGCGGGCGGCAAACCATTTGACCATGCCGGATTGGGTCTGCGCCGGCATCGCGCTCATCTCCCCCCAGCTATAGGCGAAGAAACCGAGCGGCCGTGCAGCCGTGATCGCTGGATCGAGCTGGCGTAGCGAGCCGGCAGCCGAGTTGCGCGGATTGGCGAAAATCTGCCTGCCGGCCGTCTTCTGCCGCTCGTTCAGCGCCAGAAAGGCGGATTTGGTCATGTAGACCTCGCCCCGCACTTCGCAGACGTCGGGCACGCCTTTGCCGCGCAGCTCATTTGGGATGTCGGCGAGCGTTCTCACGTTCGCGGTCACATCCTCGCCTTCGGTACCGTCGCCCCGGGTCGCGCCGCGCGCCAGACGGCCGCCCTCGTAGCGCAACGTGCAGGACAGGCCGTCGATCTTCGGCTCGGCGGTGAACGCCACCTTCTCGTCTGCCGGCAGACGCAGAAATCGGCGCATCCGCTCCACGAATTCGGCCACCTCGGCGTCGGAAAACGCATTGCCTAGCGACAGCATCGCTACGCTGTGGCGGACCTTGGCGAACTTTTGCGAGGGCTGCGCGCCAACGCGGCGCGAGGGCGAATCCTCCCGCACCAGCTCGGGAAAGCGCGCCTCGATCTCCTCGTTGCGTTGGCGCAGCGCATCGTAGGCCGCGTCCGAAACCGTCGGCGCGTCTTCTTGATAGTAGCGCTTGTCATGGGCGCCGATCTCGGCCGCGAGCCGTTTGAGCTCGGCTTTGGCCTGCGCCTCGGTGAGATCGGCGATAGGGATCGTGCTGCTAGCTTGCGAGCTCATCGTCTGCGTCATTCCGGGGCGCGCCGCATGCGGCGTTCCTACCCCGCAGCCTTGATCAGGCGTTCGGCGGCGGCGCGGGCCTCCGCGGTGATTTCGGCGCCCGCGAGCATACGCGCGATCTCCTCGCGGCGTTTGTCGGCGGCGACCTCGGCCACGCGGGTGGCGACGCGCTTGCCTTTGTCGAGCGCGCCCTTGCTGATGAGATAGTGCCGGTCCGCGCGCGCGGCCACCTGCGGCGCGTGCGTCACCGCGATCACCTGCGCCCGGCGGCCGAGTCGCGCCAGCCGCACGCCGATGGCATCCGCCACCGCGCCGCCGGCGCCGGTGTCCACCTCGTCGAAGATGAGCGTCGACGCCGAGCCGCGGTCGGCCAGCACCACCTTGAGCGCCAACAGGAAGCGCGCGAGCTCGCCGCCGGAAGCGACCTTCATCAGCGGCCCCGGCCGGGTGCCCGGGTTGGTCTGCACCCAGAATTCGATCCGATCGATGCCGTGCGGCCCTCCCTCCTCCGGCGCGCTCACGATCTCGGTCACGAATTTCGCGCGTTCGAGCTTGAGCGGCTTGAGCTCGTCGTTGACGGCGCTGTCGAGGTTTTCGGCCGCCGTCTTGCGCTCGCGCGACAGCGCGGCGGCGGCTTCGCGGTAGTTCGCGTCGGCCGTGCGCGCGGCGGCTTCGAGCGCGGCGAGGCGCTCGGCGCCGGCATCGATGAGGCCCAGGTCGGCGGCGTAGCGGGCGGCAAGCGCATTGAGCCCATCGACCAGGACATTGTATTTGCGAGCCGCCGCCCGTAGCGCAAACAAGCGCTCCTCGATCCGTTCGAGTTCGCCCGGATCGCGGTCGGCCTCCCGCAGCGCCGCCTCGAGATGCCCGCGCGCGTCATCGAGCGCGGTGAGCGCGGCATCGAGCGCCTTCACCGCCGGCTCGATCAGCCCCGGAGCCTGCGCCGTGCGACGCTCGAGCCGTCGCACCGCGGCCGACAGCATCGGCACGGGGGATTGCGCGCCGGCCACCGCCTCGCGGGCATCGCGCAGGTCGCCGGCGACCTTCTCCGCCTGCATCATGACGGCGCGCTTGTCGGCGAGCATGGTTTCTTCCGACGGCTCGGGAGCGAGCCGCTTGAGCTCCTCGACCGCGTGGCGCAGAAAATCCGCCTCGCGCTGCGCCCGCTCGACCTCCGCGCGATGGGCCGCCACCGCGCCCGCGCGGGCGCGCCGCTCATTCCAAAGCCGCTCCACCTCCGCGGCCTTGCCGTCGAGCGCCCCGAAGGCATCGAGCAGGCGGCGGTGCGCCGCCGTATCCACCAGCGCGCGCTCGTCGTGCTGGCCGTGGATCTCGACCAGCGCCGCGCCCAGCGCTTTGAGGGCCTGCGCGCTCAGCGGCTGATCATTGACGAAGGCGCGCGTGCGGCCGTCGGCGAACTGCACGCGCCGCAGAATCAGCTCGTCTTCGGCCGGAATGTCGTTTTCGGCCATGAGCGCGCGCACCGGGTGGTCGGAGGGCAGCTCGAAGGCCGCGGTCACCTGGCCCTGCTCGGCACCCTGGCGCACGAGCGTGACGTCGCCGCGCGCACCGAGCGCAAGGGCGAAGGCATCGAGCAAGATGGACTTGCCGGCGCCGGTCTCCCCCGTGAGCACGGACAGGCCGGACGCGAAGTCGATATCAAGCCGATCAATGAGGACGATGTCGCGAATCGAGAGCCGGGCCAGCATGACGACTGTCCTTGCCTTTCGCTTGGCGGCGGACGCGGAGGTTTACCCGATACCCCGTCGCAGCCCGCCCCCAAACGGGCGGCGGACCATGCATTCGAGGCGATGAATGCTTACCGCAGTGGAACTCGGGCTCGGCCCGAGCGACGCGCTGCAAGCGCCGCAAGTTGGGTGGAGGCGACTTGCAGTGTCAAGCCCGGACACGACGATGTGGGAAAGCGATTTCGGCGCGATGATCTAGAATTTGCCCGAGGCCAATTTCGCGAACGCCTGGCTGATCCAGTGGCCCTTGTTCTCGTTGGGCTCAACGCCCCTCGATTGCATCAAGGCATAGGCGTCCTTGTACCAGCGGCTTTCGGGGAAGTTGTGGCCGAGCACCGCGGCCGAAGTCTGCGCCTCCTCCACGATACCGAGCGCCATATAGACCTCGGTGAGCCGCAGCAGAGCTTCCTCGACGTGGCGCGTCCTCTGGTAGCGCGTCACCACCACCTTGAAGCGATTGATGGCGCCTACGTAGTTGTGCGTGTTTTGCAGTTGACGCCCAATATCCATTTCCTTGCCCGCCAACTGGTCGCGCGCGGCCTCGATCTTGCGCTTGGCGGCGACGGCATATTCGGAATTGGGATATTTGCGGACGACCTCTTCGAGGGCTTGGACCGCCTTATCGGTCCGATCCTGGTCGCGCGAGATTTCGGGCATCTGATCGAAATAGGACGAGCCGATGAGGAACTGCGCGTAGGCGGCATCGGGGCTTCCCGGATGCAGCGTGACGTAGCGGCGGGACGTATTGATGCAGTCGTCATAGGCGTTGGCCTGGTAATAGGCGAAGGCCGACATGATCAGCGCCTTGCGCGCCCATTCCGAATAGGGGTGTTGGCGGTCGACCTCTTCGAACTTCTTGGCCGCGGCCTTGGCATCCTTCTTGGTGTTCAGAAGGTAGAGGCCCTCGTTGTAGAGCTTGTCGGCCGGCTCGTCGGGAGCGACGGTGTCCTTGTCGAACAGGCTGCAGGCGCCGAGCGCGAGCGCCACCAGCGCAAGGGCCAAAAACCGCGCCGCTGCACGCGCGCAGCTTTCAACGCCGATGGTGACTGAACGCCCAGCCATGGATCGGATGAATCCCGTCCCCGACGCGAGGTTCAACCGGTTTCCCCCTATCGCCCCGTCGCCGCCCATAATCCCCGTTCGCCCAAGCAAATAGGCCGCCATTCCGCCCGGAATGTGGCAGACGGAGCCCCTTCCAAAGGCTTGCGTTCTAGGACATTTCCGGCCCGAAGGCCGGCGCCAGGCGGGAGGCCATTTCGGCATGGCCGGGTATGGGCCGCGGCATCTCGCCTTCGACCCAGGTCCAGGCGCTTGTATCCGACATCAGGGCACAGACCAGCGCATGGTTGAGCTTGTGGCCGCCACGCACTGAGCGGTAAGTGCCGAGCAAGGGCCCGCCCGCCAGCGCCAGATCACCGACCGCGTCCAATACTTTGTGGCGAACGAACTCGTCGGGGAAACGCATGCCCTCCGGGTTGAGAATGCGGTTGTCGCTGACGACGAGCGTGTTCTCGAGCGAGGCGCCGAGCGCGTAGCCCGCGTTCCACAACGAGGCCACATCGCGCATGAAGCCGAAGGTGCGCGCGCGCGCGATGTCGCGGCGGAACGTTTCGGGCTTCACGTCGATCGCCAACGCTTGACGCCCGATGAGCGCGTGCTCGAACTCGATCTCCGCCTCGACGCGGAAGCAGCGGGGATTGGGCCGTATCTCTCCGAACGCATCTCCCTTGGTCACCCGCACCGGCTTGAGGACCCTGATATGACGCCGGGGCTGATCGAGCGTCTCGAGACCCACCGCGTCGATCGCCGCGACAAACGGGGCCGCGCTGCCGTCCATGATCGGCGCTTCGGGACCATCGATTTCGACGACAGCGTTGTCGACGCCGAGGCCGGAGAGCGCGGCCAATACGTGCTCGGCGGTGGATACCAGCGGCCCGGAGGCGTCGCCGAGCACGGTGGCGAATTCGGTGGCGGTGACCGCGCTCATGTCGGCCGGGATCTCACGCTCCTGCCACCCTTCGACATGCGTGCGGATGAAGCGCAACCCCGTGTCGGCGTCGGCCGGATGCAACGTCAGCGTGACCGGTAAACCGGAATGGATGCCGACCCCACACAACGCGGTGTGATCGCGAAGCGTCGTCTGCTTGGCGACTTTCATAGTCCCGTCCCAGCCACTCCCGCCGCCGCGCGCGTCAAACGGGACGCAGCGGACTCAATTAGACGGGCGACGTCGGTCGCATTCCTGCCATCGGTAAGGCTGTACGAAACCCGCGGGCAAGGATTCCGGCCGCGTTTGTCCCCCGACAAAAACCCCTTTGACGGTGGAAGCTTAACGGTGGTCGCGCGGAAGGCCAACTCACGCTTTTTTACCAACTGTTACCACCAGGCGGCCGCAATCGCGCCAGCCCATGCTCGCAGGTCGCGCACGCGCGGTCCGCTGCCGCTTCCTTGGGCAGCGTGAACCAATCCGCGGCACCCGCTGCCGTGGGCGTCGTGTTGGGGAATTGGAGAATTAGTCTTTGAATTCAAATATGTGAACGAATCGGTACCCGCCCCCGGCAGTCCCGGCGGTTTCGCGCCGGGCTGCCTGAGGGTGCGGGGTCAGTTGGCCTGCCGACGCAAGAACGCCGGGATGTCGAGCTGATCTTCCTCGACGGGCTTCTGCATGGCCGCCTGCATGGGCGCCTGCATGGGCGCCGGCCGAGCCAGGGGATCAACCCCCTGGTGCGGCGGGCGCTTGGCGTATTCCGACACCGGCTCGGCGCTGCGCGGCATCGCAGCCGCCGGCATGGGCGGCCGAGGCGGTGGGGGAGCGCGGTCGATCGGCCGGTCGATGGGCCGATCGGCGGGTCGTGGGGCCGGGGCCGGCATCGGGGGGCGAACCGGCCGAACACTCGGCGCGATTCTTTCCGGCTCCTCTTGATCGTCGCGGCGACCGAGCCCGACGGCAGCAAGTCGCCGCAGCAGGCTCACCTTGCGCTTCTCCGGATGGTCGACATCCGCCTCACCGCGTTTGGCCCGCAGTTCGGCCTGCCCCGGACGCGGCAATTCGTCGATGCCCGGCATGCGGCGCGGCCGATTGACCGTGCGCTCGGGCGCCGGCGGGATGAAGGCGCGCGGAGTGGGCGGCGGTTCGACGGGCGGCGCCATCTGTTCCGGGAACAGCGACGGTTTCGGCGGGATCGGCCGGATGGTCACGTCCTCGATCATGGGCAGGACCGCGGCTGCGACCGCCGCCTTGGCGGCGGCTTCGATCGCCTCGGGGGTCTGTGGCGACGGCACGGTCGGGGTTGCGAGCGGGAGAGCGCGCGTCTCGATGCGCTCGGCGACGCGTTGCTGCCCGTCGGCGCGCAGTTGATCGGCGCGCAGCTTCTGCGTGAGTTCTGCAATCCGCGCTTCCGGCTCGGTCGCCGGCCGCTGCAAGCCGGCATGGTCGATGCCGGTGGCCACGACCGAGACGCGGATGATGCCTTCCAGACTCTCGTCGAAGGTCGCTCCCACGATGATGTTGGCGTCTTGATCCACCTCTTCGCGGATGCGGGTCGCCGCCTCGTCGACCTCGTAAAGCGTGAGGTCCTTGCCGCCGGTGATCGAGATCAGCAGGCCCCTCGCCCCCTTCATCGAGGCATCGTCGATCAGCGGATTGGAGATGGCCGCCTCGGCGGCGGAGAGCGCGCGCTTCTCGCCTGACGCCTCGCCGGTGCCCATCATCGCCTTGCCCATTTCCCGCATGACGGCGCGAACGTCGGCAAAGTCGAGATTGATCAGGCCCTCTTTCACCATCAGATCGGTGATGCAGGCGACCCCCGAATAGAGCACCTGGTCGGCCATGGCGAAGGCGTCGGCAAAGGTCGTCTTCTCGTTCGCCACGCGGAACAGGTTCTGGTTCGGGATGATGAGCAGCGTATCGACGACCTTATGCAGCTCGACGATGCCTTGTTCGGCCACGCGCATCCTGCGCATGCCTTCGAAGTGGAACGGCTTGGTGATCACGCCGACGGTGAGGATGCCGGCCTCTTTCGCGCAACGCGCCACCACCGGTGCCGCGCCGGTGCCGGTGCCGCCGCCCATGCCGGCGGTCACGAACACCATGTGGGCGCCCTGGAGATGATCGCGGATCTCGTCGATCGCTTCCTCGGCCGCTGCCCGCCCGACCTCCGGCTGGGAGCCGGCGCCGAGTCCTTCGGTGACGGCCACGCCCATCTGGATGATGCGCTCCGCCTTGGACATCGTCAGCGCCTGGGCGTCGGTGTTGGCGACCACGAAGTCGACCCCCTGCAGCCCGCTCGCGATCATGTTGTTGACGGCGTTGCCGCCGGCACCGCCGGTCCCGAACACGGTGATCCGCGGCTTGAGCTCACGGACGTCGGGAATCTTCAGATTGATGCTCATGTTTGCCTCTTCATAGCGGACGTCACCGCCGCCGGGTCGGGCCGGTCCGCCGCCGGCCGATGGGAATGTGCGATCGAGTCATCAGAAGCTCTCGCGAAGCCATCGTCCGACCCGTGCGATATAGCCGCCCCCTGTTGCCGAGTGCCGCGTTCGCCGCGGTTCGAAATGCTCAAGATGCGCCGCCTGCGGATAGACCAGCAGCCCCGTCGCGACGGCAAATGCAGGCCCCTTCGCTTCCTCCGGCAGTCCGGCAATGCCGAGCGGCCGCCCGATCCGCACCGGGCGACGCAGAACTTGCGCGGCGAGCTCGGCCACGCCGGTGAGCTGGCTCGCCCCGCCGGTGAGCACCACGCGTCCACGCGGCTCGGCCGCAAACGGCGACGCCGCGAGGCGATCGCGCACCATTTCCAGTATTTCCTCGACCCGCGGCTTGATGATGCGGGCGAGGCTTGCACGCGAAACGAAGTGCGGCGCCTCGCTTTCATCGTTGTCGACCGGAGGCACCGCGATCATGTCGCGTTCGTCCGAAGCGCCCGTGAGCACGCTGCCGTAGAGCGTTTTGATGCGCTCGGCGTCGGCGACGCGGGCATTGAGACCGCGGGCGAGATCCATGGTTACGTGCCGGCCGCCGAGCGCGAAGCCGTCGGCATGCACGAAGCGGCCGCCGGTAAAGACCGCGATGGTCGTCGTGCCGGCACCCATGTCGATCACGGCGGCGCCGAGTTCGGCTTCGTCGTCGGCGAGCGCGGAGAGCCCAGCCACATAGGGGCTCGTCACCATCGCCTCGACGGCGAGATGGCAGCGCTCGACCGCGAGCATGAGATTGCGCGCAGCCGAGGCGTCCACGGTCACGACGTGCATGTCGATGCCGAATTCGCGCGCGAGCATGCCGCGCGGGTCGTGAACGCCGCGGGCGTGGTCGAGCACGTAGCCGATCGGAAGCGAGTGCAGCACCGCGCGTCCGGCGCGCGCGGAATGGCGGCTTCCGGCGGTGAGCACGCGGGCAATGTCGCGCTCGCCGATGGCCGAGCCTGCGACCTCGATCGACGCGGAGATGAGCTCGCTCGTCGGGCGACCGGCGGAGACCGAGATGATGACCGCGTCGAGCTGCATTTTTGCCGTGCGCTCGGCGAGATCGGCGCATTGCCGCACCGCGGCTTCCGCCTCGGCAAGATCGATCACCGTGCCGGCCTTCATGCCGCGGGCGAGCGTGTGGCCGAACCCGACGACATCGACGGAGTGGCTGCGCAGCCGCAGCGAGTCCTCGGGCGGACTCGGCCTCAGCCGCCCGATCAGGCAGGCGATCTTGCTGGTGCCGACGTCGAGCGCGGCAACCAGCACCGAGCGGTTGGGCGGCAGCGGCTTCATCTTCGGGGTTAGGCCGAACTGGAGGGCGCTCATGCGTTGCCCCCCTTCTTTTTCTGCTTGTCCTTGAGCGCGTCGATGCGCGCCTGCGCGGCCGCCTCCGAGAGCCGCACGGTCACGCGGTCGGACAGCCTGAGATCGATCGCGACGATGTCCCGGGTGATCAGATTCTTTTCGTTGTCGAGTGCAACCAGCCGCTCGAGGGCGGGCGCCAGGTCGGATTCGGGCAGCCGCACGTCGATGCCGTTCTTGAGCCGCAGATTCCAGCGTCGTTCGCCCACCAGCACCGACGCGCGGACGAAGTCGCGCATGGTGGGATAGCGATCGAGCAGAGCGAGGAACTCCTTTGCTTTGGTCTGCGCCCCCTGACC
>Ga0306924_10002995_pt1 | contig 16131 bp, 20 predicted proteins | sample sta12Can44000111_FD_203756 | JGI IMG/M metagenome (GOLD analysis project Ga0306924, IMG submission 203756) | Lab enrichment of tropical soil microbial communities from Luquillo Experimental Forest, Puerto Rico - statanox.12C.anox.44.000.111 (v2)... | ecosystem: Environmental > Terrestrial >... | reverse complement strand
CAAAGGCTATTGCACGCTTTACGGCCAGCTTTCCTCTGTCAAACGCATCGCGCTCACGCTCGGGTTGCCGCTGCACTACGACCGCAAGATCGACATCGTGCAGCGCTATCACGCGCGCATGCAGGACCTGCGGCCGCTGCCGCCGCGCTATGTTAACGACGGTCCGATTTTCGAAAATGTCATCGAAGGCGACGCGGTCGACGTTTTGAAATTTCCGGTGCCGCGGCACCACGAACGTGACAAAGCGCGCTTCATCGGTACCGCCGACTGCGTCGTCACCAAGGACCCCGACAGCGGCTGGTACAATCTCGGCGCTTATCGCAGCCAGGTCTATGACGGCAAAACGGTGGGTTGCCAGATCACCGAAGGCAAGCACGGCCGCATTCACCGCGACAAATATTTTGCTCGCGGCGAACCGATGAAGGTCGTGATCCTGTGCGGCCAGGACCCGTTGTTGTTCATGCTAGCGTCTAGTCCGTTACCGGAAGTCAGCGAATACGACATTGCGGGAGGACTTCGCGACGAGCCGATCGATGTGGTGCGCGGGCCTTATACCGGCTTTCCGATCCCAGCCGATTGCGAGATTGCGATCGAGGGCGAGATTGTTCCGGGGGAGACCAAGCCGGAAGGCCCGTTCGGCGAATGGATGGGCTATTACTCCGACGATACCCAGGAGCGGCCGTTCGTACGGGTAAAGACAATCCTTCACCGTAACGATCCGATTCTGACCTGCGCGCCGCAGCACAAACCGGTTGACGAGACGGTAGCAGGCCGATCGCTACCACCCGCTACCATCCGTTGGACACGCAAGTTGCGCCCATTCTGTCGAGCTTTTTCGCTTGCCAAACTCTCGCGTACATCCGATATCATCCGGTGAGCTACGCCGGCCAATCCGGGGATAGGGCCGGACCGGACATCCGAGAGGGCAAAACAGATGCTGACGATGAAGGCGGTCGAGCGCACCAAGAAACCGGGCCGATATCGGTGCGGGCTCGTCAAAGGGCTATTACTGCAGGTCACGGCCAGCGGCGCCAAAAGCTGGGTGCTGCGCTACGAACTTAATGGCCGCGAGCGCTGGCTCGGGCTTGGCAGTGTTGCCGACTTCGGTCTGAAAGATGCTCGGGATCGCGCACGATCCGCCCGACAGTTGCTCGCCGACAAGATCGACCCTGTCGAAGAGAAGCAGGCTACCCAAGCCGCCGCCAAACTCGCCGCGGCGCGCAAGCTGACTTTCCGCGAAGCCGCCGAGCGCTACTTCGACCAGAATGCCGAGCGCTGGCGCAATGCCAGCCACCGCGAACAGTTTCTCGGCACGCTCAAGGCTCACGTCTTCCCCATGCTCGGCGCTGTGGACGTGGCCAGCATCGACACGCCGGACATTCTGCGCGCGCTGGAGCCGATTTGGAAAACCAAGAGCATTACCGCCGACCGTACCCGCGGCCGCATCGAGCAGGTTCTCGACTGGGCCGTGGTGCGCGGCCATCGGCCGGCCGGATCTAATCCGGCGCGGTGGAAGGGCCACCTCGATCAGGTCCTGCCGCCGCCGCGGCAGCTAGCGCCGATCGTCCACCACAATGCGATGTCCTACCGCGACGTCCCGGCCTTCATGGCCGCTTTGCGCAAGCACGACACCGTTCCGGCTCGCGCACTGGAGTTTCTGATCCACACCGCGGCGCGTTCCAACGAGGTGTTGGGCGCGAAGTGGGGCGAGATCGATTTTGTCGGCAAAATCTGGACGGTGCCGGCCGAGCGCATGAAGGGCAAGCGCGAGCACCGCGTTCCGCTGAGCGCCGCCATGATCGAGCTTTTGCGCAACCTGCCCCGTGACGGCAGCGATCAGGTCTTCATCGGTAAGCGCGCCGGAGCGCCGATCCACCGCATGGCGCTGACGTGGCTGATGCAGCTGCTCGGCCAGGCCGGCAAGGCCACGACCCACGGCTTTCGCTCGAGCTTCCGCGACTGGGCCGGAGAGGCGACGGCGTTTCCGCACGATGTCTGTGAAGCGGCTCTCGCGCATGTCCGTGGCGACAAGAGTGTTCAGGCTTATGCGCGCGGCGATCTGTTCAAGCGCCGCCAGCTGATGATGGAGCAGTGGTCGAAGTTCTGCACGAGCCCGCCCGCAAAAGCGGCGGCGGCCGACAATGTCGTGACGATGCGTGCATGATGAATTCGGACCGGCACGGCGCTCCACACGCCGCGCCGGCCCTAACCAACGCCAAAGAGGCAGCTATGGCGAAGGTCCGTAAGTCTATAACCGTACCCGTACTGGCGAAGGTCTTTGAGTCTATACCCGCGCCTGAACCGTGCTCGGCCAAGCCTGTTACGATCGTTGAAGGGCGGGATTTTTTCGTCGTGCCGTCTAATCGAACGCGGCACGGGCCGCGCATGGTGTGGGGCAAGCGTCAATTTGTGCGGGGCGCGCTCATCGCGATCGGCATACCGTCGCCCAAGAACACGACGCATGCGACGGTCTCCAAGCTGTGGCGGAAGGTCAAAAAGCTGCTCGCGGAGGACTCTGATTTTGTGGCGGCCGAACTCGGCTCTGTTTCGCGTCGGACTGTCGCCAATGAGTTGAAGAAATTGCAGCGCATTTCCTAAAAGTTACTTTTTCCAACAATATTCCAAATCCGACGGCTCCAACGCTAGCGCCTATGTAAAAGTCTAATAGGCTTCGAGAACGTGCGCGAAGGCGCGGTGCCTCTCGGAGTCTCAAGCTATGTCCGGCATTTCACGACGGAAGTGTGCCGCGGCCAAGCTCGGCGTTGGTCTCACTAAATTCGGCGAGGATTTCGTTGATCGCGGCGACGGGGAGGAGCGCCCTGTTCCTGGGACCGACGGCAAGGTGAAGCGCCTACGCCCCGTCCCGTTGGGCGAGCGCGCTATAGGCTTTCTCGATGATGAGATTGATAAGCTGATCGAAGGCTTGCGCGCGCTTCGCGATGCAACGCCGCGCGCGCCGCGGCAGCCGGCTGTCCCGGCTGATTTCCACCCGTCCCGTCATCGCAAAGGAAAGCAAAGCGGCAGGCTGCTTTCGCCTGCCGCTCGCTGAGTTCTGTCTGTTCTGAAGCTGCGCGGCGGCGGCTAACCCGCCGAACAGCAAAGGTTTGGTTCTGATGCGCCGCTATATAGGCTCGAAATTTCCCCTCAAGCAAGCGCTTTTGACCGTATCGGCCGTGCCTGTCGTGGAAGGCGCGGTCGCAGCGCTTGTTAATGCCGCTATCGGAGCCACCGAGCTGCACAAGGATGAGGTGCGCATGAAGTGATTCCGCGGCGGCGAGCGCCGCGGAACGTTTCGGGTTGGGCGCGGTGGCCGGCCCCTCGAGACGCACCGGCTCCGAGGACAAGCTCGGAGCCGGGTAACCAATAGGCCAAACGAGGTATTCGCGATGGTTTACGCGAACGGAGGCGGGTCCGTAAAGCCCGTTGTCGTGCGGGGCGTTTCGATGGCGCACTGCACGACGCTGTCGAAGTCGCAGCGTGCGGCGATCGCAGCCAACGTCCCAGACCGAGTTGTCGAAGGAGTTTCGAGTGTCCGTGCCGCTCATCGAAAGAGGCACGGCGCTTGTCGCCTTCGGCGCGCCAGATGGTGCTCAGCGGCAAGGTCGAGCTTAGCCACTATGCCAAGCCGCTGCGCGACGACGTAGGGGCGCTGCGCGCACTCATCAAGCGTCTTGGTGTCGATCGCACGGTCGACGTCGCCGCTGCGATGGAGGCGGCCGAGTAACTCCAACAAAAAAGAAACGACGGCGGCCGCCGGACGCGCCAATGCTCCAGGCGGTCGCCACCAAACAAAGAGGTACCGATCATGCGCAAGAAAAAGATTATTCCCGCTCCCGTTCGAACCGATATTCCCGATCCAAGCAGAATGTCCGGACTCTCTGTCTATGACGGGCAGACTTATCTCGGCTGCGTCATCGAGAGTTGGGACGTTCATTACGCCTTCGGCCCTGACGACGCGCTAGTCGGCGAATTCAGCAGCGAGACCGCAGCGGTCAATTCGCTTCCCGGCGTCAAGACATCGGTGGCGGACTGATGCGCCGCTATCCCAGCAACAGCAGAATTCACGGGCTCGCCGAGCTTGCCTTGGCGACTACGAACAATGACGCCGCGCGCGCGGCGGGTCTTTTGTGCGAGTGGTCCGGCCTGTCCTTTGAGTTTTCGTTCGAGGTGGTCGAGGCAATCGCCGCGGCACAGAAGCCCGACGAGGCCACGCCATGAAAATTCTCGGGGTCGATCCCGGCATCCGCGGCGGGCTCGCCATCGTGCTGGTGAATTCCGGCAATGGCGGCGCGCAGCTGCTCGACGCCATCGATATTCCGATTGTCGGGACCGCCGCGAAGGAGCGCGTCGACGCAATTGCGCTCCGCCAGTGGGTGCTCGGACATCAGCCTGACCATTGTTTGATCGAGCGCGCCCAGGCGATGCCGAAGCAAGGTGCGAGTTCCGGCTTCAAGTATGGCCGCGCCGTGGGCGCGATCGAAGCGGTCGTTGCTGGCTGCGAAATCCCGCTCAGCATCGTCGAACCGAGTGCCTGGAAAAAATTTCACGCGCTCCGCGGCGGCGACAAGGAGACCAGCCGACAGCGCGCGCTGCAGCTGTTCCCCGCGGCGCATGCGCTCCTGGCCAGAAAGATGGATCACGGCCGCGTGGAGTCCGCGCTCATGGCGGTCTATGGCGCGCGCATTTTGGGGGCGACGCCATGAGCCAGCGCAATTCAGGATATGCGCGACAGGCGGGTGAGCATTATTCGACGCCGGCATGGCCGGTGCAGGCCCTGGCACCGTTCCTATACACGCACGGCGCGCGCCACGTCTGGGAGCCGGCCGCCGGAGATGGTGCCATGGTGCGTGCGCTCTGTGCGGAAGGATTCCTCGCCACCGGTACGACCGCGAATTTTCTGGCCACGTATAAGGCACCGCACGACGTCGATGCGATTGTCACCAACCCGCCGTTCGGGTCCGGCGGCCGGCTGGCGGTGCGTTTCATCGAGCGCGCCATCACGTTAGCGCCGATCGTCGCCATGCTGTTGCGCGTCGACTTCGACAGCGGTCGCACCCGTGTGCACCTATTCCGCGATCATCCGCATTTTGCGCAAAAGATCGTGCTGCTCCGCCGCATTGTCTGGTTCGAGCGTGAGGGCGGCGCGGAGCCCAGCGAAAATCATGCGTGGTTTATCTGGGACAAGCGACACCACGGACCGCCGACCATCGCCTACGCCGGTAAGGGCGAACTGAAATCCCCATTCGATGAAACCTTGCGCGGCTTTATGGACGCGCAGCAACGAATTCTGTCCGCATCCGCGGCAGATATCGCGCCGGGCGATAGCACGCCGGCAGAGGGGTCCTGAAAGGAGGGCCCGGGTCATGGTTACGAGTAAAACAGCTCAAGTGCAAAAAGCGTCGACTGGTCAAAGCGAAACGCAGGCGAAGCCGCCACAACAGCAGAACGTGCTGACTGTGAAGGCGCCGCAGCGGCCGCCGGCAACGGTCGACGAGGCGATGGATCGCCACCTCGCCGAATGGGGCGGCGCCGGCGGGCGCATCATCGCCTTCAATGGCAGCACCGGCATTCACCGCACCATCGATGATGACGTGGAAGTGCCGGGTGGGTCGAAGTTCGTGGCGTTGCTGCATCTGACGCAGAAGGGCTTCATCCAGTTCCACGGTGACGGTACTCCGCCCGATGTGCGCATGGCGCGCATCGACGAGAATGCCGACATCGAGCGCGAGGATCTGGGCGACCTCGATCAGTCGAAATGGCCGATTGGCATGAACGGCGAGCGCGAAGATCCTTGGAAGCCGCAATTCGTCATTCCGATGCAGCGCCACGACGCCGGCGGTGAATTGTTCATCTATGTCGCCAGGGGTGTCGTGGCGATGAACAGCGTCGGTGACCTGTTAGGTCGCTGGCGGCATCACCCGAAGCGGAAAGCCGGCTTCATCCCGGTGGTCCGCGTCGAGAACGGCACCTACTTCAGCAAGAGGTTTAACGGCCGCAAGCCGAAGCCGATTTTGGCGATCGACGGTTGGGTCACGCTGACCGGCGAGCCGGCGCCGGAATTGCCGAAGCCGACTTTGGCTGAAGAACTCAATGACAAGATTGGTTTCTAACTCAACTTGGCGGTGCCGGGGGACACCGCCGTTTGTTCATTTTCAGTGAATTGAGTGAATTTGGAGAACGTCATGGAACTTCCGAGCTGGGACATGGGCCCGCCATCGGCTCCGCCCGACGTCGTCGATTTGATGGTGCAGTGGTTCTTGCGAAACTTCGAAGACCCGGTCCAGAACCTGCCCTGGGACGAGGGCGAATATGTCTTTATTTGGGGCGGTCCGTTCTACGCCCGCGAAGAGCTCGAAGATGTCTTCGGTGCTGTGGTTACACCGCAAGCTCTCGAGCAAGCCGTCGATAGGATCGAAGAGGACGGCGGCCCGCAATGGGCACCAAGCAACAATCGCATGCGGCCGGAATGATGGAGCGTCCGCTCGATGTTGTGGTGCGCACCAACAGAGTTGCCCGATCTGCGGCGCGTCGGCACCGTCTCGATCGATACCGAGACCAAAGACGATCGCCTGCGCGCCGATATGGGGTCCGGCTGGCCATTCGCCGCCGGGCACGTCTGCGGCGTCTCCGTCGCCTATCATGAAGGCGGTGAAATCCGCGGCCATTATTTCCCGCTGCGTCATCCTGACAGCGACAATTTCGATCCGGCGCAGGTCTATCAGTGGCTGCGCGATCTGATCGCGTCCGGCGTCCGCTTCGTCACCCAACATGGAATCTATGATTGGGGCTGGTTGACCCGCGAGGCGGGAATCCAAATGCCGCAGGCCGAGCGGCTCGAGGAGATCGGCGCGCTGGCGACGATCGTCGACGAGAACCGGAAACGCTATAGCCTCGATGATTTGTGCAAGTGGCGCGGGCTCCCCGGCAAGGACGATTCCGCACTGAAGGAGGGCGCCGCCTTTTTAAAGCTGCCAAAGCGCGCCAAGCCGGCGGCGCACATCTGGCAGATGCCGGCGCGCTTCGTTGGCTCCTATGCCGAGCAGGACGCGGTCAGCACGCTGCTGTTGTTCGAGAGCCTCGAGCCGGTGCTCGATCGCGAGGGGACCCGCGCCGCTTATCGGCTCGAATGTGATCTGTTGCCGATGGTCCTCCAGATGCGCCGGCGTGGCATTCGTATTGACGTCGCCGCTGGCGAGCGTGCCCGGGATGAACTGCTACAGAAGCGTGACGCCGTCTTCGCCGATTTGTCCGAGAAGCTCGGCGTCAATGTCGGCATGGCTGAGATCGGCCGCAACAAGTGGCTGGCGGAAACCTTCGACCAGCAGGACATCAAGTATCCGCGAACGGCGAAGGGCAATCCGAGCTTTACCGCTGGCAACACCGGCTGGATGCCACGACACGAGCACTGGCTGCCGCGGCTGATCGTCCGCGCCGACAAGCTCAACAATGCCGCCGTGAATTTCCTGCAGCACTACATTCTCGACCACGTCGTCAATGGCCGCATTCACGCCGAGATTCACCCGCACCGCTCCGACGAAGGCGGCACCCGCAGCCTGCGCTTCTCATACTCGAAGCCACCGCTGCAGCTGATGTCGGCGCACGACGAGGAAATTGCACCGCTGATCCGCGGCGTGTTCCTCCCCGAGGAGGGCGAGGTTTGGGCCAAGCCCGACATCTCACAGCAGGAATTTCGCTTCATCGTGCACTATGCCGAGCAGTTGCAGCTGCCGCGCGCCAAAGAGGCCGGCGATCGCTATCGCGAGAACCCCGACACCGATTTTCACGCCCTGGTCTCCGAGTGGACTGGAATCGTGCGGCAGCAAGCCAAGAACACGAATTTTGCGAAAGCGTTTGGCGCCGGCGTGCGCAAGTTCGCCGCCATGATCGGCAAGTCCGAGAGCGAGGCGCAGGAAATATATTCACGCTACGATTGCGAGCTGCCGTTTGTCTCGGCGCTGGCAAGATATTGCGAGCAGCAGGCAAAGCGCTTCGGCCATATTGAGCTCTATGACGGCGCACGAAGGCACTGGAATGCGTGGGTCGCCCGGGCGGATTGGGGGAAGGGCGCCGGACCGTGCTCACGCGAGGAGGCGGAGCGCCGCCTCGCCGACCCAGATCATCCCTGGTATCGCCGCGGGCCGCTATATCGGGCTGATACTCACAAGGCGCTCAATGCCCTGATCCAGGGCTCGGCGGCACGGCATACGAAGCTCTGGATGCGTGCCTGCTGGCGCGAAGGCATAGTCCCGCTCTTACAGATGCACGACAGCCTCGACTGCTCGGTGAGCTCACCGGAGCAGGCCGAGCGCGTGGCGCAATTGGCGGGCGAGGTGGTGTCGCTGACGGTGCCGATCCGGGTCGATCTCGGATTCGGCCACAACTGGGCCGACGCCAAGCACACCTGGGCGGAGCTCCACGGACAGACGCCGGCGGATACGCCGTCGATTGTGCCGAAGCATCGGATCACGCAGACAGAGTTCGATGAAATCAACGCCGGCTTGGTCCGCGAAGGGATTGCGCCGCTCACCATGTCTCCGTCTCCGGCGTCGACCGCGCCGGGAAACGGCGAAACGCCACCTTGGGAAGAATCCGCGGCTGAATCCGCGGTCGAATCCGTGGTCGAAGTCACATTGCCGCCCGGACCACCGGACACGCCACAGGGCAATGGCCACGACGCCGACGAGCCGGTCGCAGGCAAGATCCTCTGCCCGTTCCACGACGATCATTCGCCGAGCCTGCACATTTATCCGGGCGTCGAAGACCCCCACTACCATTGCTTCGCCTGCGGCGCGCACGGGCATCTCAACGAGATCAATGAGCTCGGAATCGACTGGCAGGCAGCGCTCAAGGCGCCGACCGGCGCCGCGCCAATCGACGAGGACCAGAATGCGCGCAATCTCGAGCGCGCCCTTGAGCTTTGGAACGAGGCCGAATCGATTTACGGCACCGTGGCCGAGCGCTACCTCGCTGAGACGCGCGGAATCGATGTCAATTCGTTGCCGGACAACATCAGCGAGGCGCTGCGCTTTCATTCGCGCTGCTGGCTCGACGGCAAATATCCGCCGGCCCTGATCGCGTTGTTTCGCGATATCGAGACCGGTGAGCGGGCCGGAATTCATCGCACGTGGCTCACCGCTGATGCGCAGAAAATCGACCGGCGCATGTTTGGCCGCTGGCCGCGGCCGCGCGCGATAAAATTATGGCCGGCCGACAATCGACTGGTCGTCGGCGAGGGCATCGAGACGGTGCTCGCCGCGGCAACGCAGCTCGGCATGCGCCCGGCCTGGGCCCTGAGCTCGAAGATCTACCTGCAGAAGCTGCCGGTCATTTCCGGCGTCGACGAGCTCACTATTCTGGTCGACCACGATTCCGACGGCGCGGCCGCGGCGATCGCCTGCGACCAGACATGGCGAGACGCCGGACGCCGCGTGCGCCTACTACGCACCAAGGACCCCGGGCTCAATGACTTCAACGACCTGATCCTGAAGACGCCGCGCGCGGAATGGGGTTCCGGCTTCGACGAGGTCGAAAACGCTGCGCACGCGCCGCAACCGGCCGCGGCCGGCACCAATGGCGGCACCCCTCCTCCCAGAGCCGGCGGAGAGGTGATCGAACCCGTCGACTTATGGGGGCAGTTCGATCCGCCGGCTTTGCCGGTCGGGTTACTGCCGGAGGTCGTCGAGCGCTTTGCCCTTGAGGATGCGGATCTCACCGGCGCCGATCCGAGCGGCATCGCCATGGCGGCGTTGACGGTCTGCGCGGCGGCGCTGTCCGACTACACCATGATGCAGGTCAAGAAGCACGATGCGCATTGGCTGGAATCCGCGCGGCTATGGGTCGGACTGATCGGCAATCCGAGCACCAAGAAGACGCCGATCATTCAGCGCACGGCAAAGCCGTTGAAGCGGCTCGATGCCGAGTTGTGGCGCGCATACGTCGCCGCTCGCGAGGAATATGAAGAGCTCTCCAAAGAGGAGCGCAAAGACGCTGAGCGCCCGAAGCAGCACCGGCTGCGCCTCGAGGACACCACCATCGAGGCGGCGCAGGAGGTTCTGAAAGATAGCCCCGACGGCGTGCTGTGTATTCAGGACGAGCTCGCCGGCTGGTTCGGAGCCATGGACAAATATTCCGGCCGCGGCGCCGCAAAGGACCGGAGCTTTTGGCTGCAGTCCTTTCACGGCGGACCCTATGCGTTGAACCGCGTCGCGCGCGGCGCCGCCATGATTGAGAATCTGTCGGTGTCGCTGTTGGGCGGCATTCAACCCGAACCAATCCGCAAGATCGCCGACGACACGGTCGATGATGGATTGTTGCAGCGCCTGATCCCAATCGTGCTCCGCCGCGCCAGCGCTGGAAAGGACTTGCCAACTGGACAGGCCGCTCAACGTTACGATCATTTGATCGAGCACCTGCACCGGCGCAAGCGTCCGCTAGCACCTCTGCGGTTCGACGATGCCGCGCTCGCGATTCGTGAGGGACTCGAGCGCAGGCACCTCGACCTCATGGCTTGCGAGATCGTCAATCGGAAATTGGCGGCCCACATCGGCAAATATGATGGCCTGTTCGCGCGTTTGTGCTTGCTCTGGCATTGCGTCGAAGACAACGACGGCTTGATCATCGCCGAGCACACTGCGCGTCGCGTCGCCGATTTCATGCATCGCTTCCTGCTGCCACACGCCGTCGCTTTCTATGCTGGCATGCTTGAGCTCTCGGACGATCACGACCGGCTGGCCAAGGTCGCCGGCTACGTTCTGGCGCGAAAATTGACGCGCATCACCAATCGGGACGTGCAGCGCGGCAACAATGCCATGCGCGGCTTGGAACGCCAGGAGATTGAGAACCTGTTCGATCAACTTGAGGCGCTCGGCTGGCTGACACGCACGCCCAGTCCGCTCTGGTCAAAGCCCCTGCATTGGCAAGTGAATCCCGAGGTCCATCGCCGATTTGCCGAGCGCGCGGTGCGGGAAGCCGCCGAACGGGCGAAGGAGCACGAAATGCTCCAAGAGATGTTCAGAGGGGTGATCTATGACACACTTTCCGCTCGCGCAGACGGGTGATCCAATGAGGGTAAAAGCATGGGCTGCTCTTGTGCCATTGTAGGTGCCTTCGCTGATCGGATGACGAGTTAGTGTTATCCGGTGCCACCGGCTCATTGATGAGCGAGAGCCCGCTGTCCTCGATCTCCTCAATCTGCCGGGGCCGGTAGTGATCCTTGTCGTCGCTCATGCTGAATGTAGTATTTCATGATCCAGGCCGGTACGATGAGGATCGGTTCGGGCCGGACGTTCTCGGTAATCGGTGCGATCAGCTCGATAAGACCGTTGCGATAAACGATCTTGCCCGGAGTGGTCGCAAGATCCTTGCCGACCGTAAAGCGCTTCGCACCGATCGGCTTCTAGCCGCTGACTGCGCGCTCCCAATCCTCGATGAAATGCTGGGTGCCTCTGAGTACCGACTGTACGCTGGAGAATTATGGGGTTTGTCAGCGGGAAGGCCACCATTGCTGCTGAAGAAGGAATGCTTGCGAAATCCAGTTGAACGGCCAGATTTGCCAGTTTTCGCCAGCAAAACGCCTGTCTTGGGACAGCGGCTCGATACAACGTGTGGTCTATCGAAGCCGAAGCGGCATTGCGGACCGCGACACGGGCCGATCCAACATTCGCGGATGCTTGGTACAATCTTAGTGACTTGCTGGACGAGCAGGGACGCGTCGAAGCCGCCATCGAGTGCTTGCGCACAGTGCTGCGAGTTGCACCGGATTACGCCGATGCGATGTTCAATCTCGGTCTGCTACTGCAACGAAAAAATCAATACGAGTCCTCAGGGTCGCCGGTGAGCGAATGATCCGGTTTCGGGGGTAAAGCGCGCGGCGGCACGCCGCTCGTTGCTTGGAAATTATCTCTGGCATATCCATATTAATCGTGGGGCCAAAACGCTTGCCGTGCCTGGCAAGGTGGTTCTTCAGCACTGCCGTGGTCATCACTGGCCGCCCGCGAAGTACAAAGGGAAGCGAACTTCCAATCCGCTTTCTCGGACACAACTATGACGCCATCCATGATGTCGGCCACAATCTTAACCGATCGGTTTGATCGAGCCTTATTATACGCAACTCATGTCCATGGCGGTCAGGTGCGCAAAGAAACGACCATTCCCTATATCGCGCATCTTCTCGCAGTGGCAGCCACAGTTCTGGAATATGGCGGCTCGGAAGACATGGCAATTGCCGGGCTCTTGCATGATGCGGCCGAAGATCAGGGCGGCGAGCCGCGTCTGGCAGATATTCGCAACCGTTTTGGCGATCGCGTGGCGGACATTGTGCATGCGTGTTCGGATAGCGTAGTCAATACGGCCGCCGGTGAACAAAAGGACGACTGGCGGACACGCAAAATGCGGTACATCGAGCATTTGAAAACGGTTGACCGAGAGACCTGTTTGGTTTCGTTGTCGGATAAGGTTCACAATGCGCGCTCGATTCTTCGCGACTTGCGCAAACCGGAAATCGGCTCGGCTGTATGGAGTCGATTTGGGAAGCGACCTAAAGAAGACACGCTCTGGTATTACCGCCAATTGGCGAAAGCCTTTCAAGGCTTGTTGCGCGGCCAACTTGCCGAAGAGCTGATGGAAATCGTGATCGTGCTGGAAAACGAATAGACCAGTTTGGTGCGTTCAGTCGGCCGGCGCGGAAATGAGACTTGTTACTGCCCCCACGTAGTGCCGGTCGAGCGTGCGGAGATCAATGCTGCTGGTTGATCGGATGGGACACGCAGGCACGTGGCGGTAGGCGTAACCCGGATTGTAAGGCGCTAAGGCATAGTAGTCGAAAAGGCCATACGGGTTCGCCGCGGTTGGGCGCTTGCCGGGACGGAAAGGATTGTCATGTGCGCCGCCGGTTACCCCTCGGAACCCGTCAGCCGGTTGGCTATTTTGTGCCGTCGCGAGCGAAGTACCGCCCAGTAACAAGGCCGCAGCGAGCACAATCCGCACTGATCTTGTCATGCTGTTTTTCCGAGCCTAGGAAGAATGGCGGTGAAATGCGCCTACCGCCTTGATTCAGATCAAGATGGATTTGAACAGACGAATGCCTGATCGCCTGGCGGCGAACCGAACGTCCGTTTAGGGCGTATGTGCATCATCAAGGGTTGTCTTGGTGTGGTCCCAAGGGAGCGATGGAGGGACTAGCACTCTTCATCGAGCGGCGGGGCGTGATAACCGCGGTTCACGCGGTCGCCGCCTTTCGAGCGATGGTTTGACGTACTTCGAAGCCCTCAAATTTCGGATGCTCCAGATAGAGCGGCCCAGTTGTCTCGTTACCGGCACGCGCGTGCGCGGCCCGGAATTCTTCAGATTTGGTCCACGCCTCGAAGGCCCGCTTGCTCTGCCAAACGGTATGCGAGGAATAGAGCGTATGGTCTTCCGCCTCCGGCCCCTTGAGCAGATGAAACTCCAAGAAGCCCGGAACAGAATCGAGATACGAATCCCGTCCCAGCCACACTTTTTCAAATGCGTCCTCGGAACCTTTTTTCACCCGAAACCGGTTCATGGCAATGAACATCTGCTTGTCTCCTGTTAACATGCCTGCTCTTTGCAATTAATCACACTGCTGTAACTCGTGCGTCATTTGGCCGAAGGGTAGATTAATCACTTGCGCCGCACGTCCTGACATGGGCAACGCATTCATCGAGCGCCCTCAAGGCGTTTCCAATTGCATCAAAACTTACGCGACAATGGGGGCATAAGAAATATCGGACCTTACCGCCGGTTTGTTTGCTCGTGACCTCAATGTAGTCTTGGTGAGCTGTCTCTACCAAATCGTCGGTCATAGGACCCTCCGTGATTTAATTGAAAAGTTTTCGGCATCACAATTTATTCGCTTTGACCGAGCAACGTGCGCTCCTCCTCGGTAATTTCAGCTATTTGGTCGGGCCGTATATTCACTACCAGATTAGGCGGTGAGTATCGCATAGCGGCAGCATTAGTTCGCTTCGCGATCACGCTCCAATGCACTCGTTCGTTGATGTGCTCTTCTGTTGGATCTTTGCTGTTGCTGAGATAGCCATGATGGATGGCGACAGGCGACAAAATCGTTCGATAGTGCGGGAATAGATGGTCCACAGGCCAGCCTTGCGTAGAATCCACAACGACACCGCCAATGTTTGGCTTTGTATTGGATTGTACCGCTGCCAGATCGAACTCCAGACCGGTTAGCGCTTGCACTCGCGCGATCATCCAGATGAGTGCCTGATCTGAGAGGCCGCTATCAGCATAACCGCCACCCACGTTGGAATGGGCCCCTGCGAACCAAGTTTGTTCGACGTGCCCTGTCGGCTCTTCTCCTTTAGGAATCGTCCAAAACGTCGGGACGAATGGTCTTCGATGCTCATCGACTGCCACCGCGTGAAGTCCTACTTTGATATGGTCACCGAAACTCGTGTCGTGAAAGCCGAGTGTCACGAGCGTGAAATATCTGGCGAGCGGAGCAAGACCAATCCCCGCGGGGATGGCATACGACCCTACGGTGTCCCAGACGCCAACGCAGGTAATCGTGCGCGTGTCATGAAACGACTGCTTTGCGGCAAGCGCGTTGTAATCGGTTAGGATCTTTCGGTCGCTCGAACCCGCTATTTGAGGCTGTTTTCTCACCGCTGGCGCTACCCGATAGTGTTGCCATGCGACATCAAAAATATTTGCGTCCAGTTGTCGCTGTATCCCCGAAGCCCCGATCAGTCCTGCCAAGGCTCGCGCTGCATAAGCCCCGCGAGAGAAACCAAAGATGTATAGCTCGTCACCCGACGCGTAATCGGTTACGATGTATTCATAGACCTCCTGAATGATCTTCTTAAGGCCCAGGCCAATTGCTCCACCTAACAGCCTTTGCGCAAAATCACCCTCGCTCCCGACCCCATCATGGTAGTACACGTGCTGCAGAGTGCCGTCGGCTGCAGTCGCTTGGATGAAGGCTCGAATTTTCTTTGCGCTGTCGAGCTTCGCGACGTTGGTATCTGCTCCACTCCCCTCCTTATTCCACGTGCCATCAATGAGAGCGACGATTCTTTTCATGAGGCCCCTCCCACCGGAGCAGTTCGCTTCGCATTCAAGTGCTTGCGGGCTTAACGCTGGCCGAGGCTATTCAGCGTAAGAGCTCCAACGTACGGCCGTCCGGTTGGCCACGATAGAACTGATCTAAGGCTCGGGCGAATAGGGCACGGTCAGAATGGTCGGAGGCTGCTTCGGGAGCCTGATTTGCCTCGAATGCTTCTTGCCAGCGGGGTGCGCATAGGCACCAACGGTCACCAGGTTTCAGCCCTGGAAAGCCAAACTTGGGCAGCGGGGTCGAAAGATCATTGCCGCGCGATTTGGAAAACTCGACAAATGCGGAAGTCATCACGGCGCAGACGGTATGACTGCCCAAATCCTTCGCCCGGTGTCGCAGCAACCGTCCCGGTAAAACCCTGTCATTGGCTTGATGGAGCAGATTTCAAGCACGTCGCCGAGTACATTGCGGGCAGCTTGCCGTCGACCCTCTCCACCAGCTCTGTCATCCCTCAGCATTGCTCGGTGATGTCCGGTTCATCCCGACCTGGAATCCCTTCACGTACTTCTGTTTCCTCAAATTCCGTAATAGTTATTACGTCCGGAGCCGGTCTCTCGATCGCGTCAACAACGACCGTCTCGACCGTAGGTGCGCCCGGCTCTTTCGTCCGCTGTACTTTTTTCCGCGCAGCTTTCTTAACGCCCATGCGTTTGGGCTTGGCTCTGGCAACGGTTCGCTTCGACGCTTTTCCTCGGGAGGACTTTGTCGCCGTGCGTGCCTTACCACGCGCAGTCACTCGGTTTCTCTGTTGTACTTTTGATCGCTTCTTCAGCTTAGCCATGATCGGTCCCTCCGAGTGCTATTCATTATTTTGGAAGAAGTGAAACCCCCCGCCGCCTCCCTGATGGGGACACGATCGGCAATGTCCATTCAACTCGCCCGAGCAATTTTGATCCTGTGCAGATGAAAAAACGTCTTATTGTTTTTAACAGGTGACGTGAAAAAGCCCAATCTTCTTTGCATGTGATTTGTTGAACACGCGGATCGCCTCGGGGGTAGACTGCAATAGGACCTTGCAGCCCTTTTTCGCAAAATAGGCT
>Ga0306924_10002994_pt1 | contig 16132 bp, 17 predicted proteins | sample sta12Can44000111_FD_203756 | JGI IMG/M metagenome (GOLD analysis project Ga0306924, IMG submission 203756) | Lab enrichment of tropical soil microbial communities from Luquillo Experimental Forest, Puerto Rico - statanox.12C.anox.44.000.111 (v2)... | ecosystem: Environmental > Terrestrial >... | reverse complement strand
ACCAACGGTCAAGCCTGTCTGCACGTTATAGAGAACCGACGCTGAAAACCCTGCCGCGATGAGTATTGGCCACATCCTCCGCGGAACTAGTAACAATATGGAAACCAGAAATGCGTTACCAAGCCAGAGCGGCCATTCCGCCTGCGGACCAATGATCAGCGTTCCTCCGAGCTTTGCTGCGCCGTAGGACAGGATAGCTACGAAGCACACCAGGATTACTTTGTGCCACGAAAAACTCAGATTCGTGACGTTCCAAGGGAAACGATTACGTCCGGTTTCCATCGGTCAACTCCGAATGTCGAGGGACCGGTTGGCGAGTCAGTTAGCCCAAATAAACTGATGGTCACCTGGGCATTCTTGAAAATCAGTTTTCTCCCTCCGTCCCCATCTTCGCACAGACGACGCCTGCGCCATCGTAAAGCAAGAACCTTGGTCGAGATGTAACCCGAGACTCATCATGGTGAGGAGCTGTTTCTATTACACAGGATCTACGACCTGGACAATGAGGGCCCTCTTCTGGCACGGGTGTTGGCCGTGAACCACTCCCTAAACCGGGGAAAGAACAGCAGCACTGCCAACACATTTGACTCCTTTCGCGACACCTAGGATCACACGTTGTTGAACGCAATCGAAGCATTCTGGCCCTGAATATAGATCTGCCAGTCAAAAATCTCAACGGAACTGTCACCAGCGACAGCGGTGCTCGGTGGGGATCTGTTGGATGGCGTTCTCGACAAGATCCATCAAGGCGGTGTTCTTGGCAATCGTGGGAAAGGCGGACTGAAAATCCTCCCCAGTCGCGGTCTTGAGTTCCCTACCAAATTTCCGGCGGAGCGTCGGTTCTTCATGCAGGATTACGAACAGATGCACGCCAAGACCAACTGCTGCGACAGCGGGGGCAATCGAGAGCAGGTTAGCGTGTCAGGAGCACCCAGAAAAAATCACCTGTGATCGTCACCTGTGGTGTTTTCCGTTTTACACGACTTATGACGTACTAAGGCAGTCCTCGGCGGCTTGTAAAGCGTTGCAAGTACTCAAGAGCGGCGTTCTGAAAAGGCTGGCGTCGGCGGTTCAACTCCGTCCCTGGCCACCATATATATCAGCCAGTTACGTCGAATTCACGAAACGCCTTAAGCCCAGTGTCAGCCCATGATTTGCTCACTCACGCTCAGGTACGCGAACGCTTTCCCGATTCAGGATCGCTTCAAGCATCTGCGCCTGGGCAGCGAGACGATCCTCGCTTACGCTGTGCGCGTAGAGCTGTAGGGTCGTTTTCACATCCGCATGCCGCAGCAATGCCTGTACGGTTTTCGGGTCGATTTTGCTTCGCACCAAAAACGAAGCGAGGCTGTGCCGCAAGTTGTGGAACCCGAAGCGACGAGAGTCGTTTTTCGCTAGCACACCCGCCGCGACTGCCGCTGGCCGCAGATGGTCCGCTACCAGCGTGTTCGCGGAACGGGGCTGCTTCCCCTTGCACCTGAAGGACGCAAACACCCAGTCACCCGGTTGAGAGTAGATGGTTCTGTTCTTCCAGGCCTTCATGAACTCGGCAAGCAGCGGGTGCAGGGGCACTGAGGCGCGTGAGGCCTTGCTTTTGGGTGCTCCCTCCTGGCCACAGGTCCAAGTGCGACGCACTTGAATCTGAGACTGCTCGAAGCTCACATCCTGCCACTGCAGACCCAAGCACTCCGAGATGCGCAGTCCGGTTGCCGAAGCAAGCAGGGTCAATGTTCTTTCCGGCTCTTCCAACTCCATCAAGACATCGAATGCCTGCTTCGGACTGAGAATCATCGCCTCGTATTCGCTGGTCGTTCGGCAACGGACAAACCGCATGGGGTTGGCTTCCGCCGTGCGAGGAATCAAACCGTAGCGCTGCCCGTGCTTGTAGACCAAGCTCATGACTCGGCGCATCTTGTCGAGAGTAGGATTTTCCAACCCTTCCTCGACTTTGAGTGCCCTCAACCATTGCTCGACCTGCAAGGGCTGGATACCAAGCGCACCTCGTTTGCCCCACTTGTCCAGCAATCGATTCTTCAGAATGCGCTCGTAACCTGCGATCGTCGTTCGCGACTTCGGTTCAACCGCGTTGGATTGGTCGCCCAGCTCGTGCACTCGGTAATGCTGGGCCAGGTCGCCAAACGTCACACGGCCCTTGAAGTCGGTTTTGTTGATTTGAAGTTGTAGGTGCTGCCGCTGTACTTCTTCCCATGCAGAATGTTCCGTAGGAAAGTCGCGCACTAGCCCAATCGCCAATTTGTGCTCGACGCGACGGCCATCCAGAGGCCGAGTAACGAAGTAGCGCAACACCCAGGTATCTCCTTTGCTGCGGGACTCGATCCGCAGGCTGCCATGTTGAAACCGCGCCATTTACGTTTTCTCCTGTAACGGCGCGGGAGACTGCCGAGGAGAGTTTAGCGCACCCGAGCGCACAGCATAAGCGAGCTCTGATAGTAGGAACCGCCACACCCGGCGCACCCCATCTCCTATGGGATACGCGGGCAACATTCCGCGACGGGCAAGTTCCAGCACGCGACGTGGGCGCAAGCCAAGAAACCTTCCGGCCTCGATGGCGTCCACGAATGGTTCGAGGTTGATGCCGGGCTTCGGCTTGTCGGGATTTTCGGAGGCCTTCATTTCCTCTATCTTTTCGGCGGTATGGGTGCCCTCGATCGATCAGGGCTCGTATTCAGGGGCGCTGGCTTCCCCGGCGTCGCCTTCGCTTGCGAACGCTCGGCGACCTTGCTCATTACCTGCAATACTGAAAGAAGACTGTCGATCACTGTGATCCACTGGTAAGACTTCTTGCCTCCCTTTTGGGGAACAACCTTTACTTTTCCGCTCTTCACCAACCGATTGAGCACGGTATGGAGGATGGCCAGTGGGCTTGTGTACTTTGAAAAGTCAAATCCCTTGGCCTCCATACGTTTCTTGAGGTCGCTGGCACTGAGCGGGAGTGCTGCCTCCTCAAGCGTGGTCCGTGCGAGCTCGGTGAGCCCAGTCGTTAGTTCAATCTTGGCAGCCGCTTCTTTTGCGGCACGATCGCCAAGCTCTCGGCAAAGGCCCTCCAGGTGGCTGATGAGGGGCTGCAATTGGGCCATCTTGTGATCGATTTCCTGCCGCTGCCGGAGCAGCCTGGCAAGCTCCTGTTTCTTTGCCTGCAAGTCGCGACGATAGGAACGCAAGTTCATAGCCCCATGATAGTAACACACAATATGTATAATAGTAGAATTACATATTGTGCTGGCCACGGAAACAGAACCCAAAAACGAGCAAAGCCGCTAAAGCGGTTTCGGAGGGTGCAAGCGAAACGAACGTTCGTACAGATACTCCGTTCGTCAGGTCCAGCAGGAGGAGATTTTGGGGAAGAAGAGCAGAAAGCAAGCAGCACAAGGTCCCAGTAAAGGAACCCAGACCCGGCACCTTATCGTGGACCGGGCTCTGAATATCGCGGCCCAGGAAGGACTCGGGGTGCTCTCTATCGGACGCTTGGCCAATGAACTAAAAATGAGCAAAAGTGGCCTATTCCTGCACTTCGGATCCAAGTCGAACCTAGAGTCGGCAGTGGTAGAACGGGCAGCCTTGTACTTTTACGATTATGTAATAGCCCCCATCGAGGAAAAGGGCCTTCAAGGGATCGAGCGCGCCTGGGCTCTTTGTGATTCCTGGCTCGACTTTTTGGAACAACGGATATTGCCGGGAGGATACTTCTTCACCGGAGCTTACTTTCAGTGCGCGGGGCAGAGCGGAGCCATCCCGAGGCAGATTCGGCAAGCAGTACGCGACTGGGTGGATGCGCTGGGGCAGGCGCTAAGCCAAGCTCGACGGCGCGACGAGGTTCGTGGTGGCGTCGATATCGTTCAAGCCGCCGTCGAGCTCAATTGCGTCCTGATCGGTGCCCAGTGGTCTCAGCTGATGGCGTACACGGACCATAAGAGCGCGCGCTTGACCATCCTGGCCCACCTCCGTGACATAGCTAGCGAGGAAATCCCGGCGCACGTGTTTGAATCTGTCGAGGCGTGGCAGGCATACCTCAAAAACAGAGCTGACTGACCCCCCGAGAAACTCCCGCAGCACCTCACGTCTTTGAAGGCTTTAGCTACGGGTTCGTTTTAACCCTCATTGCGCCTTAAGTACGTAATCCGCTCCTGGCCCCTTCTGGTGATCCGGTAGCCCAAGCGACCTCGTCGGGAATTGGGTGCCCTCTCCAACAAGCCCTGTTTTTGGAGGCGTGCCAGGTAGCTATAAAAGGATCGGCGATCCGGACTCGGTTGGAGCTTTTCCCGTATCTGGTCGGGCCTGGCAAAGCCCCTGGCTTCTGCAAAAATGGCAAGCACTGCTAACTTGGTCATCGGAAATTTGTGCGAATTCCTGGTTACCGCGCCGTTTTGCACTTGAGACAGTCTCAAACCAGCATATAATACGCTAGTGTATGATATCTCGCAAATGAAGAATACCTTACTAACTTGTTTGCGAAAACAAAATCTCGCGATTTTGCACGAACGGTATCGTCGGGTGGAAAGCAGAGACAATAAGTTCTTCCGGGCCATTAAGCTGAAAACGCGACAAAACGGCAAACCGCGTACCAGTGAGCGTGCAACGCCCGAGGTTTCACCGCGACCGGAGTCACTGAGTGTGATGGGGATTTTTCGCCAATCGTCACTGTGAGGCAGGCATCGGCGGATTCCCATCAAGCGCGGCATCATTCTCGACCGATTGGACCACCAGTTGAGCGTCGAACAGCCCCATTTGACCAAAGCCCAGAAAATCAGGTCTGTCTCAGGAACCTACGAACTGGAAAACCTGACTGACAAGCCAACCGATGGCTTGTTCGAGGGAAAGTTGGTGATCGACAAGACCTACGGCTACGCGGTTCACGGTTGTGGGTTGTGCTGCCCCGGCGAGTATGACGATCGCAATATTGTGCAGGATCCCCTGAATCTTTCAGTGGGCGGTTCGAGTACGAACCCACAAACCGTATGGGGCATCGATGCTTGCAATAATACCAAAAAGCAGCTACCCGCTTCTGGCTGGAATACAGGGGACCATAACGTCGCGACAGTGGACAGTAGCGGCAATGTCACCGCTAAGGGAGCCGGATCAACGACCGATTCCGCTAACATTACTAACCACACGACGGATGATAGAGGCTACTGCGCATATCTTTCAGCACCCACCATCGGCACGGTGAATGTGACGCAGCCGGATCACTTGGCCGTGGTCATTGACAACGAAGGTTATCCGCAGTGCTCACAAACTCAAGAGCCGATTTACTTGCGTCAGATGCAGATGCAAGCAGTAGATTCAAACAAGAATCCGGTCCCGCAAGATGTCTATATTCAGGAGGCCCAATCGCCTCCTAATCCAACAAATTCATGTCCCAGCGGAGGGTCACCGGTCCCCTCCAGTTGCGCCTTAACTGGCAACGTTGGAGGCGTTGGGCAATTCCTAGATAGCATGACGGTCAACAAGAATTTATGCGTCGCCAAGGGTAGCGTCCCGGCAGGCTGTGGATTTAGCGTCACATCAACGTGGTCAGCGTGTAGTAGCTCAGGGACCAACAACCTGTGGGTTTCGCCAAGGGTGACTCATAGCGACAGTGTCACCGTAGACGGGAAATCTTCACAATGGATCAAGGGCACGCAATGTACAAGTTCTGGATGCTCGTAGCCCAAAATATCCCGATGCTACGCATCGTCATTGCTGCAGCGCTCGTTTCTAGCGTGGGGGCTGCGCAAACCACAACGGGCACAACGGGAACTGGCTCGGTTCAGGGCACTGTGGTCGACATCGGTGGGGTACCGATTCCTGGGGCGAGGGTGTTTGTGCGCACCCTCCGAAATAGTCCTTCGACGGAAGCTGATAACCAGGGTGGTTTCTTGCTAAAGGGAGTCCCTGTCGGGGAGGTCGGGCTCAGTGCCTATAAAACAGAATCGGGATATCCCTACAATATTTTCGCTTTCTTTGCAGTTCCCGGCCAGGACCTTCCGGAAGTTCGTGTCGTAGAGGGACAGCTGACGCAAAATGTAGTTATTCGGTTAGGTGCAAAAGCAGCATTTCTTCGGGTCGAGATCACAGACGAAAACGGAACGCCCGTCGATGCACACCTGACGTTCAGTCGTCCTGACCTTGTGTTGGCAAGGCCTGACCTCAGGGGTTACGGTGATTATCGACGCGCAGTAGCGGCTAAGGAAACAATCTTGGTCCCGCCGGTACCGTTTCGGCTGACCGCATTGGCGGAAGGCTTCCAACCTTGGTATTTTGGCGGCGATGCCTGGCAGACTAGCAAGGGATTGATACGTCTGAATTCTGGTCAGAGTCTGATTGTTCCGATTCACCTACATCGCATTCACTGAACCGAAGATGCCCCCGGCCCCCCTTCCTTCACCGCGTGCCCGGCGCAGACACAGACAGGTTCTCATAGCAGTGGGAGGGTGGAACGTCCCGTCAGGCGATTCTGCTTTTTTTGCTTTTGTTTGATTGTTCCCGGATTTCGAGTGGCGACTTAGACTGGCAATATTCGCATTTTCAGCGAGTTACCGTTAAGCATGCCCAGGTTTGAAAGAGCCGCACTAAAGCAAAGAAAGCAAACATCAGGGGCCGGGCGTCGATGGGGGGATTGAAAACTGCTCGATGAATCAATCTATTCAATCGACTCCATGCAGGATCAACGACTTGGCGCGCATCATCTGCGCGCCAGCGCCGATTGAACGATTGAAACAACTGATTTCGCTACGCAGATACAACGACTTCCGTTTGAATCCGATTGAATCCGATTGATTACGGAGTCGCTTTTTGAGGGCACACCTGCCCGCCTCCCTGAGCTCGACCTTTGATTAACAGTCACCGGCAACTCGCGGGAACCGCATAGAATGCGGTCAGAACTACATTTCCCTGCCGGTTCTATGGCTGTCCGAACGAAGAAACTGTGCGAGCATAGGGCAGCACTGTTGGAACAACGCGAAGCAAGGACGGCAACATGACTCAGAGTGATTACGAAAAGTTTCAAGATAAAGTCTTCTCCGAAATCGGGGCTTTGGAGAAGCGACAGCAGCGATGGGTAGTGGAGCAATTCGTTGAGATCGGCGAAAGTGTGGGAATCGATGTCATTGCAGAGGTTATCGATCGTAGACGATCAGCGTCTGACATTTTCCGCGAGATGGAAGAAAAGCGGAAAAGCTGAAAAACAGCCCCACTACCGGTCAGGCAGTCTCATCGCTAGCCGTGCCTGAGGAATACTGTTCCAGCCGCACCACGGCGGCCTTAAGATCGATCTGGCAGCCGCAGCAACCGGCGACGGTAATTCGGCTTAACCTTTGGCTTGCTCATGGCGACGGCCTCCCCATGCCGCACGGTTGGAACTACGGCAGAAGGCCTCTGCTTTGCAACAGCTGTCGCCACGTACGCGATCGGAGGTTTTGAGCGCCTGTTAACAACATATTGACGTGCTCTTTCACCAATCTGTGGTATAGAGGCTCCTGCCATGTTCACAGTGATTCGGCTCATTGTCGTGCTGGCCCTGATGGGGGCAACGGCCGAGGCTCAAGATGTGTGCAAGGTTGAGGGCTTGGACAGCACCACGCATCGTGATGGAGTCCGAACTTTGGCCGGAACTATTGCTTACGGTTCTCAAAGCACCGGTGTCCTTCTGCTCGAGCCAAACTTCACACCACACGCTAGTCCTCCAGTCCTGTTCGCATATTCTGAGGTTGTGATTGCTCAGGAACGAACTGACTTGCATCCAATGGCGTTGCAGTTGGCTAGAGACGGAGCCACGGTCTTGCTTCTTGAGAGGCCAGTGCCTTGGGAAGCCTCAGAAGACGCTGCGACTCGCAACCCGCGTTTGCTTGACTGCGCGTCAGTCTGGCTCCTCTCTCAGAAAAACCTCGACCTCTTGCACGTAACCTATGTAGGGCCAAAGGTTCAGGACGACAATGAAAAGCTACGTACACCACTCGCGATCGCGAATCTCAAGCTCCCCAAGCGAGGAGGTTTACGGGTTCCGCTGGCCGAGGCGAAAACAGGGAGTGACACCTTGGGTTTCACGGAAGCCGAAACCCGCGAGCGGTTGCTGAAATTTATCGAACAACACTGGCTGGTTCCAGTGTTGGAAGTCGAGCGCTCCCACACCACCACGAAATAGTTGGCGCAAAATCAATTACACTCAAAATTCCCCAATCGTCTCTGTCAACTTAGCGCGACTGGGCGATCGCGAAAGACGCCGCCGCAGCCTGCGAAGAAAAGCACGGAGGCAGAAGGAGAACTGATGCATAATTTCCTGCTGCGAAGGAGAAAATATGAAACTCCTCGTTCTCCTCTTCTTACTGTTGCTCCGTGCTTTGCCGACAAACGTCTTGTGGGCGCAATCTAGCGCGCCTCTCCCCAAGTCACAGGTTTCAAAGTCCCGCCCCACTTCAGCAAAGGAAATCTCCCCGAAAGAACAATTGTGGTGTCCAGTGCTGAAATCGGCTCTCAGCGCAGCAGCTGGTGCAGAACCTCCAATGCGTAGTTACCTCTTGGATGCAGTTGCAGGCGGTCTTGCCAAGTGCGCTCCACAGAAAGTCCGGAACGCCCTGGTCGATTCGTTTACCGCTACTTTGTCAATTCCTGAGACTCAGGAGGAGGTTGACCAGAGGTGGCGCAGATTCTTTCGGAACGGCGAAAGGCCTGATGAAGCAACCCAAGAGTCACGCTTTAACCTGCAAATGAAGAAAATGCTGCAAGGATCGGCTCTCCGACACCTGCTCCCTATTGATGAAGCGAAAGTGGACTCCTTGTTACCACAAGCCGAGCCTGACGTTAGGGCAGGTCTTATCCATCAGATGATTTCCCAGGCGACAAGTGCGAAGAAGTTCGATCGGGCGCTAGAACTGTTGAGTCGGACACCATCAAGGGAATGGTTTCCAGAAATGTTTCCGTTTCGCGAAGCCACTCAGTTAGTGCTCGACCTTCCCCCAGAGCGCGAGAAAGACAAGCAGGAAATCTTTCGAGTTGCGATGGCTGCCGACCGCGAACGGCGGTGGTTCACTACGAGCGGCGATGACTTAGCCGACATGATCGTGCGCTTCTGGCGACACATCCCGCCTGCGATGGTACTGGAAGCCATTCATCAAGTGCTGGACAAAGCTGACTTCGCTGAAGACGGCCTAACTCTTAATTCCCCTTCGGGAAAGATGGGTTTCACCAACGAGCGTGACTATCGTGTGTTTGAGCTTCTGCCCATTCTTAGGGAACTAGATCCTGATGAGGCCGTCAAGCTGCTAAAAAGCTCACAACAGGCCCAGCTCCATTTGAAAGAGTTCCCGAACGGCGTTCAGTCCCTCGATCCCTCCATCGGCGACAGTACCCCAAAAAAGGGCGAACCTCCGCATCACGTTTGGATTTCGACTCCGGACCTTGATCAGGGAGTCTCGAATGAGACCACCCAGGCTCTCGATGCCGCCAACACCCGAGTCCGAGAGATTGCCCACCTGGCCTCCGACAATCCCCGGCAGGCGATTGAGGCAGCGGCTACTCTACCCGAGACGGTGGGTTCCCCTGAGTGGCCCTTCGAATTTCCCCGCTCGCAAGCCTATTTGGAAATTGCTCGCGCACTCATGAAGACGAACCCTTCCGGTGCTAGCGACGCCTTGGAGCAAATGGCGGAGTCTATGAAGCACATTGCCCATCCGTACCAGACTATGCATCAATGGCTCGAAGGAATCACGATAGCGAAGGAAATGGATGATGCCGACCTCGCCCTTGATCTCTTTCGGTCAGGGATGGAACAAGCAGACAAACTGAGAAGCGAGGACGCTAATCCGGATGACCCGAATATAGCAATCAAGGCTCTCTGGCCGTCGATATGCGCCTACTCGGGACTTGTATTGGCCGCGTCGCAAATCTCACCTCAAACAGCACTGCGGCAGATCCAAGACGTGAAGGATCCCGAGATTCTACTGCTGCTCGAGGTTAAGCTCGCCAACAAGCAGCTAGGTGCGCGTGATTTTCAATCCTCAGCTATGGTTCACAAAAGGTCGTCGCACCACGAAATGTTCGGAGGCTGCGCCAACTAAGGAGGATGTCAAATTGTTGCAAAATCCCCATTTCACTTATCGACTGTAGCCAAACCTTGATGCTAAAAAGTCAGCCCATGATCCCAGCCCATGGAGGCTCCGGCTTGTACGTATTTGCAGGTACTTGGCAGTCTCCCGCAAACCTGTAAGTTGTTGTAGGTTCAGGTTGAACTAGGTCTGAAAAGGCTGGCGTCGGCGGTTCAACTCCGTCCCTGGCCACCATTTTTTTCAATGGTTTAGCAAACCAGCCCGAAATTTCACACCTGTGATTTCACACCTGTGGTCGTTCCTCAAATCAAATAGGCGAACAAAAAGCGAATCTGATAAACTCCTCCTCACGTGGACGAGGGCCGCAAGCGCGTGCTGTTAATCGCGGCGAGTATCCTCGCAGCCCGCAAGCTGGCTCAGTTTGATGGCGGGAAGAGAGTTCCGGCTACAGTCAGCGCAATCGCGGACGCGGTGCGGTGGGGCCGAGGAAATCCTGAAGGCGATTGACGAACGCTGGCCGACTGCGAGAGGAACCTCAGTTCACTCGTCGCCAGAAATTTTGGTCGCCTCAGCCGCTAAACCACACCGCTCTGCCTCAGAGATGCCGAGAGAGGCACGATCGGAGTCGTCGGGCCCGTAAGCAGTGAACGTAGACTCGGACAAGAGTGTGCGCTCAGAGGCACAGACCAGACCAGCTACTGCCGGGCGTCGCCCGAGTGTAAGTTTTCTCGCCTTCCCTGCGGCTGTCTTCGCAGAAGCGTTCTTGGCAGCTGGCTTCGCGCCTGGGGTGGCTTCAGCGCCACCGGGAAACGTACCAGGGGCACAAAGCTAGTCGATTGCGGGTTGTATCCATTTTCATCCACGGGGAATCCATGTTGAGACATAGCTGAATCGAGGTCAGCTCCGATCTCCAATTGTGGCAATGAATCATGTCCGTTACCCGCAACAGGGCAGGGGCAGTATTGAACCTTGCCCAACTTTTCTTCGGCGTTGGTTCATATTGCACCACCCTGATCAACACCGATAGACTGCCTGGTTGACTCATGCGCAGAACCAAGATCACCCTCACGCAGCTAGAAGGCTTTCTGTTCGCCGCAGCCGACCTGTTGTACGGCAAGATGGACGCCTCCGTTTATAAGGAATACATTTTTGGCCTTTTGTTCCTGAAGCGGCTCTTGGACGTGTTTGACGAAAAGCGGAGCGAATTGCGCCGGGAGTACAGCCACCTTCCCGCTCCAAAGCTCGCCGAAGTCATGGAGTTGAAATCCACATACGGCGACACATTCTTTGTGCCGCCGCGTGCCCGTTGGAACGAGAAATGGATCGACGAGGAAGGAAAGCAACAGCCGGCCCTTAAAGATGTTCAGATCGATATTGGGCAGACTCTCAACAAAGCGATTTCAGAGCTCGAAGACGAGAATGAGATGCTCCATGGGGTTCTCAAGGGCAACATCGATTTCAATGCTCAGGTTGCCGGCAAACCAAAGATCAAAAATCAGGACCTGAAGGACCTTCTTGATCACTTTACGCGGAGTGTGGACAGGCAAGGCATCCCGCTGGTGAATGATGCGTTCGAGTTTCCCGATCTCTTGGGTGCGGCCTACGAATATCTGATCAAGTATTTCGCAGACAGCGCGGGGAAAAAAGGCGGACAGTTCTACACGCCGCCATGGGTGGTTCGCCTCATGGTGCGACTCATTCAGCCGCAGCAGAAGATGAGCATCTATGACCCTACGGTTGGCTCAGGCGGCATGTTGATCCAGTCCAGCCAGTACGTAAGCGAGCAAGGGGGTGACGGTACCGATCTCGACTTCTACGGACAGGATAATGATTCTGCTGTGGTCTCGATTGCGAAAATGAACCTCATTCTTCACAACCTGCAATCGGCACATATCGATTTCGGCAACACACTGGAAGACCCCCAAAATGTCAGCGGAGGTCAGCTGATCCAATTTGATCGAGTCATTGCGAATCCACCTTTCGCTCAGAACTGGACCAAATCGCGCTGCCTTCGTCCAGAAAGGTTCACTTATGGGGATGCTCCGCAAACAGGCAAGAAAGCTGATTTGATGTTCCTACAGCACATGCTGGCTAGCCTGAAAATTACCGGCCGTGGTGCTGTTGTTATGCCTCACGGAGTGCTCTTTCGCCGCCGGAAAGAACGCGAAATTCGGATGAGACTTCTCCAAGCCCGAGTGATCGAGGCCATTATTGGTCTGCCCCCGAAGCTTTTTTATGGCACCGGCATACCGGCGGTCATTATCGTATTGAATAAGTCTATTCCCGATCGCGAGCGTGGCCACGTATTCCTAATCAATGCGGACCGCGAGTTCGCCGAAGGCAAGAAGCAGAACAGTCTGCGCCCGGAGGACATAGAAAAAATAGTGCACGTGTTCCGGAATCGAATCGAAGAAGCCAGTGCGAACTTAGCGTATTGCCCCACGTGTTCGGGAGTTTCCACCTCGGCTCGCGGGACGCCTCCCTTAAGATGACACCGAACGTCTTCCGGCTCCGGCAGTGGGGTATTGTCTAATTGAAACTATTGAACGAGATCACAATTGGAACCTAAATCTCCGGCGCTACCTGGAAGAACGTTCTTTAGGAGGATGAAGAGTGGTTCGCGAGCGCGTGTCACTACCATCCCACCCCTCGGCGGTCTGGAGCCAAACAACATCGAGTAGTGCCTATTGTCCAGCGGCTGCCCGCATAGCTTTAGAGCTTCCTCCTGCCCGATGTCCGCCAGTGCTGTGAGTATCGTGCTTGCGCCGCTTCGCTTGCGAACCTCCTTTGGTATCGCGCAATGCATTTTGAACCGTTCTTCCCCCGGCAAGTGTGTGCCGTACTGCTTTGTCAGAGCGGCGAAAGTTCTTAGCAGTTCGAGGTCGCTGCGATGAGGTTGTTTTGCCCACCAATCTTGAATGGCCTCTTCCATTTGAATGGTCTCTTCCCCTGTTAATGACGGACGCGGCATAGATCACTCCTCTAACGAGAGCCTCTTTTTTGTCTTTGCAGGCGAACTTCTTTTGTAGTGTGGTCAAGGCCGTCGAGTACTGCGCGTGCACGGCCTTGGGAACCCAAACGTTGAATGCGATCTGGAGCTTACCCTTGTGCGTGTCGAGGATGTCCTCGTACATCTCCAAATCACTTTTGGACAGGTGTCCAGAAGTTGCGTCCTGCCTGTATCCCACCTTGACGGCGTACCAATCGCACCAGCGGTCGGCGGTTCGGCGGCTGATGTCAAGATGCTCTTCTACCCAGAAGGCGAAGCCACGATCCTTGTCTTGTGTCAGATCGTTGCGGGCCCCTGGGCGCGGAGCTTGTCGCGGAGCCAGTAGAGCATTGGTGCCAGTTCTTGCTTGGCGAGTTCCTCGTGCTTCTTCCATGCGGCTATGATGGCCGCCTTGAGTTCTGGTTCGGTTAGCTTGGACAATTCGCCGTGGTCAGGCTTGGCCGATTGCGGTGATTGCTCTTGCTCCTCCTGCTCATCGGGCAGAAACACACCTGTATTTCTTGTCATCACCATCCCCCCGCCGGATTTTTTCCCAGCGCAAAGGTGTGCTGGTAATTACGGAAGTCATGTGATTGTGCTTACAAGTATTAGACCGTTGGAGCACGACAATGACCCTTGAAACACTGGAACGCTTCGTAGATGCCGACGAGTCGGCCAAATTCCTATCCCTCAATCGGCGTCGGATTCTAGAACTAGCACGGGCAGGCAAGTTGCCCGCTCATCCCATCGGTGAAGGTGCAAGACGTGTGTGGCGATTCAGGCTGAGTGAGCTTGCTAACGCTGTTTCTGCGGCTGGGGCCTCTGAGTTTTCTTCTCGCCAGAGAGCCAGTATGGTTCGACCCAATGGACGCCCCGGTAGGGATGATTAGGAGACTCGAGTGGAGCAGAGAGGATGGTTAACGAAGGAAGAGCGCAAGAAAGCGGGCAAGGTGTGGATTTACCACTACTACAGAACCCGCCAGACGGACGGCCACAGGGTGGAGAACACGGTCGTCGTCGGAGCGCTATCCTCTCTCCGTAAGGAAAAAGATGCTTGGGCCGAAGTGGAACATCGTGGCCTTAACCGACACCACGAACAGGGATTGACTGGCCGTGTTATGTTCGGCGATCTAGCGCGGCACTATATCAAGTACGAACTGGGCGAACTTGCTGAAGCGGACGAACAGAAGTCCCACACCACCATCGAACGCTATTTTCAAGTCCTGAACAATCGATTGATTCCTCGCTGGGGAAACCGTCCCGCACTGGAGATTGAACCGCTCGAGATCATGCAGTGGCTGAAAGCCACGAAGCGAATGGAGAACCTTGAGAACCCTACCGTGGACAAGATTCGCCGCGTGATGAACTTGGTCTTTAAGCACGGGCAAATGTATGGGCTTATTCCTCGCACCGAGGAGGCCAACCCTATGAAGTTTGTCCGAGTGAAGACTCAGTCGGAATACGAGGCGAGGATCATTACACCGGAGCAAGGATTCAAGATTCTTACGGCTATGCCTCAGCCCGAGAGCACCCTCACCATGCTCATCGCGGCGACAGGACTGCGCATCTCCGAGTGTCTCGGCCTCCAATGGGCAGATATAGACTACGACAGTCAACAGATTTTTGTACGTCGCTCGTGGACGGGCAAGGTTGGTAAGCCGAAGAGTGCTGCGAGCAAAGCTCCGGTGCCAATGGTCCCCCTGCTCGCAGGTTTCATTCGCCAGTGGCAAAGGGAGACGACCTACGGTCAAGCGACGGACTGGGTGTTCGCCAGTACCCGGCTAAAGGGCAAGCGCCCCCGCGTTGCCAACATGCTAGTGGAGGACTATCTCCGTCCGGCAGCGGTGAAAGCGGGCGTGCTTAAAGAAGGCGAGAAGGTACGCTTCGGATTCCACAACCTGCGGCACAGCTTGGCGAGCTTCCTCGTGCGGAAAGGGACGGATGCTAAAACTGTTCAAGCAATGCTCCGCCATAGCGACGTTACCACCACGCTCGGAATTTACGCGCACAGCATGAGTGAAGATCGTCTTGCAGCACAGGATGAAATGCTCGCGGCAATGATGCCGAAATCAAATACAGTAAACTGAACAACCGGGCGCCATGCGGCCAGGCAGCTCCAGGCAAGGCAGAGAGGTTGATCGTGCCAATCGCGCTGGTCGTGCGACGGCTTCGCCTGCCGCCCGGCGCCTCGGCTTTACAGTCATGATGACTGCCTCCTCGGTTGCTTCACTAGGTGTCAGTGCTGGCCATTCGCAACTTCCGACAAGAACCAAACGCGACGCTCCGCCTGGTCGATCCAGACTTCGATGAGACTGGTCGTGCCGACATCGTTATGTTGATCGCAGAGCTCGTGCGATTGGCGCATGAATTCGATCAGCCGCTGATTGTCGGCGGCCAGCTCGAGCATCATATCTGCGGGCGGGACGGCCGCTTCGTTGTTGTCCTTCAGACGCTGGTTGTTGGCTATGTCACTGATAGATCGAAGCGTACTTCTCCCGAGTTTGCGTGCGCGCTCGGCAATGTCGTCTGTCATGCTGAAGATCTGCTCGGCTTGTTCGTCCAGCAAAAGGTGATAGTCCCGGAAATGACGACCTGTCATGTGCCAGTGGAAGTTCCTGGTTTTCATATAAAGCGCGAAGACGTCGGCCAGGAGCTGGCGAAGGTTGGCAGAGATAGCCGCAACGGCGTCCGGGAAGAGGTCGCTGGTCTGACTGTAGCCCACCAGATCAGTTTGTTTGCGGGCTAGGGGTTCGGTTTTCATTGAGTTCTCCTTGAGTTGTAGTTGTTGTTGACCGCCAAGGGGAACACTGGGCGCGAAAGCGTTCCCCATGATCGCGTCATCGGCCAGGCATTCCTCGATTGCGATTTCGGCGTAGTATCCGGCCAGCAGGGACTGGATAAAAAGGCGAAGGCAGGCGCTCATCGGCCTGGAACTTAGTGCGTTGATTGTCATCATGGTATCTCTGTGTTCCATGAATTCGTTCCGAGGACGATGACACCGCGAGTGCGACTGCTGGACCACGTGCTGTGAAAGCGGCATAGGGGAGCGGGTCACCCCGCCTCCCCTGCCACACCACCGTACATGCGGGTCCGCATACGGCGG
>Ga0306924_10002988_pt1 | contig 16143 bp, 15 predicted proteins | sample sta12Can44000111_FD_203756 | JGI IMG/M metagenome (GOLD analysis project Ga0306924, IMG submission 203756) | Lab enrichment of tropical soil microbial communities from Luquillo Experimental Forest, Puerto Rico - statanox.12C.anox.44.000.111 (v2)... | ecosystem: Environmental > Terrestrial >... | reverse complement strand
CGGCCCTCGTCGGCGCCGCGATCCCGGTGGCGTTCGGCATCCTCTCCGGCGAGCGTCCCAGCCCGGCGGCGCTCGCGGGCTCCGCGATCTGCCTGCCCGCGATCCTGCTCCTCTCCTGGGAACGGGGCGGCGTCGCCGATCGCCGCGCGCTGCGCTCCGCGCTCGCCCACGGGCTCCTCTCCGGCACATTCTTCGGCCTCTTCTTCATCGCCCTCGCCCGCAGCTCGCCGGGCTCGGGCCTCTGGCCCGTCCTCGCCGCCCGCGGCGCGTCGATCACGCTCCTCGTCGTCGCGGCGTTCCTCTCGCGCCAGCGGCTCGCCGTCTCACGGGCGGGGGCGCTGCCCACGCTCGTCGCCGGCGTCGCCGACATGGCGGCGAACGTCCTCGTCCTGCTGGCGACGCGCGAGGGCCTCCTCTCGCTCGCCGTGATCGTCGCGTCGCTCTTCCCCGCGCCGACGGTGCTCCTCGCACGCGTGTTCTTCCGCGAGCACATCCCGCCGGTCCGCGCGCTCGGGCTCGCCCTGGCGGTCGCCGGCATCGCGCTCATCGGCCTCAGGTAGGCTCGGCGCGCTCTCCCTCGCGCGGCACGCAGCTCTCGACCATGAGGCCGGTCGGCTTCAGAGGGGATTCCTCAGACGAGCTGCTGGCCGCCGTCGATGTCGAAGGTCGCGCCGGTGACCGCCGTGTTCGTCATCAGGTGAACGGCCAGCGCGGCGATGTCGGCCGGGCCGACGACGCGCCGGATCGGCAGCGTCGTGCGGAGCTGCTCGCGACGCGCGTCCAGCTGATCGCCGAGGAGCGCCGCCGACAGCGGCGTGTCGACGAACCCGGCCGCGATCAGGTTCACGCGGATGGGCGCCAGCTCGAGCGCGAGGTTCTTCGTCAGCGCGGGCATCGCGGCCGTGAGCGCCGAGATCAACGCGAGCCCCGGCGCCGTGCGGCGACCGCCGGTGCCGCCCATGAAGAGCAGGGTCCCTCCCGCGCGAACCTTGCCCGCGGCGTCCCGGGCGACGTGCAGCGGCAGCAACAGGTGCGCCTCGACGTCGCGGCGCGCCTTCTCGACATCCATCTCGGCCAGCGGCGCATAGTAGGGACCGGGGCCTGTGACCAGCACGTGGTCGATCGTCTTGGGCAGCTCGTCGAAGAACCTGGCGAGTCGCGCGAAGTCGGTGGCGTCGAAGGCCGCGATGCTGGCTCCGAGATCCCGACCGACGCGCTGTAGGCGGTCCGGGTCGCGCGCGGTGAGAATCACGTCGGCGCCCTCCTCCCGCGCGCGCCGGGCCGTCTCGAGCCCGATGCCCGAGGTGCCGCCGATCACCACGACGGTCTGTCCGGCGAGCTCCGGCTTGCCGCTCATGTCGTCCCCTCCTCGTCCGTGCCAGGCGCGGCGCTCACGACGGCAGTGCCCCGCCGGTCCGCTCCGCCACGATGTAGGCGGCGTACCAGTCCGGCCAGTTCGCGTCTCGCTGCCCGGTGCGCTTCTCGTGCTCGCCGTGGGCAGCCTCCGCGCGCCGAAGCGCGCCCGCCAGCTCGCTCGCCGAACCGAACGCCGTCGCCGCGGGGTCGATCCGGCCGGGCAGTCGCGTCGTGACCTCCTGCACCAGCCAGCTGTTGCCGTCCGGATCGCTGAACGACGCGAACGACCCGTAGCTGGTCCGGTCCGGAGCGGGGCCGCTCGACCTTGCGGCGGGATCGACTCGGTTCAAGCCGGCGAAGTGGAAAACCTCGGTGACCTTGACGCCGCGTGCCACCAGCTCGGCGCGCGCGGCCTGGATATCGGGGACGATCAGGAAGTCCCGGCCGGATCCGGGGGCGGCGGACGTCATGTTCGTGCCGAATTGAACCGAGCACTGGGAGCCCGGAGGCGTGAACTGGACCACGCGGCCGCCCTCCTTGCTGAAGTCGTCGTCGAGCCGCCACCCGAGCCCCCCATAGAAGTCCTTCGCGCGGTCGACGTCCGAGACGGAGATGACGACCACCTCCAGCTTCATGCCAGCGTTCCCGACGGTCGGCGCGCTGGTCCCTTCGTCACCACGGACTTCGGTCGTGCTCATGGCTCCCTCCCCCTTCACCTCGCCTCTCGGTCGCTCGCTCACAGCGCTGTGCAACCGCCCCACGGTCCTCCGCTTCGAAACGCTCCCGCGTCGAGGCCAATCACATACTGGAGACGTCGAGGACGGCCTGGGCGAAGTCCCTCGGGGCCTCCTGGGGAAGGTTGTGCCCGATCCCCCGTCCGATGAGGCGATGCTCATACCGACCGGCGAACTTGTTCCGATAAGAGCTCGGGTCGCCATGCGGCGCACCGTTGGCGTCGCCTTCGAGCGTGATGGTCGGCACTGCGATGGTCGGGGCCTGGGCGAGCCGCTTCTCCAGGTCGTCATACCTCGGCTCGCCCTCGGCCAGCCCGATCCGCCAACGGTAGTTGTGAATGACGATGGCGACGTGGTCGGGGTTATCGAACGAGGCCGCGCTGCGATCGAACGTCGCAACGTCGAAGGACCATCGCGGTGAGGCCTGGCGCCAGATCAGCTTCGCGAAGTCGCGCCGGTACTCGTCGTAGCCGGCCCTGCCCCGCTCCGTCGCGAAATAGAACTGGTACCACCACTTGAGCTCCGCCGCGGGGGGCAGCGGGAGCTTCCCCGCTTCCTGACTTCCGATCAGGTATCCGCTGACGGACACGAGCGCTTGGCAACGTGCGGGCCACAACGCCGCGACGATGTCGGCGGTGCGTGCTCCCCAGTCGAAGCCGGCGATGATCGCCTTCTCGATCTTGAGCGCGTCCATGAGCGCGGTCAGGTCGACGGCGACCGCGGATTGCTGTCCGTTTCGCACCGTTGCGGCGGAAAGGAAGCGTGTCGTCCCATAGCCGCGCAGATAGGGCACGATCACCCGGTAGCCTTTCGAGGCGAGCAAGGGCGCCACCTCGACGTAGCTGTGAATGTCGTAGGGCCATCCGTGCAGGAGCACGACCGCGCGCCCCTGTGGCGGCCCCACCTCGGCGTATCCGACGTTCAGGAGCCCGGCGTCGATCTGCCGAACGGGTCCCCACGACGTGCTCTTGGGAACCGACGGTGTACTGCCTCCACCCGTGCCACCCGCTTGCTCGCCGGCGAGGGCTGGAACGCCGCCGAGCAGCGCGGCTCCGCCGGCAATCCCTATCGCCCGTAGCGCCTGCCGGCGGGATAGCGTGTTCGAGCTCGTGCGGTTCACGGTGAGCCTCTTTCCGAAGATGGCGAGCGGGTGCGTCGCTGCCCAGCGGCGGCCGACCGAGGTGGTGAGGCAGCTGCCGCGGCGCCGTGCGACGGCCAGACCCAAGTTCTCTTGCGAATGGAGGTTGGAACATGAGCGACGTTCGCCAGGAAACGGACAGCCTTGGAGCCGTCGGAGTCCCCGCCGACAAGCTCTGGGGCGCGCAGACCCAGCGCTCCCTCGAGCACTTCAGCATCGGCAGGGAGCTCATCCCGCGCGAGATGATCACCGCCTACGCGATCCTCAAGAAGGCGGCGGCCAACGCGAACCTCGCGGCGGGTCGCCTGAGGCCGGAGGCGCACGCCCTCATCGTGCGCGTCTGCGACGAGATCATCGCGGGCCAGCATCACGAGATGTTCCCGCTCCACGTCTGGATGACCGGCAGCGGCACGCAGTTCAACATGAACGTGAACGAGGTCATCTCGAACCGCTGCTCCCAGCTCGCGGGGACGCCGCTCGGCAGCAAGAAGCCCGTCCATCCCAACGACGACGTGAACATGTCGCAGTCGTCGAACGATTCGTTCCCCTCGGCGATGTACATGGCCGCCGCCATCCACACGAAGCAGCGCCTCATGCCTGCGGTGAAGCAACTGCGAGACGCCATCGCGGCGCATGCGGACGAGTGGAAGGACATCGTCAAGATCGGGCGGACCCACATGCAGGACGCGACGCCGCTCACGCTCGGGCAGGAGTGGTCGGGCTACGTCGGGATGCTCGACGACGACCTCGAGCGCCTCGACGACGCGCTCAAGGGCGTCTATCGCCTCGCCCTCGGCGGGACGGCGGTCGGGACGGGCCTCAACAGCTCGCCCGAGTTCGCGGCGGCGGCCGCAAAGGAGATCGCGAAGCTCACGGGCCTGCCGTTCGTCAGCGCCCCGAACAAGTTCACGGTCCAGGGCGCCCACGACGCGCTCGTCCAGCTCTCCGGAACGTTCCGGACGCTGGCCGTCTCGCTGTTCAAGATCGCGAACGACATCCGGCTGATGTCCTGCGGACCGCGCGCCGGGTTCGCGGAGCTGATCATCCCGGCGAACGAGCCGGGCTCGTCGATCATGCCGGGCAAGGTCAACCCCACGCAGGCCGAGGCGCTCGCCATGATCTCCGCGCAGGTGATGGCCCACGACGCGGCGGTCGGGTTCGGAGGGGCGAGCGGCTACCTCGAGATGAACGTCTACAAGCCCCTCATCATCTACAACCTCACCGACGCGATCACGCTCCTCGCCGAGGGCTGCACGAACTTCCGCAGGTTCCTCGTGGAGGGGACGAAGCCCAATCGCAAGAAGATCGAAGAGTACGTCGAGCGCTCGCTCATGCTCGTGACGGCGCTCTCCCCCGTCATCGGGTACGACAAGGCCTCGAAGATCGCGCACTACGCGCTCGACAACGACCTCTCGCTGAAGGAGGCGGCGCTCAAGCTCGGGTTCGTGAGCGAGGCCGAGTTCGACCGGGTCGTCGATCCGGCGAAGATGGTTCATCCCTACGTGGCCGAACAGCCCGCGGTCCACTGAGCGGCGCGCGGCGAAGAGCGAGCGATGACCGGCGAGGTCGACCCGCACGCGCCTTCCGCCTCGGCCGGGACCGGGCCGCTGACGTCTCCGTCGCTGCGCGAGACGCTGGACCTCGTCCTCGAGGCCACCAGCGTCCTCTTCGCCAACGGCGAGACGACGGAGCGGACGATCGCCGCGGGGCAGCGCATCGCCGGAGCACAAGGTTATCGCGCCGAGGTGGTCGCGCGCTGGGACGGGCTCACGGTCCGACTCGAGGACGACGCGGGGGCGCGCCACGACATCGTCCCGGTGACGCCCACCGGGATCGACATGCACAAGGTCACGGAGGCCGAGCGAGCCGTCGACGCGATCTGCGACCACGCGTTGAAGCCGGAGGAGTCGTCGTTGGTATTTGAGCGAACCGCCGCCCTTCCTCCGGTGTCGGTCGCGAGGTTCACTCTGGCCGCCGCGGTCGGCGCCGCCGCGCTGAGCATCGTCTTCGGCGCCGAGCACCCCGTGAGCGTAGGCCTCATCGCCTTCAGCGCCGGGCTGGGTGCGCTCATCCGACGTGGTCTCGCGCGCGTCAGCCGCAACCCGTTCGTCCAGCCGTTCGCCGCTGCGCTGCTCGCGGGGTTGATCGGTGGGCTCGCTCTGCGGAACCAGCTCAGCTCGCCTCTGGCGCTCGTCGCGCTGTGTCCATGCATGGTGCTCGTCCCCGGCCCGCATTTCCTGAACGGGCTCGGCGACGTCCTCCACTCCCGGGTCGCGCTCGGCGCTGCAAGGCTCGCCTTTGCGCTCCTGGTCGTCGCTGCCATCTCGACGGGACTGCTGGTCGGCCTGTGGAGCGTGGGCTCGACGCTGCCGCTCTCGCCCCCGTCGCGCACCATCCCGCTGCCGATCGACGTCGTCGCTGCGGGGTTCGCGGTCTCTGCGTACTCGAGCTTCTACTCGATGCCCTGGCGCCAGCTTCCGCTCCCGATCCTCACGGGGATGTCGGCTCATGCGCTGCGCTGGTCGGCGCTCGCGTTTGGGGCGAGCGCCTACGCGGCCGCGTTCTTCGCCTGCCTGCTCGCGGGGATCGTGACCACTCGCCTCGGCGACCGGTTGCGGCTCCCGTTCGCGTCGCTCAGCTTCGCCGCCGTCGTCGCGCTCATCCCGGGAGTGTTCCTGTTCAGGATGGCCGCGGCTCTCGTCCAGATCGCGGGCCTCGGCGAGAGGACCCCAGCAGCCCTCGTCTCCATCGCCCTCGGCGACGGAGCGACGGCCACGTTGATCCTCATCGCGATGGGGCTGGGCCTGCTCGCTCCGAAGCTGCTTGCGGAGCGGTTCGGCCGTGCGCCCCTGCCGGCGACGAACGGAGGAGGTCCGGCGCATGGCCACGTTCATTGAACGCCGATCCGAACCGCGTGTCGGCGCGCGAGCTTTTCCACGCGGGGACCTCACCCTGCTGGTCCTCCTCAGCCTCGTCGCCGGAGTCGTCGACGTGACCGGATTCGTGAGGCTCGATCACGTCTTCACCGCTCACATCACCGGGAACCTCGTCCTGCTGGCCGACCAGATCGTGAACGGCGGACCACCGCACGTGCCTCAGCTGCTCGCGATCCCGGTGTTCGCCGGCGCCGTGGTGCTGGCGTACTTCCTCGCGAGGGGCGGGCGTACGAGGGGCGGCGGGCGGGTATTGCTCGTCGTCCAGTCGCTTCTCCTCTTCGTCGTCCTCGCGATCGCGTTGCGGGCGCCGCGCCGCGACCTCCTCGCCCATGGCGGTGTGCCCGCCGCGATGTTTGCCGTCGCGGCGATGGCGTTCCAGAACACGTACCTACGGGTAGTCGCCCGCGAGAGCGCGACGACCACGGTGATGACCGGGAACGTGGCGAGCTCGATCATCGCCGCGCTCTCCCTGACCTGGCCTGGCGCCCTCACCCCGGCGGACGCCGCGCAGAGGCTCCGGCGAACGCTGCCGCTCGTGATCGGCTTCTTCCTGGGCTGCGCGGTGGGCGCGGCGGGCGCCGCCCGCCTGGGCCCGTGGGCGTGGGCGACTCCCGCGCTGCTCTCGCTGCTCGCGCTTCCGCTGGCCTCACGCGCCCGAACCGCCCGGGACACCCTCCCCGATGGCGCGCACGCGGCGAGGTGAAGGAGGTCACTTCACCCTCGCGCTCGGGCTCCACGATAAGGCGCCGCCTCCCGCACCGGCGACCACGCCCGAGCGCGCGCGTCGGCCCGTCACGGATCCGGCAGCGGCATCCCGAAGTCCGGACGCGGGCGCCGCGCCAGCACCCAGCCGTAGACCTCGAGCATCTGCGCCGCCTTCGCGTCCCACGTGAAGCGCGCGAGGACCCGTGCCCGCGCGCGCGCGGCCATCGGGCGGAGCGCGGCGGGATCCGCTGCGAGCCGGGCGAGGACGTCCCTCATGCGCGTTCACGCGCGAGGTGGAGCGGATCCTCCAGGATCCCCTCCTCGCGCACCGGCTCGGCGCGGCGGGGCGAAGGCTCGTGGAGCGCCGCTACTCTTGGGACGAAGCGGCGGCGCGCCTCGAGCGGTTCTTCGGCGAGGTGATCGCGGCGGGTGCGGTGGTCCAGCCGACGCCACGGAGCATCGGCGCCGGGCTGACCTAGCGGCGACCTGGCGCTGACGATCCGCCGAGCACCTCGCGCGTCACATCGGTGAACGCGCGCGCCGCCTCCGAGGCGTGCTCGCCGCGGCGCCGGATGAGCGCGAGATTCCAGCCGATGGTCGGGTCGACGAGCCGCACGGTCCGGACCGCGCGGTCGAGGCCGCGGCACACGGTGCGCGGCAGGAGCGCCGCGCCCATGTTCACGGCCACCATCGCCGCGAGGAAGTCCCACTGCCCGCTCTCGCTGGCGATCCGCGGCGCGAACCCCTGCGCGCGGCACGCCTCGAGGATGCGCGCGTGGAGCACGAAGTCGCGGGTATAGAGCACGAGCGGCGTCGTCTGGAGCTCGCCGAGCCGGACCTGGCGCGCGCGGGCGAGCGGGTGGGATGGGTGGACCACGGCCGCGAGCTCGTCGCGCACGAACGGGAACGCCTCGAACCGCTCCGCGTCGGTTGGGAGGAGCGTCACGCCGACGTCGAGGGCGCGCTCGCTCACCGCCTGCTCGATCTCCCGAGCGCCCTGCTCGCGCAGCTCGAGCGAGATCCCAGGATAGCGCTCGCGGAATGCGCGGAGCACGGCCGGGAAGAACGCCGCGCCCACCATCGGCGGCAGCCCGACGCGCACCCGCCCGCGCCGGAGCGCGGTCACGTCGGCCACCTCCTCCTCGAGCGCGCGCACCGCTCCGATCACCGCCTCGGCCCGCGCGCACACGACCCGGCCCGCCTCGGTGAGCTCGACGCGCCGACCGGTCCGCACGAGCAGCCGCGCGCCGACCTCGTCCTCGAGCGCGCGCACCGCCTTGCTCACCGCCGACTGCGAGAGGTGCAGCACCGCCCCGGCGCGCGTGAAGCCGCGTTGTCGAACGACCTCGAGCAGCACCTCCATGTTCCGCAGCTCCATGCACGCTCCCGGCATGAATTCCATACCGAGATGGCATCCATGCGCAACATTCATTTGATTCATGCATCGAGCGTCCGTACCTTCCTCCGCGTGATTGCTTCCATCCGCACCGCGCTCCAGATCGCGGCGCTCACCGCGCTTTCGCTGGGCGGCAGCGCCCTCTCGGCGCGCCTCCACCTTTCCGTCCCGGGCCCCGTCCTCGGCATGGCGATCCTCCTCGTCGCGCTCCAGCTCCGCATCGTGCGCGCCGAGTGGCTCGACGCCGGCGCGGGGTTCCTCTTCCGGCACATGCTCCTCCTGTTCGTCCCGTCCGCGGTCGGCGCGGTCGAGCACCCGGAGCTGTTCGGCGCCGAGGGCGCCCGCGTGCTCGCGGTCGTCGCCGCGAGCACGGTGCTCGTGATGATCGCGACGGGGCTCGTCGTCGAGTGGGCGATCCGCAGGCGCCGGGAGGAGACATGATTGCGCTCGTCTGGATCGTCGCGACCGTCGCGCTCTACGCCGCCTCGCGCGCGCTCGCGCGCCGGTTCCTCTCGCCCTGGCTGTCGCCGCTCCTCGTCGTCCCCGGCGTGCTCGTCGTGCTGCTCCTCGCGACCCGGACGCCGTACCCGACGTACCTCCGCGGAGGCCGGTGGCTCCTCGCCCTCCTCGGCCCCACGACGGTGGCGTTCGCCGTCCCGCTCCATCGGCACCGCGACCTCATCCGCCGGTACGCCGTCGAGCTCGTCGCCGGGATCGCCACCGGCTCGGCCGTCGCCGTGGTGAGCTCCGCGGTGCTGTCGCGCGCCCTCGGCCTCCCGCGGGCCGAGACCGTGAGCATGCTCCCGCGCTCGATCACGACGCCCTTCGCCATGCAGGTGGCGACGACGCTCGGCGGATCGCCGGTGCTCGCGGCGGTGTTCGTGATCGTGACCGCGCTCGTCGGCGTCGTCTCGGGCCGGGCGCTGGTGGGGCGGCTCCCGCTCCGGTCGCCGATCGCGCGCGGCGCGCTGCTCGGCATGGGCGCACACGGCGCCGGGACGGCGCTCGCGCTCGAGCTCGGCGCCGTCGAGGGCGCGGTCAGCGGCCTCGTCATGATCGGCGCAGGGCTGCTCCTCCTGTTCGGAGCGCCCGTCCTGCAACTCGCGCTCGGCGCGGCGTGACGGAACGCAACACATCCCCGCTCGGCCGCCCGGCTCGGGTGCGGGTTTCTCGGAGCCGACACGGACGCTCTCCGACGTCCGCCGGCCTGGACCTCTTCGCGTTGCCCCGTTCGAGCACGCGAAGCCGCAGGGCCGCGGCGGTAAAGGAGAGAGAGAGGAATGATCGCATGAGATCCAGCGACACGGATCGCGAGCTGACCCTCGCGCTCTCGCGCGACGCTTCGCTCCAGCGTCGCTTCATGGTGGTGGACGCGCCGCTGAAGGGCAACCTGCGCTTCGGCCTCCTCCTCGAGGTCCTCGACAAGCTGGCCGAGGAGACCGCCCTCGCGTACGTGCGCGGCACCTACCCCGAGGCTCGTGTCGTGACGGCGGCGGTGGACAACATCCTCGTGCGCCACCCCGCCGACGTGACGCGCGACGTCCAGCTCCTCGCGCGCATCAACCACGTCGGGCGGAGCTCGGTGGAGGTCGGGATCCGGGTCTCGCAGCCCGGGGACCCGCCCCTGCACGTGGCCTCGTGCTACTTCACGATGGTCGCTCGCCTGGGCGCGGGCGACGACGCGCGTAGCGTGCCGCTCCCTCCCCTCTCCTACGACGGCACGGAGGGGGAGATGCGCGCTCGGCGCGCGGAGGAGCGGCGAGCGGAGTACCGCGCCCAGGTCGCCGCCGCGCAGGCGCCCCCGACGCTCGAGGAGTTCGAGCTGCTGGCGCGGCTCCACCGCGTCCAGGAGGAGCCCGGGTTCGCGGGGCTCCTCGCGGGGCGGCTGGTGACCGAGGCGTGGGAGCGGATGTTCCCGGAGCAGGAGAACGTGCCGCAGAAGATCTTCGGTGGGTACTTGATGCGAAGGGCGTACGAGCTCTCGTCGATCTGCGCGGAGCTGGCCGCGCCCGATCGGCCCGTGCTCGCGGCGGTGAACCGCGTGAACTTCCTCAATCCGGTCCGCCTCGGGGACACGCTCCACTACACGAGCAGGGTCGTCGACACGGATGGCAGCCTCGTCTCGGTCGAGGCCAACATCGAGCGCCGCAGCCGGGACCGGAGCGTCCGCGCCATCTCGAACTCGTGCCTGTTCACGTTCGTGAACGTGGACGCCGAGATGCGCCCTTGCGACGCGCTCCCGGTCTATCCGACCACGTACGCGGAGGACGCGCGCCTGCTCGCGGCGAGGCGGCAGCACGCGGCGCTGCTCCGACACTCGGGTCGCGGCTGGATCGCGGCGGCGCCTTGACCTTCTCCGCTCCTGCGTCAACCCGGGGGTCGCTTCTCGTCCGGCCTTTCGCGGATCGCGGCGGCGGCGATCGCCACGACAGCGCCGACCAGAACCACCGGAAGGGCCGGTGCAAAGGACGGCGTGACCCGCAGCAGCAGCGAGCCGACGATGGCGCCGCACAGCAGCGCCGCCAACCTCGCAACGCCACCCGCGGTGGCAGCGAACCGGCGTCCCTCGCCGGCGAGGGTGCGCGCGACGTCCGTCAGCGTGCCAGTCAGGTACGTCGTCGAGGCGCCTCGCACCCCGGAGCCGATCGTGATCGCGCTCTGGACTCCCATCGCCGCGGCCGCGAACGCGAGCAGCAGCCAGGAGATGGTCGCGTCTGGCTGCCCGCTGGTAGCCAGCCACCCCGCTGCCACCAAGGCCAGCATCACCAGCTCGCCCCCCGCGATCCGCGTCGTCTGGCGGCGCCAGCCCGCAGGGCGATCGCGCAGCCGCGTCGTGGCGCCGGCGACGCCGAGGGCGTAGGAGGCGACCGCCGTCGTCGCGCTCACCGCCAGCCGGCCGTCCAGAGCCGCGATGGCGCGACCGAGGTGGACGAGGTTGCCGGTGATGACGCTGGCGAACGCGCCGCCGAGCCGAGTCACGCACACGACGTCCACGCATCCCGCCGCCGCAGCGAGCACGAGGAGGAGACGGCCGACCAGATGCTCGGGCAGCGCTCCGCCCTCCTCCCCCGAGGCGCCGGCGCGTGTCGTCCGCACGAGCCCCATTGCAACAACCTCTATATCTTCCCGGCCGTGGGCCTGGCGAGTTCTGGCGATTGTGGCGATTGTCGCGACCTTCGCGATTTTGGCGATTGTCGCCCCCGGGCCGCGGGACCGTCGCGCTCGACGCGGCCGGCGCGCCTGGCGCATGCTCGTCCGACGCGGGTATGCTGAGGGTCGCGTCGACCTCGGGTCCCACTCCCCAGGCTCGCCGGGGTGGGCAAAACCGGGGACGAGGCGCGCAGGGTCGCCATGACGCTACGCACGAAGCTCACCGCGCTCGTCGCCCTGAACACGCTGCTCGTCCTGGGGCTCCTCATCGCCGCCTCCTCGTATGTGATCAGCGCGGTGGCCTTCGACGAGACCGGCGAGCGCGCCCTGGCCGTCGCCCGATCGGTCGCGGCGTTGCCGGCCCTCGTCGACGCGTTCGACCAGCCGAACCCGGCCGCCACCATCCAGCCCCTCGTCGACACCATCCGGAAGACCACTCAGGCGGAGTTCATCGTCGTGGGGAACATGGATCTCATCCGGTACAGCCACCCCAACCCCACCGAGATCGGCAAGCACATGGTCGGGAAGGACGACGACGAGGTCCTGCGGGGCCACGAGAGCGTCACGCGGGCGAGGGGCACGCTCGGTCCGTCCGTGCGTGGCAAGGCCCCCGTCTTCGACCGGAACCACCGCCAGATCGGCGTCGTCTCCACCGGCTTCCTGGTCCAGGGCATCCGGCAGCGCGTCTACCGGCTCGTGATCGACGTCGCGCTGGCGTGCGTCGTCGCGCTGCTCGTCGGCCTCGTCGGCGCCTACCTCCTGTCCGGCCACTTCAAGCGACAGACCCTCGGGATGGAGCCCGCCGAGATCGCCTTCGCCACCCGGGAGCAGGCCGCCATCCTGGAGTCGATCCGGGAGGGTGTGCTCGCGGTCAACGCGGAAGGCCGGGTCGTGAGCTGTAACCACGAGGCCAAGAAGATCATGGGCGTGGTCGACCAGGACGTCGTCGGCCAGAAGATCACCGCGCTGCTCCCCGCGAGCCGGTTGCCCGAGGTGCTGGCGAGCGGGGTCCCGCAGTTCGATCAGCCGACGGTCATCGGCAAGTCGCTCGTCCAGACGAACCGCGTGCCCGTACACCTGGACGGCCAGGTGATCGGCGCGGTCGCCACCTTCCGCGACCGGCTCCAGCTCGACGAGATCGAGAGCCGCCTGGCCGACGTCGGGCGCTACGTGGACGATCTTCGCAGCCAGCGCCACGAGTTCATGAACAAGCTGCACGTCATCCTGGGCCTCATCCACACCTCGGACTACGACGCCGCCCAGGCTGTGATCGAGCGGATGAACGACGAGTACCAGAAGGCGCTCGACTTCTACATGGCCCGCATCCAGGATCCGGCCGTCGTCGGGATCCTGGTCGGCAAGACGCACCACGCGCGAGAGCTCGGCATCCAGCTCGTCGTTTCGCCCGACTCCTTCGTCTCCCGGACCTCCCCGCACAGCGAGGCCGTGGTCACCATCGTCGGCAACGCCGTCGCGAACGCGGTCGAGGCCCTCCAGGTCATGCCGGCGCCCAGGGCTCGGCCCGAGGTCCGCGTGCTGGTGCGGGAGGAGCGGGAGCAGGTGCTCATCGAGGTGAGCGACAACGGCCCCGGGTTCGATCCCGCGAGCCGCGAGCGCCTGTTCGACGCCGGCTTCACCACGAAGGGAGATGGACGCGGGCTCGGGCTCGCGATCGTCGCCCGGGTGGTGGGCGCAGCGCGAGGCGAGCTGGACTTCGAGAACACCGGCGAGGGAGCCCGGCTCCGGGTCACGCTCCCGAAGGAGTTCGCGGCATGAGCGAGGACCGCACCCGAGTCCTGGTCGTCGACGACGACTTCATGATCGCCCAGCTCCACGCACGGTGCGTCGAGCAGGAGCAGGGCTTCCAGCTCGTCGGCGTGGCCCACAGCTGCAAGCAGGCCCTGTCGATGACGAAGCAGCTCAAGCCGAACCTGGTGGTGCTGGACGTCTACCTGCCCGATCGGCCGGGCCTGGAGGTCGCGAGAGGGGCCCGCGCCGCCAACATCCCCTGCGACTTCATCCTCATCACCGCGGCGAAGGAGGTCCGGGTCATCGAGGAGGCGTTCCAGCTCGGCATCTTCGAGTACCTCATCAAGCCCTTTCGGCTGGACCTGCTGGGCGAGACCCTCCGCCGGTACCTGGAGTTCCGCAAGCATCTGCGTTCGTCCAGGGAGCCCGACCAGGCGTTCGTCGAGGGGCTGAAGAGCCTCCGCGCCTCCCCGACGGCGTCGCTCCAACCCCAGGGCCCGAAGGGGATCGACGCCCGGACGCTGGAGCGCATCGGCCAGATCCTGAGGTCCGCCCTGCGGCCCAGCAGTGCGGAGCAGGTCGCCCAGCAGGCCGGCGTCAGCCGCTCCACCGCGCGGGCCTACCTCTCCCACCTCGTCAAGCAAGGGGCGGCCGACGAGTTCCTTCAGTACGGAACCGTCGGCCGCCCCCAGGTCCTCTTCAGCGCGAAGCGTTAGCTCGCGGCACCTGGGCTGACGGTGGGCTCGGCCCTGCGGCGGTAGAAATAGAGCGTCGCCGACAGACCGCAGAGCGCGGCGAAGCTCATCCAGTAGCCCGGGGCGGCCTTGTCGTCGGTCGTGTGGATGAGCCAGGTCGAGATGGCCAGGGAGGAGCCGCCGAGCGTGGTCGCCAGGCTGTAGGCCAGCGAGAAGCCCGCCGTCCGCACCGTGGCCGGCACGACCTCGGTGAGCGCCACCACCATGGCGCCGTTGTAGCTGCCGTAGATGAGCGACAGCCAGAGCTCGACCGCCAGCATCTTGCCGAAGGTCGGCTCCTTCACCAGCCAGACGAGCGCCGGATACGCGGTGAGCAACGCCAGGACGGTGAAGCTGATCAGGATCGGCCTGCGGCCGATCCGGTCGGAGAGCGCCCCCGAGAGCGGCAGCCACATGAAGTTCGACAGCCCTACGGCGACGGTGACCAGCAGGCTGTCTGTCTCGGTGAGCTTCAGGACGTTCTTGCCGAAGGACGGCGTGTAGACGGTGATGAGGTAGAAGGACACGGTCGTCATGACGACCATGGCCATGCCGCCCAGGACCACGTTCCAGTTGGCCGTGAGCGTGCGGGTGATCTCGCCCAGGCTCGGGTGATGCGTGCGGCGCTGGAACTCCTCGGTCTCCTGCAGCGACCTGCGGATCAGGAAGATGAACGGAACGATGAAGCAGCCGATCCAGAACGGGATCCGCCAGCCCCACTGCGCGACGCCCGCCGGCGTCATGAGCTTGTTGATGGCGAAGCCGAGGAGCGCCGCGACGACGATGGCGCACTGCTGGCTGGCCGACTGCCAGCTCACGTAGAAGCCCTTGCGGCCGGGCGTCGCCATCTCCGAGAGGTAGACCGAGACGCCGCCCAGCTCGACCCCCGCCGAGAATCCCTGGAGGAGCCGACCGCTGAGCACGAGCAACGGCGCCGCGATCCCGATGGAGGCGTACCCGGGAACGAAGGCGATCAGGGCCGTGCCCATCGCCATGATGCTCAGGGTGATGATCAGCCCCTTGCGCCGGCCGACCCGGTCGATGAAGGCCCCCAGGACGATCGCGCCGATGGGCCGCACCAGGAAGCCCGCCGCGAAGCTCATGAACGTCGCCATCAGCGAGACGAACTCGTTCGCGTTCGGGAAGAAGGTCTTCGCGATGTGGTTCGCGTAGATCCCGAACAAGAAGAAGTCGAACATCTCGAGGAAGTTGCCGCTGGTGACCCGCAGCACTGTCTTGATCTTCTCGCTTCGAGTATTGGCGTTCGCCATATCGGTCTTTCCCGTGCGTTACGTCGTCGACTGCTGAACCTGGGTCCGTGGTGCGCGATCGGCCCCCTGATCGCGCACCACGGTCTGGGGTCGAGGGAACGGTCAGCTCACGACGTCACGATCAGAAGATGACCCGCAGGCCGGCGGCGATCTCGGTCTGGTTCGCGTACCAGCCCGTGGGGTTGGCGGCGGTCCCGGACGCACCGAGCTTGCCCGCGACGCCCCCGCTCGTCCGGTAACCGTCGCTCACCTTGGCATAGTCGGCCGCGAGGTAGATCTGGGTGAGCGAGTTGAAGTGGTAGATCGCCGATCCGTAGATGGTCTTCTTGGCGCCGGTGCCCGCGGTCGTCGCGGAGGACGTGTCGGCGAACTGGTTGATGATCTTGTCGCTGGAGTTGTACGCGGCGTGGTTCACGTTGATGCGCTGGTACCCCAGATCGAACTCGTACTCGGCGGTCGGCGCAACCTTGGCGGACAAGGTGTAGGCGTCGTCCTTCCGGCGACCCAGGGACCCCTGATCGGCCTCGTAGTGGAAGTAGCCGGCGTTCAGGCGCGCGATGCCGACCTGGTAGTTGCCGCCGACCGACATCGAGCGCTGATCGTTGCCGTGGTTGTTCGCCTCGTTGTAGTAGCCGGACACGTTGACGGGGGCGTAGTTGATCGCGAGGGCGACCGCGCGGGTGCTGTTCTGTGAGAACGATCCCGCGACGCCGCCGAACTGGTAGCCCAGGCCCGCCACGATGTGATCACCGAACTTCTTCTTCCACACGACGCCGTCGTCGTAGCGAGTGCCGGTCACGCTCCCGGCGAAGAAGATGAGCTGCTTGAAGTTGTTGACGTTGGTCCAGCCTCCCTCCTCGAGCGTCACGCCCGCGGAACCGTAGGCGTCTCCGTAGTTCTGGGAGAAGTCACGGGGCAGCGTGTTCTGGCGGCCGAACGTGATCTTGCCGAGCTCGCCTTCGAGCCCGGCCCAG
>Ga0306924_10002987_pt1 | contig 16144 bp, 20 predicted proteins | sample sta12Can44000111_FD_203756 | JGI IMG/M metagenome (GOLD analysis project Ga0306924, IMG submission 203756) | Lab enrichment of tropical soil microbial communities from Luquillo Experimental Forest, Puerto Rico - statanox.12C.anox.44.000.111 (v2)... | ecosystem: Environmental > Terrestrial >... | reverse complement strand
GAATACGCATCTCTCAGCGCTCCCCAATTCAGATACCCAGTGGCGGCAAACCGTGCCCCAGCGGCAACCAGTATAGTAAGCAAGAGAAAGAGACCTGCGAGGAAGGGAAGGATCTTGTGAAAGTCGTATGGTTTGTCGAAGCCGTAGAGTGCCTTCATCAAAACCCTCCTAGGATGGGTTCACCGTCGGTGCAGGGGAGTTCCCGTTGCTTCACGCGACGCCGCAGATCGGTAGTCTCGAGAACGCCGGTTTGCGCGTGGGCCTTGCTCAGCAAGGCCCGTTTGTTAGTCAGAACGAGGGGCCCCTGCTTGGAAAAGTCAACCGCGGGGTGCCTCATTCGAGATTTTGGGCGGGGGTCCGCTAGCCACACCGCCGTTAGCGTGCCTGTTTGTCAGAAAAATAAAATCAGAGGGACCCACTTGGAAAATCAGCCGGGGGGCCCATTTGCGCCAGAAAGTCGGGGGGTATGTTAGCTAGAAGCGGGGCGGTCAAAAATCCTCTGTGAGAGACGGTGGCTCCAACTTTCAACTCCAAAGCAATCTTGGTCCTGCCGGCACCCCCTGACCCGCTTTCCATGGTCGTATTACTTCGCGCCGGGATGGTCCTAGCTTCCCATGCGCTTCCCAATCCGCAGATCGCAAGCCATCACGCAAGCAATATCAATAGCTTAGCGCTCGAGACCAGCTGTCTATGTAGCAGTTGCGACTAAGACTCGTTGTCCTTCTTCGGAACATCAACCGCTTCCCATGCCACAGTCACGCGGGAGTTGAGCGGCGCATCCTTGTCGCCGGCGACCTGCATCGGCAAAACCTTGCCCAATAGGGTCATGAAGTGGCCCGGATTCTTCCGCGCCTGGTCGTGCAGATACTTCACCAGGCCGCCATCACCGCCCGCCTGCTCGGCAGCGGCCAATATCGCCTCTTTGAGCTGCGTCGTCGTTTTATTCGGCGTGCCACGTTTGCGACCACCGCGATTAGCCGGCTGTCGATCGCTAGTGAATTGACCTGTATTGCTCATGTTTGCTCACCGCTATTTGCCCGCTGTTTTTGCGGACTCCTCCTGTTATTTACAGCGCACGCTGTGCATTTAATTAATTTGCGACTGTGTTGCTTGGCTGACGCCAGCGGCCGAAACCAAACAAAGAACGCCGCTCACGCCGCCATATCAAATTGCCGCGCCGCCGGTCGCGCATAATAACAACTCAAATCCTTTGGCATCCCGCGCAAATCCTGTTCTGGTCCGACTGGACTATATTCCGGGGAAATCGGACACTGCGGGTCATTCCATTCCATCGGCACGAAACGTTTCTGTAACGTTTCTGTAACGGCATCCATCGGCGGTCCACCATTATGACCAAACATTTCAGGAACACTCGTGAGACAGGTTCGTGTCATTAGCTCATTGTCCTTATCTGTCACTGACATCTCAGCTTTCTCTGACTCTGGTGTAGACTGGATACTCGAGACTAATAGACTTCTCTCGCCAGACTCCTTCCCTTTAATCACATCTTCCGCGGCCTTGCGGGCATGTTCAGCTTTGCGCTGTTCGACATTGATTTCGGAACTACCGGAACCTATGGGTTCTGGTGCCTTCTTCGCGCGCGACTTTCTCTGCTTACCGTCAGCGCCGGTCGTCTTTTCCAACTGGGGAATTTCCCCAGTTGACTCCAGGTCGCCCCGGACAGCGGCGACCGTCTTGTGGTCGGTCTTCGTCTGCTTGGCGATCTTGCGGTTTGATGCCTCGGGCTTGGCCTTCAATATCTTGGCGATCAGTTCGCGCTTCTGTTCGCCGGTAAGGTGGCGTCGGTGAAGATTGGTTGAGACAACATAATCGTAAGGATTAATGAGGCGGTCCGGCAAACTGTAGACCATACCCTGCAATGTGGCGGTGTAATCATCGCCAGCACCCCAGTCGAGCGTGATCCCGACCAGCTCCATAGCGTCGAGTCGATTCCGTCCATCCAGTAGCTTGTCGCCGTACAATGTTAGAGGCGACACTAGTCCATTGGTTTTGATGTCCTCGCCCAACTCTCGCAATTCCATTTCGGACATGACCGGGAACAGATCGGCGGCGGGATGAACGGGCAGATGATCGCGCCAGCCCATGTCACGCCGCCCCTTCACGGCGCTTATCAAGCCATGCTTTCAAATCGCAAACGCGATAGCCAATGCGACCGGGCGATAGTCTGGTCTTTGGTGGACCATCGCCTAACTGTTCAAGGCGCTCAAAAGTTCTATCTGAAAGTCCGCACGCTCGTATTGCATCAGCGCGTTTCAAGACGCGCACAGAATCAAGATCGTCCATTGCTTAACCCCGCAAATCACCGCCTGTCGGTGTCATGCGGGTATGAGGGTGTTCGCGGTGGCACTCAACCAAAACGGCCGAGATGATAATCCACAGATGCGTTTGTCCCGGTTATCCACCTTGCGCGCCCGAATTATTGAATCAAATCAATGTCAAGATTTTTGACCCCAAAAAACACAACTGACGCCTCGCGAGGCTGTTTTGTGCGTCCAAATTGTGGCATTTTTGAATTGTCTAATGATTTCAACAAATGGGGTTCGGCGCAGTATCGCGGACGGGGATTCGCGTCACGCCCTCCCACGAATTGGCGTGACGTTGCTTTTCTTCCCCCGCGCTGTCGCGAGGACATGCGTCGCCCACTTGGACAGGGCTTGCGCCTTCTCGGCCTTGTAAAGCGACCGATTATAGATACCGGCAACGCCCGCCTTGTGGCCGCTGACGTGATTTAGCACCGCCTCGACAATGTGCGGGCCCTCACCAAGATCGACCATTCGGGTTGCGGCCGTCCTGCGCAAATCGTGCGTCGTCCAATGCGGAAGCGGCTTGCCGAATTTGTCCTCGATTGCCTTGTCCAGCCGTTCCTTGCACCTCCCCCAACCATGAAAGCCGACACCCCTGCCGAAGACGAAATCGCGCGCGTCCGATTGTGGTCTCGCCCAAAGAATGTGCCGCACCGCTGCCGACATTGGAATTTCATGGGGGCGTCCGTTTTTGGTCCGCTCTCCCGGCAATGAAATCATGTCACCGTCAAAATCAATTTCCGACCAGCGCAAACCGGCAATCTCGTCCGCACGTTGGCCAGTCAGGATCAGTAATCGGATGATGTCGGAATAGTCGCTGTCACTAAGTGCATTCCAGACAATCGCTAACTCACCATCGGTGAGAACCCGGTCGCGGCTTTTTTCCTTGCGGGTTTCGGTGCCAATTACTGGATTTGCATCATGCAGGCCCTTTTGCATGGCCCACGAAAACAGCGCGGACAAACTAGTGCGGGCGCGATTGGCGGTTACTGGTCCCCTCCGTGCGATGATGTCGAGTAAGTCAGCAATAGCCTTTCGGTCGATTGCCGTAGCCGGAAGACCGTGTAACGGTTTGGCGTAGTCATCCAGATAGCGTTTGATTTCGACGTAGCTGTTATCGCGCAGTTCGCTCTGCTTGGCTTCCAGATAGCCGCTTACAAGTCGCCCGAAGGTATGATGCGCCTCCTGCCGCCTTTGCTTCTTCTCGGCGGCCGGATTTCCGCCACGGCGAACGTCGGCGTAATGATCTTCTGCTATTGAACGGGCCTTGGCAGGAGGTAGCGCCGGATATTCGCCAAGGGTCATGCGCCCACTGACGCGTTTCTTACCGCTCCCGAATGCGTACTGATAAAGCCAGACCCGCTTTCCATTCCGATAGCGCAGCCCGAAGCCGGGAAAATCATCGTCCCATTCGATGTGATCTGACTTGCCCTCCGGTGGCTGATAGCGGTCGATTTCGCGTGCGGTGAGTTTCATTTTCCCCTGCCCATCTGTCTTGCCGAACTTTGAGCATTCGCCCTTTCTGGGAAGCCGTTGGGAAGTTTCGGGAAGACGGTCCAGTGGCGTGCCAATGTGTGTGTAGGACAGCTTGTATAGGCTAGTTTAATCGATGGCGCAAGCTGATTTGGTCTTCCCGACGTGTTCCCGACGGGTCGGTGACAGTGTCTTTGGGGGCCTGCAAGCTGTTCTTGACGCAGATGAGCAACGGCTCGTAAGCGAGCTCCGCGATTGGGGTCAAATCGGTCAAAAGATCGAAATCTAGTTTGTAAAGACCACCGATCAGCACATGTGTCGTTAGAGTGCCGACGCTGAGCGTGTAGCCGTCTGCCGTTGCACGCACCACGCGCGACACGCCAATGCTGCCGGCGGCGCCCGTCACATCCTCAACGATGAGGGTCTGGCCGAGTGACTTGCCTATTGGATCCGCCAGAACGCGGGCCAATACATCGGTCGCGCCGCCGGCCGCGAACGGCACAACGATCGTAATTGGCCGCGTCGGATAATCGAGCGCAAAGGCCGAACCGCAATAGGGTCCCGCGGCGGCCGAACCAGCCGCCAGATGCAGAAATTTTCTGCGTGCAAGTCTCATGCGCCCTCCCCTCGATCTTTCCAGTCACGTCGCTTGCCGCTTGCCGCTTGCCGCTCACCGCTCACTCTGGCTTGAGATTGGCAAACTTCACGATCTTGATCCATCTCTCGGTATCGGTCGCAATGAACTTGCCGAAATCCGCAGGCGAGTTCGGCGGCATGACCAAACCGCCAAGATCGAGCAAACGCGCCTTGATCGCGGGATCAGCCACCGCCTGGTTGATCGTCTTGTTAAGCGTCGCGATGATTGGCTCGGGCGTTTTGCTGGGAGCACCAAAACCGATCCAGCCGAAAGCTTCGTAGCCCAGCAAAAATTCCGCCATTGCCGGCACGCCTGGCAGGAGATCGACGCGTTCCGGCGTGGTGACGGCCAAAGCGCGCAGCTTGCCTGCCCGTACCTGCGGCAAGGCAGTCGGCGTCACGTCGAACATCACCTGCACCTGTCCCGCGAGCATATCGGTGATGGCCGGAGTCGAACCATGATACGGCACGTGCACGAGATCGACGCCGGCCATGAATTTGAACAATTCGCCGGCGACATGCTGCGGCCCGCCTACTCCAGCCGAAGCCATGTTGATTTTGCCGGGATTGGCTTTGGCGTAAGCAATGAATTCCGGAACGGTCTTCGCAGGGAAGCTCGGCAGCACTTCCATGATCAGCGGCACGCGGAATACGCCAGCAATCGGGGCGATGTCGTGCACGAAATCGAACGGCAGACTGGGAAACAGCGCAGCATTGATCGTGTTCTGTGAATTCACCAGAAGCAGCGTGTAGCCGTCCGGCATCGCGCGCACGACAAGCTCGGTGGCGATATTGCCGGTCGCGCCAGGCCGGACCTCCACGACGAATTGCTGACCAAGATGCTGCGACAGATATTGCGAGATCAGTCGCGCGGTAATGTCGGAAGAACTCGCGGCCGCCTGCCCGACAATCACCTGCACCGGTCGAGTCGGATAATCAAGCGCGACAGCGCAGCGCGGCGCAACAGGCATCGCCGCGGCGGCTGCGCCGAATGTAAGAAGATCCCGACGATCCACTATCCACCTCTCTTGTTTGGCATCTGACTGGCGCCCGCACCACACTCTAGCATTTTGCCGCAAGCCCAATATCGGGCAGATCAGCGCGCCGCAAGCTGTCGTTGCAGCCGCGATTCCCGCAAGAACAAAAACAGGCCGGTTATCACGACGATGGCAGACCCGACGAGGAGACTCGCCGAAGGGACATCCCCCCAGATGAGAAATCCGAACATCAAGGCCCAAATCAGCATCAGGTAGTAAAACGGCGTCACCGCCGGAGCTGGCGCCAAGTGCAGAGCCTTGGTCCAGAACCACTGGCCGATCGCGTTGGTGAATCCGGTGCCGAACAGCATCGCCGCGTCGGTTGGCGTCGGCCAGCGCCAGCCGAACAGCAAAAGAAAACTATGGAAGAAAGCGAGCACCGCCAATTGCCAGATCACCAGCGTGGCAGCGGATTCGGTACGTGTCATCCCGCGCACCGCGACGGTTACCGTGCCGTACATGACCGCATTGGTCAGCGCGAACAGGGCTCCAAGCGTCAGCGAGTTCGTTCCGGGATTGGTCACGATCAGCACGCCGAGGAAACCGATCACCAGCGCCGCGCCCCGGACCCAACCCGCCGACTCCTTGAGCCAGATGATCGACACCAAGGCGGCAAATAACGGCGCCGAAAAATTGATGGCAACGGCGCCGGCAAGCGGCATCAGGCTGAATGCCATCAAAAGGCAAAACTGCGAGATCGATTGCGAAAGTCCGCGCGCCAAGTGGTCGCGTGGCCGATGCGTCACAAAAGCCGAGAGGCCGCTGACCGGCAAGATAATCGCCGCCCCGGCGATCAGTGACGCAAACGAACGCAGGCAGAGCACCTCTCCGACCGGATAAGCGCCCACCAGCCATTTGCTCGCGGCCGAAGCCCCGGAAAACAAAATCGTCGCAATGACCATGCAGATGATGCCACGAGGTACATCATCGCTGTGGCCTTTGCCGTATTTGCGATCGATGCCGGCGGCCGTTGCGTTCTGCCCCCGTTTGTCGACCGCTCGATCGTCCATTCCCCAGACCGCGCTCTTAACTCGGCGTGGGCATGATGCCATATGTCCCGTCCGCGACATATCTTTTCGCGACCGCCGCATTGGGGCCGATGCGATTGCACGGTGCGCGCCTGCCGGCTTCGCCCAGGAACAATTGGTCGAGAGCAGGGTTTCAGGAAGAAGGGAGCCGGAATACGGCTCTTCATAGGAGTGCCCCATGTGCGACTATAGTCTGCATCTCATCGCCTCGCGGCCCGCCAAGGTCGCGGATAGGCTCGTCTCCACCGATTTCGTGAAGTCGATCACGCGTGGCTTTACCGAAATCGGTCATCCCGACGTGGCAGTCTGCCTGCTCCCGGGCACCGAGCTCGCTTTCGACAGTGACGTCCAATTTGACCGCGCCTTCAGTATGTTTGGCAAAGCGCGGGTTGAGCATCGCGTGGCTCGATTCCGCCAGGTCAACATGGACGATCCGCACGTCCATCATGACGCGCTGGAATTTCCCGGCGGCCAAATCGTGATGGTGACGCGGCTCGTTCCCGGCCAAACCGCAACAGTGTTGCAGTTGCCGGCGGCGCCACATGATCTCAGCGGCATCAAGCAGCCGCAAACTGCGCAGGCACGCGATCCGGTGCTCGCTCGGTAGCGATCACTGATTTGACATCACGCGGACGCCATCGGGCGGCGGAGCTTGGGAGCCGCCGCCCGAAACCCGTGCGGTAGGGGCGGAGCCAAATTGCGACATATCGATGTCGCGGCGGGTGCGGCTGGCCACGGCGTCGTTTCTGACCGTCGCCTGGACTCCTTCTCGAAACTCTTCCATTGAATTGCATTCTTGCGAAATTGAAGACTTTCGAAGACGAAATTGCTGGCATTAATGTTACAAACACGGCTCCAATTGGGGCTGCAGGGCCGGCGTTACGGCCGATGTTGGGGGCATACTTGTCCAATCGAATGCGGGGTTTGGTTCTTTCAGCCGCACTGATGCTCGGCGTCGGCTCGGCGAGTGCTCTTGCGCAGGATTATCCGACGCGGCCCATCACCGACATCGTGGCGTCAACGCCTGGCGGCGGCACCGACATTATTTGACGTATCGTCGGCGAACAGCTGAGCACGCAACTTAGGCAGCCGTTCGTCGTCGAAAACATTCCTGGCGCCGGCTCGCTCACCGGCACCGTTACCGCGGCCAAGGCGACGCCTGACGGCTATACCCTGACGACCGGACTCACGGCGAGCATAGCGGTCAATCCCAGCCTGTTCGCGAAATTACCTTATGATCCGGTCAACGACTTCGAACCGATCGCGATGCTCGCAAAATTCCCCTTCGTGCTCGTGGTCAGCAACAATTTTCCCGCCCATTCCGTCAAGGACCTCATTGCGCTGTGCAAGGCGAAGCCCGGCGAAATTAATTTCGCTTCTGCCGGCAACGGCACTGGGCAGCATTTGTCGATGGAGCTGTTTCAACTTTTGGCCGATATCAAGATGACGCACGTGCCCTATCGCGGCGCGCAGCCAGCTTATGCCGACATCATGCTGGCCAAGTACCGGTATTCTTCGACAATCTGGCGAGCGCCTTGGGTCAGATTCAGGGCGGCACGGTGCGTGCGCTCGCCGTCAGTGGCACCCAACGATCGCCGCTGCTGCCGGACGTGCCCACCGTCGCAGAGTCCGCCGTGCCGGAATATCAAAATTATGTCTGGTTCGGACTCTGGGCGCCAAAAAAGACGCCGCAACCGATTATCGTCAAGCTTCATAACGAAGTGGAAAAAGCCCTCGCCGAGCCGATTGTGATAAAGCGTATCACCGCTGCGGCCGGCGAACCGTTCCACATGCCGATTGCCGAGATGACACCATTCGTGAAGGTCGAAATTGCGCGATGGGCCGACGTAGTCAAGCGCGCCGGCGTGACCGTGCAATAACAGCATTGGCGTCGGCGTCATCCTTCTGGAACTTGCGATCGACGCCGCAGTCGCGACCTAAGCGGGCGCCGTTCATTCAGAATTTTCTGACATTGAGGGGCGTTATCAATGACCAACGAGTCGTCGCAAGTAGATCGACCACAACGGGCGCAGAGTAGCGTTTGGCCGTTGGTAGTCCTTCAATGTACAAAATAATATTTCGTGCCGCTTTCGACGCTCGCGCCTCATCGTGCGTGAAAGCCCCCCGATCAATCTGCCCGGTTTGTCTGATCCCCGACAGCTCCAGGAACAATTATCATCCGCGTCAGTTTGACGTGAGGGCAGGAAGTGAAAATGGAGGTGTTTCGATGGTCGCAAAACGAACAATTGTCTTGGCCGTAAGCGCCGCGTTGCTGAGCGCCGCCACCATAGTGAGCGCGTCCGCCCAGCCGAACCCCAGCAATTCAACTTCGAGCCTTAATGGTGACTGGCTGCCGGGCCAGCGCTCGCATTACGGCTACCATCATCACTCTTACCGTCATCGCTACTACGGCTATTATCCTCGCTATCACCATCACCACGCTTGGTATCGTTACTAAAAGAAGGAGTTTAAGACCGCCTCAACCAGCGGCCTTCTCTTTGGTGGGATTAGCTACAAGGCTAATCGTGCTCCGGCAGCTTGGCGATATTCACCGCAATCCGCCGCGCCTCGCATGCAATGCAGCTCTGCATTGTGCTCAAGAAAGCGTGATGGAATTTGCGGCAACGTAATCCAATCTTCCCAAAAGCATCGCCTTGTTTCGCCACTCGCGGAGAAGGAAATCATGGCAAACGTCGCAAAAGTGATTCTTGCCGCTGCAATTGCAGCCGTGAGCATCGCATCCCCAGCATTGGCTAGAAGCCATCATTCTGCTCATCACCATTTCCGAATTTATAATTATTCGGGAGAGGGCGGAACCAGTCTGGTTCAGGAGGCTCGTCGTGGTGACCTTTGGGAAGGCGGAGGTCCGTAAAGCGCTGGCGAATCGCCGGTCCGGTTGCTGACGTTGCTTCTGTCCCGGAGGCCACATCTGCCTCTTATTTGAAACGCCTTGCTCCGCGACAGACCAAGGCGGCGGGGAGCGGCGAGCGGGCATGACCCATCATAACCGCCTGTTTTTCGCTGTACGTGCGACAGACATCAGGCCCTTCCCAAATGTATACTCCCCAACAGAACATTTGAGGTCGTGAGGGGATCGTCCTTGCTCTTACGGAAACGCCAATGACGATCACTCGAACGTTTTGCTCTGTCAGCTTGCTGGCGCTCGGCGCCATCGTGGGACCTGCTGCGCCCGGCTATGCCGGTGAACCCTGCTGCGATTGGGTCTACGGCAAATATATCAACTTGAAGACGGGCAGAGAGGTAAAGCCGCCCAAGGGTGCCGTTGCACCGGGGTCAGTCGAGAGCGCTGCAAGTGCTGCTAACAGGTACTGTGCGAAACCTGCAGAAGCAACTGCACCGCCCGAGTGCTCATATTTGAGCATGAAAGATTGTCGCGCGAGCCTAAAGGGAAAGGCTGGGGACTGCTACAAATTCTGATCTCACGCGACTTCGAAACCGGCGAGACGCCGCAACATCAGGGAGGCTACCATGAGGCTTTTGCTGATCATCCTGGCCGCGTCGGCAGCTTTTGTTTGCGTCGAAGAACCCGCTGAGGCGCGAGACTATCCGTGGTGCGCCGAGGGCAATTATAAAGACGGTGCCACAAATTGCGGGTTCGTAACCCTTCAACAATGCCAGGACACAGTGAGGGGGAGTGGCGGGTCCTGTAGACCCAATCTGCAGTACCAAGACCCGCCGGGACCACATCCGCTGACTAAGCAACCAAGGCGCTATTGAAGAGCTACGGCTTCCCCAAAAGCTCCGGCAGCCTGGCGATATTCGCCACGATCCGCCGCTAACCGAGGCGGCCCAAATTCGACCACGGTGGCGGGAGGTAGTGGGCGGTCATGCGGTGTTGTCCAGGCAAACCCGAGCAAACAACCGCGTGAAAGCTCTGGAAGAATTGGGCATGATCGACCGACAATTGCAAGATTCCACCGAGGTTGATGATCTCAAGGAAAAAATTTTGGAGGCAGAATTGGCGCAGCGAAACTTTGCCGCCGGCCTGGCTCATTGCAACGAACTGAATGGCACTAGTTTCTACTTCTATCAGCGCGATCGCGTCCTCAGCTTGCAAGATTATCGTCGCTCGCTCGATAATTTGGTCGCGGAGGGAGCGTTTAATTCGGACACTCGGCGTCCCTGGAATAAACAGGATGCCGACGCGCGATGGGAGCAGATACAAAAACAGGCGACCACCGACCAGGCCAACTGCGCGGCGGTCGCTAGCCTGCCGTCTCTCCGACAAAAACTGAAAGAACTGGAGCGGCGGCAATGACCACCCGACGGAAATGAGACGCTCTTAGCGCCCCCAATCCTCTTCCGCGACAAAAGACAGATGTTTTCTAATTTGATCCCCACTCGCTCCCCAAACCCGAATTATGGGGAGCCATAACGTTAAAATATCAACAGTAAGCTACTGATTTCGGTGGCGCGCTCGGAGAGATTCGAACTCCCGACCCTCAGATTCGAAGTCTGCAAAATACGGGGGACATGGGAAGACTGGTGGCGCCAAAACCCTTGCAAATGGCTTAGATACGGGTTAGACCCTCAGTTATTCGGGGCCAGATGAGGACTTGGGAAGACTTGGGAAGATAGTTTCAATCTTCCCAGGTTCTTCCCAGAAACGGGGGTGCCATGAAATTCACTCAAAGGGCCATTGACAAGTTCAAGATCGAAGCCGGCAAGGCCGAGCATATCGAATTTGACGACGGGATGCCGGGATTCGGTCTGCGCATTCGGGTTGGCGATAAAGCTCAACACCGGACATTCATCGCCCAGTATAAGATCGGCTCCAAGCATCGCCGCATCAACCTCGGTGACGTTAGGAAGGTGACGCTCGAAAATGCGCGCCAAGAGGCTAGGCGGATTTTCGGCAAGGTCGCTAATGGACACGATCCGGCAAACGAGAAGGCCGAACGTCGCTCAGCGGCATCGCATACGCTCGATGCTACGATCGCGCGCTACCTAGAGGCAAAGTCGATCGATCTAAAGCCCCGCAGCTTTGTCGAGGTCAAACGACATCTCGAAAAAGATTGGCAACCGCTCCACGATCTCGCGATCGCGAGCATAGGTCGCGCCAATGTCGCCGCCACACTATCTGCCATCGCCAAGGCGAAGGGCGGTGTAACCGCAAACCGCGCTCGCGCTGCCCTCTCGGCCATGTTCCGTTGGGCCATAGGCGAAGGCCTGTGCGATCATAACCCGGTGACGGGCACCAACCGCCAAGAGGAAAACGGTCACCGTGAGCGATCTCTAAGCGATAGCGAGGTCGCTAAGGTGTGGCTTGCCGCTCCGCAAAATGACCATGGCTATATTGTCCGATTGCTGCTGCTGACCGGTTGTCGTCGCGAAGAGATCGGCAGCCTTAAATGGTCCGAAGTCGATCTTGATACGCGGACCATGATCATAGCCAAAGAGCGCACCAAGAACGGCATGGAGCATATTGTGCCGCTCACTGATGCCGCGTTTTCGATCCTGCAAGGCCTCATGCGCCGTGGTGATCGAGATTTTGTTTTCGGCATTGCGCGAGATGGCGGGTTTTCTGGATGGTCGAAGTCCAAGATCGCGCTCGATAAGCGGGTCGCATTCAAAGAGGACTGGCGGCTGCACGACCTGCGCCGCACCGTGCGCACCGGCTTGGGTAAACTCGGCGTTCAACCGCACATCGCCGAGGCGGTATTGAACCATCTGCCGCCGAAGTTGATCCGCACCTACGATCGCAACACCTATGCGGCGGAGAAGAAGGCCGCCCTCGATCTGTGGGCGTCGCATCTTAAGGTCGCGGTCGCCCAAGCGACCGGCGCCAATGTGACGGCGATCAAGCCGCGTCGCTAGCGGCCTCAAGCAGCGCGACAACCGGCCAGCAAAAGAATCAGTCAAACCACGACGCACCTGCCCCACCTGCCGCCTTTTTCAATATCGCGGCGGGCCGCACTTTGCCGCGAGCGGGCGACGGGGATTTGATACCGCGGAATTTTTCGACAAGCCAGTTCAGACACTCGGCTGTCACCTCGTCAACGTCGCCGGGCAAATCTGCCGGGATCAACTGCACTAAATTTATGATCCTCTGAGGGAGCTTGCCCCACGACGCCGTAGGCCAGTTCTTCAGCTGACCCTGAAATATCGCAACAATGTTCCTAGTCGCTTGCCCGAACGTGTTGTCGGCCACATCGGGTGCGAGCTGCGCTAGAAGAACCTGAGCGACACTGGTGGGATTTCCCTGATGACCGATAAGAAACTGCAAGGCCGCATGCAGGTTGGTTACTCTGGGACCAGTCTCCCACAAGTGAACCGGCTCAATTGGATTCACGTGTTGCCTCCTCTGAACGAACTGCAATGTGTAATTATTAAACCAGGCAGGCTCCGTCCGCACCTTAAAAACGGGATTTCGGATGACAACTCGCCGCTTCCCGCCGCCTTGGACTGTCGAGGACATTGGCGCGGCCTTTGTCGTACGCGATCACAGCGGGCAGCAACTCGCCTATGTCTATTTCGAGGATGAGCCGGGGCGTAGATCGGCGGCGAAGTTACTCACTAAAGATGAGGCGCGAAGGATCGCTGTGAACTTTGCCAGGTTGCCAGAGCTGCTGAAGTCGCAGCCTCACTGGCGCTAAGGCGGTCTGCCAGGACGACTCCGAGCCACGAACTTTTTGTCCAAAACGGACACGTTTGTAACGTGTCGGTTAGCAAACTTTTGGGGAACCGCGGCGTTATTAAAGCAGGACGGTAAGCGCAGTTTTCACAGTGGAGGAACGGAAATGCTCCGACAAACTCTCATCACATTAGCGGCCGTTGCAGCACTCGGCATCGGCTCAACCGCTATGGCAGCTCACGGTGGCGGAGGCGGTGGTGGCGGTGGTGGTCACGGCGGCGGAGGTGGTTTCGGAGGCGGCGGCGGTCACTGGGGCGGTGGCGGCGGTGGTTTTGGAGGTGGCGGTGGTTTTGCGGGCGCCCGTAGTTTTGGAGGCGGCAGTTTTGCGGGAGGCGGCTGGCGCGGTGGCAGTGCAGGACCCATGATGATGCGCGGAAGTATGGGCCCCGTGACGCGTGGCCCGATGACCACTGCGGCGGTTCGAGGACCCGTTCAGGGCTGGAATGGCCCCAGGAATAACCTTGCATGGGGCATGCGCGACCACCGCTTCCATGACCACTTCGTTCACAACAGATTCCGCAACCGCAATTTCTTCGCGTTCGGATTTGGTGGTCCGTTCTATGACTACGCGTATGACTCCTGCTGGATTTATTATGGTTGGCAGTGGGTCAACGTTTGTAGCGCCTACGGCTACTACTAAGAGCAAGAGCTGCCGCGCCCGGCGTACGCATAGGCGCGGCGGATCACGGCGAACGTGGCATTCTGTTACGGTCGGGAACTGCCAACGGGTGCCCGCGTTAGCAATCGCCAGACTTGTTGAGGAAGCGAACTTGCGGCTCCTTGAGACAATGGGGCCGCTTTCTTTTTGTGTTGGCCGCGCGGAGCGCCGCCGGTACATCCGCGGACAGCAGCTCAACGCGCAGCCTGCCCCGAAGCCGGTCGGGGCACTGCCCGGCGATGAGCGCGCCGGACAGAAAGGGGTGGGCGATCGCGCGCGCATAACGCGCAGCTTAACCGCTCAGACACGAATCGCCGCTACTTTGTTGGCGGGGCTCCACTAATCGCGCACACAAGCCCAAGCTCCGGGTCCGCGCTCCCAGAAAACGGGCCGAGGCCTTTCTGGGCTGCACAAGGAAACACGCCGATGATTTTGGTGTTCTTGATCATGGTTTTCGAAATCGCAGTCGCGATGGCGATCGGATTCGTACTCGGCCGGATTTGGCAAATCCGTTGTGACCTGGAGCAGAAGCGCGGCGGCGTTTTTACAGCGCCGCCCATCGCCGGCATTCCGCTTGTTGCAAAACGACCTTATGAAGCGCCAGTGAAGTAGGCTGGGGTCCAAATTCAAAAAGCGCTTAACAGGGGACGCGTTGGGCCTTTTGGTACACCAACGGGCGATCGAAGCCGGCAACGCGATCGCCGCGGACCTTCGTGCGAAGGCCCCGCAGCAGCATGGCAGCGATATCACTTTGATCCAAGCCTCGCGGCGTTGTTTGCTCGATCGTGAGCTGCACATCCTTTGGGATCAAGCGCGCGCAAGTCGCGAAATAAACCTCAGGATTAGCCTTGGCCGTGTGAACCATAGTCGCTTTGCCATGTTCGGCCCAGCTCTCAGCCAGGTCGCGCAGAAAAGCGTTTGAAAAGGCCGTACGCGAGCCAACTGGCCGCCCGTTCGGGTTGCCAGATATGCCAGCAGTCCAGCGGTTGGGATACTTCACGATCGCATCCATTCTCAGCCTTTCATCTGTTTTTGACTGTTAATTGCCATTTCTGCGCCACGAAATCGCGCAACTATCGGTGGCCTCAGTTAGTGCGGGGCTCGACCGGGGGGGTCGGCATTGTGCCTGCGCTTCCAACCTAACCTTCACGCTACCTGAGCAGTCGAATTCTCCGACAGTAAGTGCCATTTTAGGGAGAGGGACATGGTGTTTGGTAAAGAAGCTCAGTCACATACCGATCGAGTCGTCGCGTCTACGCAGGAGGAAATTCGTCGCCTGGCACGTGATGGTAATGGGTCGCAGCCGGAAGCGGCCGCAATTACGTCGGGCCTTTCGATTATCGGCAAGATTGTCGGCCGTGGTGCCCTGACTATTTTTGGTCGCGTCGAGGGTGAGATACACGCCTCGCATGTCGTGATTGCTGCAGGCGCACACATGGTGGGTGATGTCGTCGCAGAGGAATTGACAGTTGGCGGCAACCTTAAGGGCACCGTCCGCGCCAACCGCGTCAAGATAAATGGCACCGGTGTCGTTGAAGGCGATATTTTCCATCGAACTCTGGCGATCGAGGAAAATGCTCGGTTCGAGGGAGCGTCGCGTCGGAACGAAAATGCGATCGAAACGCCTGCGCGCGTTCAAATCAACTAAAACCGACAATCGCCAACTCACCGTCGCACCGTCACATCTGTCACACCCTATAAGGGGGTGGTGTCCTTACCCCGCGCCGTTCATGCGGGCCTTCGCCAATGGTTTTGGCGTGGCGATTCATGCCGCGGCCCCACCGCGCCGATCGAGATACGACGGGATAGTCAGATCACCGACATCACAGGCGGCCCTCCAAGCGTCCTCACAAGCCCCACGGTGCAGCCACGCCGAAGCGTCTCCATAGTAGGCCTCTAGCTCAGCACCATCCTTGCCGCACTGTGCGCATTTTTGGGCGCCCTTCGTCCCCTCTCTCTGCAAAACAGCATTTTCATCCGTAACAACGTAACAATGCCCATTTGACGGTGGTTTCTCGCTGCTTTCGAAACGTAACACGGCTTTTTCTGTTACGTTTTGAAACGGAACAGAAGTGCCTATTTCATCGGCGTTGTTACGTTGTGACGTTTCGGAAAGGGATTCTTGGGGGGTAGAGGACAAATAGCGGTCCCAAGCCTCCTGAAATTGGCGCCGGTAGTAACCCTTCGCCGTCTTGCCGCCGATCCTAATGGTGTCCGGAACTATCTTGAACCGCTTGAGGCGTTTGGCGAGCTGGTTCTTGGAAATGGGTTTGCCGCTCTTGCCGTACTCGGCCCACGGTCTGCCTTTCTATGGCGACCAGAGCTTCGCAGAT
>Ga0306924_10002983_pt1 | contig 16147 bp, 13 predicted proteins | sample sta12Can44000111_FD_203756 | JGI IMG/M metagenome (GOLD analysis project Ga0306924, IMG submission 203756) | Lab enrichment of tropical soil microbial communities from Luquillo Experimental Forest, Puerto Rico - statanox.12C.anox.44.000.111 (v2)... | ecosystem: Environmental > Terrestrial >... | reverse complement strand
AGCGGGGTCGGCGTGGGCCAGGCTGCCGCCGATCGTGCCGCGGTTGCGCACTGGGGTGTGCGCGATGAACCCGACGGCCTCGGCGAGGAGGGGAGCGGCCATGGCCACCTCATCGGACCGTTCCAGCTCTGACATCCTGGTCATCGCCCCGATGATCAGGACGTGACCTTCGTGCCGGATGCCGGTCAGTCCAGTGACATTGCGCAGGTCAATGAGATAGCCCGGTTTGGCCAGCCGGAAGTTCATCAGCGGGATCAGGCTCTGCCCGCCAGCCAGCACCCGCGGCTCGGCGTCGGAGTGCTCGGTGAGCAGCCCGATGGCCTCGTCCAGGGTCGTCGGCGCGGCGTATGAGAAGGGGGGCGGTTTCACGGCAACCTCCCGGGTTTCGCGGCTCCCTCGGCGCGGCGGACGTGCCCGCGGGAAACGTCCCCGCCTACGTCACGGCGCTCATTCGACGCCGCCGCCGGGCATGAGCTCCGCCATGTGCACCAGCCTAGGAATGACTGCGCGGTGGTGATAGGTGGCACAAGGGTTTTTTTGACCGAACGGTCCGGCGTACCCGTGCCGGGCTTGCCAGGCGCGGGCCCGAGCCGCTCTTCTGTTAGCTCGTTGTCAGCCGGAGCCTGCCGTTGGGTCAGGTCTCCCTTGCGAGTGCACCTGGACTCGCCGCAGCAGGGAACGAAGCGTGGATGCATTGGCGTAGCCCACCTGCGGCGCAATCTGCTCGACGCTTTGCACCGTGGTGCGCAGCAGGTGGACGGCGCGCTCGGCCCGCAGGCGCTGCACGAGCGCCAGCGGGCTCATTCCGAGCGCAGCCTGGGTCCGTCGCTCGAGGGTGCGTCGGCTAGTACCGATCGCCGCCGCAAGCTCCCGAACGTCCAGCGACTCGCCCAGGCGGGCGCGGGCCTGCTGCTCGAAGGCGAGGACCAGCCGATCGTTGTGGTTGAGGTGGTCCACGACGAGGTAGGAGCTCTGGGAGGCGCGTTCGTCGATGACCAGGAGCCGGGCGACGTGCTCGGCCAGGCACGGGCTGACCCGGCGTACGAGCGCAAGAGCGAGGTCGATGTGGGCGAACGCGGCGCCCGCGGTCACGACGCCCGCGTCGGCGACCACCATGCTGCCCAGGTCGAGGAGCACGGACGGATACCGGCTTCGGAACGCGGCACCGAGCCACCAGCTCGTCGTCGCCCGGCGCAGATCGAGAAGCCCGGACTCTGCGAGCATGAAGACGCCGGTGCACGCGGCGGCCACAGTGGTCACATCCGGGTCCAGGTCGCCAAGGACGGCGATGATCGCCCGGCTGACGCGCGCAGCGAGCGCGCTGAGCGTGTCCTCGGCGGTCATCGTGCCAAGCGCCGGCACCACGACGACGTCGACGGCCTGCAACTCGCGGAGGTGCATCGTCACCGGCACGGTGAGGCCGGCCCCAGTGGTGACCTTGCGGCCGGTACCGGTGACGTCGACGCGGATCGGCGGGATCGAGGGGTCGACGTCGGGGCGCTGGGCCTCCGCCGTCGAGAGGACGTCGATGAGCGCGGTCAGCCCTGAGCTGAAGCAGCCGTCGCTGGCGAGCAACCCGACATGCATGACGTAGACGGTAGCAAAGCTGTCGTATGCGCCACTGGCTCAACGGGTCAGGCGCTCGTAGGGTCCTGGTGGTGGCCGGTGCCTGGCGATGCGCGCGAGGAGGGCGCATCGCATGGTTCCTGTCACATGCAGGCGAGTTTCACCAGGGCTGCCGTAACCCACGGAGCATCGATGATCTCGGATCAGGCACGGAATGGCGCATCTGCCGACGGGCCGGTCGGCGGGGCGCTCGCTGGCGCGCGCGGCGGGCCAACGGCGGGGCGGATCGCGCTCGGCGTGCAGCTGCGTCGGCTCCGGGAAGCCAGCCATGTCACAGGTGAGGAGGCGGGCGAGGCGATCCGGGCGACGCGCTCCAAGATCAGCCGTTTGGAACGGGGGCGCTGCAGGGCCAAACAACGCGATCTGGCTGACCTGCTCACCCTTTACGGGGTCACTGACGAGGCCGAACGCGAAGCACTGCTAACACTCGCCCGCCAGGCCAACGCCCCGGGCTGGTGGCAGCAATACATCGGCGTCCTGCCCAAATGGTTCGAGCTCTATATCGGGCTGGAACAGGCCGCCTCCATGATCCGCGCCTACGAGGTGCAGTTCGTCCACGGCCTGATGCAGACCGAAGACTACGCCCGCGCCGTCATCCTCACCGCCAACGCCCACGCGCCCGTAGCGGAGATCGACCGGCACGTCAGCATCCGAATGAGACGCCAGCAGCTCCTCACCCGGCCCGGTGCACCCCGGCTCTGGGCCGTGCTGGACGAGTCGGCGCTGCGACGGCCCTGGGGCGGGCCCGCGGTGATGCGCGCCCAGCTGGAACACTTGCTGCGGGTCACCGAACTGCCCAACGTCACGCTCCAGATCGTTCCGTTCCGCGCTGGCCCGCACGCCGCAGCCGGCGGCTCCTTCACCATCTTGCGGTTCCCCCAACCGGACCTGCCCGATCTGGTCTACCTCGAGCAGCTCCACAGCGCGCTCTACCTCGACCAGCCCGACGACGTCACCGGCTACCTGACCGTCATGGACCAGCTAGGCGTCCAGGCCGAAACCGGTGCCGCCAGCCAGGACATGCTTCGCGCGCTCCTCAGACGGGCCTAGGCCTGGCCTGCCCGCCTGGGCGCGGTGGCGACCACGGTGCCCAGCGCGGCCTGTGGCTTCCCGCTATCGATGCGCACCCACTGGACCGCACTCCGCGCAAGCCTCGCCGCAGCCGCCCCGAAAGCCGCCACCTCGTTGCCGCCGGCAGCGGCCGCGCCGCAAGCGCCAGATCGATCCAGGATGGTGCGATCCGCGGACCGCGCCTGGCCCGGGAAAACGAGCCGGCCGGATACCATCTGGAGGTTCGAGGTGGGGTGCGACAACGGCACACGCGGGTAAGGCGCCCGGGTTGATGCCTGACCGCGTGACAGACGAGCACCAGGGATCCTCTGGCGTCTGGTTACAGTGAGTTAGCAGCTTGTAATCACTTCTGACATGATAATTGCGTAATCCCGGGCAGCCTGCGCGTAGGGAGGCCCAGGGAAATGACCGGGCAAGAGCCATCCGCGCGACAGATCGCGGCCGAGCTGCGGCGCATCGCTGCCGAGTTGGACGAGCTGGGCCGCGCCGCGCCGCCTCGGTGGCGAGAGCGGATCGCCTGGTGCGCCATCACCACCGAATACGTGGCGCGCGTCATTGAAAGCGACCTGACCGGAACAACTGAGTTACCTCCCAGCTCAGTCCTGGGGGGTGAGCCTGCCGAACTCCGTACCGCCGCGCTAACGGATTGCTAACGAGACTGGTCGAGAGCGGGCGACGGGAATCGAACCCGCATGACCAGCTTGGAAGGCTGGTAACAGACTCTCGAAGGCCACGCCAGCTTGGGGCCGTGACCAGGATATATGGCATCTCGACTCCGCTGCGTTGCCTCTTTGGGTAGAAGTTTGGGTAGAAAATAGCTGCCGCCTGGAATCTGTGGAGGCTAGTGCAGTGCAGTGCCGTTCTACGAACCCCTGATACCGCGCACCGAGGGCTCCGGTAAGGCGGGTGTTACGCCGCTGAATCGTGACCGGCAACCTCGATCCACTCTCTGCCGTCGGAGTTCAGAGCGGCCCCAGCGACGTCGACCCCGAGGCGGGCCGTCAGTTGAGGCTGCTGCTGTCTTCCGCGTCGTCAAGCTCGATCGGGGACAGCTCATCATCGGCCAGGTCCGCATACGGGTCGGGGTGCAGCCGGGCCCGGCGCCGGTCGTTCAGGTACACGATGACCTCGGCGGCCTCGACCAGCGCCACGCAGACCCCGCTCGGCGTCGTAGTCCATCCTGTCCAGTTCGGTCTTGTGCAGTTCTTGGAAGGCTATTGGGGCGCGAATCCTGTCGCCCGCAAATTCAGGGAGCTGCGGGTCAGGCATCACCGTAAACGGGCCGACGCGCTTGAGGAGAAGGATGTAGAAGGAGATCAGGAAGCTGGTCGGTTGCTCGACCAATACCCTGCCGATCCCGCCCTTGTCATGCCGACTCGGCTCGGTAATGTACTACGAAAGTACGAGATCCTCGCCGGTAGGCAATACGAGTTGAGCGTGCTTACCATCCTGCCACATATAGCCCTGGCTGCTCGCCCTGAAGATTTGCGCTATCTCGACGACCAGCGTACTCAGCTCGATCTGGCGGTACGGGTGTGTTTCACGGCAGCGTTGGCCAGCGTGCTGTCTGCTGCGCTTCTTTCGCGAGACGGGTTCTGGCTGTTCGTAGCGGCTATTCCGGGCATCTTCGCATATGTCGCCTACCGTGGCGCAGTTATCAGCGCGCGAGAATACGGAATCGCCATGACCACTCTCGTTGATATGAATAGATTTTCACTATACGAGCGGCTGCACCTGCCAATGCCTGGAACTATCGCAGAAGAAAGGATTGCTAACAAGAGAGTAATGCAGCTGATGGAGTCCAGCAGCACGCACGTTTTCATGCGCTACAAGCATCCGTCCACGGCAGACGGCGTTGTCACGTCCACGGGAATAAGCAATACCTCCTCGTCCTGATCAGCGCGGGAGGCTGGCGGGCGCATGCGGCTATGGTTAACGTGGCCTGCGATACTTGCTGGCGACCATCGGGCGCGACCCGTTCAGGGTTCAGTCTGGGTCCTCAGGCACTCTCCGCACCTGGAGGTACCGACCGCTCCGCGGTGATCCGGCTGCGTCCCGACTTTACCAGCGGAGCGGGCTTTCGCTCGGACCTAGAGGGGCCTTCGGGCCCGCTCGCCCGCAGATTCACAGTGGCGGCAGCAGCCCTTCGAAGCGCCTGGCGGCTGACTCCCCGGTTTCGTCGAGCACGTGCACGTATCGCGCGGTGGTGCGCAGGTCGGCCTGGCCGAGCCGGTGCATCACCGCCTTCGGGTTCTCCCCGGCGTCGATCAGCCGTGAGGCGTGCGTGTGCCGCACTTGGTAGGCAGTCGGCTTGAACGGAATCCCGCTGTCCGCCACCGCGCGGGCCCAGATCCGATCCCAGAACTCCTTCTCCAGGTACGGCTCGTCGGGATCACGAGACTTCTCCCAGCGCCGCCGGGCCGGACCGGAGGCGGCGGCCCGCTGCACGCGCAACCGCTCGCTTTGATAATCCCGCGCCCACTGCCGGCACCCGTCGCACCGGCACTTCGCCGTCACGTAACCACCCAGGGTGCCGTGCGCATAGACCCGGCCGTTCACCGGCTCGCAGTCACCCAGCGCCCGGACCTCCTCCTCCGTCAGCCGCGGCTTTGTACGCTGCGGCGGCGGCATGACCAACTCCGCCGGGAAGATCACCTCCCTCTCGCCGATGCCGTGCTCCGCCACGTGTCCGCGCACGAGCTCGACCACGGCGCGGTCCAGCTTGAGTCGGCGCGTCTGGCCATTCTTGGTGTAGTCGCGCGCCAGGAACGTCTTGCCCCGCGGATGATGCTCACGTGACACCTTTACCACCGACCGGGCCACTTCCAGGATGCCCGCCTCGAAATCGAAGTCGGCGGGCTGCAGCCCGACCGCCTCGCAGAACCGGATCCCGCTGGAGACCAGCAGGGTGGAGAACACCTGAGCGGACTTGTTCGGAAGGCAGGCCCGCACCGTCAGGTACTGGTCCGGCGTGGCCACCTTGATCGCCCGCCGACCGGGCACCCTCGGGATCTTGACGTCATGAAACGGGTTGTAATCCAGGTACCCGTCCGCCACGGCCATGCCGAACATCGCGCACAGCACGACCTTGGCCTGGCGGATCGTGTTCGCCGACCGTCCTTCCTCCAGCAGCACCGTGACGTAGTTGCGCGCCAGCGTCCGGTCGGTCTCGGCCAGCCGACAGCCGCCGAGAAACGGGATCACGTGCAGCCGCAGCGTGTCCGCATACCTCTCCCTGTGTTTCCCTCGACCCGGTGGTGCCGGAGGAACAGCGGCGCATACTCCTTGACCGTCCGTGTCGCGCGGATACCCGGATCCAGCCCGCCAGCCGCACCGTCCACGACCGAGGCGTGCCGCTCCGCCTCCTCAGCGACTTCCAGCGCCCGCTTCTCCGTGCTGAAGGTCCCGGCAGACCGGTAGCTGCCGTCCGCGGCCTTGTAGATGCCGCGGTAGCGGACCCCCTTCTGGCGCTCCCGGCGCTCCGCATATGCCATGGTCAGCCCCCTGGCTTTGGGTAGAAATTTGGGTAGAACGATAGGGCTCCACCCGGCCCCACATACCAGCATAACTTAGTTCGGAGATACCATTCTAGCAGGGAAAACGCGGGAATAAACGCCATTACCCGCCAGTAGACTGCAACAGACGCCAATCAGGCGAACGTAAGGTCGAAAGTGACATGTGAACTGGAAGAACGCGGAGCGGGCGACGGGAATCGAACCCGCATGACCAGCTTGGAAGGCTGGAGCTCTACCATTGAGCTACGCCCGCAGCAGCCGCCCCGGTCGGAGCGGCTGACACCCGTAGCGTACCGTCTCCCGCCCGCCGAAGCCTGCGAAGCCCGGCGTAGCCGACCGTCACCCTCCACCCGGGCCGCGTAAACGCCCGGGATGGGATAGTGAACCACAGAGCCGATCCGCAGGAGACGAGGAGCATATGGCCGCAGAAGCGCAGATTGGCGTCACCGGGCTGGGCGTGATGGGCCGCAATCTGGCGCGCAACTTCGCCCGCCACGGCTATACCGTCGCCCTGCACAACCGGACGGCCTCCCGCGTCACCGACACCCTGAACCAGTTCGGCCGCGAGGGATCCTTCGTCGCCACGCAAACCACCGAGGACTTCGTCCAGGCCTTGCAGAAGCCCAGGCGCCTGCTCATCATGGTGAACGCCGGCCAGGCCACCGACGCGGTGATCGACGAGTTCGCCCCGCTGCTCGAGCCGGGGGACATGCTCATCGACGGCGGCAACGCCCATTTCCATGACACCCGCCGCCGCGAAGCCGCCCTCAGGCAGCAAAACCTGCACTTCGTCGGCATGGGCGTCTCGGGCGGCGAGGAGGGCGCGCTGCACGGCCCGTCCATTATGCCCGGCGGATCGAATGAGTCCTACCAGGCCCTCGGGCCCATGCTCGAAACCATCAGCGCCCACGTCGACGGAACACCGTGCTGCACGCACATCGGCCCGGACGGCGCCGGCCACTTCGTCAAGATGGTGCACAACGGCATCGAGTACGCCGACATGCAGCTCATCGCCGAAGCCTACGACCTGCTCCGGCACGCCATCGGCCTCACGCCTGCCCAGGCCGCCGAGACCTTCAGAACATGGAACACCGGCCGGCTGAACTCCTACCTGATCGAGATCACCGCCGAGGTCCTCGCGCACACCGACGCCGCCACCGGCCAGCCCTTCGTCGACGTCGTGCTCGACCAGGCCGAGCAGAAGGGCACCGGCCGCTGGACCGTGCAGGACGCGCTCGACCTGGGCGTCCCGGTCAGCGGCATCGCTGAGGCGGTGTTCGCCCGCTCACTGTCCGGCCACGCCGACCTGCGCCGCTCCGCCCGCGACCTGCCCGGACCAAAGCCGACGCCGGCGCAGCAAGCCGAGTTCGCCGACCAGGTCGAGCAGGCGCTGTACGCGTCGAAGCTGGTCTCCTACGCGCAGGGCTGGAACATGATGGACGTCGGTAGCCGCGAGTACGACTGGCACATCGACCTGGGACAGATGGCCACCATCTGGCGCGGCGGCTGCATCATCAGGGCCAAGTTCCTGGACCGTATCCGCGCCGCCTACCAGGCCAATCCCGCGTTGCCCACCCTGCTGGCCGACGAGGAATTCGGCAAGGACCTGACCGGCGCACAGGACGCCTGGCGCAACGTGGTGGCTGCCGCGGTCCGCCTCGGCATCCCCGTCCCCGGCTTCTCGGCCGCCCTGGCCTACTACGACGCGCTGCGCGCCGAACGCCTGCCCGCCGCTCTCATCCAGGGCCTGCGCGACTACTTCGGCGCGCACACCTACCGCCGCACGGACCGTGACGGCGTCTTCCACACGCTGTGGGCCCAGGACCGCTCCGAGGAAGCCCGTTAGTTCCTTATATATACGGAACGGACCGTCACGCCAGCGGCTCGGCCACGCACTCGCGGGCCCGCTTGACATTACGGGAGCCAGTCCTTAACTGTGTCACTGATCCCTAGGACCCCACAGGATGGCGGTGTGCCCATGACTAACCTCACCCGGCGGACCAAGCACCTGGTCGGGCCCTGCCTCGACTGCCTGCTGGCCGCGACCGGGCGGGGAAGGGCGTGACCATCTCCCGGCATCTGGTCGCCCGGGCCGCCGACGCGCGTTTCCTGGGCCCTCCGGCTTGGGCCCCCTCGGCCGTTGGCGCTCGGCGCTGGTCGGCCGTCGACGATCAAATCGGGGCGCAGGTCGGGGCGGTGCACACCGGGTTTGGCCTTTGCGAGCTTGAGCCGGGCGGGAGCCTGCCCGGGCACGTGCACTCGTTCGAGCAGTCCTTCTTCATCCTGTCCGGCGAGGTCGTGCTCAGCACGCCGGAGGGCTCCTTCCTGCTCGGCCCGGACGACTACGGGTTCCTGCCGGTCGGCGTGCCGCACGCCTGGCGGAACGACGGCGGCGTCACCGCGCGGTGGGCCGACATGCTGGCGCCGCAGCCGCGTCGGCAGTACCACGGCGACACGATGCGGGTGGACCTGGGGCTCGAAGCACGGCCCGTTCGGCCCGATCTGAAAGATCCGCGGACCCGGACGTTCGGCCATATCGCGGCGGCCAGCATGAGCGGTCCGTCGCCCGACGAGGTCAGCATGCGGACCGCGCGCCTGGTCTACAGCGGGATCACGGTGAAAATGATGGTCGACACCGACCTCGGATCCCAGCTGCAGACGATGTTCATGGTGCAATACGAGGCGGACGGGGTGGCCGGGGCACATGATCATCCGTTCGAGGAGACGTATCTGATCCTGACCGGCGCGACCAACGCGACGTTCGACGGCCAGCCCTACCGGCTGGAGCGGGGCGACATCGCCTGGGCGGGCGCCGGGTGCGTGCACTCGTTCCGTAACGCGGGCCGCGAGCCGGTGCGCTGGCTCGAGACGCAGGCGCCGCAGCCACCCGCCCGGCATTCCTACCGGTTCGCAGGAGAGTGGGACTACCTGCGCGAGATCGCAGCAAAGGAGACAAGAGAACCATGAGCAGCGTTCTGGTCGTCGGCGGCACTGCGGGAATAGGCCAGCAGATCGCCCAGCACTACGCCGATGAGGGTCACCGCGTCACGCTGACCGGTCGCGATGCCGACCGGGCGGCGGCCGCAGCCAAGGAGATCGGCGGCGACACGACCGGCCTCGCGCTCGACCTCGCCGCGCCGAAGGACATCGCTCCCGCCTTGGCCGGGCTCGGCGCCGTGGACGGCCTGGTCCTGGCCGCGATCGAGCGCGACGTCAACACCGTGACCGACTACGACATCGACCGGGCGCTGCAGCTCGTGACGCTCAAGCTGGTCGGGTACACCGAGGTGGTGCACGCACTGCGGACCCGGCTCGCCCCGGACGGCGCGATCGTGATGTTCGGCGGTCTGGCCCTGCAGCGGCCGTACCCCGGCTCCACCACGGTGTCGACGGTCAACGGCGGGGTCATCGGGCTGATGCACGCGATGATCGTGGAACTCGCCCCCATCCGGGTCAACGTGATCCATCCCGGCATCGTCGGCGACAGCCCGTACTGGCGTGATCGTGACCTCAGCCCCGTGGTCGCGCGAACCCCGTGCGGGCGGCTGGCCGAGATGGCCGACATCGTCGACGCGGTGGCGTTCCTGCTCCGCAACCCGGCGGTCAACGGCGTCAGCCTGAACGTCGACGGCGGCACCCTGCTCGGCTGAGGTCAGGCCTGGTTACTACTCCGCGGCCGAGGGCATGGACTGCAGCCAGACCACGCCCGGACCGGACAGCACGGCGCAGGGATAGCCGCTGAACCGGCTGGAGACGCCTTGCACCTGCGTGACCTGAATGGCGACCGTGCTGTCGAACATGCCGACGTGCCTGGGATGGGCGCGCAGCGACTGTCCCGTGGTCAGCTCGCGCCGCACCATGTCGCCGGCCAGCTCAACCCAAGCCCGTCCGGAACCGCCGATCCGCCACAGCGCCAGGCCGCGCTCGGCGGTGTCGACCCGCACCTGTACACCAGGGGTCCGGGCCATGAAGTCGGACCTGCGGAACAGGTAACCCGCACCCTGGGGACCGACGTGCACGCTGATGACGCAGCCGGGCCGCTGCGACGCGAACGCGATGACGCCCGGTTCGCCGACGGCCGTGTAGATACACGCCCCGGTATCGTCTGCGACGGCCATCTCGATCGAGTCGGTCATCCAGGCGAATCGGCTGGCCTCGCCGATGACACTTTCGCCCGGGTCGAGCGAGATCGACAGCATGGGCTGGGTAACGCCAAGGAGCTGATCCCGCATACCGCCCTCCCCCTGACGGATGCTTCCGCCGCACCCTACCGCCCCCCTACACCCAATCAGGTGCGGCGGAAGCATCTGTGGCTCCTGTTCTATGCGCGGGCACACCAGCGGCGAATCCCGCGATTCATACACGTTGCCGATCTCCCTAGCAACTCCGATCCCAGCTGTCACTGAGGTAGAGGAGCGACGGATGATCGGGGCGGCGGGCCGCCGCGGCGTTATAACATCCCGCGCCGAGGGCGACCCCCTGGCCCTTGGAGAATGGCCTGTACTCGCGAGTCGGTTTCTGCCTAACGCTCGCTCTGTCAGCCCGTGTTCGACGGCGTAGCGGGCCGCCTCGACCCGGCCGCCGAGCCCGAGCTTGCGATAGATGGTGCCCAGGTGCCGCTCCACGGTCCCCGGGCTCAGGTAGAGCCGCGCTGCGATCTCTCTGTTGCTCAGGCCGTCGGCGAGGAGCCGCAGTACTTCGGCCTGGCGGACGGTCAGGTTTCCCGGGAGCGCGTTGGCCGCGCCGCTCGCGGTCTCCGCTAGCGCCTCTGCCACCTGGGCTAGGAGCTGGGAGTTCGCGATCTCGTGCGCCATCGCCTCCGCCGTGCGAAGCTGCCGGGCCGCCTCGTCCGCTTGGCCCAGCTCGTGGCGGGCGCGGCCCAGGCCGATCATGGCCTCGATCACATCGTGGGCATGGCCGCCGATCTCGGAGGCGGCGACGGCGTCGGCATAGCGCTCGGCGGCCTGCTTCCAGTTCCGCTGCTTGGCTTCGAGGTTGCCCTGGCCGCACAGGATCAGGCCCGTGAGCTGGGGCTGGCCGACGGCCAGTTCCGCGGCTTCGGCGAGCGATGCGCGCGCCGCCTGCCACCGGCCGTCCCTGACCAGCACGTCGGCCAGGTTGAGCAGGCCGATCGCGATCGAGTGCGGCTCGCCGAGCTGGCGCTTGATGATGAGGTTCTGCTCGAGCAGCTCCCTGGCCCGGTCGAGGTTCCCGTCGTCGATCTCGACCAGGGCCATGTTGTTCACCGCCATGGCCAGCTTTGCGCGATCGCCGATCGCGGTCCGCACATCGAGCGCGGTCTGAAGGCTGCGCCGGGCCTCGGCCCGTTCGCCCAGGTAGCGCTGGGCCGATCCGAGCACGGTAGCCGCGAAGGCCAGGTCCTCGGCCGGGTCGAGTGGTTCGAATATGCGTATCGCCTGGCTGGCCAGGCGAACTGCCTCGGAGTAGTCGCCGCTCTCCGCGGCCAGCACGGCGGCCGCGCTCACCGCCCGCCCGATCCGCTGGCTTTGCTCCGCTGTCCGTGCCGGGCGTCCGTCGGCCGCGGCGAGAAACTTGCCGAGCCAGGCCCGGCCCGCGGAGAGCCGGCCGCTGGTCAGCCACCAGCGCCAGAGGGCACCACCGACCTCCACGCCAAGATCGATCTCGCCGTTATCGAGGACCCACTGCATCATCGCGCGCAGGTCGTCGACGGCTGACGCCAGCCTGGCGGCCCAGCGATGCGCATCCGGCCCGGCGAGGGAGCTCGAGCTCCGAATGGCCACGTCAGCGAAATGCACGGCGTGCCGGTGATGAGCCTGCGGTGCTTCGCCCGCCTCCTGCAGTCGTGCGGTCGCGAACTCCCGGATGGCCTCGACCATGCTGAACCGGTTCTGCTCGAGACCGCGGGTGACCACCAGCCAGGACGCGTCCACCAGTGCGCGGACGACGCCTGCCACCTCCTGTTGGCTGACGCCGGTCACCGCCTGAACGTCCGCAAGGCTGAACGGCGTGTTGAACACGCTGAGTAGCCGCAGGGTCTCCTGATGGCCGGGCCTGAGCAGGTCGTAACTGGCTTGCAGCACATCGGCGAGCTTGCGGCTGCCCGGGGCGCCGGGCGGGTCGTACTCCAGCAGCGTGACCCGCTGCTGCAAGATCTCGCGGACCGACAGGGTCCCGACCCAGCCCGCGATCAGCTCGATGGCCAGCGGCAGCCCGCCTAGCCTGCGGCAGAGCTCGCCGACCGCGTGCGGCGGCAGGTCGGCCGCGGAGAAGCCCGGCAGCCGGTCGCCGGCCCTGGCGACGAACAGCCGGACCGCGTCCGAAGCCGCGATTTCGCGTGCGCCCGCGGCGACCGAGGGACAGTCGAGCGGGGGAACGGCCCAGCACACCTCACCCGGCACCCCGAGCACCACCCGGCTGGTGACCACCACGCACAGATCCGGCGCCGAGGCGAGGAATTCCCCAGCCAGCCCGGCCACCTCCTCGCGGTGGTGTTCGGCGCCGTCGAGCAGCAGCAGCCCGGGCCGTCCCCTGAGTGCGGCCAGCGCCGACTCGCGCCAGGGCACGCCGGGCCGTTCACGCAGGCCGAGCCGCGAGGCGAGTACCGAGACCACCGGCCGGGGCGGCTGGATCGCCTCGAGCGGCACGAACACCACGTCGCCGCCGCGGCCGCCCCTCGCGACCCAGCGCCGCGCGACCTCGATGGCTAGCCTGGTCTTGCCGACCCCGCCAGGCCCGGTCAGGTTGATCAGCCGCGACCGCGTGAGCAGCTCGGATAGCGCGGCGAGCTCACGCTCGCGGCCGACGAAACTGGATTGCGCAATGGGCAGCCGGGGCGTTTGCTCATCGGCCGCCTCCTGCCCCTGGGCTGGCTGCTGCCCTCGGCTGGCCGGGCTCTCCAGTTCCGCGATGGCCGCTCGGGCGCGTGCTGACGGCTGCGATCGCCCGGTTTCCCAGCGGTTCACGGTCGCGAACGACACGCCCAGCCGTCGAGCCAGCTGTTCCTGGCTGAGTCCGAGCCGGGCCCGCAGCATCCGCAGTCGCGCCGCGAACGAAACCGCCTCCGGCGGCTCGCTGTTCACCTACGTAGCGTATGGCTTGTTTGCTTTCGAGTCGCATAGATGCCCGCCAGGAGCCGGGGGCGCCTGCCTGCCATGAGCCGGGGCGGCCTGCCTGCCGGGAGCCGGGGGCGGCGTAGCTGCCCCGCCGGGAGCCGCGGCGGGCGCCGATGCCCGGCACACGCGCGCATCGCGGTCCGTTCGCCTAGCTGTCTGGATCGGCGCTGCCCGGGTCGGTCCTGACCTCGTGGCCGAGCTCCTGGCGGAGCTCATCCTCGACCAGGGCCCAGCCGGTGCCGAGCGCGGTGGTCATGGCGGCTCTCAGCTCGTCGGCGGCGTCGGCCACCTGGTCGGCGAGCTGACGCACTTCGGTCAGCGTCCGCGCCGTGACGCTCACGTCGTGCGAGCGCCGCGCGTCGTGCAGCGTGACCATCACGCTGCCCGGCCGGGTGGCCCAGGTGTCGTGGATCACCCGGTTGCGCTCCTTGTTGGCTTGCCGGCAGGCCCGCAACGCGGCCAGCAGTGGCTCCTTGGCCGGTCCGGTGATGCCGGTGTGATACCTGGTGATCCGCTCGCAGTCCTCGATCAGCGCCGCCGCCATCAGCCGCCCGTCGACCACGGCCGCGTACTTGCTGCCGACCAGCGCGCTGAACGCCGCCCGCAGCACGCGTTCCAGATAGGCCGCCTCGAGGACCACGCCGCCCAGCGCGTGCCGCAACTCATCGACATCCACGCTAGTGAGCATGGCGCAACGAGCGCCATGATTGAAAGCCGATCCGGAGGAGGAGGATGCTAATGAACGACCAGCCGGCCAGGTCTGGCCTCCCCGAGGAGACCGAAGAGACGGTCCGCCGGGCCGCGGTAGCCCTGCGGTCCATCGGGCACCCGAACTCGATCGTCCATGCCTATGACTTCTGGGACGAAAGCTACGCCTGGCGGCGCTTGTTCTCCGAGGTCCTGGGGACCTTCTTCCTCGTCCTGGTGGCCGTCGGCGCGGGCATGGTCAACGCCCGCTTCGGCGGCCAGGCCGTCCCATACGGCGCCCAGGTCGTCGCGCCGGCCCTGATGGTGATGGCGACCATCTTGTTCATGGGCGCCGTATCGGGCGCCCATCTCAACCCCGCGGTGAGCCTCGCCTTCGCCCTGCGCGGTGACTTCCCCTGGATACGGGTGCTCCCTTACGTCGTGGCCCAGTTCCTCGGCGCGGTCCTGGCCACCTTGCTGCTGTGGGCCCTGATCGGCAAGCAGGGCAGCGCGGGCCTGACCCTGCCCGGTCCCGGCATCTCCACCACCACCGCGATGCTCTGGGAGATCGTGCTGACCACCGGGCTGGTGAGCGTGATCCAGGGGACGGCTTCCGGTGCGCAGCAACTCGGGGCGCTGGCTGCCTTGGGCGTCGGCAGTTACATCGCGCTGGCCGGCCTCTGGGGCTCTCCGGTCAGCGGGGCCTCGATGAACCCGGCCCGGTCGCTCGGACCCGCCCTAGTCCTGAACGACTGGACTTCATGGTGGGCCTACCTGGTCGGGCCCATCGTGGGCGGGACCATCGCGGTCGGCATCTCGTACGTGCTGCGCGGCCCGGGCGGCGGCACCAGCGGGAGGCAGGCCGCGACCGGCACGCTGGGCATCGGCTGGCGGCCCGGACGCCTCGGTCGCAAAAACACCAGCTGACGTCATATCTCCCATGAAAGAGCCACGGGGCTGATGAATTCGCGAACGGGTACAACCTTCTAGATCTGCGGACAGTCTTGAGGTTAACTGCCCATAACGGGCGAATGTGTGGCTGAGTCTTTCGGGGGTTCGGCAGATGGGGGTTGAGAAGGCGGCACCCGGCATCACGCGCCGGGTCCTGCTGACCATCGGCGGCCTGACGCTGTTCAGCGTCTGGGCGGTGGAACCGGTCGACCAGAACCCCGCGGCCGCGCGCTGGCCGGACGGCCATCGGGCTCCGGCCGTCCGGGCCGACGCGCTCACCGCAGGCGACCGGTCGGCCCGCCACGCCCCGGCCTCCCAGCGTCACCGGGCCAGGTCGGCGCCGGACCACCCGCGACTGGCCGTGGCCCGGCGCAGCGAGCTGCCACTGCGCACGATCGACGACGGGTCCAAGGCGATCGCGCTGACCATCGACGACGGCCCGGATCCCGTCTACACCCCGCAGGTTCTCGCCCTGCTGGCCCGGTACCGGGTAACCGCGACGTTCTCCATGATCGGCATCGAGGTGCAGGCCCACCCGGCCGTGGCGCGCGAGGTGGCCGCCGCCGGGCACCTGATCGTGAACCACACCTGGACCCACCTCAACCTGGCCTGGCTGCCCCCGGCCGTGGTCACCGAGCAAATGAGCCGGGCCACTGGTGCGATCCACGACGCCACCGGACGGATCCCGGGCCTGTTCCGCGCGCCCTACGGGGCGTGGTCGCCGTTCGTCCTGTCCCAGTGCGCGCGGACCGGCATGGAGCCGCTGGGCTGGTCGGTAGACCCGCGCGACTGGTCTCGCCCCGGCGTGGCCGCCATCGTCACCAACATCATGCGCAACACGCGCACCGGTTCGATCATCCTCGAGCACGACGGCGGCGGCAACCGCTCCCAGACCGTCGCCGCCCTGAAGATCGTCATCCCCCGACTGCTGGCCGCCGGCTACCACTTCCGCACTCCGTAGCGCTCAGCACGAGCCCCGCTGCAGATGATCGCCGCCGCCCTTAGTCCAGGAACATGATCGCCGCCGCCCTTAGTCCAGCTGTCTAGCTAGGTGCCACTCACGTAACATCGGTCCCACAAGACAGCCCAGTACTCGCCGCTGACCGCACCGGCAACCAATGGGTGTGGCACTCTACCCAGAAGACGGGCTGTTGCAGATTCGCGGCGTGTTGGCGTGCGGGCCGGCGCGGGTCCTGACAGGGT
>Ga0306924_10002981_pt1 | contig 16152 bp, 12 predicted proteins | sample sta12Can44000111_FD_203756 | JGI IMG/M metagenome (GOLD analysis project Ga0306924, IMG submission 203756) | Lab enrichment of tropical soil microbial communities from Luquillo Experimental Forest, Puerto Rico - statanox.12C.anox.44.000.111 (v2)... | ecosystem: Environmental > Terrestrial >... | reverse complement strand
CCGTCGTGCCGGGCCGAATGATCTCGTCGGTCTCTAGCCCGGCGATCGGGATGAGCTCGTTGTCGAAGAGCCCGTCCTTGGTGGCGCGGGCGGCCTTTTCGTGGCTGGACGCGGAGAACTCGTCGAGCTGGGTGCGTGTGAAGCCCCACTTCGCGGCGATCAGTTCGGCGCTGATGCCCTGTGGCACCAGGCCTTCGGGGTACCGCTCGTCCATGTCGTTGCCGAACGGGTTGCTGCCCGGCAGCAGCGAGCTGCCCATCACGACGCGACTCATCGACTCCACGCCACCGGCTATCACGAGGTCGTAGGCGCCGGCGAGGACGCCCTGGGCGGCGAAGCTGATGGCCTGCTGGCTGCTGCCGCACTGGCGGTCGATGGTCACGCCGGGAACCGACTCGGGGAAGCCAGCGCCCAGCGAGGCGTTGCGGGCGATGTTGAAGGCCTGGTCGCCCACCTGGGTGACAGCGCCGGCGATGACGTCGTCGATCTGCACCGGGTCCACCCCCGCGCGCGCGACCAGTTCCCGCAGGCTGTGCGCGAGCAGGTCGGCGGGCAGCACGTCGTGCAGCGCACCGCTGGCCTTGCCCTTGCCGATCGGGGTGCGGACGGCACCGACGATGACGGCATCGCGGCCCTGGTAGTTGGTCATGGCTCCTCCTTGAGTCCGTGCCTAGGTATTCCTAGCTGTACCCAGGTAAACATCTAGGTATACTAAATGCAACCCAGATCGGTAGGTGATTTACATGACATTTCTGCAAGGGGCTCTGGCCGACCGGGAGAGCTGGTCGGCGGTCGGCGAGTGCGCGATCGAAAAGACCATGTCGGTCGTCGGCACCAAGTCCGCCATGCTCATCATGCGCGAGGCCTACTACGGCACCACCAGGTTCGACGACTTCGCCCGCCGGGTCGGCATCACCAAGGCCGCCGCCTCGGCGCGCCTTGCCGAGTTGGTCGACATCGGGCTACTGACGCGCCGGCCCTACCGTGAGCCCGGGCAGCGTGGCCGCGAGGAATACGTGCTGACCGACGCCGGCGTCGATTTCATGCCGGTGGTCTGGGCGATGTTCCAGTGGGGGCGACACCACCTGCCGGGCCGCGATCGCCTGCGGCTCACGCATCTGGGCTGCGGCGCCGAGGCGGACGTCGAAATCCGCTGTGCCGAAGGGCATCCAGTGCCGCCCGACGAACTCGGCATGCGGCTGGTCAGGTCCAAGTAGCGCGAGCGTGCGCACGCTCGGCGGGACGGTGCGGGCCGTCAAGGCTCTCTGAGCACCGCCAACAGCCGCCGGGCCGCGGCGACACGACGAGCGGCGGGCCCTGACAGCGCGTCCAGCGCGCATTCGGGGTCCGCCGGCGGTCCCATGTGGCCGCAGCCGCGGGGGCAGTCGCGAATCGCCTCGGCCAAATCGGAGAAAGCCATCAGCACGTCGTTGGGCTCGATGTGAGCCAACCCGAACGAGCGGATGCCCGGGGTGTCGATCACCCAACCGGAACCTTCAAGGGGCAGCGCCAGCGATTGGGTCGAGGTGTGCCTGCCCTTGCCGATCTCGGTAACCTCCCCGACGGCCCGATCCGCTTCGGGCACAAGTCGATTCACCAACGTCGACTTGCCGACACCGGAATGGCCGAGCAGCACGGTGATCTCGCCGGCGAGCAGGTCCGCGACCGCCAGCAGGGGGTCGTCGACCCCTGCGGCCACCACCGTCAAGTCGAGGTCCTCGAATTGCTTGGCGAACGGTTCCGGTGGGGCGAGGTCGGTTTTGGTCAGGCACAGAATCGGCGCCAGTCCGCCGGCGTACGCGGCGATCAGTGCCCGGTCCACCAGGCCGGTGCGAGGCGGCGGGTCCGCGAGAGCCACCACTATCAGCAGTTGATCCGCGTTGGCGACCACCACCCGTTCGGTGGGGTCGGTGTCATCCGCGGTGCGCCGCAACACCGTTCGTCGCGGGCCCCGGCGCACGATCCGTGCCAGCGTGTCCGGCCGTCCGGACAGATCGCCGACCAGATCGACGTCGTCGCCGACGACGATCGGGGTGCGGCCCAGCTCTCGGGCCCGCATGGCCGTGATCCGGTGATCGGCGCGGCCGCCGAGCACACACCCCCAGCGGCCGCGGTCGACGCTGACCACCATGGCGGACTCGGCATCGGCGTGCTCGGGACGGGTCTTGGTCCGCGGTCGCGAGCCCCTGCCGGAGCGGACCTTGACGTCGGACTCGTCGTAGTCGCCGGGCCTCAAATGCCGGGCTCTTCCCCGTCGGCCAGCATCCGGGCCCACAGCTGCGGAAACTCAGGCAGCGTCTTCGCCGTGGCGCCGATGTCGTCCACCTGGACTCCGGCTACCCGCAGCCCGACGATCGCACCGGCCATTGCCATCCGATGGTCGGCATACGCGCGCCACGTGCCGGCCCGCAGCGGCGTCGCGGTGATCACCAGACCGTCCGGCGTTTCTTGGCAGTCGCCGCCCAGGCGGTTGATCTCGGCGCTCAGCGCGGCGAGCCGATCGGTCTCGTGACCCCGCAGGTGGGCGATGGCGCTCAGCCGGGACACCGATCCCGGGGTTGCGAGCGCGGCCAGCGCGGCGACCGACGGCGTCAGCTCGCCGACGGCACGCAGGTCCACGTCGAAGCCCGGGTAGTCCGCTGCGCCCCGCACCTCCAGGAATGAATCAGTTTGGGTGACAACGGAATTCAGTTTTCCCAAAACGCTCAGGATGTCGTCGGCGGGCTGCACGCTGGTCGCGGGCCAGCCGGTGATGCGCACGGTCCCGCCGCTGACCACCGCCGCCGCCACGAACGGAACTGCGTTGGTCAGATCGGGTTCGACTTCCCAGTGCCGGGCCGCGACCGCGCCCGCGCGCACGTGCCAGCGGTTGGGGACGGAGTCGTCGACGTCGACCCCGGCCTGCCGCAGCATCGCTATCGTCATCGCGATGTGCGGCGCCGACGGCAGCGTCGAGCCGGTGTGTTGGACGGTCAGGCCTTCGGAGAACGACGCCGCGGACAACAGCAGGCCGGACACGAACTGCGACGACGCCGAGGCGTCGATGGCCACGGTGCCGCCGGCGACCGAACCGCTGCCCTGTACCCGGAAGGGCAGACCGGTCCCGTCGATCCGGACGCCGAGGGCACGCAGCGCATCCAGCAGGGGCGCGATGGGCCGCGCCCGGGCTTGCTCGTCGCCGTCGAACTCGACCACCGAATCGGCCAGCGCCGCCAACGGCGGGACGAAACGCAACACCGTGCCCGCCAGACCGCAGTCCACTCGGGCACCTGGGCCGGGGGCAAGGCGGCCACTGACGGTCAGCTCCGGCCCGGACCCGTCGACCGACAGGCCCAGCGTGCGCAACGCTCCGATCATCAAGTCGGTGTCCCGGCTGCGCAGCGCCCCGCCGATGGTCGACGTGCCCTGGCCCTGCGCGGCGGCCAGCCCTGCCAGCAGTAGCGCCCGGTTGGTCTGCGACTTCGAGCCGGGAACGGTCACGGTCGCGTGCACCGGCGTGGTCGTATGCGGGGCCGTCCATATCTTCGGGGCCTCGGTGCCGCTCACGGCTTCATCCTGCCGTGTCGGCGGGTGTGGTGGGTACGAGGCACCATGGGAGGCATGTGTGGACGGTTTGCAGTCACGACGGATCCGGCCAAGCTGGCCGAGAAAATCAAGGCCATCGACGAAGCGACCGGCACCGTGGCCAACGCGGGAGGACCCAATTACAACGTGGCCCCGACCGCGACCGTCGCGACCGTGGTTACTCGGCATACCGAGCCCGACGACGACGCGACTCGGCGCGTCCGGCTCATGCGCTGGGGCTTGATCCCGCCGTGGGTCAAGGCCGGTCCCGACGGGATGCCCGAGAACAAGGGGCCGCTGCTGATCAACGCCCGCGCCGAGAAGGTCACCAGCTCGCCGGCCTTTCGCTCGAGCGCCAAGGCCAAACGCTGCCTGGTGCCGATGGATGGCTACTACGAATGGCGCGTCAACGCCGACACGGCCGGCAAGAAGTCTCCCAAGACACCCTTCTTCATGCACCGGGGCGACGGCGAGCCGTTGTTCGCGGCCGGCCTGTGGTCGGTGTGGAAGTCCGCCAAAGATGCTGCGCCGCTGCTGAGTTGCACGATCATCACCACCGACGCCGTGGGGGAGCTGGCCGAGATCCATGACCGGATGCCGCTGATGCTGGCCGAAGCCGACTGGGATGCCTGGCTGAATCCCGATGCGGCACTGGACCCCGAGCTGATTGCCCGGCCACCGGACGTGCGCGACATCGAGCTGCGCCAGGTGTCGACGCTGGTCAACAGCGTTCGCAACAATGGGCCCCAACTGATCGAGCCGGCGCAGCCGGAGCCCGAACAGATCACCCTGCTGTAGCGGTCAGTCGTCGGGACGTCATCCGAAGCCGACCAGTGATCCTTGCGAGAAGTACGGCCCAGCGTTGGGTGTCAGAGACGACACCGATCTGCTGAAGCGGCAACAACATCGGCAGCGTTGGTCTGCGCCCCCGACGCAAATCAGTGGCTCTGAGATTACTTCGTGGCCCGTACCCAGGGCGGCTTTTCATAGGCTCGAGACGACGCTGAAAAGCTGCTCACCCGCCAGCCCGACTTGCGTCACGTCCGCATGCGGGAAATGTCGACATTGGTCAAAAGCGTGCGCAACAACGGTCCGGAGCTGCTCGAACTGGTTAACCCACAGTCCGAGCGGGCCCGGCTACTTTAGGCATCTCAGGAGGTCTGGTGTGCACCGGCGGCGGCGCGCTGGCGGGCGCGGAAGGCCTGGACCTTGGCGCGGTTGCCGCATGTGCCCATCCCGCACCAATGCCGGTTCCGGGCCCGCGACGCGTCGATGTAGAGCCGCGTGCAGTTCGGATCGGAACATTGCTTGACCTTCTCATTGTCGGGTCCGGCAATAAGGTCGAGCAGATCGGCGGCCAGCCCTGCGAGCAGCTGCGGCGCGGTGCCGTCGCGGCTCACGGATCCGTCCGGGTGCAATAGCGGCGTGAGCTGGGGTTGAGACGCGTGGTCATTGAGCAGGTCGACGTCGTCGACTTTGGGCCGGCCGCCCTCGAGCCGTGCCAAAACGATCCGGTAGATGGCTTCGCGTAGCGCGATCGCGGCCGCCAGTTCGTCGTCGGTGATTTCGATCACCGCATCCACCAGCCCGGCCTGAATTGCCCAGTCCGACAACTGTTGCGGGTTGGTCAACAGTTCCTCGCGCGCTGAATCTCGATATTTCAGCGTGCCCGCGAAGTCCAAGCACCGCCGCCCGCTCACGTATTTGAACGTCATGTAACCACCTTGACAGGTTTCACCATCTCGTGCAAGATGTAACTATTCAAGATGGTTACACAGCCGGACGGATTAGCTCACCGCGACGCCGCGAGCGAGCGAAAGAGGACATGCGGACAGGAGTAACTAATGGCTACAACGATGTGGACCTTGCTCTCTATCTTGGTCATCGCTCCCCTCGGTGCTCTTGCCTTTGATAGGCCCCTCAACGGCAACTGGATCTGGCACATCGACCCTGAGAAGGCGAGGGATTCGGCTTCACCGGCAAGACCCCACACCAACTAGCTCGGGCCGATTCGCAGCGCGCGATCGGGGTGGCTGGTGGTGGTAACGGCGAAGGTAGTTCCTGTGGTGGCTGGCCAGGCAGCTCGGGTGTCAGGAAGCCTCGCCCAGCGACGAACGAAATATTAACTGCTGCTCAGGGACTTTGGCCTCTAGCCCGCGGCGGTATTCGTCTCTTAAATTCGCTGCTGGTAACACCAGTTACCAAGCGGCACAAAGCCGTTCGTCCAGAGGAAGGTCGGGGATATGACGATAGTTAACGCGGTGGCGATCCACCCACGGTCGGGCGAGGTTTGGGACGAACTGCAGAAGCAGCTCAAGAAGGCGATCGCGATCGTCAAAAAGCACGGCGGCGAGAACGTCACTCTGCTGGTGACCGTGATCGGTGGTCAGCAGACAAACGCTCTGACCATGCTCGTCACCGCCGAGAACTGGACCAAGTTCGGCGAGATCCAGGAGGCGGTGTACGGCGATCCCAAGATGCAGGCCCTGATGCGGGAGACGGGCAAGATCGCCACGTGGGAGATCTACACCGCGCAGACGCTCGAACTCTGATCCCAGAGCCAAAAACCCGCCCGACCTGCTGCGGGCGGCGTTTTTGGCTGTGGGCTGGTGAGGCTGTCCCCGCTTCGGAGGACCACCTGCTTGCAAGTTCCTCTTAACACGCACTAGGCAGTTGCCCTGTGATGCGTCGTTTCGGCCTCCTGTCGATGGCGGCGCGAATACCATCACCCGCGACAGGCGGGGTAGCAGCGGCTACCCACGATCCCGCAGGCGGCGGAGCAAAAGATGGTCTCAAAAGTGAAGGTCTCGCCGGATCTCATGGGTGGCGACGTTGACGAGGGGTACGGGAAGGTCGCCGACGCCTTCCGTCGCAACCTGAGCAGCGGCCAGGAGGTCGGCGCCGCTTTCGCCGTCTATCGGGATGGCCGCAAGGTCGTCGATCTGTGGGGCGGATTCCGCAATGGGATCACCCAAGCGCCGTGGGAGCACGACACCCTCGTCACTGTCTTCTCCACCACGAAAGGCGTTGCCTCGTTGGCCGTGGCAGTGGCCGTCTCGCGCGGACTGCTCTCGTATGACGCCAAAGTGGCCGACTACTGGCCGGAGTTCGCGCAAGCGGGCAAGGATGCGATCACGCTGCGGCAATTGCTGGCACATCAAGCCGGGCTGTCCGCACTTAAGCCGCCGCCGACGCTAAATGACCTGGCCGAGCCGACGAGGATGTCGGCCAAGCTCGCCGCCCAAGCCCCCGCGTGGACCCCGGGGACACGGCACGGCTACCACGGCATCACGCTGGGCTGGTATGAAGGTGAACTGATCCGCCGAGCCGACCCCGCGGGGCGCACACTTGGCCGGTTCTTCGCCGAAGAGATCGCTGAACCGCTCGGCTTAGATTTCTACATCGGATTGCCGACCTCGGTGAACCGGGACCGGGTGGCGCGGTTGCACGTCTTTTCCCGAGCCAAGCTGCTACTGCACCTCCACACCTTGCCGCCGGCTTTGGTGCTGGGATTGTTCAATCCGTTCGGCCTGACAGCGCGGTCCCTCACAATCGCCAAAGGGATCAAGGATCCTGAGATCTTCAACCGCGACGAATTACGGGTAATCGAGATGCCCGCCGGCAACGGCACCGGCACCGCGCGGTCGATCGCCAAACTCTATGGAAGCGCCGCCACTGGCGGTTCGGAAATAGGGCTGATTCCGTGCACCCTCGACGCTCTGAAAGAGCCTGCGATACCGCCGACCAACGGATTGCGCGACAAGGTGTTACACGTCGACATGATTTTCTCGCTCGGGTTTTGTAAGCCCAGCGAGATGGTCCTCTTTGGTTCGTCGGACAAGGCGTTTGGAACGCCGGGAGCCGGCGGCTCGTTCGGGTTCGCCGATCCAGACACCGGGATCGGATACGCCTATGTGATGAACAAGATGGGTTTCCACCTGATCGATCCAAGAGAAGCCGCCCTGCGCAAAGCTCTCTTCCATGATGTTCTTGGAGCCAGGCCCCAAACCTGAGTTACTGCTGTCAGACGGGAATCTTTACGCGTCAGCAGGTTTAGATGCACCCTCGTGGCGGTTAACCAGCGGTGGGACGAGGGATCCCCTCGGAGGGAGTTGTTTGCGGTCATGGATGCGTTCGAGCAAGTAACCCGCGACATGCGGGAGTTCGCAATTGAGGTAAAGAGACTGGGCTATGCCCTGCCTGCCGGATACGAGAACCGGTTTCTTGAGCTGTCTGAACGCATGATCAAACGCACCGACGACTTAGCTGAGGCGAACCACTAAACCATCCGCGCAGCCGGGAGCCGCATCTGCGTGGGCAGTGCCGGGGCAGTAATTGCAGCTTGTGCTTCCCTAACCAGATCGTGAGTGGAGTAGCCGCATACTCTAGGCGCGCCCTCTGCCGCGCGAGAGACTGTTGGGGTTCTGTCCCCTCTTGCGGAAGGTCCCCACTATGACCATCGTCTCGTTCGTAACGATCCACCCAAACCCGGGCGTCCAGTGGGAAGACGTGCAGAAGCAACTCAAGAAGGCCTGTGACCTCGCCCGCAAGCACGGCGCGGAGAACGTCACCGTGCTCGCGACCATCGTCGGGGGCCCGGCGACCAACACCATCGGCGTGCTCAGCACCGCCGAGGACTGGGCGCGGTACGGCCAGATCCAACAGGGGCTGATGGCCGATCCCGAGATGCAGGCCGCCTTGTTAGAGGCTGGCCAGATCGCCACCTGGCAGACGTACGTCAGCCAGACGATCCCGGACGTGTAAGGAGTCCGGCGTCGACGAGCAACCGTGGCAGGCCGAGTTTCTCGCACTGCGCCGCGACATCCGGCAACATGGCATCGGCGTCGTTCGTCCTTCCTGTGGCCATGAGTGTTTCGGCCAGCAGCAGTTGTGCGGTCAGCGCGGCCAATGGCCTTCGCTCGGCATCGATTCCGGCGGCCAAGTCGGCCGCGCGTCGGCACGCCTGCTCGCGGTCGTCGGCCGAATCGCTCGCCGACAACAGCCGAATCCCAGAGTTCTCGTCGAGTTCGGCTGTGATGACGACGATCCCGTCGTCATGCGGGATGGTGCGCGCGGCTCGCAACCGCGCGGCCTCCGGCGACTCGAGTTCGACGCCCAGCCGGACGCGCTCGTTGTTGATTGCGGCCGCGAGGCGGGGTAGCCGAAGCTGCTCCGCGGCTTTCGCGCCTTCGGCGAGGCGCTCGACGGCGGCGCCGCGATCACCTTGCGCCGCCTTGATTCTCGCCCCAACCACGTACACCGCGGCCATGTAGTCGACTCCGCCGCCCTCGGACCCGAGTTGATAGCTTTCGTCCAGTAGACGCGTGGCCTCGGCCAACTCGCCGGTCTCGTAGAGCAGTTCGCCGAGAAGCGCACCGGCGACGCGCGCGCCGTATGAGTGCGCCCCCGCGCCGATGCCCATCGTATAGGCTTCCCGGAACTCCTTGAGAGCGCCGGGGATATCGAGCTGATACCTGGCGGCGATGCCGCCGAAGCAGCGCGAGTAGAGGCCGGCGAGCGGCCCCAACATCTCGTGGTAGGGCGCTGCCAACTCGAAATGGCTGTGCGCAGAGTCGAACTCGAAGCGGTAGAGTGCCGCGAACGCCGCGGCATTATGGGCCACCCCCGCCACCCGCGGATGGAAGGTGTCCGGTCGTGACAAGGCGACGGCGACCAAATCGTCGACGGTGTCCACATGGTCGGCGAATATTTCCGCGACTGCGCGGACCACGTCGGCTTCGGCGCATAGATCCGCCCGCAGGGCATCCGAGAGGTCGGCGCGGTCGACCGCCGACTCGAATCGATTCAGCGCGGCGTAGGTCGGCGCCCCGCGCTGCAGCAGGTTATTCGCCCAGGCGATGGTGAGCTGCAGCCGCGGCCGCGAAACCACCAGCTGTGGAGGCAACTTCTTGACGATCGCGAGCAGGGTCGTCATTTTCGACTGCTCGAGCAGCTTTGTCTCGTCCTGCTCGACAAGGTCCACCGCGCGGGCGGGGTCGCCCGCAGCCAGCGCGTGGTCGACGGCTTCGTTGAGGTGGCCGTGTTCGGCGAACCACGCCGACGCCTCGCTGTGCAGCGGTTCAACCCGGTCGGGATGATCACGCTCGAGTCGGTGGCGCAGGAATTCGGCGAACATGTGGTGGTAGCGGAACCAGTTCGGATCGTCGTCGATCCGCTGCAGGAACAAACCGCGGTGCTCGATGTCCTCGAGCACGGCCTGCCCGCGCGGCACCTGCGCCAGCGCGGACGCCAGCCCGCCGCACGTCCGTTCGGTGATCGATGTCGCCAGCAAGAACTCGACCATCTCCGGCTGCAACGTGTCGAGGACATTTTCGGCGAGGAATTCGCCGATCATCTCGGTCGTGCTGCATCTGCTTACCAGGCTGGTGGCGTCGCCGCCGCTGCGCACGCACAGCGCAGCCAGCTGCAGGGCGGCGGCCCAGCCGTCGGTCGACGTGGTCAATTCTTCGATCTCGCCCTCGGACAGCTGCAGACCGCCGACATCGTTCAGCAACGACCGCGCCTCAACGGCGTCGAAACGCAAAGAGTCGGAATCTATTTCGACCAGTTCGTCAAGCATCCGCAACTTGCTCACCGGAAGTCCGGCGCGCGACCAGCTGGTCACGATGATCCGCAGGTGGTGGCATCCATGCTCGAGCAAAAAAGCGAGGGCGGCGGTGGTCTCGGGGTCCGACACCCGGTGCCAGTCGTCGATGATCACCGCAACCCGGTCGTCTTTTTCGTGAATCTCGTCGATGAGCGTGGTCAAGACGTAGCGGACGGCGTCGTCGCCGCGCTCGTCGATCGCCTCACTCAAAGACGCGGCGAGTGCGGGACGGAACCGCCGGATCAACTCGAGCAGATGCGAGAGGAACCACACCACGTTGTTGTCGTCCTCATCGATCGTCAGCCAGCCGACCGAGACGCCGCCGCACGAAAGTTCCTCTCGCCACTGGGCCGCGAGCGTGGTCTTGCCGAAGCCCGAGGGCGCGTGGATGAGCACGAACCGTCGCCGACCGCCCGCCCGCAGGACGTCGATCAGCCGGTCGCGGGCGACCAGCGATCGGGTCGGAACCGGCGGTCGGTACTTCGTCGATGGAGTCGGCGGCGTCGGCGTGGCCCCGGTATCCCGCCGAAGCTGTGACGTGGCCACCGTTGCCTCCCGGTGCTCCACCCCCAGCTCAACGGGATGGGCCATCTCGTCGACGGGCACACCGCTCGTGCGTTGAACCTCGCGCAGCTCCTCGCCGAACGCGGCCGCGCTCGCCGGCCGGTCCCCGGGGTCCCGCGCCATTGCCCGTTCGATGACCGCCGCCACGTCGGCCGGAAATCCACTCTCACGCAGATCCGGGATCGGTTGCGACGTGATTCGAAGAAACTGGGCGATCACTTTCTCGCCACTGCGGCGCTCGAACGCGGCGTGGCCGGTCAGCGTACAGAACAGTGTCGCGCCGAGCGAATACACGTCCGATGCGGCCGTAGGCGGCGTCCCCTCGAGGACTTCGGGTGCGGTGAACGCGGGTGAACCGGTGATCACTCCGGTCGCCGTCTGGAAGCCCCCGGCCATCCTGGCGATACCGAAGTCGGTCAGCTCCGGTTCGCCGTACTCGCTCAGCAAGATGTTGCCCGGTTTGACGTCACGATGCAGGATGCCCGCCCGGTGGGCGGCTTCGAGCGCCCCCGCCAACTTCACGCCGATGCGCACCGCCTCGTGCCAATCGAGCGGCCCGTGGCGACGGATCAGCGCCTCCAGCGAGTTCTTCGCGTGGTAGGGCATCACGATGAAGGGCCGGCCCGTGCTCGTCGTGCCGACCTGCAAGATGGTCACGATGTTGGGGTGGCCGGACAGTCGACCCATCGCATGCTGTTCGCGCAGGAAGCGGTCGAGATTTTCCGGGTCAAGGTCGGCGGTCAATACCTTGACGGCCACCGCGCGGTCCAGCAGCGGCTGAGCACAGCGATACACCACGCCGAAGCCGCCCCGTCCGATTTCGGCCGCATCTTCGAAGCCCGCGCCGCGCAGCTCCGCGGGAAGGTCGGGGACCCGATCCCGATGCGACGCATGTTGATCGACGTCGGCCATCAACGGTCACTATCTCACGCGGGAGGTCATCGACCTCCGTTAGTACCCACAAGATTGTCCACCGCGGACAACGGTTCGGCCAACTTTGTCGGATGGCGACGGATCCGGGCAACCCATCCGGGATTTAGCATGCGTGTGTGACTGGTTCGTACACATACACATATGAGGACATCCAGAACCGCCCGGTGGCGGTGATCGGAGCGGGAACGCTGGGTCGCCGCATCGCGCTGATGTTCGCCAGCCGTGGCGGAACCGTGCGCATCCACGCGCGGCGCCCCGAACAGCTCGCCGCCGCGACGCAGTACGTGACGGAGACGCTACCGAAGGTGTTGGCCGACCGAGGCTTTGGTGAAGCGGGTGGCGCCACGGCCGCGGGGTCGCTCGAAGACGCGCTGGACGACGCCTGGCTCGTCGTGGAATCCGTCCCGGAGAAGCTCGACATCAAGATCGAAACGTGGGGCCGGATCGACCAAGCGGCACCGCCGGACACCATCTTCGCGACCAACTCGTCGTCGTATCCGTCGCGCCTCATGGCCGAAAAGGTGCGCGACAAACGGCGGCTGTGCAATATGCACTTCTACATGCCACCCGAGGTCAACGCGGTCGACCTGATGTCCGACGGTGAGACCGATCGCGGCCTGCTCGACACGCTGTTGACGGTGCTGCCCGAGTTCGGCGTCCATCCATTCGAGGCGCGCAAGGAGTGCACCGGCTTCATATTCAATCGCGTGTGGGCGGCCATCAAGCGCGAGTCGCTGGCCGTGGTTGCCGAGGGCGTCGCCCGTCCCGAGGATGTCGACGGGATGTTCAAGGTCAACTTCGGCGTGGCGGCCGGGCCGTTCCAGATGATGGACCTGGTCGGACTCGACGTCGTGCTCGACATCGAGAACCACTACGCCGAAGAATTCCCGCACCTACCGAAGCACGTGCGGGAGTTACTGCAGAGCTACGTCGATGCGGGCAAGCTCGGCGTCAAGACCGGCGAGGGCTTCTATACGTACTCGGAGTCCTGAGCCGCAGTCTTAACCGTTGCTCAGGACCAAGCGCCAATTGCCGATATTCCTGGGATCCGGGATACACCAAAAGTTGTTCCAGTTCCCGGGTGGTGTTGTCGCCTTGACACCCGGGCCGGCATCCTGACAGGCCTGATGGGTCGGATAGGTGCCCTCGGTCTGAAGCGTGTCGGCGTGGCCGATGCCCGCGCCGGCGGTCATCAGCCCCGTGAAAGTTACTACACCGGCGGCGACTATCGTCCCGCATGCCTTGCCGACCGATTTGAAGAATCGCTGAGTTTCCATCCAATCCTCCTGCTCCTCGTGGCAGCGTTACCGTGAGAGTAGTTAGCTGACTACATTGCGCACAAGGCTTTTCGCAGGGGACTACGCCCGCCGTGCCAGGTGGGCGAGCGCGAGCTCGGCGGCGTTGGCGCCGCACATGCCATGGGCACCGGGCCCCGGGGGCGTGGCCGCCGAGCAGATGTACATGCCGGGCACGCCGACGTTGTACGGCGACAACGTGATTCGTGGCCCGAACGTCAATTGACGGATGTCCTTGGCGCCGGTCATGATGTCGCCGCCGACATAGTTGGGGTTGTAGGCGTCCATCTGCGTCGTCGACCGAACCGCCATCCCGACGACGCGTTCGCGGAAACCGGGGGCGAACCGCTCGATCTGGGCGATGATCGCCTCGGTCGCGTCGCCGGCATAGCCGTTCGGGACATGCGCGTAGCTCCACACCGGGCGCGTATTGCCCACCGAGCGTTGCGGATCGGCCAGATACTGCTGACCCACCAGCACGAAGGGGCGCTCGGGCATGCGGCCGGCGTGGATCTCCCGCTCGGTCGCTGCCAGTTCGGGGTAGGTTCCGGCCAGGTGAACCGTGCCGGCCCGATGGGCGTCCGGGTTGGTCCAGGGCACGCCGCCCTCGACGGCGAAGTCGACCTTGAACGCACCGGGACCGCGCCGGAACTTGTTGTAAGCCCGGGAGATTCGGCGCGGTAGACGGTCGCCCAGGATCGAGGCGACCGCTTCGGGTGCCAGATCGAACATCGTGACGTCGGCGGGCGGCAGCCGCGACGCCGACTGGACCCGGACACCGGTCTCGATCTTGGCACCCAAATCGCCCAGCAGCGCCACCATCGCGTTCGCGATCGACTGCGATCCGCCCTCGGCCACCGCCCAGCCGTGCCGGTGGCCTGCCGCTATGATGCCGATTCCGATGGCGGAGCTCATCGGGTAGTGCAGCGGCCGGAAGGCATGTGCCGCAACACCTCCGAACAACGCCCGACCTTGTTCCGTGCGAAACACGCGGGCGAACGTCGACGCGGGAAGCACGGTGGGCGCACCGAAGCGGGCCAGCATCAGCGGATGATGCGGGAATCGCAGCAGTGGTTGCATGATGTCCTCGCTGAGCGTGTCGAACCGGGCGGCCGGGTAGCCGAATGCGCGCCGCCAGCGCGATCCGTCGCGACCAAGCCCGGCCGCGGTCTGGTCCACCGAGCGGTACAGCACTCCGGCGCTGCCGTCGTCGAGGGGATGCACACAATCGATCTCCGGCCAGCGCCACGAGAGGCCGTACCGGTCCAGATTGAACTTGCTGAGGAACTGCGAGCCGACGGCCATCGGGTGAATTGCCGAGCAGTGGTCGTGCAGCAGCCCGGGAATGATGGCTTCGCTGCTGCGGGTGCCGCCGCCGACCTCGTCGGCGGCCTCGAGCACGGTGACCTGCACGCCCTCGGCGGCCAGGGAGAGGGCGGCGGCGAGCCCATTGGGCCCGCCTCCTACCACCAGTGCGGTGCTCACGCCAGCGCTCCGTGACCGTGCTCTTGGTCCTTGCGGGCCTCATCCGCACGCGCAGCCGGCTTGGTGCCCTTCAGCGACCCGTTCGCCGCGTCGCGAAGCGACCAACTCACCTGGGTCGGGATGGGGCCGTTGGGCAGCCAGGGCTGCTCGGCGACGGCGTCGGCCACCTTCCAGGTGCCGCGCTCGATCACACCGAGTGCGGCGTCGATCAGTTGGTAGTGCTGGACGCCGCTACCAAAGGCCTCCGACTCCACCCAGGCGATGACGCACTCGCCCGGCTCGAACTGCGCTTCTTTCTGCACGGCCTGGATCATGTCCGCGTCGTGCAGGTGACCGTCGCCGAAGTTGAAGCCGATGATGGAGTTGCAGACGAACTCGCCCTCCCGCACGGTGCGGCTGTCGATGTCCGGCAGGTGGTTCACCAGGAGCGAGAACAGGCCGCGACCCTGGCTGTGCATGCTCCGCCACGCGATCGTCTTCTGCGAGGTGACCTCTGCCCAGGCGGGCTCGTAGCCGAACGCGACGAACTGATCCACCTGGTTTCCGGCCGATCGGGTGACTCGGTTCAGTTTGGCCTCGGCGCCTGGTGCGAACGTCCACAAGGCAGAGGCCCAGTTGCCGGCGTACTGCCGTAGCGAGGGCAGGAAGGACACCTTGTCCGGCCGCAGGTTGCCCAGCACCGGGTAAAACAGCAGCGCGGCGGCGATGACGAGGGCCAGCCAGGGCGGCGTCATGTTCCACGGGGCGTAGCCGTTCGCATTCGGGAAGCCGAGGAACAGGAAGATGGTGGTGTAGCCGAAGACCACGTTCCATTCCAGAGGCACCGCCAGCGGGAAGGTCGAGATGATGAACATGTGGAAGCCCACCATGAACAGCGCCGCGACCAGCGTCACCCACTTGTTCGTGGAGAAGAACAGGACCAGCGGAGCAATGATCTCGACCGTGGTGCCGTTCACGTGTGCCATGAAGTCCGCCAGCCGCGACGGCCGCATATCACGCCCGAAGTCGCGGTAGTGGGCCCGTCGCACCCATTTGGGCATGAATATCGTGTTGCTGACCATCGGTGGAATGACATTGGAGAAGTGACTGCCGAACTTCGAGAATCCGGCGCCGACCCACACCGCAACGATCAGCATCTTCAGCGCGATGATCATGTTCACGAACGGCAGCACACTGAAGAAGAACAGCGCCGGGAAGTACTGCTCGGCGCGCGCGGCCAGGAAGATGGTCTTGTCCCGCAGGCCGATCAGAATCAGCAATGCCATCGGCGCCACCAACAGGGCAGGGTTGACCAGGCCAGATGTGTTGCCCGGCACCGCCTTTGAGAGTGAGTCGCTGTGCACGCCCGGTGACAGCAGCGCGACGGCTACGCTCACGAGGAGTGCCAGGTACAGCGCGATGTCGAACCAGTTGCGTCGGTCGCCCTTGGTGAACGGCACCCACTTCCACGGCCGTAACCGGATGGTCCCCGGTCGTGCCCAGAACAGGATGCCGCCGGTCATCGGCTTGAGCTTGCCGGCCAGCGGCCCCCAGGAGCCCGCGATGCCGATGGACTCCAGCAGCACGGTCCAGAGGACGACCTTCTGATAGACGATCGGTTGGTTCCACCAGTCGGCCACGTGCCAGAAGGCCGGCAGCCCCGACGTCGCGGTCGCGACGGTGATGCCGCCGATCGCGAAGAGGACCAGCTTCATGATGTAGATG
>Ga0306924_10002979_pt1 | contig 16156 bp, 17 predicted proteins | sample sta12Can44000111_FD_203756 | JGI IMG/M metagenome (GOLD analysis project Ga0306924, IMG submission 203756) | Lab enrichment of tropical soil microbial communities from Luquillo Experimental Forest, Puerto Rico - statanox.12C.anox.44.000.111 (v2)... | ecosystem: Environmental > Terrestrial >... | reverse complement strand
GTCCGAGTGTTCGATTAGGCTCTTGGCGGTTCCGTTTACCAGCCGCGGTGATCCGTGGCCATTTTAGCTTGCTTAGCTATTTATATTTATAGCATTTCTGGGGTTCCTCCCGCTGAAGCAATTGGCGCTCGCAGAAGACGTCTGCTCCTCCTTGTTTTGCTAGCAAATCCTGGGCGCGCTTGGTCAGCCAGGAACACTTTCCACCTGTATCCACGCCCAATTCACGTTCTCCCTTGTATTCGACCTGTCCCTCTTCGCCACTTGTCCCTCTTCTACACTCTTTTCCAGACGCCAGCCGAACTGCTTAAGGCGATGCCAACAATAACCAGGGCTGTCCAGGGAGAGCGTACAGTTACTCGTCGGAGCTTGCAGAGGCCGCCTCCTGCCGGCTCGCCCACCGGGACGCGCGAGTCGCCCTCAAGAGTGGGACCGGGAAAGTTTTCGGTAGCGAGATTGCCTATAACAGGAAGCGAAATTTTTGGTCGCGATAAGGACGGTGCTTTCCTGGAAACGGGACGGGCAAACCGCCAGATAAAACATCGTGACCATCGTTGCCTGGGCACGGAGTTGGGAAGTCGACGCTTGTCAACCATCGCCTGAAAATTGACCTGTCCCTCCTTCTTTTCGCCCTTTCCACCCTTTGTCCACGCCCAATTTACGTTCTCCTGTCTTATTCGACCTGTCCCTCTTCGCCACGCTGTCCCTCTTCGCCACGCTGTCAAATCGTTCCGACTAACCCAGCGGCGCCGATCAAAGATCCGACCCATGTTGTCAAACGCGGCAAGACGCCGGTCTTGAGCGTCGAGGATGCCAGGACGCTCTTAAATTCCATTCCCACTGATTCCCTGCAGGGTTTGCGAGACCGGGCATTGATCGGCGTCATACTGTTTTCCTTTGCGAGGGTTTCGGCTGTGCTTGGGGTGCGGGTCTCGGACTTTTACGAAAACGGGCGCGGCGTTGGTTCCGGTTCTTAGAAAAGGGCGGCAAACATCATGAGGTGCCGGTTCATCACAAGGTCCAGGATTACATGGCCGAGTATCTCGAAAAAGCCGCTTTTCAGCCGAATGCGTCGCTCTTTCAAACATTCCGTAAGACAAAGCCTACCGGGCGGGCAATGTCGTGTTCCGAGGCGTACCGAATGATCCGGCGGCGAGCAATTGATGCCGGTGTGTTTGCCCCGGTCTGCTGTCATTCGTTCCGAGCCACCGGCATAACCGTTTACCTTCAAAACAAGGGGACGCTCGAGACGGCTCAGAAAGTGGGGATGAAGAGGGACAGGCCAATTAATTTAAGGGCGATGCATTTTAATGTTACATTCTTTCCGTTTGTTGTGTTGTTGTCCCCGCCAAGTTCATGCGCTTCCCACGGGTCAAATCCGACGGTCAAGGCTTTTACCACTGCGTTTCCAGGGTGGTAGAGGGCCGCTTCATTTTCCAGGTCTCCGGTCACGGTTCGGTCGAGGCGGAGCGATTCATCATGCTCATGCGCCGCTTAGAGGCTTTTAGCGGCGTTCGCGTTTTGACCTATGTGCTGATGTCCAATCATTTCCACTTGCTGTGTGAAGTCCCAGAGCCCAGGACGCTCTCCGAGGCCGAGGTGCTTGAACGGGTCGAAGCCGGCTATGGCTCCGCTCGCCGTCAGGCCCTCCAAGAGGAAATCGCTCGCTATCGGCAGCAACCCGATGGAAACGCTCAGGTCCAGCGCCTGCTTGATCGCTATCGCAGACGCATGTATGACATCTCGGTCTTTATCAAAGAACTCAAAGGCCGATTTGCCCAGTGGTACAACCAGCGTCACGACCGCTACGGGGTACTCTGGGCCGAACGATTCAAGAGTGTCCTCCTTGAAGGGGGTGAGGCATTGGCCGCCGTGGCTGCTTACATTGAGCTCAACCCGGTCCGCGCCGGCCTGTGTGATGATCCCAAGGATTACCGTTACTGCGGTTACGCCGAGGCTCTTGCCAAGGGTTCTCTTCTTGCCCGTCAAGGCATCAGAACCATTCTGGGCCAGCCGGAAACGATCTCCTGGAAGGAACTCAGCCGCGAGTATCGCAAATACCTCTTTGTGAAAGGGAGCTGCAGGAGCGCAAACAAGCCGCCGGCCTTTGACTTGGCTACTGCTCAACGTGTCGTTGAACAGCAGGATGGGGAAGTCCCTTTGCCCCAACGCTTGCTTTGTCGGATTCGATACTTCACCGACGGGGTGATCCTTGGAAGCCAAGACTTTGTCGAGTCACACTTCGCCAGGCTCAAGCAAAAGCTCGGCTACAGGCGCCACAGGGTTGCGACGCATTTAACCGCTCTGGGTTCTCGGGGCCTCTGGGTCTTCCGCGATCTCCGAGTCCGAGTGTTCGATTAGGCTCTTGGCGGTTCCGTTTACCAGCCGCGGTGATCCGTGGCCATCTTAGCTTGCTTAGCTATTTATTTTATAGCATTTCTGGAGTTGCCTCCTGCTGAAGCAATCGGCGCGCGTAGAAGACGTCTGCTCCTCCTTGTTTTTCTAGCAAATCCTGGGCGCGCTTGGTTAGCCAGGAATACTTTCCACCCTGTATCCCCGCCCAATTCACGTTCTTCTCTCTTATTCGACCTGTCCCTCTTCGCCACTCCGTCCCTCTTCGCCACTCCAGACCGAAAAGGGTAGGGTGAGGCAGGGATGGCATCCAGTTGCTTGTCCAATCGATTCATGCCCAGTGACCTGCGTGCCGTCTTCTCGAGCCTTGAGAAATCAAGAAGACTGTGAGACACTGCCAAAAGGCTCGGCGAAGTGATTTGATATGAGTAGTTTGGCTGAAATTCAAGAAGCGATCGAAAAACTGACATCGGAAGAGCGCGCAAAACTTCGCGAGTGGTTTGATGCTCAGGATGCGGAAGAAACCGACGAGCTGCTCGCGGCTATCGACGAAGGTATTCGTTCGGCAGAAACTGAGCGCACCTTCAGTCTCGAAGAGGTTCGTGGTGAGATCAAGAAATGGGCTACGAAGTCCGCTTGACGGCTAAGGCACGCGGAGACCTCAACGAGATCGTTGCGTATATCGCTCAAGATAACCCTTTAGCTGCCGAGAAGCTTGGTGATGAATTGGCCACTGAAGCGGATAGCTTGTCCAGTTATCCTTATCGGGGTGGTCTGGTGCGACGCCGTCGAAACACTCGACGGCTAGTTCATGGCTCTTACTTGATCATTTACAGAATCTCTGAATCGGATCGCGTAATCGAGATTCTTCGGTTCTGGCACGGTGCTAGAGGGGCGCCGAGACTGCGTTAGCAGGGTAGGTAAAAGCGCACCAGCGAATAGGGTGGGGTAGGGGAGCGGCAACCTGAACCTTGGTGGTCCGCAGCTATTTTAGATTAGAAGGTGTTGGTTGATGTTATCAGCCTGATCGCTGGAAAACGGAGTGTTCCCCTGATCTGGGTGGGCTTCCAGATAGAGATCATCTTCCACGGCACCTTAATGGGATATTTTCCACCGAGAAAATCTAGCTGGGTTCAGTCCGTTTTCACCTCCGACGCACAGTCCTGGCGCGCCTGAAAATTGACCTGTCCCTCCTTCTTTTCCAAAATAATTTTAGCCAAGCAGAAACGCTTACCCCAAAGGGTTATTGCATGACTTAAGCACGAGATGCTAAAAAGTAACCTTGGTGACTAGATTCGCAACCCACACAAGCGGCTGAACCCATGAAACGGCTTTTGGCTTGGGTTATCAAAGTGATTCGACGGTCATACAAATCTGCTTTTCCTAAACAACCAAGGTCTTCTATCATGAGCAATGGTACCGAACAGGCAAACGCCAGCGCGGCTGATCAGGATACAAGAAATAAAATTGCGTTCTGGATTACACTTGGAGGAATGATTGGCGTAACTATCTTGGGTATCGTAGTCATTGGGTTTGCGGAGCAGGGACAAAGCAGAAGCGACGCTGCGAGGTTGGTTTTCGGTTCTCTTCTGCCACTGCTCGGGACGTGGGTCGGTACCGTGCTCGCTTTCTATTTCGCCAAAGCAAACTTTGAATCAGCCGCAAAAAATACCAAGGACCTTCTTGGTATAACCGAAAGGCTACGGGTCACTCCAGTCGAATCCGTAATGCTGAAGATTACTGATCTAAATGTGACAAAAAAGACATTGGTCAGTGGGGAAAAGCCTGAATCTTTGAAGATAGCTGAGCTGCTAAAGCTAATGCGCGAGACTCGACGTAACCGCCTACCAGTGCTTAATGCCGACAGCTCACCAATTTTTGTAATACATATCAGCGTTCTTACCGATTACATAACCACGAAAGCGCTAAGCGCAGCGAATGGATCAACTTCAGTGAGTAATCTCACTATCAATGACCTTCAGACCGATGATCCGCAGCTTTACCACCAAATTATCACGTGGGCCTGTGTGAGAATCGGTGCGACCTTGGCTGACGCAAAACGTGCGATGGAAGACATCCCCGGATGTTCTGACGTGTTTGTAACGGCAGGAGGTCGTAGATCGGATCCTGTCGTTGGATGGGTTACTAACGTCGAAATCAGCTTGCGGTCATCTGCCTAGATTGCCTGGGAGCGCAGTCTACGATTTAAGTACAGTGCGACATCTGCACGCTGAACGCACGGGAGAGGGGAGTAAGCCGCGCGGCGCAGATACCGGCAGAACGCGAAATTCTCTCCGCGAGCGCATTTGCAAAATTCATCGGCGTTTCGCGAGAGGCGGTCCGCGTGAAAAACTAACGACAAGAAGTTCTCGGTCTCAAAGGTGCAAAGCGAGGACTCCGTTTTCCGAAATGGCAGGTAGTATCAGATGGTGGTCTGTTACCAGGGCTCCCACTCTTTGAGCTGCTTGGAGGCGACTCGTGGACGGTTTATCGGTTTCTCACTCAACATCACCCCGAGCGGGAGGTGATACCGGACTATCGGCATTGCAGCGCGACAAGGTCAGCCAATGATTCCAATGGTAGAGAGTAGATCGAACATAGGTTACACTTTCTTCGGAAAAGATGTCTGCTTTACCGCGGCGGGACGGTTGAACCGGCTAAAACCTTCCCAACGGTTTCTTGGGCAATCTCGCAAGTGCTTCCTTCAACGGACCGCGCACCACCGCTGAGCCCTCGGGGGCCGTGGCTCGCCCTCCAATCGGCGTCGTCGAGCGCGAGATGCGGCATCGGCGGCACGGGTTGCTCTTGCGCCCGGTCATAGGCCACGGGGTCGAACCCCGGTAGGATCGGCACCGCCATGAATTCCGCGAAGGCGGCCAGCCGCGCGCCGAAGCTCTGGCGTGCTGCTGGTAATGCCGCGTGGCGCCGCGCGATCGTTTCGAAGTCTTCGGCGTCTTTTCCGGTAAGGTCGCGTACCGTATCGTTGGGTGCGCCGACGGCGAACGCGCCGCGGTCAAGGTCTTGGAACCAATGCCTGAGGCCGCTAAGCAGAATAGGCTCGTTGCCTTCCGCCTTGGCTGCCTTGTAGAACATCCAAAGCGGGGTCCTCACCTGCCGCACCTTGTGGCCGACGACGCGGCCGATGATTGCGACCATTTCGGTAACGGTGAGAAGCTTAGGCCCAGTCGGCCGGTAGCTTTTCCCAGCGTGGCTTGCCGGATCGAGGAGCGCCGCGACCGCAACGCGAGCGATATCGGCGACCGACGGCGGGGCGTCACGGCTCTCTCCCGCGACTGGCAACGGAAAGACCCCGAGATGCGCTGCGAACGGCATCATCTCCAGATAGGGGCTGTCAGCAAAGAGGCCGGGAATGATGGCGGTGTGCGCGATGTTGGGAAGCGCGGCGAACATCCGATCGATCAACCAAAGCTGGCGCGACATCAATGCCGGGTGGTTGGCTCCAGCGAGCCATTGCGAAAGCCCGATGATCTGTTCGAGGCCCGTCTCACGCGCAGCGGCCGCAAATGCCGACGCGCTCTGGATCACGAAGGGATGGTAGGGCGGGCAGTAGTAAGCTCGCCGCACGCCGCGCATCGCGTCCATCAGCTGACCGGGATCGAAAATGTCTGTAACTACGACCTCGGCGCCGCGATGCTGAAGCAGATCGCTGCGCGCGTCGCGGACGCGGACGGCGGCTCGTACGGGCCAACCTTTGGCCAGCAGCTCAGTGACTACGGCGCCACCGGTCCTTCCGGTTGCGCCGGTTATTAGAATTTTTGGTTTAATCATGGCAAGAGAAGAGGAGTAGCATTTCAGTCCTCGGTACGATACCGTACCTGAATTACTGAATGACTGGTACAGTATCGTACCGAAAGCAAGTGAAAATGTCGGAAATCAAGAAACCCAAGCGTCACTCACCTTTGTCCCACGGTCAGTCCAAGCCCATCTCCAGCTCCATCCGCGAGCGCGTACTCGAAGCGGCGTTCACTCTCTTTCGTGAGCACGGCTTTTCCAGTACCAGCATGCTGGATATTGTCACCCGGGCCCGAGTATCCAAATGTGACCTCTGCGCCCTATTCACTAACAAGCATGCAGTATTAGCGGCCTGCATCAGCGAATGCGCCCAACGAATGCGCCGGCCCGCGCTGCCACGGAGACATTGATGGCCTTGCCTCTTCTATATGGCTGCACGTCGGCGGAAACAAGAACCGTGAGGCAGCCCCAAAAGGAGCGTCCAAAAGGAGGCGCCAAATAGTTTGGAAACTCAAATCAGCTGTCATTTCCCACACTGTTTGAGGTAAAACTTTCCACGGTATTTGATGTACTCGCTTGCTGAATGCGAGAATTAGCCGACGGACTAGATGGTTGGACTAGGGAACTGCGGCGTTTTGCGATCGGGTGAGCAGTTCTCGACCAGTGCAGGGCTGTACTTCGGAAAGCCAGTATGCAATACTCCAGCCCACACCAAATGGCTCGGCCGGCTTCGCAATACCAGCACTCGCCGCCACTTGCCGCAAACCTCGGCTTGGCGCGTCCTCCAGCTATCTATCTGACTGCGATTGTCACGGGTTTGGGGCTGCATTTCGCCTGGCCGATCCCATTCGTTCCCAGCTTGGCAATGCCGTTCGGCGCCCTGATCGCGGCTTTTGCAGTCATGCTTTTCATTTGGTCGATCAGAACATTCCACTCAGCGGGTACGCCGGTGCCCGGGAATCGACCAACTACCGCCATCGTCAGGGTCGGGCCATACCGCTTCAGTCGCAACCCCATCTATCTCGCGTTCTCGCTGTTTCAGACTGGAATCGCGCTCGGGGTCAACGACGCTTGGATCTTGGTCACGCTGCTCCCGGCGATTTTAGTGATGTCGTTCGTCGTCATACCGCGCGAGGAGCGCTATCTCGAAGCGCGCTTCGGTGAGCAATACGCGAGGTACAAGGCAAGCGTCCGGCGCTGGTTGTAGGCTGAAAACGCTGAGGATGCCATTGAAATAGGGGCGTGGGCGACTAGGCCGAGGTCGCACGCCGACTAAGCTTCATGCTGGCGCGGGATCCCAACTTGTCGACTTCGAAGGCGACAGCTAGCGCAACCTCAGCCGCCTGCTGCGGTCCCTCTGTTTACCAAAAGTAGTCCAATTTTAAATCGGTTGAAGCGCGGAGATTTTCCGGCGCAGACCCTGTATTTTCTGCAGGTGGCAGCCGAGAGCCGCCACAACTATGACTTGGACGCGACTAGGTGGTCGCGACCAGTAGCTCCTCCGCATTGTGCGGAGGGCGAAGGCCATCTGTTCTGCCCGCGAAGTAGCGCTGGGTAAGATCGGTCGCCGAGACGTGCCGTGCTTCTCTAAAGCCAGCTTCGCGGGCCAGCGCCAGGATCTCCGGCGGCGTGAAAAAGCTGAGGAAAGGCGTCCCGCTTGCTCGCGCTCCCTTCTCCGCCATCTCGAGGCCGGGACGTACCTCGGGGTCCGCCAGCTCCAGCGGGAGCAGGAACGTCATGGCGAGCGTTGACGAGGGGCGAGCGCCGCGACCTGGCCCAGCGTGGCCGCGTTCGCGTCCTTGGTGAGATACATGCTGACGCCCGTGGAGACCACGACTGCCGGCTTGCTGTCATCGAAGCCGGCAGTCACGAGCCCGTCCCGCCAGGACCCGCCCGCCTCAAAATCGACCGGCAGAAAGCGCAGCCAGTCCGGGACACCGAAGCCGAGCTCGATCAGGCGCTGGCGCTTCCAAGCCTGAGGACCCGCCTGGTCGATCTCGAACACCCTGAGGCTGGACGCGATTTCCGGGGTCCGCTGTGCGAAGCTGTCGAGGCCGGCGCCGAGGATGACATACTGACCCAGCCCGCGGCCGGCCTGTTCCACGACCAGGTCCTCGATGAAGCGAGCGCGCGCCACGATGGAGGCGCGGAAGGGCCGTGTGAACTGCGAGTCCATGTTCCCACGGCGGCGCCAGCCCTTTTCCGGAGCAAGCAGCTTAAGGCCGATCTCGTCTTCCAGGACATGCGGAGGCGGATCGATCTCGATATGCAGGGCACGCCACAAGGCGACTCGCGCTGCCGTGCTGTCTGGTGCCACATCTTGCTTGCCGCTCATGATCGTGAGCTCACTTGTGCGCCTCGAAAAATATATCAAATGGTTGTTGACGCAATCCGCGGTGCCGAAGACGAAGATTCAGGGCATCATTACAGAAGACGCTTTAGCTACCCTCAGGGAGAAGCTCTCATCCCCATTGCTTCGGCTATTGCGGGACCCGTAACCGCTCCGCCTCTTCCTTCGGATTCTTGAGTACAGATTAATTTATTTTAACGCGTTTAGTCGGGAAATCAGATCCGCTTTGCTCGTCAAGCCAACGACCTGATCTTTAAGCTCGCCGCCTTTGAAGAACAAAAGCGTCGGAATATTTCGGATTCCAAAGCGATTCGAAAGTTCGGGGTTATTGTCAACGTCGACCTTGACGATGCGGACAGCCTCCGCCTGCTCTTCTGCAATCTCCTCGAGTACGGGAGCAATTATTCAGCACGGACCGCACCAGGCCGCCCAGAAATCCACGAGAATGGGGACGTTTGAATTGCTAAGCACCTGGTCAAAAGTTGCTTCGTCCAGATGAATAACAGATGGAGTAGATATCGAGTTTTTCATAGTGATCGGGCAAAAGGTCGGTGTATTGCCGGACGATGGACACGACCGGGATATCGATCTTTGGAAAGATGTCCACCCAGCAGGATGAGCAGCGCCATCGCAATGAACGGGTATGGCCGCCGCAATACCAGTTTAACTATCCACATAAAGCGAAAGCGGTCTTTGGCATTTCGGTCGTAGTGAAATCGTGCGAAAGGCCGGCCGTGTCATGGCGCGTCTCGGCTGGCTGCAAGCCGAGCTTTCCGATACGTGCGTCCACAAGGTCCGGCAAGATTAGATGCGGAAAGAAGGAGATCTCCCGCGCCTTGGCTTCCTCCTCATCGATCATGCGGTGAATGATTTCGCCTGAATCTGGATACGCCTTTTGGTAGTAGCGCTGTAGTCGTTTCTTTAGTTGGCCGAGGGCAACCGGAACTATTTGGGCAAAAATTGGTGCTGGTTCTTGCGGCTGGTCAGTTTTCATGGATGTGTTTATTATATTTGACTGGTCGTCTATAGAGTTGGCTAAAAAAGATCAGGGTCTGCCCGCAGCAACGCCTTGAGTGACCCCGAGAATATCGCGAGCCAAATACTTGAATTCCCGGACCGGTGCCAGGTCGTTGTGAATGCGGGCTTGCGCCAGTGTCCCCTGGTAACAGGCAAACAGTCCTTTTGCTTTCGCTTTCGCGTCCGGCGCAACAATCAAGCCTTGCGAATGCGCGTCGCGAATAGCCGATTCAAAATATCGGATTTTCCGCTCAAGAATCTCTTGTACCTTCTCGCGGAGCATCTCGTCCTGGGTGCTCACCTCGCTCCCTATGCTTAATAGGGGGCAACCCAGAATGGAACCACACTTTCTCTGAACCTCTGCGAGTCCATCGTGAACATAATCAAAGTAGCGCTCAAACCTTTCGAGAGGTGGAACTGTTGCCGAAAAAATAGTGTCCATGTCGGCCTTGCGCCTTTTCCAGTCCCCCTCCAGCGCTGCAGCCGCCAATTCGGACTTGGACTTAAAGAAGTAGTAAAAGCTGCCCTTCTTTGCGCCTGCCCGTTCGCAGATGGCATCAACAGAGGTCGCGCCATAGCTGTTCTCCCAGATCAAACCCATTGCGGCCTCGGTCAATCGCTCTTTCATGTCACTCACCCTAGGCATGGACTGAAGTTGGCCCAAGTAGACTAACCAGTCAACTATTTTGTTCATTCTTGGATTTTGGGGAAATCTGAGTTCAAAATTTAAGAATTCATGATTTTGATAACAACTGACAACTTTGGGTGCACATGAATTCGAATCTGGAAAACGCAACTCGAGGGGAACTGGCATTAACCGACTGGTTCGGGTTGCCGGCTTTTTGATTTTCGTAGCCTTCGTTTGCTTCTCGATCGCTCTTTTCGGCAGAGGCGCAAATCACCCCCCAGCGTTATTTCGGTGACAGGACAATAGATTCATCGATAGAGGTGGGTAACGCCAAACCAGGCGGCGATCGCCGAGATCCAGAGCATGGTTTCCAGGATCGTTACGAGGATTTTTGTTCGTTTCCACCTGGTTTCGCAATTGGTGAGGGGTCGGTTTTTATCGGTGCCCGAAGGTCCGCTAGGCCAAGTTGATCTCTGAAAATCAGGATTTGATTCTGGGTGCATGATCTGGACGCTAATCCACAGCGTTTTCGACATAAATGGAACCAAAGAGTAAGAAATTCAATGAAGTACCGTGATTTTTAGAACGGTGGACATTTCTATTGCGCCGCGGCGCCGAGGGACCGGGTGCCCTTCAGGTCCCGATCAAAACTTTGATGGCTGTTATTGAGCTGGAGGGCTGCAGTCCCTTGCAGCCGGGGGAGGCAAAAAAAGACCAAGGCTGGATGACACACCTTGTTCCGGGAAACAAAGCTTCCGGCGCCGAGGGACCGGACGCCTTCCAGCAGAGCATCAGCCGATAAAGGAAAAGGGACGCCAAGCAGGTTCGTCTTTGCTGAAAGAAAAGGCGCCACTCCGGCTTACTGCCGACGAAACTTATGATTCGTCAATCCTCATAGAAGCCCGGGCGCCAGCTGGCGGATACTAGCGAGAGGGGGATATGGAGCAAAAAGATATGATTTGCTGCCCGGAACGGCAGACCAGCCTAATTCTTAGAGAAAACAAACTCGGGGAGAGGGAATTTCGCGTTGATAAGCTTAAGCACCTCACCGCAGACCTCGTTCATCGAGATATTGAACACCTCGCTGATAGCCTTTAGCTCGGCAAGTTGGGTGGGGGTTGCTGCGAGCAACACTTCGTTCAGTTCTTGAGTGGAATATTTCATTTCCGGGCTGTTAAAGGGATTAGATCGGCTTTAACAGGGAAAACTTGAGAGCCTACAAAGCAGATTTCGAAGAGCGGACGCTGTCTTACCCTGACGTAGTTACCCGAAAGTTCCATCAAGCAGTCAAAAGATTCTTGAGCGCACTTCTGATATCGGGATATTTGAATTCATAGCCAGTCTTCAGCGCCGCTTCTGGAACAACACGCTGGCTGTTGAGAACAAGAGAGGATTCTTCTCGCGCCAGCGTTCTCAACACAAAAGCGGGCACTGCAAAAAACGTGGGCCGTCTCAATACTTCGCCCATGGCCTTTGTGAATTCTTCGTTTCGGATCGGAATTTGGCCTGCAGCGTTCAGAGGCCCACTCAAGTCGTTGTGGCGCACTGCATGCAAGACCAAGCCGGCGATGTCGGCGACGTGAATCCACGGCATCCATTGTTTCCCATTTCCAAGATTCCCGCCAAGTCCCATGCGAAAAACAGCTCCGATTAACGGCATTGCGCCGCCATTGCGCCCAAGGACCATAGCTATTCTCAAAGCTACGTACCGTGTTCCCGCGGTTTCGACTTTCCTTCCTTCCAGTTCCCAGGCAGAAGCCACCTGAGCGAGAAAATCGGAGGTGTTCGGAGCGCTCGATTCGGTGAGGATCTCTTCACCTCGATTGCCATAGATCCCGGCGCCCGATGCGCTAACGAGGATTCCCGGTTTGCTTACTGCCCGTTTGATTGCTTCAACCACCCAGCGGGTGCCGTCCACTCTGCTCCGCAGGATCCGTTCGCGCTTTTCTTTTGTCCACACCCCGAAGATCGGTTCTCCGGCGAGATGAACAACGGCTTGAATATCGCTGAAATCCATTTTGGGTCCGAAAGCGCGGATTTCGTGGCAGCCGTGAGTCTGCGCACGCTGTTTTCTCGAAAATCCGATGACCCGGTGCCCCATTAATCGGGCGAGTTCAACGATTTCCTGGCCGAGAAAGCCAGACGCTCCGGTTATTCCTATGTGCATTTTCTCGATCCATACGATACGCTTGGCAGGTCGGCGCGTTCAATCCAGGATTCGGCCTTAATCGGGAAAGGATCGATGAAGCCAAGTAAGAGGGAATCTATTTCCGGGGCAATCAGTCGGGCGGGGATTAATCTCTCTGTGACCACGAACGATCGAATACTTTCCGTCTACCTTTCCGACCCTTCTCCGGAGATAGCGGATTAACTCGTCCAGAGCTTCGTACTCGGCTTTTGTAGGCAAATCGCGATTGAAATCGCCCACAAGGCAAATGCCGATAGAAATATAGTTCAGGTAGTCGCTGTGAACGTGGCCTCCACTGAGTTGACGATCCCACCGATTTCCAATTTCAATCTGGCCGTTTCCCGACGATGTACCGTTTCCGATCACGAAATGGTAGGCTAGTCCATTCGGCATTTTGCGAACGTGTCGATGGTAGTAGTCGAAGATGCGGGCGTTACCCTGGCGCGTCCCGCTGTTGTGAACGATGATATATTTCCAGCGATTGCGGGCAACGCGCGCGTCATCGATTGCTTTTCGAACCGCAGGCGTCAGGTACTGCCAATGGACGGCGCCTTCGCCGCCTGGGGCTTGTACGAGGTCCTTCTCCTCTTCCGCTCCGGATTTTTGAACAACGATCGAACCTCCTTCGTCATGTTTGCCGAAAGGGAACCAATGGTGTTTCTTTTTCGGAGTCGCCGAGGGGGTCTCCACCCGGGGGACGGGCGTTGAAGGGGTCGGTGATTGTGTGGCTGAGGCGGATGGTGCAGCGCTCTCTTCGGGTTTTTCTGTTGCGGTCTGTATCGGTGTCGGGCCTGGCTGTATTGCTTTTCGTGGGGTTGCTTCTGGAGAGGGCGGCACAAAGGGCTGTTTGGCGGGCGACGGAGCTGGATCCGGTGTAGGTCTGGGCGTAGGTGTGGGAGTTGGGACAATTTCCATTTGCTGGCGACTCTTCAGGAAAAGATCGCGAAGCCGCTTTTCCTCGTCGGATTGCTGGGAAACGACATGCGTTGACCCAAGGCTCAACCAGATGATCAGCGCCACCAACGGAATCTTCAACGCGCAGAGATCAGAAAATGCCTTACGGAAATTAGAGACGACCAATCTTTGCTCCTTCAAGTTGTCCCGACGTAGCTAAAGGACGCGAAATGCTTTGTTGCGGTTACCGTAGCCATGGCTCGTGATCTCCAAATTCACTGGAAGGTGTCGTTTCTATCGTTTAACCTCAACATTTTAGAATCCTTGAAAAAGCAAAACGGGTCGCAGATGAGTCAAGTTTTTTTCCGTATTCGTGCATTCATCAGTAGGTGGTTTTTGCGTTTCAAGAATTCTATAGCGAAGCCGCCTCGCCCAACCGGCGCTGCTCCAAACGCGATCTTAATACCCTTACACATCACTGGTCTGAGGCGCGGCCTGGCCAGTTCGTATCTAAGCAAATTCGAATGAGGGAACGCAAACGGCGCCGTAAATTTTTTCGAGATTGATGAAAAAAATCCTGATCTTCACTGCTGGTTTTGGCGAAGGGCATAATACGGCTGCGCGCAATATTCGCGACGCAATCGAACACATTGCTCCCGATGAAGCGAGAGTCGAAGTGCTGGATCTTTTCGACTCGTGTTACGGCAAATTGAACGACTTCTTCCGGAAAGCCTACATTGCCGCGATAAACCGGACGCCGCGAGTCTGGGGCAAGATTTACAATGTCATCGACGGAACGCAATTCGTGGAATCGAACATGGCGATGCTCACGAAGATGAAGCGCGCGATGAGCGACGTTCTTACTCAGCTCGAGCCAGACGCCGTTGTTTCAACCTATCCGATTTATAACTACGTCATAGACTCGGTTTATTCGGACGGGAGACCAAAGAATTTCTCGCAGATCACCGTGATTACCGATTCGATTACGGTGAACTCGGTGTGGTATCGATGCACGAGCGATTACTTCCTCGTCGCAAATGAAGATACGGCGACTGTTTTGCGTAATGCGTCGGTGCCCGAACAGCAAGTCCGCATTTTTGGGTTCCCGGTCACCTATCGATTCGCGGAGTTGCGTGATGATCGATATCAAGAGGAAAGCCCCGGACCGCGACGAGTGCTCTATTTGATCAATTCCGGCAAGAAAGAGGCCCCGGATCTCGTGCGACGGCTCGGAGAACGTTCCGATATCCAACTGACGGTCATCATCGGACGCGACGCGGCTCTTCGCAAGGAAATTGAGGGTGAGGTTGGATGGACGGCGAACCCGGTCAAGATTCTCGGTTGGACGAACCGGATGCCGGAGCTTTTAATGCACAATCATTTGGTGATCACCAAAGCGGGAGGAGCCACCGTGCAGGAGGCAATTGCTGCGCGAACGCCTCCTTTGATCAGTCAAGTTGTGCCGGGGCAGGAAGAGGGGAATGCTAGATTGATTGTCGAAAACGAATGCGGATGCCTGGCACCCAATCCGGAGGCAATCCTTGGTGCGCTTGACAATGCGTTTGCGCACGGGGAAAAGCTGCTTCAAAGGTGGTTCTCCAATATTGCGAAACTAAGTAAACCAGATGCTTCGCTCCAGATCGCCAGGTTCATTCTGGAAACCGCCGTACCGGAAAACACTCCGCCAAAAAGAGTGCCGCGCGCTTCGCCGGCGCAGTCGGTGAGCAAGAGGGATCGATCGGTTTTGCTCTGCGACCTGCACACGCATACTGACTTCTCGGATGGAAAATTGAGCGTTCGTGAACTGGTGGACTTTTACGGACAGCGGGCTTTCGACGTTCTTTGTGTGACGGATCACATTTGCGATCACACCAAGCTGATCGGGAAAATGACAAATCTAACTGGTCTTGTGCTCACGCTGGATCAAGTGGAAGAGTATTTTCAGACGATTGAACGTGAAAAGAAAAGAGCCCTGGCGACGTACGGGATGATCTTGATGACTGGGCTTGAGTTCAACAAAGACGGCCTGACGAGAAGAAGCTCCGCGCATCTGTTGGCGGTTGATCTCAAACGACCGATTGATCCGGGTCTCAGCATCACTCAAACGATCGGCGAGATTCATGCCCAAGGAGCTTTGGCGATCGCGTCTCATCCGCATGAATTTAAGACCCACTGGGGCAAGAACACGCTTTTTTTCTGGGAGAACATCGATCAGTATGCGCCATTGCTCGATGCGTGGGAGGTGGCCAATCGAGACGATCTCTTTAACCCGATCGGTCTGAAGAGGCTTCCTTTTGTCGCCAACAGCGATTTTCATAAACCAAAGCACATCTTCTCTTGGAAGACGGTGCTCTTTTGCGAAAAGGATCCGGAATCGATCAAGCAATGCATCCGCGTTAACAGGGATGTTTCGATAACCCTCTACCGCGATCACAGGATCGGCTTTGGGTACGGTGATCTCGAGCAAGCCGCGCGACTCGACCACGAAGAGATCGAGAAGGAAATTGTTCCGTTCCCAGCTTTCCGGATGAAGCTTGCCTGATGAGGATCGAAGCAGTCATCTTCGACATTGGCAACGTCCTCGTCCTGTTTGATTGGCAGCTCGCAGAGCAGCGGATCCGATTACGGATTGGGAATGATACCAAAGAGGCGAGGTGCGAATTGGTTCTTTTGAAAGAACGATTCGAGGTCGGTCAGGTTTCGCGAGACGTGTTTCTGCGGAGCGCAATTCGCATCCTCGATTTTCGGGGTGGAACGGACGAATTCGCGACGATCTGGAACAGCGTCTTTTCGCCCAATGAGGAAATGGAAGAATTTATTGTTCGGTTGAAAGAATCGTCGCCGCTCTATCTGCTTTCGAATACCTCGGAGCTGCATCTTACTTACCTGGAGGAACGTTTTCAGGTTTTGGAACACTTTGTCGACGGCGTGTATTCGTTCCGTGTACAATGCGCAAAACCGGACCGTAAAATATTTG